>Ga0116222_1000014_pt1 | contig 120168 bp, 85 predicted proteins | sample Sb_taG_12_FD_88963 | JGI IMG/M metagenome (GOLD analysis project Ga0116222, IMG submission 88963) | Peat soil microbial communities from Weissenstadt, Germany - Sb_50d_9_AC metaG | ecosystem: Environmental > Terrestrial > Soil > Wetlands > Peat | place: Germany: Weissenstadt | collected 2010-09-21
ACTGTGCACCTGCGTAGCTGGTTGCTTGCTGTTGCAGCATCGCTTAGCTCATCTGGCTTAGTCAAGAGCCGTTAGCAGACATTGTCGAGCGCGTTGTTAGCCCGGCCGCTGGTGGTGGATGATCGACAGGTCCTCTTCGCCGAGTGCCTCCTCTTCCTCGGTATCCAGGACCGTCGGCCGGAAGAGTTGCTGGGCGATCAGGGTCGGCACGAAGGCGGAGAGGATCACGACGGTCACCAGCTCGGTGTACTGGGTCCGGTCGATCAGATGGTGGGTCAGGCCAAACAGCGCGGCGATGGAGCCGAAGGTGAGCCCGGTGGCCATCAGCAGCGTGGTGTAGGTGCGCTCGCGTCGTGGCAGCTTGAACGCGGCGGCGACCGGCCAGACGCCGGTGATCTTGGCAGCGAGCTTGACCAGCAGCAGGACGCCGATCACCCCGGCGCCGGAGATCAGGGCTGGGGCGGCGATGAGCGTTCCGGCGCGCAGGAAGAAGAACGGGGTCAGCAGGGCGAACGCGATGGAGCGCAGCCGGTCCATCAGCACCCGGTCGTGCAGGAAGACCCCGGCCACCACCAGTCCGGCGACGTAGGCGGGCAGGACGGCTTCGCTGCCCGCCTGGGTGGCCAGCCCGCCGAGCCCGAACAGGACCACCAGCAGCAGCTTGATCTCCGGTTCGGAAACCCGGTGACCGAGATACTTGATCGCCAGCCGAACCAGCCGGGGCAGCAGCAGCACCGTGACCACGCTGACCGCGACGAAGACGAGTAGCAGCCAGCCGTAGCTGGCGAACAAGCCGCCCAGAGCCAGCACGGTGCCCAGGTCCGTGATGAAGCAGGCAGCCAGGATCAGCTTGCCAAGGTCGTGACGATTCAGCCCGGTCTCGATCATCACCGCGTACACCACGGCAACCGAGGTAGTGCTCAGCGCGACGCCGCCAATCTCGGCAGCATGCAGCTGCCACCCCAGCACCAGCTCGCAGAACCCGAATGCCGCCAGGAACGGCAGCAGGAAAGAGACCACGCCGATCGACAGGCTGGCCTTCCAGTGCCCGCGCAGTGACACCGGGTCGATCTCCGCTCCGGCCAGGAACGTCAGCACCAGCGAGCCCGCGCTTGCCAGGAACGCGATGACATCGGTCGGAGTGACGTGCTCACGGATGCCAGGGATGTTCCCGGCCAGCGCGCCGACCACGATCTCGACCAGCGCCGCGGGCACCGCGATCCGGATGCTGACCACCGACGCGAGCAGGGCCATGCCCACCCAGATGGCCGCCACGTAGTACACGTTCATTGCTGCTCCTGCCAGGTACGTCCTGGCAGCCAGCGACCGGCGACGGCCAGGAGAATGTGCTCCCGGTAGAAGCCATCAGCCACGGCGGCGGTTAGGGCAGCTTGCCCGCCGGAGCTTCATCCGGCCGGATCGCATCCTAGCGGGAGAGGATGGTGCCGTGAACACACACGTCGTGCTGGCGGCAACCATCGCGGGGCGGACGGCTGTCAGCTCTGCTGAGTGGACCAACGCCTGGACTGCGATTGGTACGGTCTCGTTGGCCGTCCTACGCCAAGTGGGTCCGGTTCACGCTGCGGATGTTGGCCGACAGCGCGGAGGTACCGCAACTCCGCGATGATGCTATGGCGCAGCCGCTGCCCTTCCGGCTAGCGGATCTCACGCACCAGTTCGTGATTGGCGTCGGTCTTGGTCGTCCGTTCCCAGGTCAGCCCGCCCTGGCGGAGGAACATGCTGAAGCCGATAAGGATCGGAACGGTCCACCAGATCGAGTAGGCGAACAGGAACGGCGGCGAGACCCGGAACATGTAATGCAGTCGTTCCCGGCGGCTGGAGAGGACAAGCGCGGTACGACGCCAGGTACTCGCATAAATAAGCGAATATATTATTACGTATAGGACAATCGTGGTGATGGAGAGGATGACCAGGGCCAGCGGTAGCGGGCTGGTGCCGAGGATGTACGTCACGACCGCCCAGATCCCGAGCGGGACGCCGATCGCGTTGAGCACCTGGGACAGGCAAGGGATCAGGTTGAGCCTGGCACGGAAGCGCTCCCAGAAGGTGAAGCCCATGGCCGTCAGCGGCCAGGACAGGGCCTGGAAGAAGCCGCAGATCCACCGCTTGCGCTGGGTGACGCCGCGTCGGAACGTAACCGGGACTTCCTCGATCAGGGGGTCGGTGATCACGCCGAGCCGACCGCCGTGCTTCCAGAGCCGCATCCCGGCCTCGGGATCCTCGATGGCTACCCAGGGGTTGAATCCGCCCAGCGCTACCAAATCAGGGGCCATGTAGAACAGGCCCTTGCCGAGCACCCAGAATGGCTGGTTACCGTCGTCGCTCAGATGCGGGTACATGAAGCCGTCCCATGACATGTGGTCCATGGCATGGAAGGACGCTGCCCAGCTGTCGAGCAGGTTTCCGGCGATGTTCGTGCTCTGCATCACGTCATAGGTCCGCAGGCCCGCCGCGGCCTCCCGGAGGTGGCTGGCAGGCGGGACGCTGTCCGCGTCGATGTAGTCCAGCATCCAGTCGTCGCCATTGGCAGCGACGAGGTTGTAGAACGCGTAGATCAGCTGCCGGGTCTTCTTGGGGGGCAGATCCTTGACACCGGCTCGGTTCCCGGTGTGCCACCAGTAGGTGTTCGGCTCGCGGTCCCAGGCCTCCCAGACCACGTTCCATGACGGGTCGGTGGTTGGCGGCACCACCATGACCTCCAGCCACGGGTACTCGTGCCTGAGCCGGTCCAGCCGGAGCGTTGTGATCGGGTCGTCCGAGTTCACCACGGCCATGATGTGACAGCGGCCCGCAGGGTAGTCGAGGTCCTGAAGCCCGAACAACGTGGTGCGCATCGTTTCCTCCGGCTCGTTAAGCACCGGGTAGATGAGCACCACTTTCGGGAGCTTGTCGTCCGGGATGAGCCAGGCGTCCTCGGGGTTGACCACGTTCAGCGGCCGGGTGAGGAAGAAGAGGTACACCAGCTCGGCGATGAAGTAGCCAGCCTGTACCACCGCGTAGAGGACGATCAGGGCGGTAGTCATCGCTGGGCCTGGGCCTGCTCAACCGGTCAGGCCGTGCGCGAGCAGCTCAGCCCGCGCCTGGTCGAATCGGTCATCGGCAGTACTCTCGGCCAGCCAGCCAACGAGGTCGTGCACTCCGTCGGCGAAGGAAGTCTGGGCCGAGAACCCAAGGTCCCGGCGGGCACGGGTGGTGTCGGCCCAGCAGTGCCTGATATCGCCGACCCGGTAGGTTCCGGTGACGTCCGGTTCGGCGTCCTTGCCCATCGCCTGGGCGAGGTGCCCGGCGATCTGTGCGACGGTCAGCGGTGAGCCGGTTCCGACGTTGCAGGTCAACCCGGTGACCTCGGTCTTCTCCAGGGCGGTCACGAATGCTCGGGCCACGTCGGTGACATGCACGAAATCCCGGAGCTGCCGACCGTCTTCGAACAGCAGGGGAGCGCGGTCGTTCAGCAGGCGGGAAGAAAAGATCGCACCGATTCCGGTGTAGGGATTGGAGAGCGACTGGCGCGGGCCGTAGGTGTTGAAGATACGCAGTGCCACGGCTCCGATGCCGTAGGCGCCGCCCACCGTCAGGCTGAGCATCTCCTGATCCATCTTGGAAATCGCGTATACGGAGGTGGGGATGAGGGGCTTGGTCTCGGCAGTGGGCACAGGTACCACCTCGGCATGGCAGATCGGGCACCGCGCCTCCCACTGCCTCGCCGCCAGCGCGGCCTCGGCCCTCGGGGTCGGGCTGACGGTGCCGTGCTCGTCGCAGCGATACGCGCCCTCGCCGTAGATAGACATCGACGAGGCGACGATCAGCCGACTGACGTCGGCGGCGCCCTCGGCCAGTAGCTGGAGCAGCACCGCAGTGCCGCGGGTGTTGGTATCGACGTAGCGATCGATCTCGTACATCGACTGCCCCACGCCAACCTCGGCAGCCAGATGGATGATGGCGTTCACACCCTGCAGCGCCCGCTGGAGCGAGGTTCGGTCTCGGACGTCGGCCGTGATCAGCTCGGCGTCGCCCGGCACGTAGCGCGGACCCGCGGTGCCGTGCACCTGCGGGATGAGCGAGTCGTAAACGCGGACGGCGTAGCCTCGCGCGAGCAGTTGATCGACGACGTGCGATCCGATGAAGCCGGCTCCGCCGGTGACCAGGACCCTGGAGTTCATGTCGGCATCCTCTCTGGCCGCCCGGCCTCGGGGACGGTGCCTTGTTCGGCGCTGGCAGGCCTGCAGGAGGGTGCCCGGAGTTCGGAGTTGGCGCCGGCCGCGTCTACCGGCACCACAGTCGGCCGGCCTACGGCGGCGTAGGTGAACCCGTTTCTCGCCGCCTGCGCCGCGTCTAGCATGTGCCGTCCGTCGAGGATGGCCGGGCGGTCCATCACCCGGCGGATGTCGCTGAGGTCAACCTGGCGGAGTTCGTCCCATTCGGTCGCCACGAACAGCACCGAGGCATGCTCGCACGCTGCCACTGGGGTGGGGCAGACCCGGATGTCGGCCAGCGGGTCATGGACGGTCGGATCGTAAGCCTGGATGGTCGCTCCCCGGGCCCGCAGCTGAGCCGCGATCGCCAGCGAAGGCGACTCGCGCTGGTCGTCGGTCCTGGCTTTGAACGTCAGGCCCCAGACGGCCACGGTCCGTCCCTGGACCGACCCCCCGGCCAGCTCCTCGATCCGGTCAACCAGCCGGGTCTCGTGCACCTGGTTCGACGTGATCGCCTCGCGGAGCAGCGTGAAGTCGAGCCTGGCGTGGCTGGCGATGGACACCAGCGCGGCGGCGTCCTTCGGGAAGCACGAGCCGCCCCAGCCCGGTCCCGGCTCGAGGAAGAGCGGGCCAATCCGACAGTCGCTGCCCATCCCCCTGATCACGTCACCGACATCGGCCCCGACCAGCTCGCACAGCGTGGCGATGTAGTTGACGTAGCTAAGCCTGGTCGCGAGGAAGCCGTTCGAGGCGTACTTCACCAGCTCGGCGCTCTCGGGCCGCATCACCAGGATCTCGGTGTCGAGGGAACGGTAAAGCTCGGACACCTTCGCCGCCGTCTGCGGGTCGTCGGCGCCGATGACTACCCGGTCCGGATGGAAGAAGTCAGCAAGCGCCGATCCCTCCCTGAGGAACTCGGGATTGGACACCACGGCCACGTCGGGGCGACCGAGCCAGGCAGCGACGTCCCGGCAGGTACCCACCGGCACGCCAGCCCTTCGGCCCGACCGTCTAGGTGGTCGGTACATACCACCGAGTGTCCAAGCCTGGCCAGGCACGCCGCCGTGGTAAGCCCGACGTAGCCGGCTCCGAGCACGGCCACCCGTAGGGGCGCTGATCCGTTCTGGCCGACACCTGCCGCTGCATTGACGGGCACCGGAATGGTGCGGAGTTCCGGCGCCGGAGCCGACGCATCGCCTGGTGTGGCAGCCACCGCTGGGGTCAGATCGGCTGCGGTCGGCACGGCGCCGACCTCCAGCAGCGACGAGGACGGGCCGATCGGGGTGGGCAGCGGCCACTCGGCGCGCTGCACCTGCGCCCGCAGCGCTTGCAGGTTCGCATCGACCACGGCCAGCACGTCGTCGAAGGCAGCCGGTACTCCGTGATGCTGCTGGAGATTCCGGACTCGCGCGCACTCGTCCGCGAGCCGGGCGATCGCGGCCAATGCCTCGCGCCGGGCGGTATGGGCACAGGACATGACTTCGGCCTCGACGGACCGGATGTTGTCGGAAGCCTTGATCACCTGCTCGCGGCCGGCCCAGATCACACCGGCCAGCGACTGGAACTCCTGATCAATGGCCTGCGCATCGTCCAGCGCCTTGCGTCGGACCAGCGTGGCGTGCTGTTCGGCGTGCTCCCTGATCTGGCTGCCTGCGACCGCGGCCGCCTGCAAGATCGCCGTGACCTGGCCGCCGATGTCCGAGAAGATGCCCGACTGCTGCAGATCGGTGCGTACTCCCCGCGACCGGTATCCCTCAGCTTCCGCCCGCAGCCGCTCGACCTCGGCCGCTAGCCGGTCAAGCTCCGCGCGGTGTGCCGCCTCCAGGCGCCTGAGCTTGTCGCGCTCTTGCAGCAGGGGGACGAAGGACGCAGCGACCTCCCTGAGAAAGTCCCTGACCTCATCTCGGTTCCACCCCCGGACGGCCACCGAGAAATGCTGCTCGCTGATCTGCGCCAGATCGATACCCATCGCTGTGCCCCCGCGTCGCGTTGGTCGATCCCGAGTGATGATCTTTCCATTCCCGCAGATTCCACCCGGCGAACATGATCGAAAATCACTTTGTGTAGCGACCTGAATCTGGAAAGTCGCAGCTATCGGTGTGCGGCCAGGCTGTCGATGGTGGCCCGGAGGCCAATTTCGAGGGTCACCGTCGGCTCCCAGCCGAGCACGGCGCGCGCCAGGTGGATATCCGGACACCGCTGTCGAGGATCGTCCACCGGCATCGGGCCGAACGAGAGCTGCGAAGAAGATCCGGTCAGCGTGAGCACGGCCGCCGCCAGCTCTTTGATCGTCATCTCGTGCGGGTTCCCGAGATTGACCGGCCCCGCGTAGGACGAGTCGAGCAGGGCGAGGAGCCCGGCGACCAGGTCGGTGACATAGCAGAAGGACCTGGTCTGGCTGCCGTCTCCCTCGATGGTTATCGGCTCGCCGGTCAGCGCCTGGCGCAGGAACGAGCCGACCACGCGCCCATCGTCTGGCCTGCACCGCGGCCCGTAGGTGTTGAAGATCCTTGCGATCCGGACAACGATCCCGGCCCGGCGGGAGAAAGCCGTGGTCAGCGCCTCGGCGAACCGCTTCGCCTCGTCGTAGACCGAGCGGGGTCCGATCGGGTTCACGTTTCCCCAGTAGCCCTCGGGCTGCGGGGAGACTGCCGGGTCTCCGTAGACCTCACTGGTCGATGCCAGCAGGAACCGACCGCCATCGCGTGCGGCCAGCGCCAGGAGCTGGCGAGTGCCGGTGCTGCCCGCGTCCAGTATCTCCAGCGACAGCGAGGCGAAGTCCCGAGGCGATGCCGGGCTGGCGAGGTCCATGACGGCGTCGAACGGCCCGAGCTCGGGCAGCGGCTCGCATATGTCCGCCTCCACCAGGCAGAAACTCGGCTCGCCCGCCAGCGCCGCCAGGTTCGACCGGCGACCGGTGACGAAGTTGTCCACGCACACGACATCGTCCCCGCGCGCCACGAGCTGCTCGCTGAGGCAGGAGCCGATCATCCCAGCTCCGCCAGCCACCAGAACCCTCATGCCGTCCCCCCGACCGTCGCCGACGCACATGATCGCCTGCCGTGAACGTACCCATCGAACCTCGCAGGTAGACCGCGCGCAGCCGGGAGCAGCGGTGACCTTTTGGCCGAACGGCTGGACTCACCGGATGCTCCATGGGCAGGGTGGGCGCATGATCGAGGCGGTCGTGTTCGACCTTGACGGGGTGCTCGTTGACTCGGAGCCGGTCTGGGAACAGGTGCGCCGGCAGGTGGTAGCCGAACATGGCGGTCACTGGGCGCCGGATGCGCAGCAGCGGCTGATGGGAATGAGCACGGGGGAGTGGGCCCGCTATCTGAGCGAGGACCTGGGCGTCCGGCTGCCGCCGGAGACGATCGCGGCGCTGGTGATCGAGCGGATGGCGGCCCGGTACACGGAGCGGCTGCCGCTGATGCCCGGTGCGGCGCAGGCAGTAACGAGGCTCGCCGCGCGCTGGCCGCTCGGACTGGCAAGCTCGTCACCGCCGTCACTGATCGACACCGTCCTTGACGCCGCGTCGCTGCGGACGTCCTTCCTGGCTGCCGTGTCAACGGAGCAGGTCGCGCACGGCAAGCCAGCGCCGGATATCTATCTCGCCGTGGCCGACCAGCTGGGCCGCCGGCCGGAACGATGCGCCGCGGTAGAGGATTCGGCGAACGGACTGCGTTCGGCTGCCAACGCGGGCCTGCGGGTGATCGCGATCCCGCACCCGCGATACCCGCCCGACCAGGATGCGCTCGACGGCGCCGCCCTGGTGCTCACCGGCCTGGCTGAGCTGACCCCGAGCACCATCGCAGCGCTGGCAGACTAGCTGCTGGTCGCCAGCAACCGAGAGTTTGAGGTGCGGATGAACGACGTTCTCAACCTGCTTGAGCGCTATCGGCCGCAAGGCGAGACCGAGCTGGCCGATGTCGACCGGGTGCGATCGCTGATCGAGACCACGGCTGACCCGTGGCTGCGCTCGACGCCAGTGCATCTCACCGCGTCCGCACTGATCGTGCACCCGGACAGCGGCCAGGTGCTGCTGCGGTGGCACCAGCGCCAGCAAGCCTGGCTTCAGGTCGGCGGCCATGGCGATCCAGGCGAGAGCGACGCGCTTGCCATCGCGCTGCGCGAAGGTCACGAGGAGACCGGGCTGACCGACCTGGTGCCGTGGCCGAACTCGCGGCTCCGGCATGTGGTCATCGTCGGAGTCCCAGCTGCGGGCTCGGAACCCGCGCACGAGCACGCCGACCTGCGGTTCGTCCTGGCCACCCAGAGCCCGTACACAGCCAGAGCCGAAACACCGGACGCGCCGCTGCGCTGGCTGTCATCGAACGACGCGCACCAGGCCACGTCTGAGGCCAACCTCCGCGAAACACTCTCCCGCGTGCAGCGACTGCTCGCCCACCGCCAGGCCGCCGCACGGACTGCGCTATGTCCGCCCTGATTCCACCGAACGCGACGAGCTCAATCGAATTATCATGGATGAGCTTGTTTTCGGCGTCTTCACGCCCGCGGCGGTCGCTTGCCATCAGCGGATCATCGGACGGATGAAAGACGCGGGCTGCGACGCCGTCGTACTCGGCTGCACGGAGATCCCGCTGATCATGAACGACTCGAATTCGCCGCTGCCGACCCTCGATTCAACCCCCCTGCTCGCCCGAGCGGCACTGCGCCAGGCCCTGCGCGGCACGGCCGCGGAAGTTGGCGAGCCAGAAAACTGTTAGCTACCTGGGGTCACGGTGGGCATCCTGGTGCTGGACCCACACACGGCCATGGAGACTGCTGCTTTGCTACCCTCACCTGCCGAGCTGCGAGCAAGCCTGCCGGGGCTGATGCTGTCCGATCGGGATCGGCTGGACCGCCGGATCGAGCGAGCTGCCGCGGTACGCGACCCGGGGGCGCGCGAGCGAGCCCTTCGCCAGCTCGTCGCGGACATCGAGACGGCGGCGGCGCGGATCGAAGCCCGCAGGAGCGCGGTCCCGGCAATCTGGTATCCGCCCGAGCTTCCGGTCAGCCAGCGCAGAGCGGAGATCGCCGAGGCGATCCGGGATCACCAGGTGGTGATCATCGCGGGGGAAACCGGCTCGGGCAAGACCACGCAGCTGCCGAAGATCTGCCTGGAGCTCGGACGCGGGGTGGCCGGCCAGATCGGCCACACCCAGCCCCGGCGGCTCGCGGCTCGGACGGTGGCTGACCGGATCGCTGAAGAGCTAAGGACCGAGCCCGGTACCGCGGTCGGCTACAAGGTGCGCTTCACCGACACCTCAAGCGACGACACGCTCATCAAGCTGATGACCGACGGCATCCTGCTCACCGAGATGCAGCGCGACCGGCGACTGCTGCGCTACGACACCCTGATCATCGACGAGGCGCATGAGCGCAGCCTGAACATCGACTTCATCCTCGGCTACCTGCACAAGCTGCTGCCCAGCCGCCCAGACCTGAAAGTCATCATCACCTCGGCCACCATCGACCCGCACCGCTTCAGCGCTCATTTTGCTGAAAGCGAATCAAGCAAACACAGAGCTGAAAGCGAATCAAGCAAACACAGAGCCGGAGGCGAATCAAGCAAACACGGAGCCGGAGGCGAATCAGGCAAACACAGGGCCGGAGGCGAATCAGGCAAGCACGGCAACGAGGCTCCGGTGATCGAGGTATCCGGGCGCAGCTACCCGGTGCAGGTGCGTTACCGGCCGCTCGCCGAGTCAGCCGAGCCAGCCGGTGAGTCCCGCAGTGAGCCCCGCGGTGAGCCCCGCGATCAGGTGCAGGGCATCTGCGACGCGGTGGACGAACTGCGGGCCGAGGGTCCGGGCGACATCCTGGTTTTCCTCAGCGGCGAGCGGGAGATCAGGGACACCGCCGAGGCCCTGGCCGGCCAGGCCGACCTTGAGGTACTGCCGCTCTACGCCCGGCTTTCCGTGGCTGAGCAGCACCGGGTCTTCCAGCCGCATAACACCAGGCGCGTCGTGCTGGCTACCAATGTCGCTGAGACCTCGCTGACCGTTCCCGGCATCAAGTACGTCGTCGACCCTGGCACGGCGCGGATTTCCCGGTACAGCCACCGGACCAAGGTGCAGCGGCTGCCGATCGAGCCGATCTCGCAGGCGTCCGCCAACCAGCGCGCGGGCCGGTGCGGCCGCACCTCGGACGGCGTGTGCATCCGGCTCTACACCGAGCAGGACTTCACCTCGCGCCCGGAGTTCACCGATCCGGAGATTCTGCGCACCCATCTGGCCTCGGTCATCCTGCGGATGGCTGACCTGGACCTCGGCGAAATGAAGGACTTCCCGTTCCTCGACCCGCCCGACTCGCGGCAAGTCAGCGACGGAGTCCGCTTGCTGGCCGAACTCGGCGCCGTCTCGCAGCCGGGCGGTGGCATCCGGCTGACTGACTTGGGGCGAAAACTGGCCAGGCTCCCAGTCGATCCGCGGCTGGGCCGGATGATCCTGGCGGCCGGTCACAATGGATGCGCCCGCGAGGTGCTGATCATCACGGCAGCGCTGTCCATCATCGATCCGAGGGAGCGGCCAGCGGACTCACGCGAGGCAGCCGACGCGCTGCACGCGCGGTTTGCCGAACCCGGCTCGGACTTCCTGTCGGTCTTGAACCTCTGGGACTACCTGCGCGACCAGCAGGCGGAGCTGTCCGGCTCCGCGTTCCGCCGGATGTGCCGCCGCGAGTACCTGCACTACCTGCGGGTGCGCGAATGGCAGGACGTGTATGGCCAGCTCAAGCGGGCGGCAAAGGATCTCGGCGTCACAGCCGAGGCAGATCGCCGCCGTCCGGCGACCGGGCCAGCCGGCCAGACCGGCGCAGCCGCTGGCGCCGACTCCGGTGACCAGCGCGGAGCCGAGACCGGCACCAGGATCGCGGCGGAACTCGCCGACCGGGTGCATCAGTCCCTGCTGGCCGGCCTGCTGTCCCACATCGGCATGCAGGACATCAGCAGGCAGGACGCCGGGAAACGACGCGGGCCTGCTGAGTTCACCGGCGCCCATGGTTCTCGTTTCGCAATATTCCCTGACTCCGTGCTCGCGCGGAGGCCGCCGCAATGGGTCGTGGCGGCCGAGCTGGTCGAGACGTCCAGGCAGTGGGCCAGGATCGCGGCGCGGATCGAGCCGGAATGGGTGGAGCCGCTGGCCGCGCACCTGGTCAGGCGCGGGTACAGCGAGCCGCACTGGGATGCGCGGCGGGGCGCCGCGATGGCGCTCGAGAAGGTGACACTGTACGGCCTGCCACTGGTGGCGGCCCGGCCGGTCACGATGAGCCGGATCGACCCAGTCGCGGCGCGCGAGATCTTCATCTCCCGCGCGCTGGTCGACGGGGACTGGCGGACCCATCACCGGTTCTTCGAGCACAACCATCGCCTGCTTGCGCAGGCCGAGGAACTGGAGCGCCGGGCGCGCAGGCGCGGGATCGTGATTGACGACGCCGCGCTGTTCAGCTTCTACGACAAGCGGATACCTGCGGACGTGACGTCCGCACGGCATTTCGACGCCTGGTGGAAGAAAGCCAGGGCTGCCGACCCTGACCTGCTGAACCTGGATCCCGCCGAGCTGGCCGGCCCGGCCGCCGCCGACGTCGAGCCGACCGACTACCCGAGTGCGTGGGGCGACCTGGCGCTGTCGTACGAGTTCACGCCCGGCCTGCCTGGCGACGGGGTCACGGTAGACATTCCGCTGGCCAGGCTCAACCAGGTGGCCGGCGAGGCGTTCTCCTGGCAGATCCCCGGCCTGCGCGAGGAACTGGTGACCGAGCTGATCCGGTCGCTGCCCAAGCAGCTGCGCCGGGCGTTCGTACCCGCGCCGGACGTCGCCAGGACGGTCCTGGCCAGGCTGGACCCGGCGCACAGGGACCTGCTTGACGCCCTCGCCGCGGAGCTCGGCCGCCTTGGCGGGGTCGCCGTCCCGCGCGAGGCGTTTGACCTGTCCCGGCTGCCTGAGCACCTGAGGCTCGGCTTCCGCATTGTCGGCGAGGACACGGTGCTCGCCACCGGGAAGGACCTTGCCGCGCTGCGCGACCAGCTGCGGCCCCAGCTGCAGGTCGCGCTCACCGCAGCGGCCAGCGACATCACCCGGTCCGGGATCCGGAGCTGGGACTTCGGGACGCTGCCGCGCGTGTTCTGCCACGGGCAGCTCCGCGCGTACCCGGCGCTGGCGGACGCCGGTGACGCTGTCGACATCGCCTTGTTCGAGACCGAGGCAGAGGCCGAAGAGGCGATGCGGCTGGGTAACCGCCGTCTGCTGCTGATCGATGTTCCGGCTGGTGCGCGTTCGGTCGCCAGCCGGCTGCCGTCCAGCGCGAAGCTGGCGATGAGCCGACATCCGTACCCCAGTGCCGCCGCGCTGCTCGATGACTGCGCGGCGTGCGCGGCCGACGAAGTGATTGCGAATGCGGGCGGCCCGGCCTGGGACGCGGTGGCCTTCGAACAGCTGCTTGCGGCCGCCAGGTCGGCACTTCGGGCCGGCACGGCCGACGTGGTCAGTGCGGTCGCCCGGGTACTAGCCCAGGCGCACGCCGTCGATGCCGGGCTGGAACGAGCCACCAGCCAGGCGCTGCGGCCTGCGGTGGCCGACCTGCGCGCCCAGCGCTCGGGCCTGATCTATCCCGGGTTCGTCTCCGGAACCGGCGCGCGCCGCCTGTCCGACCTGGTCCGCTACCTGCGAGCCATGAACCAGCGGCTGGACAAGGCGCCCGAGGATCCACGACGCGACGCAGACCGGATGGCGACCGTGCACCGGGTGTCGGAGTCTTATCAGCAGGTGATCAGCGAACTCGGGCCAGCCGCACGCTGCCGGGTGGACGTCAGGGCCGTGCCCTGGATGATCGAGGAGCTGCGGGTGAGCCTCTTCGCCCAGACTCTCGGCACCGCCATGCCGGTATCGGAGCAGCGGATCCAGGCGGCACTGAATCGCCTCGCCGAACGCTGATCAGACCTCCTGGCCGCGAGGAACCTGCCGCGACCGCCTATGCTGGCCTGCTGGCCAGGTCTACAGGGTGGAGCTCAACGTGCTGACGTGGTGGCTGGCCCGCACGCAGGAGCAGCTGCCTGCCGGAACCGGGTGGCTGACGGCCACCGAGCGCCGTCGTGCGGCTGGCCTGCGTTACACCAAGCGCCGGACAGACTTCCTGCTCAGCCGCTGGACGCTCAAGCTGGCCGTGACGCGCGTGCTGCACTGGCCGGACGATGCAGCCACGCTGGCGCGGATCGAGAGCCGTGCTGCCGGTGACGGCGCGCCCGAGCTCTTTGTCGATGACCAGCCTGCTGACCATGGCGTCTCGCTCTCTGACCGGGCCGGCTGCGCCGCGTGCCTGGTCGCCGATCAGCTCGCCGCGATCGGCTGCGATCTGGAACTCGTGGAGCCGCGCAGCGATGCCTTCGTCCGTGACTACCTGACCGATTCCGAACGCGATCTTGTCGCCGCCGCGGGCCCGGCGCGCGACCTCGCCGCGAACCTGATCTGGTCGGCCAAGGAGAGCGCACTTAAAGTGCTCCGTACCGGCCTGCGCCGGGACACCCGCTCGGTGGAGGTGACCGTGCCGAACCTGACGCCGCCGGAGCATGCCTGGTCCCCGCTCGGTGTCCGCACCGCCGACGGTGCCGTTTTCGGCGGCTGGTGGCGGCGGAGCGGCGCGTTCGTGCTCACCGCCTGCGGACCAGAACACTTCCCCCGGCCGGCGCCGCTGGATGCCGTCTCGCCGCTGGACGACGCGGCTGCCACGGATCACTGGCTGAGCAGGCCGCTCAGCTGACTGCGGCAGGCAGCCGCCAGCGTGGCTAGCTCACGCCCGCCGCGACAGCAACTGGCGGCGACACTGGCGCAAGCCGCCGTTCCAGCGCGCCGATGATGAAGGGACGGAGCTCGACGGCCGGGATGATGTGATCGACCGACCCCACCCGCAAGGCTCGCTGGATGTCGTGAATGCCGTCGAACTCGTCGGCCACCTGCTTGAGCTTCTCGGCCCGGACCGCCGCAATCGTGTCGGCAAGCTCGTGCCGCAGGTCGGCGTGGGTGCCCGTGGCGCCAGCCGCGACCTTCTCGCGCATGCTCACCACCCGCGGGTCCTGCTCGGTCCTGGTGGTGACCTCGCGCGCGAAGACGACCGCAGCGGCGGGCGCGCCGCCGATCACCGACGCGTACGAGCCGGCCACCGCGGCGGTCACCATGTCGTTGTGCAGGCGCTTGGAGAACACCACGAACGCGCCGCCGTGGTAGCGGGACACCACCACGAACACGATCAGGCCCCGGAAGTTGGTCACCGCGCGGCCGATCTCCGCGCCGTACTCAAGCTGCCACTTGCGCATGCTCTCCGGGGAGCCGTCGAAGCCGGTGAGGTTGGCCAGGACCACCACCGGGCGGTTGCCGCTCGCGGCGTTGACGGCGCGGGCGACCTTGCGCGAGGACTGCGGGAAGAGCGTGCCTGACGTCCACGACGGCGGCCCGTCGGCCGGGACGAATCCGGACCGTGTCAGCGTCTGTGACTCCAGCCCGATCAGGCAGACCGGCATCCCGCCGAGGTGAGCTTCCCACACGATCGCGTTCTCGCCGTCGCGCCACCTGGCCCAGCGCTCGAACGGCTCGTGATCGGCGTCGGTGACAGCGCGCATCACCGAGCGCATGTCGAACGGCTTCTTGCGATCACCGTTCAGCTCGGCCGAGAAGATATCCCCGATCAGGCTGAAGTCCGAGCCGGCCACGAGCTTGTGCGGGGACACGCACACATCCCGGTCGAACGGGTCGCTGGTGGGTGCCCGTCGTGGGCCGCTCTCGCCGGGGACGATGTAGGTATGCTCGTAGTGTCGGAGCAGTACGGCGCATGCGTCGGCCAGCGTCGGAGCCCAGTACTGCCCCTGTCCGTTCGGGCCCATGATCCGGTCGAATCCGCCGATGCCGAAGTTATCCTCGGCGGACACCCCGCCCGAGTAGTCCAGCGAGTTCTTGCCGGTCAGCACCATGGCACTGACCGGCGTCATCACCAGGATTCCCCTGGTATGCATGAGCATCGTTGCCTCGGCGTTCCAGTAGGGCTGTGCACCGACGTTGATCCCGGTGACCACCACGTTGACCTCGCCGCCTGCCTGAGTGAACTCGATCAGGCGGCGCAGCACGGCGGCGATCCAGTCCATGTTCTCGGTGCCGCTGTCCCAGGCGATCCGGGCGCCTGAGGACAGCGCGAACCACTCGACCGGCAGCTCAAGCCTCCGGGCAAGTGCCAGGGCAGCCAGGATGCGCCGGCACTCTGCCTCGGCGAGATTGCCGAGCCCGGATGTCGGGTCGCCCAGGATCGCTACCCGGCGCATGCCGGCCGGCACCAGGGGGGTGTAATTGCTGATCACTCCGACCACGATCCCGGCGGTGTTCTGACCGTAGGGCCGGTCGACCGGCACGAGTTCCTCGCCGCCGTCATCGAGGTCGTACTCGACGAACTCGCCGGCCGGGAAGTCGGCCGGCGCGCCGACCGGCGGCGTGAGCATCCGGATCAGCTCGTAAGGATAGGGAACACCGAACCGCTCCGAGCGCAGCACCTTCTGCCGGTACTCGGTCAGCGGCCGGATCGGCCGGTCGGCAAGCGGCCTGACCCGGACAGTGACCGCCCGGTCGGCGATGTTCTCGACATCCAGGACCGCGTCCCGGATCTCGCCGGTGGCCGCGTCCAGCGTCCTGATCCGGACCACGACCTTCTCCAGGCCAAGGCCCGCGGCCATCGGCGCCAGCCGGTGGGCTACCCCGCGCCAGGTCCCGGGCGCGATGTCCCAGGTAGGGCGCACGTAGAGGATGACCCGGTTGCTCAGCGGCCGCTGCTTGGTCGGCCGGTGGCCGAGCGCGTGCCTGATGTCGCCAAGCGCCTGAGCAAGCACTCCCTCAAGATGGGGAAAGCCGATGGTCCGGCCAGCCGAATCACGGGCCGGGGTGAGGTCGCGAACCTCGGCGATCGCGATCAGGCGCTCGTCCTTGGCGTTCTCGCGGGCAACCGCGTGGAACAGGTAGACATCCTCAGCGCTAGGCAGCCGCTCCAGGGTGAAGTTCGACAGCCGCCACAGGTCGAGGCGTTCAGCGATCATCGGATGCAGGTTGCGGTACAGCGGATCCTCGGTGAGCCCCGTCTCGCCTGGCCTGAAGGTGAAGTGCGACGTGCGCAGGTGCTCCGGGGACGCGCTGCCTGGATCGGGGCCGCTGTCACTGGTGATCGTGATGTCCAGCCGGTCCAGCAGGTGGCCGAAGTCGGTCCGGGCCAGCGATCCGGTAAGCCCGGCGGCCATCGGCGCGGCGTCGGTCCACTCGCCGGTCCGCCAGGACTCGACGTCCACGACGACCTTGGCGTCCGCGGGCAGCGCGCCGAGGAACGCTCGCAGCTGCGCGGCGAAGTCGGCCAGGTCCGCGAGGGATACGTAGCCGGTGACCAGCTGTACGTCCTGCCCGTCCTCGGCGTATTCGGCCAGGCAGACCAGGTGCCGGCCGAAAGTCTGGCAGCGCAGCTCGCGAAGCTCGCGGATCCGGTAGAACCGGCGGGTCCTGGTTTGCAGCAGGCGCACCTTGGTTGTGGCGTCCGCCGCTCGGTATCTGTCCCGCAGCAGCGCGCGCAGCGGCTGCGGGCACCAGACCAGGCGATCGGTCAGCTCGCGGATCCGCTCACCGGACGGATGGGCGGCGAACTCGTCGAGGCATCGCTCCATCTCCGCGTAGATCGCCGGACGCATCCGCCTGAGCATCGGCGCGTCGACGTAGGTGAACCGCACATCGCGGGCCAGATCGCAGACCTCCTGATGACGTCCCTGGGTTGAGGCGACAAGCCGGTCGATGACCGCGCGCCGCTCGTCGGTCATCAGCGGCATCAACGTGTCGTGCTGGCGCAGCCACCGGTCCAGGATCGCCATGATGACCGGCCCGGCGAGGCGGACTCGTGCGACCGACCGGTACATCCGTAGCAGCGCCTGCTCGAGTTCCGGGGTCCGCCGCAGCGACGTGACGCCGTAACGCGCGAGAGCGTGCCGCAGCTGGTTCAGGAAATGCTCAGACAGCCCGCTGCGCTCCGGATCGAGGAGGGCCAGGTAGGTGAACAGGTGGTCCTCGGCACTGTGGGCGTGCTCGTCCTCGGTCTCCTCCGGCTGACGCCGGGCCAGCGCCGTGATATCGGCGTATATCTCGAGCAGCTCCTGCTCCGCGCCGAGCAGCCCGGGGTCGGCCAGGCCGACGGCGACTGTCATCGCCTCGTGCCGCTTGCTCAGCTCGCGCGCGGCGTCCTCGTCGATGTCACAGCCGAGCAGGTAACCGCGGAGGGTGGCGGGATCGCCGTGGGCGCCGGGTTCGTGCGGGCAGTCTCCGTCCGGGCCAGGGCAGTTCACAACGGCTGCCAGATCGAGCCTCGGGCCGGGAGTGGCCAGGCTGTCCGGCTGTTCCGATGGCTGCAGCTGCACCAGCGGCGCGCCCGCTTCCACCTGCGTGTTGACGCCGGCGAACACGGCGTGGACAGTGCCAGCCAGCGGCGCCGTGATCGCGGTCTCCATCTTCATGCTCTCGACCACGACCAGCGGATCGCCGGCCCTGACCGTGTCGCCCGGAGCGACCAGGACGGCGACCACAAATGCTGGCGCCGGGGCCCTGACGTGACCGCCGACGTCACGGGTAATGACCTGGGGTACGCCATCCACTTCGACGTTCATCCTCGGTCCCTGGGCGTCGGCCACCACCCGGTGCCGCTCACCTGAGCAGGTGACGGCCCGCTCGAAGCGCCCCAGGCGCTGGATCTTCACGTCGACCACGCCGTCGTCGACCTCGACTCGGTAGTCCTGGAGTCCCAGGCAGCAGACGTGCATCCGGTAGATGTTGCCGCGCAGGCTCAGCTCCACCTGGTGGCCGATGGCGTCAGGCAGCTCGGGCCGGCCATGGGCCGCGGCCGCGTAGAAGTTCGCCTGGACGGCCGCCTGCTCGGCTTCGGCCGCCTCGATGGCCGCGGCGACCAGCGCCACCGGGTGCGGCGGCGGAAGGTGCGCTCCCGCCGCGGTCAGCCGGTCGAGCCACTGATTGTCGTAGCTGCCAGCCCGCACCTCGGGCCGGTCAAGCAGGGCGAGCAGGAAGCCCTTGTTGGTGGTCCCGCCGTCAACGGCGATGACCGACTGCGCCAGGCCACGGTGCAGCCTGCTGAGTGCCTCGTCCCGGTCCGCGCCCCAAGCCACGACCTTGGCGATCATCGAGTCGAACTCGGGTGCGATCTCGTCGCCCTCCGCGATGCCCGCATCGACCCGGATCCCAGGCCCGGACGGGAGCCGGAGCGCGGATACCCGGCCGGGTGCGGGGGCGAAGCCGCGTTCCGGGTCCTCGGCGTTCAGCCGGGCCTCGATCGCGTGCCCACGGGCTTGCGGCGGGTGTAGCGCGAGCCGCCCGCCTTCGGCAATCTCCAGCTGCAGTTTGACCAGATCGACGCCGGTGGTCAGTTCGGTGACCGGATGCTCGACCTGCAGCCGGGTGTTCACCTCCATGAACATAAACTGCCTGGTTGCCGGATCGAGCAGGAACTCGACCGTGCCGGTGCTTCGATAGCCCGCTGCGGAGCACAGCCGCACGGCCGCGTCGCGCAGCGCCCGCTCGCCGGACTCGTCAAGCAGCGTGCAGGCCGACTCCTCGATCACTTTCTGGTTGCGCCGCTGAATGCTGCAATCGCGTACGCCGAGCGCCCACACGGTGCCGTGGCCATCGGCTACCACCTGAACCTCGACGTGCCGCGCGGCATCGAGCCTGCGCTCGATGAACACGGAATGGTCTCCGAACGCGTGCCCGGCCTCGGCCTGCGCCGCAGCGAACGCGTCGTGCATGCGGTCGGCGGACTCCACCAGCCTGATGCCGCGGCCACCCCCGCCGGCCGCCGCCTTGACCAGCACCGGGTAGCCGAGCATTTCGGCGGCGAGGAGCGCGCTGTCGGCGTCGTGCACCGGACCGCCGCTCCACGGCACGACCGGGATACCGAGGCTCTCGGCCAGCTGCTTGGCCCGCACCTTGTCGCCAAGCAACCGGATGACGTCACTGCCCGGGCCGACGAACGTGATGCCAGCCTGCTCGCACCGCTGGGCGAATTCGGCCGACTCGGCGACGAACCCCCAGCCGACCCAGACCGCGTCGGCACGGGCTTCAGCCATCGCCGACATCAGCCGGTCGAGGTTCTGGTATGCACTGGTGCGGTGGCCGCTCGAGTCTGCCCAGGTCGCCGGGCCGAGCAGGACAGCCTCGCTGGCTTCCCTGACGAACCAGGCCGCCGCGTCCGGCTCCGTGTACAGGGCGATCGTGCTGATGGGCTCGCGGGACTGCGAGTTCAGCTCGGCGACAGCGCAGATGCAGCGCATCGCCGACTCTCCCCGGTTGGCTATGGCAAGCCGGTGAATCGGTGTCATGTTGGCCCCCTTGGGCCGGAGGTAATGCACGTCAGCCGCGCATGGCAGCACGGATCGGGCGCTGGAGGTCGTCCGCGACCGTGCCAGGCAGCGGCACGGTGCGGTAACCGTCGATGCGGACAAGCACGTCGCCGGCCGAATCCACCACCCTGCAGTCGAAGCTGCCGTCACTGGCCGGATGGACGAGCGCGAACAGGTCACCGTCGCCTCGTGGCTTGTGCACGGTGCGGATCAGGTCGGCGTGGCCAGGCAGCGCCAGCCGGCCGGCCTGGCCGATATCCCAGAGGCCGACCGTCTGGAAGCACAGCTCGGTCAGCCGCGGCTCCGTCGTGGTCGGGTCGCCCGCTGGCTGGTGGTCAGGGGGCAGCTGCGCGGCGAGCCGGCCGACCGCGGCGCCGTCGCAGCGCCACGCCTCGTCGAGCACTTGGTAGGCGGGGCCATGCGGGAACACCCGGTAGATGTCCGCATGGCTGACGGCAACGGCAGCCGCTGCGGTGCGGGAGTCATCGAGCTCGGGTCGCGGCGGTTGCTTGGAGAGCCGGACACGGCCGGTGAAATGCGTCGTCCAGCGCGGCACCTCATCGCCCTTGAGCAGCCGGCTGCCGGCCATCGCGCAGTCGGCGACGAGGTCGGCGCCGTCCCGGCGGATCACCGCCCGCACTACTACGGTGCGAGGCTCGTCGCGGTAGAACTTCACCGGCGCCATGAAATCCATCGCCTCGACACCAGCGACGTGCAGGTCCGGAGCCGCAAGGCTGGCCACCGCAGCGAAGGCCTCGGCACCCATGACACCGGGTAGCACCGTGATGGATTCGATCTGATGATCGTGCAGGAACGGCTGCGCCGCCGGGTCCAGTGTCGTCTGCACCGTCAGCCCCGAGTAGACGCCCATGCCGGTCACGGATCCAGCCATCGGTCCGGCAGCGGCGGTGCTGACGGCGGCGATTTCGAGCCCTCCGGTGGGGTCGAGCTCATCCAGCATCATGCCCAGCTTCCCGGCGACCACGACCTCACCCCGGAAGGAGCTTGCCGTCAGTTCCCGCCTGATCCAGGCGATCCCGGCCTCGGGCGGCAGCATCTCGATGCCAGCCAGCTCCATGACCTTCGGGATGGATCCGCGAGTGGCCATGCCGAGCCCGCCCCACGCGGTCCAGTCGAGCACGATGCCGCGGGTTCCCGGCCGGGTCCGCCGGAAGCTTGACGTGATCTTGCACAGCAGGTCGTTGGCCGCGCTGTAGTCGGTCTGGCCCGCGTTGCCGAACCTCGCTGCCACCGAGCTGAACGCCACGGTCGCACCGATCGGCAGGTCGGCCGCGGCGTGCAAGAGGTTGAACCAGCCATCGCTCTTCACGTCGAAGACCAGGTCATACTCGCGGCGATCCTTGTCGGCGATGGCGCGGCTGATCTCAAGCCCGGCAGCGTGCAGCAGGACGTCGATCCGCCCGTGCCGGTCGCGGACGTCAGCCACGACCCGCGCCACGGCGTCGGCATCGGTCAGGTCGACCGAGTGGTAGTAGGCCTCGCCGCCAGCCTCGCGCACGGCCTGGATCGCGGTCAGTGCCGACTGCAGCCGTTCGTAGCGGGAGAGCTCGCGTTCGATCAACACCGGCGTCGGCCGCTGGCCGGCGGCCTTGAGCCGCTCGGTAATCGTCGCCTTGAAGGCAGCTCGGTCGGCCGCGAAGGCGGCCAGATCCTGGTCGGCTGGATCAGGCTCAGGGGTCAGGTCGAGCAGGTGGAACGTGCCGCCGCTGGCGGCGGCCAGGTCCGCGACGATCGCTGAAACGATGCTGCCTGCCGCCCCGGTGACGACGAACACGGTCTGGCTGTCCAGGGCCAGGCCATCGGTGCCGTCGCCGAACGGGATCTCGCTCAGGCCCACAGCCCAGCGGCGGCCATCTGCCCGGCCGATCTCAATCGCGCCGGGGTCGCGCAGCGTCTCCTCGATCAGCGCGTCCGCGAGCGATGCGGTCTTCCTGCTGACGGCGAAGTCCACCGCCTTGACCAGGACTTCCGGCCGCTCGCGACGGTAGGCCTTGGTGAAGCCGGTAACCGCGCCGCCAAGCGGCGCCACGGCGCCCGCCTCGTCATAGCCGTGATAGCCACCGAGCCGAGTCGCCGACACCAGGAAGGTGCCGCGCGGCCCGAGCTGACCCTCGGTGTCCAGGCGCCGCACCACGGCATACAGGTTCTTGACCCGGCCGGCCAGCGCGTCGCGCCAGCCGGCCAGGTCGAGCTCGTCAATCGCCGGCTCGGCATCAAGCGCGGCTAGCCAGTACAGCCCGTGCACGGGCCCGTCAGCGAGCCAGCTTGTCAGCCGCTCGTCGATGGCCGGGGCGGTTGATCCGGCTTCCAGCACAAGAGCGGTCACGCCAGTGGCCGCGAGGCGCCTGACGAGCGCGGTCGCGATTCCGCCCTGGTCTGCCATCACGATGACGCGACTGGTATCAGCCAGCGTCACGCCGGTAGGCGAGCACCATTCGATCGGAGGCCGCAGCACCGGAACGGGAATCCGGCGCGGCAGTAGCTGCGCTGCGGCGGTGTCACCCTTGAACGCGGGCGCGGTGCGAAGCGCGGGCGCGGTGGCGGCTGCGGGCGGGGTGCCGACTGCGGGCGTCGTGTCAGGCGCGGGCGGCGCCTGCCCGACTGCCGGAGATTCGCTGCCGGCCGGCGCAGCCTGCGCGGGCCGTGACCGGTCGCGGGCGAAGCCGATCACGTGGGCCAGGGTGGGGAAGTCGCGCAGCCTGAGGTTCTCGTCGCGCGGGATGCCGAACCGCTCCCGCACCGCCGCGAAAACCTCGGCCTGCTTGACCGTGTCCACACCGAGATCGGCCTCCAGATCAAGATCGAGGTCGAGCAGTTCGGCCGGGTAGCCCGTCATCTCACTGACGATCTGCACGATCTGTGCCGCTGGCGCGTCATCGGCCTGAGCCGCTGGTGTGGACTGCGTTGTCGCGGTCGCTGAACCCGGTGACCCGGATTCAGTTGTCGCGGTCGCGCTCGCTGGCTCCGGTGACCTTGCCGCCGTCGCGGGCTGCGCTGCGGTAGGTTCCGGCGCGGCCTGCTGAGCTGCGGCGATGGGACCTGTCGCCGGCGCTCGGTCGCTGGCGAAACCGATCACATGGGCAAGGGTGGGGAAGTCCCGCAGCCTGAGGTTCTCGTCCCGCGGGATGCCGAACCGCTCCCGCACCGCCGCGAACACCTCGGCCTGCTTGACCGTGTCCACACCGAGATCGGCCTCCAGATCAAGATCGAGGTCGAGCAGTTCGGCCGGGTAGCCCGTCATCTCGCTCACGATCTGCACGATCTGTCCGGCGACGGGGTCTACGGCCGGCTCGGGTGCGGTCGCCTCAGCAGCGGCCGACTCGGCTGCGGTCGGCCCAGCTGCGCTCGCCTCGGCGGCGGCCGGCGCTAGTCCGGCGGGTACTGCCGTTGCCGCAGGCTGCGCCGTACCCACCGGAGCAGATCCGTCCGGCCGGTCAGTCAGCGGTGCCCGGTCTCGCACGAAGCCGATCACATGCGCCAGGGTGGGGAAGTCGCGCAGCCTGAGGGTCTCATCGCGCGGGATACCAAACCGCTCCCGCACCGCGGCGAACACCTCGGCCTGCTTGACGGTGTCCACGCCGAGATCGGCTTCCAGGTCGAGGTCCGGCTCAAGCAGGTCGCGTGAGTAGCCCGTCAGCCCTTCCACGATGTCGAGGACGGATTGCTTGACCTGGTCAGCGGGAGCTGAGGCCGAAACCACAGGAGCAAGCGCCGACCCTGCCGCGGCCGGCTGTGCTGCCGACGGCTGGGCGACCAGCTGCGCTGCCGGTGGCGGACCTGACGGTTGCGGCACGGCGCCGGTTGACGACGGCACCGCGGTGGCCGGGCCGGGCTGAGCCGACGCTGCCAGGCCGTCCGCTGCCAGGCGCTGGGCTGCCTGGCCATTCGGGGCGGGGCTGGGCGGAACGATTAGCTGCGACGCGACTGCGGGCACTGCCGTGGGCTCGGCGGGCGCCGGTGCTTGGGCCGGGCCGTCGTCGACGACGCGTAGCCGGTGCTGCACGACCTCAAGCCGGGCATCGCTGCGGCCGCTAACCCGGGCCAGCCACGAGCGCCATGTCACCTCGTCAAGCACGCGGTAGCCGAAGCCCAGGTCGGTGGGTGCACGGCGGCGGCCGTCCGCAGGCGCGGTCCAGCGCAGCAGCAGCATCGCAATCTGCGAGCCGAAGCCGGCCGCCAGCCGAAGCGCAAAGGTCACCGGGTAGGCGCCGCCGCGGGACAGGTTCAGCGGGCCGAGTTCGGGGTCGATCTCACGGAAGTTGGCCACCGGCGGGACGATCCCCGTCTCCAGCGCCTTGACGGCGACGACCTCTTCGATGCCCGCGCCCATGGCGTGACCGGTGAAACCCTTGGTATTCGCGATCACCACTGAGTCGGCTGCCGCGCCGAAGACTCGCCGCAAGGCGTTGATCTCAGCCGACGCGCTGCCGCCGCGGGCCGGTGTGTATGTCTCGTGCGAGACGAACACGGTCTGGCCCGCAATCGCGAAGCGATCGATTCCACGCCGCTCCGCCTGCCGGAGGAGCTTCTCCATTACCTGGCCGATGTGCTCGACGTCGAGCCGGGTGCCGTGGAAAGCGCTGTTGGCGATCACCGCGGCCAGCACTTCGCAGATCGGGCGGATGCCGCGCTCCCGTGCCGCTTCAGCGGACTCGATGACCAGCGCCGCGGCACCAGAACCGATGATCATCCCGTGCCGGCGGCGGTCGAAGGGCAGGGCCGCATCCTCCACGACACCATCGGTCGCCGCCGCGCCACTGGCTAGGAATCCTGACCCGGTCCAGGGCAGCAGCGCGTCCGAGGCAGCGTTGTCCGCGGAGACCACGATCACCCGCCGGCAGCGGCCGGCCCGGATCCAGTCCTCGGCGATCGCTACCGCCACGGCCGTGCTCGCGCAGGCGGAATTGACCTGAGTGTTGGGGCCGCGGGCGCCGATCAGCTCGGCGAACTGCGAGTGCCCCATCGCCAGCGCCCGGAACAGGAAGCGCCGGTCGAAGGCGAACGGGTGGGTCTGGATGGCGTGCTGCAGTTCGGCGATCCGCCTATCCACTTCCGCGACTGCCTGGTCGGCCGCGTTCATCCGGCCGCGCACGTCCGTTAGCGTCGCGAGTTCCGTCCGGCGTGAACGGTCCTCCTGGTAGCTGTTGATATCGCTCGCGAACGACTCGTACCCTGGGAACGCCGATGCGAACACCACGCCCGTGTCGTCTCGCAGTTCGTCGGGCAGCCCCCATGGGCCGGGCAGCTGAGTCCCGAGCGTGGTGGTGTGGTAGTGCCGGACCAGCGGGATGCCGGCGTCGCGCAGCGCGTCGATGCCGGCGCCGATCGCCAGCCTGGTGCACGGGTCGAGCGCGGCGTCGCGGTCGGGGTCCAGGCCGAACTCCTGCACCGCATCCAGCGGGCTGTAACGGCCAGCCAGCTTGATGACGTCGTCCTCGCCGTTGATCATCTCGAAGACCGGATCGCCGCGGTCGCTCTTCACCAGCCTGGTGATGTGCTTGTCGACCATCTCACGGCGGATCTGGCGTGGTATCACGTCGATGAACTGCTGACCGGACAGGATCCGGGCAACGTTCTCATCGTCGAAGATGCGGTCCACACCGGGCAGCCCGAGCGCGGCACCGGTGATGACGACCGGCTCCATCGGACCAGGCGTGCGGTCGGCCAACGCAGGTGCTGCGTTCGCCGCGGGCGCCGGTCCACCAGCGTCGCCGAGAATGTGACGGCTGCGCTCGAGCAGATCTGCCAGCAGGTGGCCGAGTTCGGAATAGCGATCAGCAGACATGGCTGCCCCCGTTGCGGTTGATGTGGGCAGGTACGGAACTTGGCTAGCCGCCGCCGGTCCGGCGGCTGCGGTCACGGCAACTGGCGCTATGGCCACCGAAGTTGTGCTGGTAGCGGGTGGCGTGCTGGTAGCAGTCGGCGTGCCGACGGCTGCTGGCACGGGCTCGGCGCCAGCGGCGGATCCGAAGCCGGCCGCGTACAGGCCGCACAGCGCGGCATTGAACGAGGGCAGGTCACCGTTCTTGGGATGATTGGTGAACAGCGCGAGGACGTCGTCGTGCGCAGAGCCGAGCACATCCTCGGCGAAGCCTTGCAGCGCTCGCTTCGGTCCGACCTCGACAAAGACGCGGGCTCCGGCCTCGTACAGCGTGTTCAGGCCCTTGACGAACTGAACCGGCGAGGCGACCTGGCGGCTCAGGAGGTCGAGCATTCGCCCCTCCACGTCCGGGCCTTCGGTCAGATAGAACTCGCCGTCGACGTTGGCCACAATCGGCAGCGTGGGCGCGTGCAGCTTGAGCCGGGACAGCGTCCGCCGGAGCGGCTCGCTGACCGGCGCGACGATCGAGGTATGGAACGCGTGGCTGACCGGGATGCGCACCGCTGTCAGGCCGGCCGCTTGAAATGCTGTTACCGCCTGCTCGACGGCCGCGGTAGCACCGCCGATCACGGCCTGATGAGAGCTGTTCACGTTGGCGATCACGACGTAGCCGTCAATCGAATCGACGATCCGCTCGATCTGCTCAAGCGGCGCCATGATGGCGGCCATCGCCCCGTGGTCCGGGATCTCCAGGCTGGCCATCTCGCGGCCGCGTGCGCTGACCGCCTCAAGCGCCGCCCCGAACGACAGCGCGCCCGCGGCCACCAGCGCCCCGTATTCACCGAGGCTGTGACCCATCACCATGTCCGGCTCGATGCCGTAGGCACGCATCAGCCTGGTCAGGGCGATGTCGGCGGTAAGCACGGCCGGTTGGGTGATCTCGGTCTGCAGCAACTGCTGCTCAAGCTGCGCGACGGCCGCCGGGTCCTCGCGGTCGATGAAGACGTAGTCGGTCAGCGGCTTGCCGAGCAGCGGCGTCATCACCTGGTCGGCCTCGGCGAACGTCTGCGCCACGATCGGCTCCGACGCGCGCAGTTCGTCGAGCATGTTGACGTACTGCGAGCCCTGACCGGTGTAGAGGAAGGCGACCTTAGGTGCCGGGCCCTGGCCAAAGAAGATGCCGCGCGCGCGGAGCATCTTCCGCATTGTCACGGTTCCGCTGGTCAGCGCCTGTATCGCCATCGCCGCCTTGTCCACGAGCTCAGCCGGGTCGCCGTAGTCGATGACCGCGCGGACGCTGGCCCTGGCCAGCGCCGGATCCGGCGGCTGAGGTGGCGGTGCCTCGCCGAGGGCGGCCCGGTCACGGATCGTGGCTAGCTGTCTGGCCACGTCCGCTTCGGTGTCGCCGCCCACCACGAGGGCACCTCGCAGCGGGGCCTTGAGCCCCGTGACCGCGGGCGGGTCCGCGGTCACGGCGGCCCGGGCGCCGGGGCCGTCCGCCGCCCGGAGGTCAGCCTCGGGGCGCGGCGGGCTGGTCCGGCCGGACGAGGTCGCCCGCAGGTCTGTGCCAGCCGACGACCCCTCGCCTGCCGACAGCCCAGCGTCAGCCGACAGCCCAGCGTCAGCCGACAGCCGCGGCCCACCGTCGTCGAACCGGCCGGGGACGTACTCCTCGAGCACGGCGTGGAAGTTGGTGCCGCCGAAGCCGAATGCGCTGACACCACACCGCCGCACGCCGGATGCCGGCAGCTGCCACTCGCGAAGCTCCGTGTTCACCTTGAACGGTGAGGCCGCCCAGTCGACGTTCGGATTCGGGTCGCGGAAGTTCAGGCTCGGCGGCAGCACCTTCTCGTGCAGCGCCATGATCATTTTGAACAGCCCGGCGGCGCCCGCCGCACTCTTCAGGTGCCCGACGTTCGATTTCACCGAGCCAAGCGCGATCGATCCAGGGGAGATGCCGTTCCCGCCGAAGACGGCGTCAAGGCTTTCCAGTTCGGAGGCGTCGCCGACGCGGGTCGACGTACCGTGTGCCTCGATCGCCGACGCGGTCGACGGTTCGACGCCGGCGTTGTGCCAGGCACGCTCGATCGCCAGCCGCTGCCCGACCGGGTTGGGGGCGGTAATTCCCTTGCCCTTGCCGTCGCTCGCCCCGGCGATGCCGAGCAGGACAGCATAGATCCGATCGCCGTCGCGCTCGGCGTCGGCGAGCCGCTTCAGGACGAACAGCGCCGCGCCCTCGGCCATGACGAAGCCGTCCGCGCCGGCGTCGAACGGACGCGTCCCGGTCGCGGAGAGCGCTCCGATCTTGCAGAACTTCACGAATGAGCCGACGTTCATGTTGCGGTCCACACCGCCGACCACGGCCGCGTCGAACTGGCCGTCGACGAGCCCCTCGGCGGCGGCATTGACTGCCGCCAGTGCGGAGGCACAGGCCGCATCGGTGGTGAAGCTTGGCCCGCGGAAGTTGAACAGGTTCGCGATCCGACCCGCCAGGATGTTCGCGAGCTCGCCCGGCATCGTGTCTTCGTTGATTTCGGCGAACTGGCTCAGGAACGAGCGCGTGGCCTGATCGGTGATCAGCTTGCGGGTGTCCTCCGGCAGCCCGGCGAACGCCGATGACCTGGCCAGCTCCCTGGTGAACTGGGGAAGCTCGATGCGCAGGTTGGTCGAGTAGTGCCGCTCACCGCCGATCGCGTTGCCGATCACGACAGCTACCCGGGCCGGGTCTACCTTCCAGTCCGGCCAGCCGGCATCGACGAGCGCCATGCGCGCCGCGGAGACAGCCCATTTCTGGCTGTCGTCCATCTGCTCGCCGACCTTCGGCGGAATCGGCAGTCGCCACCCGATCGGATCCCACGGAAAGTCGGTGACCCAGCCGCCGATCCGTGAGTAGGTCTTGTCGGGCGCCCGCGGGTCAGGGTCGTAGTACAGATCCGGGTCCCACCGGTCCTTGGGGACATCGGTAATGCTGTACCTGCCCTCGGTGAGGTTTCGCCAGAACGCCGCCGCATCGGGTGCTCCTGGCATGATGGCGCTCACGCCGACGATGGCGACCGGCTGCGTGCGGCCCGATGATGGCTGGCTGGGGTTCATGATGATCGATCCTGGGTCGGGGGCGACGGCGCAGGCCGCCCGTAGAGTGCGTCAGCGACGCGGTCCATGTCGGCTAGCAGTCCGGCCTGAGCCGCGCGGACGGCGTCCAGGCGCAGGCCCGCTTCGAACGGCGTCAGGTCAGTGTCCTGGCTGGCTCCAAGCACCAAGCGCACGCCTTCGTTGGCCACCTTGTGCGCGGCCTCGCGGGCGAAGACGCGGCTCATCGCGGCCAGCGCTGCGGCGTCGAACCGGTGGTCGGCCTTGACCGGAAGAGCGCCATCGGTTGCCGCGGCGGCGCGGGCCGCGAACGTGCCCGCGCACTCCGCGTGCGCGATCAGCTCGCCGAGTCGCAGCAGCACATGCTGACTTCGGGTGAGCCGACCCGCGCGGCAGGCTTCGAGCACGCTGGCGAGCGCCCCGCAGGCGAGTGCCGCCGCCTCCGCGCCGACGTCCGCGTGCCGGGCGTGCAGCGCGCGAAGCTCGGATGCGATCTCGGTGTAGTAGTGCCCGGCGGACTTCAAGTGCTGCTGCCAGCGGTCCCGTGCGATCGTCATCTCCATGATCTCAGAGGTGCCCTCGTAGATCGTGGTGATCCGGACGTCGCGCTTGATCTTCTCAACTAGGTAATCGCGGGTATAGCCGTAACCGCCGTGCGCCTGGATGGCCGCGTCAGCGGCCAAGTTGCCCGCCTCGGTCGCAAGGTACTTAGCGATGGCGCCCTCGGTGTTCAGAGCCCCGTTCTCGCCCTCGCCCGCGTCAATCCGCGCGGCGGTGTACTCGATGTAGGAGCGGGCGGCTTCCAGCCGGACGGCGTGCGGGACGATCAGCTTGTGCGTGTATCCCTGCTTCTGCGACAGGGGTGCGCCGGCCTGGATGCGCGTGGTCGAGTATTCGATGGCGCGGTCGAGTGCGGACCAGCCGCCCCCGAGACCGAGGGCCGCGACCGTCAGGCGAGTGAAGCCGAACACCAGCTGTGCCTGCCAAAGACCCTGGCCCTCGACGCCGCCGATCAGGTTACCCACCGGCACGAACACGTCGTCCAGAAACAATGCGGCCGTGTTGGACAGCCGGATGCCGTGCTTGTCCTCCGGCCGGTTCTGGGTGAAGCCCTCGGTGCCGCGGTCAAGCACGAACCATGATGGCCCGCCAGGCGCCTTGGCCAGGATGCTGTACTTGTCGGCGATGCCGCCATTACTGATCCATTGCTTGCGGCCGGCCACGCGGTACCCGGTGACCTGCCCGTCTTCGACCACAGGGGTCGCGGTGGTTTTCAGCGCGCCGAGGTCGCTGCCCGCCTCCGGCTCGGTCGCACCGTACGCGTACAGAATTCCGCGCTCGGCGATCTCGCTCAGCCAGGTGCGTTTCTGCTCGGCGGTGGCGCCGACCACGATCGGGTCGCTGCCCAGGGACGTGGCGAAGACGCTGGTGGCTAGCCCGAGGTCCAGGCCGGCCATCTGCTCGCAGATCCGGTAGACATCGACGGTGTCACCGCCCATCCCGCCGTATTCCTCGGGGATGAACAGCAGGTGCACGCCGAGTTCGTCGCCGTTCATCGCCCGGACCAGGTCCTCAGGGCAGATGTCATCGTGATCAAGCTGAAGCTGGCGATCCTGCGGCAGCGCGTTGCCGACGAACTCGCTGATCGCGTCCATGGTCATCTTGAGCGTCTCGGCGTCGAGGCCGGTCGGTGCGCCAGCCCTCGGCACTGCGGTCATCGTCAGCATGGCACTACCACCTCTCTGTGCATTCACCGTATTTCTGTCAATCACGGGCTAGCGAGGGCCAATGGTCCCTCGAATCAAGACGAGCGACCTGTTACTGACCAGTAACAATCTTGTCGCGGCAGAGATCACCGCAGCAAAGATCACCAGCGCTGCGACTGACAGCGGCGGCTTGGAAGACCTACCCAGAGCAAGATCAAAGAGGACATCAAAGAGGACTCTGCGATCACAGAGGACTCTGGGTAAGCCAAAAAGGACCCTGCGTAAGCCGGAGATGAAGATCCCGCTCGCGCCGCTCCGGGCCCGGGCGATTGAGGTTGGCACCCCGTTGGGGCCCGGCAACTGACTGGCTGCTCACGGCTTCGGACGGATGCGGCTGCTCCGACGGCGCTCATGCCCTCGGTCGAAGCTGTTAGCTCATATCATACTAGAGAATCTGAACCGGTAGATTTCGCCAAGGCGGCTTCGGACCATAATACGCAGCGAATTCGTTGGCCAGAAGAGCATATATCCGCCGTAAGAAAAAGTATTCCAGCAAGATCGATACACGAATAGCGCGAACACGCCGAGGCAGAACGCAAACACGCCGAGGCCGACGAGCGAAACAGCTGCTCTTGACTAACTCCGGCCAGGCCGCGCTGTGATGCAGCGCCGCCCGAGCGGGCGGTGCCTCATGATGATGCTCTTGCTGTGCCGTAGCCGAGCAGTGCCGCGAGCCCGAGCGCACTGCGCGGTGCGTAGGCGATCCGCCACAGGCCGCCGTGCGCGGCCGCGTGCGCCTCGTCCTGCCAGGGATGGGCGTGCACCGGGCCGCCGCCGGTGTGCAGGTCATGGACGAGCAGTGCGGCCATGAGCACCTGGCTGGTAGCAGGTTCGAAGACCTCCACACCGAACCGATGCGCGCCCGCGTAAGCAGCGGCAAGCGCCCGGTTCTTCAGGACGGACCGGGTCCGCGTCGGCGGGGCGACGTTCATCGACACGGTCGCGCCGCCAGCACGGGCGGCTATGGCCCGCCAGCGGTGCAGTCGCTTGGCGAGTGCATAGTTGGGACCCTGCTGCGCCACCAGGCTGTCGTTGATGCCAGGACCGGTCCCGGGCAGGTAAGCGCGGCGGAGCAGTCGGCCCCCGGATAGCATCTGCAGCGGTCGGCCGGCCAGTTTGGCAACTCGCGGCCGGGTCGCGTAGGCGCGGATGGACTGCGCTACCGCCTCGGGCGGGACGGCGAATACGTCGGTCGGCGTAGCGAGGAAGGCGAGCGCGATGTCGTCGCGCCTGGCCTGCAGGCGCACGGTTAGCGCGTCGACGGCCGCGGCGGCGCGGACGTTGGCCGCCCCGTCGGCGTAGATGTAGTTGCCAAGGACCAGCGGGCCGTCAAGTGCCGCGAGCCAGTCGGCGACCGCGGGCACGTCAGCGGTCAGGTCGAGGCCAGCGCGCTGCGCGGTGCCCTCGTCCGCTGTCGCGGACTGGTTCCGCCCCGGCTTGTCGTGAGCGACGGGAACCAGAAGTGTCCCCCCGCTGTGCCGCGCCAGATCCAGGACGCGCGTCCAGATCGGGACGCTGGGCAGGTCGACACCGACAACACGGGCGCCCCAGCCAAGCAGCGCGGACAACGGACCCATTTCGGCGCCGGCGCCGAGTACGACGACGGTGCGGCCGGACAGGCGCAGCCACTCCGGACACGCCGCGACCTTCTGTACGGCGTCCGCGCATGACGGCTCGACAATTCCGTCAGACACCCATGCCTCAAGCTGTCGCCGCAGGGCGGCACCGCGCAGCCGGTCACCGCGATAGGGCACCGAGAGCTCACCCTCCGCCTCCCCGGTGCCTGGCACCGTGACCGTGGCGACGGACCGCTGCGCCTCTTCCGAGAGCAGAGCATCGAGTCCGCTTTCCGCTCCGCCTGCGGCTACGACCCGCATCCGACGGTGCAGCGATTCCAGCCCATCGCGAGCAACCGACACCGCCGCATCGCTCGATGGCAGCCCCGCCTCGACGAGCCGGCGGAAATGCGTCAGATAGCCCGCACGCCAGTTGTCCTCGTGTTCCGCGTCGAGCGCCGCGGCCGGGTCCACCTGGCGCAACGCGTCAGAGACCACTGCCCGGCCCAGCGCGGACGTGCTCCTGCGCCCATTCTCCGCTGCGGGAAAGACAATCCCTACCGGCTCGCCACCGCCCATCGCGCCCCTCCCAGGTTCACTGTCCATCGTCGGCTGGGCCCGGGTCGGCACGCCAGCCTGCCGACCTACCCGCCGCGTGAACCCATATTCAGCCCGGCCGTGGCCATTGTCACGGATACCCCCGGATCCCGATCTATCGTTCCGCTCTGCTAGCACTGCGGACGGAGTCCGCTCAGCTAGCGCGGCGGAAGGAGTCCGGGTGCGGGTGCGGGCTGCGCCATCGCGGTCAGCGCCTCGCGCGCGGTGTACCTGGGGTCCCAGCCGAGGTCCCGGCGAGCCTTAGTGCTGTCCATCAGCATCGGGTTCCTGGCGGCGTGGATCCACTCAGACTCCGCTGGTACCCAGGGCAGCGTCGTCATCAGCAGGCTCGCGGCGACGGTCAGCGGATGGGGTATCGGCACCACCAGGGCGCCGACAACCCCGGCCAGGTCGGTCATCGTAACCTGGCCATCCGCGGCCAGGTTGTAGGCACCTGGTGGCCCGCCGCCGGTCGCGGCGGCCAGCACCGCGGCGGCCACGTCGTCATGATGCACCAGCTGGATCGGCACCCCGGGATCGGGAAGAAGTACCAGCCGAAGGCCGGGCGCCCGGGCGAGCAGCTCCCTGGCCAGTCTGGGAATCCGGTCGGTGAGCTGGCCTAGCCGCAAGGTCCGGATCAGGGTCGTGGCTTCCGGCCCGACGACGATGCACGGTCGCAGCACATATACGCCCATCCCCGAGCCGGCCGTCGCCGTGGCGAGCAGCGCCTCGCACGCGGCCTTATGGGCCGAGTAGTAATGCTCGGGTGAGCCGCGGGCCGGAACATCCTCGGTCAACGGCAGAGGATTGTCGGCGTGGTACCCGTAAGCGGCGACCGATGACATGAAGACCAGCCGACTCGGACGGTCGGCCAGGATGGCTGCTTCGAAGACGTTGCGGCTGCCGGCCAGGTTGACCTGGGCGCTTGCGGAGCGCGAGCCAAGGATCGTGAACGCGAGGTGGACCACCACGTCCGCGTCGGCCACCAGCTCATCGACCGCGCGCCGGTCCAGCACGTCGCCGCGGCGGTACGCAGTCTTGCGCCAGCCGAGGGAGGCGGGCTCGAACGGCCCGCGGGCCATGGCGACAACGCGGCCGATCCGGTCATCTTGTTCCAGCGCCCTGATCACCGACCGGCCAACCGCGCCGGTCGGCCCGGTGACTGCGACGACCAGACCGGCTGATCTGCGGCGATGCTGACCACGGCGCACGCCCGGGCCACGATCTCCCGACGCACCTGTCCTGGAACTCACGGCTCGGAATCAGGCTGCAGACGCAGGCGGCTGGCCGTCCGCGGTCGCCGAAGGCCTGATGTCGCGTCCGGCTGCTTCCAGGAGCTCGGAGATGCCGGCCTGGATGCCGTGCGCGAGCACCTCAAGGTCGGGAGTCGTCTCGTAGTCACCGGTAATCCCGAAGGTCACGTTGTCGCAGTAGGTGAAGATCGAAACCCCGATGCGGAGCGTTGTGGCGATCGGAACGTAAGGGATAATCTCCACCAGCCGGCGGCCCATTCCGTAGAGCGGCTGGCGAGGGCCGGGCACATTGGTGGTAACCGTGACGATCTCTCGCTGCGGCAGCCGGTAGGCGAGCCGGACGCCCAGCGAAGCCAGCGCGAACGGAGCGTAGCGGGCCAGGGACACGATCGCCTGGCCGGCCATTGCCTCCTTGCTCGCCTTCAAGGCGGACAACTCGGTCCGGACCGCACCGAGACGTTCCACCGGATCGTTAATATGCACCGGTAGTTGAGCCAGCAGTATCGACACCCGATTCTCGTAGATGTTCTCCTCGCCCGGGGCTCGCACCGAGACCGGAACCAGGGAGCGAACCATATGCGACTGAGGTTCCTCTCCTCGGGAGAGCAGGAGGGCACGGAAGCCGCTGCTGATCGCGGCCAGGACGACGTCGTTCACGGTGCCGCCAAGCTGCCGTTTGATTGTCTTGACGTCATCGAGCGACGCGCGGGCCCAGGTGTACCGCCGTTGCCGGCCGATATGTCCGCTCAGCGAGGAACCGGTGGCCGGCAACAGCGAAGCGGCCAGGCTGGTCAGGCCCCGCACCGTGTCCGTGGCCTGTCGGACGGCATCACCAGGACTGGACAGCGCCTCGGTCAGCGCAAGGGTTCCTCGCACCGGAAGCAGGGCAATGTGCAGTGCCGCTTCAGCGGCGAGCGACAGACCGGACGGCTCAGCCGACACGGTCCGGTCTTCGATGGCCGGCGGCGAAGGTTCGGGGGTGGTGTCGAAGATCACCCGGTACAGGTCGGTGGCGGACACGCCGTCCACCATGCAGTGGTGCACCTTTGAGATCACCGCCCACCGGTCGGCGGCGAGTCCCTGGACGAGCCAGTACTCCCACAGCGGGAAGTCACGATCCAGCCGCTGGCTCATCACCCGCGCCATCAGCGCGGCGAGTTGCTCATCCCCGCCAGGGGCCGGCAGAGCGGTCTGCCGCACGTGATACCTGAGATCGAAATTCGGGTCGTCGACCCAGACCGGCGGCCCCAGCCGGAACGGTACCGTGCGAAGCTTCTGGCGATATCGCGGCACCAGCGGCAGGCGACCGGTGAGCGCGGCGAAGAATTCGTCATAAGTGGGCGGAGGACCCTCGAATACCGCGATCGACGAGATCGCGAACGAACTGTGCCTGTCCTCGTCCTCCGCATCGACAAACTGGGCGTCCATCGGGTTCAACCGGTCCATGACGCCCCCTTCCGCAAGATCAATCGATCCCGTCCGAACGCCGGGGTCGCGGATGGCTGAAGATCACTAGCTCTAGTTCGATCGTAAGCCGGTCAGGCTCGGGCGCGATGCTGTCCTTGGTCCCGCCTGGGCGGGCCTTCGGCCCCAAGGATCGCTATAGACCGCAGGCAGCGGCCACCGCATCGGCGGCTGCCTCGCGGTTGCTGGCGGCGGGGATGCCGGGGCGCTCGAAGTAGTTCATGTAGATGTCCGCAGCCGCAGTCGCGCTGGTGGCGGCGTTCAGGGCCGGGAGGTACCCGGACCACTGCTGGTTGTAGACCAGGATGGCTTGCAGTTGGGTCCGCAGATCGGCCGCGGGGTTCCCGGTGACGTACCCCGCGGGCAAGGGCGTCCACCCAATCAGGCCGCCACCGCCCGAGCCGACCGATTCGGGGTCCCCCTTGGATTCCTGATAGATGTTCCCCGCGATCCCTGCCGCCGCGATGCCGGTGTACCCGTGCGAGGTCAGGAAGCCGACGATCGTGGCGTAGTTGGCGGGGAGCATCCCGCCGGCGCCCGAGCACGTCATGGCCCGGTGCGCAGCGGAACCGACCGCGTGCCGCCGCTGGCTTGCGGATCGGCCCGAGGCGCCAGCGATGCTAGCTGGGCCACCGTGGGAGGTCTTGACGGAGCGGCCAGCGCCGGTCGCCATCACCCGCTTGGGCCGGTGCACACCGCTGGCGGCTGACCACGGATGACCGGCGGCTGCGCCCGCTGCCTGGCCGGAACGGATCAGGTGTGCCGGGTCCATCCGCTCGGCCACCGCAGGTGCTGTCCACCCGAGCACGTCCGGGTGCACTGCGACCGCGAGCGCGGCTACCACGCCCACAGCCGGGGCGATCTGACCAGCCCGCCTGGCTGCCTGCCCCATCGACGATGGCGCGGCGTGCCGCCCTCTCCTTCTGATCTTGCGTTTCCTGCCATGCTTGGCTGCCGACCGCACGACCTGCCTTACGCCGGATCCGCACTCGGCTACGCGGCAAACTGCGCCTCTCGCCGGGTCTGACTCGCTGCCAGCCCAATAGCATGGCAGCACACTCCGCGCAATGCAGGTGAATCAGGCAAATTAAGTTAGTCGGGCATGTCAGTGATGTCGGTGGCGTGGAGGACGTCAAGGCGATTTAACGACAAATTGCCTAGATGGGTTCTAGTTACTAGATGGACTCGCTGGTGATCAGCGGGGCTCGCTGGCATCGGAGCGGCGCGCGTCGGCGCGGGCGTGCGCGAGCAGCAGCTCGCGGATGGACAGCACGGGCTGAGCGGTTCCCAGGTCAATCTCCACCCAGCCGTCCACCAGCGCACACGGGTAACTGCGGATCGCTTCCGACGGCCGGCCGATGCAGTGACCCGTGCGGAGGTCGAATCGCCGGAAGTGACCTGGACAGGTGACCACCCCGTCCCTGATCAGGCCGCCGGACAGTGCCATATCCCGGTGCGGGCACTGGTCGTCGATCGCGCTGGGCTGCCCGTCGGCCAGCGCCATGCAGATGGCGCGCCCGTCGCTGATGACCCTGACGGCGGCGGTCTCGCTCAGCTCGTCCGCCCGGCAGACCCGCACCCAGGCCATGGTCAGGACGGGAATTGGATGACGACGGCCTTGGCCTCGGTAAAGAACTCCGCGGAGTGCAGGCCGCCCTCCCGCCCGATGCCGGAGTCCTTCATCCCGCCGAAAGGCGCACGCAGGTCACCCCTCATGTCCGGCCAAGTCGTGCAGGGCTGAGTCGTGCCCGCCTGAGTCGTCCCCGGCTGTGCCAGGCCCGGCTGTACCAGGCCCGGCTGTTTCCTCCCGGGCTGAGTCCAGCTCGGCCGGCGCCTGGCCGGCCCGGGCGACGGAGTACGGCTGCCCGCCGATGCCCCACTCGTCCGGCCCCACCTCGTAGATGGCCACCCGCACCCGCTCGACCGGAGTGCCGAGCGACTGCGCCACGGCCGCGGACACCGAAGCGATCAGGGCGTGCTTCTGCGCCACGGTTCGGCCGCGCACCATAGTCACCTGCACCAGCGGCATGGGTCCTCCTCAGCTAGCGGCAGCCGAGCTCGATCGTCCCGAGCCGGTCGAATCTCGCGACGACCACATCGCCGGGCGCCACCGCGACCGCCTCGGTCAGCGCTCCGGACAGCACCACCTGCCCGGCGGTCAGGCCGCGGCCGCGTGCCGCCAGCGCGCGTACCAGCCAGGCGACCGAGGCGGCCGGGTGACCGAGAACGGCAGCGCCCGCCGCCGTAGCGACGAGCTCGCCATTCTTCTCGAGCACCACACCGGTCAGCCGCAGGTCGACGCCGAACGGATCGGTGGCCTGGCCGCCGACGACGAATCCGGCGCCTGACGCGTTGTCGGCGATCACGTCGGGCAAGGTGAACGAGTAACCGGAAAACCGCGAGTCGAGCACGTCAATCGCCGGGTATACGGCCGCAGTCGCCGCGAGCACCTGTGCCGCGCCGACATGCGCTCCGGCCAGATCGGCGCGCAGCACGAAGGCGATCTCCGGCTCGCACCGAGGCTGAATGAACCGCTCACAATGCAGCAACTGGCCGACGTCGATGGCCATCTCACCGGTGAGCCAGCCGTAGAGCGGTTCGTCGACCTTCATCTGGCGCTGCTTGGCGACGCTGGTCAGACCGAGCTTGGCGCCGACGACAGCGGCGCCGCGGCCGACCCGGTCGGCCACCACGGCGTCTTGCACCTGGTAGGCGGTCGCCACGTCGAACGGACCAGCGGTCGTGGTCAGCGCCTCGATTCCGGTGCGCTTGTCCGCTGCCTCGATCAGCCGGGCGGCCAGTTCCATCGGCTCGTTCATCGCAACTCCGCCGTTTGCTGTGCCGCCGACTGCCGGGCCGCCAGTTCGAGTGCAACGTCGATGATCATGTCCTCCTGGCCGCCCACCACCTTGCGCCTGCCAAGCTCAAGCAGGATCTCGGCCTGGGATACCCCATACCGCTGCGCTGCCCGCTGCGAGTGCAGCATGAACGAGCCGTAGACCCCGGCGTAACCGAGGGTCAGCGCGGCACGGTCGACGATTTGCGGCCGCTGCAGCGCGGGCCTGACGATCTCTTCGGCGACATCCATCAGGGCGAGCGGTTCCACCCCGGTCTCGATGCCCATCTTCTGGCAGACGGTGACGAAGGTCTCGGTCGGGCAGTTGCCCGCGCCGGCTCCGGCGCCTGCCGTGCATCCGTCGATGTGGGTCGCCCCGGCTTCGAGCGCAGCCAGTGAGATCGCCACCGACAGCGACAGATTCTCGTGCGCGTGCATGCCCACGCCGATGTCGAGCCCGTCGACCAGCGCGGCGACCCGGTCCCGCGCAGCCGCGACGGTCAGCGCGCCGGCTGAGTCGACGCAGTAGACGACATCGGCACCGAATTCCTGCATCAGCCTGGCCTGCGCCAGCAGTTCCTCCGGCGTCACCATGTGGCTCATCATCAAGAATCCGACGGCCTCCATGCCGAGTTTCTTGGCCAGGCCGATGTGCTGTTCGGAGATGTCGGCCTCGGTGCAGTGGGTGGCGATCCGGGCGATGCTCACGCCGACGTCATGAATTCCGCGCAGATCGGTGACCGTGCCGATCCCTGGCAGCAGCAGGCAGGCGATCCTGGCCTGCCTGGCGGTCTGCACCGCGCGGGCGATCAGGGACATCTCGTCGGTGCCTGAAAATCCGTAGTTGAACGAAGACCCGCCCAGCCCGTCGCCATGGGACACCTCGATCACCGGCACTCCGGCCGCGTCCAGGCCAGCCACGATGTCGGTCACCTGGGCGAGGGTGTACTGATGCGCGACGGCATGTGAGCCATCGCGCAGCGTGGAGTCGGTGAGCCGGAATGACGCGGTCATCTGGGCACCCCGGCCAGGCGGCCGGCCTTGGCCTCGCCGACCGCGGTGGCCGCCGCGGTCATGATGTCCAGGTTGCCGGCGAAGGCAGGCAGGTAGTCGCCCGCCCCAGCCACCTCAAGCAGCACCACGACGCGGTGCGGTACCGGGCCGCCCGGGGTCGCGAACGGCCCCTCTTCGATCACCGGCCGGTTCTTCAGCCGGTACCCGGGCACGTACGCGGCGACATCGGCGACCATCTGCTCCACCGAGGCGAGCACGGCGTCGTGGTCGCTGCCCTCCGGCAGCGCGCAGAACACCGTGTTGCGCATCATGATCGGCGGATCGGCCGGGTTGAGCACGATGATCGCCTTGCCGCTGGCCGCGCCGCCGATCTCCTCAAGGGCGCGCGCCGTGGTCCGGGTGAACTCGTCGATGTTCTGCCGGGTGCCTGGCCCGGCCGACCGGGACGCCACCGTCGAGACCGTCTCCGCGTAGGGCACGGTCGCCGCCCGGCTCACCGCGGCCACGATCGGCACCGTCGCCTGGCCGCCGCAGGTGATCATGTTCACGTTCGGCGCGTCTAGGTGCTGGTCGAGGTTCACCGTGGGCACCACCTTCGGGCCGCGGGCGGCCGGGGTCAGGTCGATCGCGGTGATGCCGAGTTCGGCCAGCACCTGCGCATGCCGCACGTGCACGTACGCGCTGGTGGCATCGAAGACGAGGTCGATGTCGGCGGCATGCTCGCGCACCCAGTCGATGCCGGTGTCCGGCGCCTCGATTCCCAGCGCCCTCGCCCTAGTCAGCCCATCGCTGGCCGGGTCGATGCCGACCAGGGCCACCAGGTCGAGCACCTCCGACCGGATTAGCTTGATCATCAGGTCTGTGCCGATGTTGCCGGAACCCATGATCGCGCACCGCGTTGCCAATCCCGCACCTCCTTGCTGCCAGCTAGCCGCCGATGATTTCGTCAGATGACTCGAAGGCCGATCGGGCCAAGCCGGTCGACCTCGGCCCGGTACCGCTGGCCTGGGGCGATGTCAACCGCCGCGTGCAGGGCACCGGTCATGATGAACTGCCCGGCGCGCAGCGACGCGCCGAGGCTGTCCAGCGTCCGCACCAGCCAGGCGACCGCGTGCAGCGGGCTGCCGAGTGCGGCCGCGCCCGCGCCGGTGGCCACGACCTCGCCGTCCCGGGTGAACACCATCCCGGCCAGCCGCAGGTCAACCCCGCCGACCGGAGTAATCGCCGCGCCGAGCACGATCGCGCCGCTGCTGGCCAGGTCCGCGATCGTATCCGCCAGCTTGATCCGCCAGTCGGCGATCCGGCTGTCCACGATCTCGATCGCGCTCGCCGCACCGCTGACCGCCCTGGCCACGTCGAGCGCGGTGCAGTCCCGCCCGGCCAGATCTTCGGCCAGCACCAGGGCTATCTCGGCCTCGACTCTGGGGCGGATGAACGAGGCGGCGGCGATCGCAGCGCCATCCGGATGCACATGCGAGGCAAGCACCGGGGCGAAGTCGGGGGAGTCCACCCCGAACATGCGCTGCATCGGCAGGCTGGTCAGGCCGAGCTTGTAGCCGACGATCCGGTCGCCATCGGCGAGCAGCGCAGATACTAGGTCCTGCTGGATCCGGTAGGCATCGCGCACCGACATGGCCGGATAGCTGTCGGTGAGCGGCTCGATCGGGACCCCCGAGCTGCGGGCCGCGTACAGCGCGGCGGCCAGCTCGGCGACAGCCGGATCGGACAGACCAGTCACGAAGATACCTCCACGGTACGGCCGAGATCTCCCCAGCCGAGGCGCCGGCTGATCTGCACGGCGCACTCGGTGACCGGGCGGGCGAACCGGCGCAGGTTGTCGCCGTCGCCGCGCTGCACCGGCCCGGCCACGGACAGGGCCGCGACGACCTCACCGGCCGGATTGCGGATCGGCGCGCCGACCGAGGCGAATCCCAGCTGGGCCTCGTTGACATTCTCGGCCCAGCCGCGCGCCCTGACCCGCAGTAGCTCGGCGCGGAGCTGCTCCTTGCTCGTGATCGTATAGGGCGTCCTGCGGGCCAGCCGCACGCCCGCCAGCCTCCGGTCCAGCTCATCCGGCGGCAGGAAGGCGAGCAGCACCTTGCCCGACGCGGTGGAGTGGGCCGGGCCGCGGTGGCCGATCCGGCCGAACATCCGGACCGCGCCAGGGCTCTCCCTGCGTTCCACGTAGACGACCTCAAGGCCGTCGAGCACCGACAGATGCACGGTCTGGTTGGTGACGGCGCGCAGCTGATCGAGCGCAGCGGTGGCCGCCGCGTGCAGGCCGGAGGTGGCCTGGGCGCTAGCGCCGAGTATCTGCATGGTGACGCTCAGCCGGTAGGCGCCGGTCTCCTCGACCCGCTCAAGCAGACCCTCCCTGGCCAGGGTGTGCACGATCCGGTGCGCGCTGCTCTTGGCGATACCCAGCCTGCGGGCCAGCTCGCTGACCCCGAGCTGGGGCTCGCCCCGGCTGAATTCGCGCAGCAGCCTGGCCGCATTCGCGACGCTGGAGAGCACCTGGGTGCGGCCGGCACCGGCCGGTGCCCGCGCCGATCGGGCCGGTGATCTCTCCGCGCCCGCCGGCGCCGCCGTGGTCATGGCCGCGCCAGCCGGGCCGACCTGGCGGCGGCGAGCACCGAGCGCCGCACCGCGGCGTCATCTGCCCGCGCCACCGCCGCCGTGACGCCAGGGTCATCGCCGGCCAGCGCGCCGGCCAGCAGCCGCAGGCTGTGATGCAAGCCGTGCCGCTCGGCGATGACAAACTCCCCGACCAGGTCCTCCCGGCAGCGGAATAGCGCCCGCAGGCTCTCGCCGTCGCGGACGAGCGCCGCGTGCTCGTTCGCCAGCCCCGTCCCGGCGTGCAGGGCGTGGTGCGCGGACAGCCCGCCCCCGGGCGCCACCGACAGGTGATAGAGCACGGCGCCGATGCCGAGCACCCGCCGCACCTGCGCCGGATCCGGACCTTCTGGCTCGCCAATCAGGCCGAGTTCGGGCAGCACAACCGGATCGTAGAAGCGCACCGACCAGCGCAGATCGTCAAGTTCGTCGGTCTGCAGCACCTCCTGGCCGCGCGGCGCTGGAAGCCGGTCGGTCGTTGCGATCACATGCAGATGACGGGCCGCGGCCACCACGACCGTGACCTGTTCGGCGGCCAGCAGCGGCAGCGCGGCCCGCTCGCCGGGCGCCAGCAGCCGGGCCGCGTCGAGGTAAGCCTGGTGCAGCGCGAGGACGAAATCGCGCAGCTGAGCGCGCGCATCCTCGGGCCGGCCAGCGATGGAGGCTGCCGTCATGCGATGACGGTAAGACTTGTGTCCCGCATAGAGGTACATCGGTCCTACATGCGGGACACCAGATCTAGCTTCCCAGCTAGCGGCCGTTGCGATGGGCCTCGCTGCGGCGGCACCTGAGAGGAGCCGATCCGTGGGTGTGCTGCGCTTGTCCCACGTCGACATCACGGTCACCGACCTCGATCTCGCCATGGCCTATTACACCAACGTCATCGGCATGGTGCTGGTGCAGCGGTCCGCGGACTCGGCGTACCTGAAATGCTGGCATGAGGCCGACCATCACTCGCTGCGGCTGACCTACGCGCCGCGGGTGGCTTGCACTTGATGTCCTTCAAGGTCGAGCAGAGCGATGACCTGTCCGACCTGGAGAACGCCGTCTCCCGCTACGGCTTCCCGGTGCAGCGGATGAGCCGCGGTGCCAGCGTTGGCCAGGGCGAGTCCATCCGCTTTGAAACCCCGAGCGGGCACACGATGGAGCTTGTGCACCAGGTCGAGAAGGTCGGCGCCAGCCTGCCCAAGCTCAATCCGAGGCCGTACGTGTTCGACCCGGGCGGGTCCGCCGGACCGGATGGCGCGGGCGGCACCGGCGGCGACCGCCCGCCCGGCATCGCGCCGCCGCGGCGGCCGACCAGCGGATCTTCCTCACCTGGTGTGCCGGGTGCTCCTGGCTTGGCGATGTGGTCCGCTACGACCACATCGCCATCTACGAGCCCGAGCATTGACTTTCGATCCCGCCGCCGTTCTATCCGGCGGCGGGGTTCAAGTTGCGGGCCAGGGCTAGGGCTTGCGGGCGACGCCGCCATACACCGACACGGCGGCGTCGCTTGGCCTGCCAACCTCGTCGTCGTCCGCTGGCTGCCAGTGCGGCAGCGACACGACACCTGGATCGATGAGGTCCAGACCGGCGAAGAACCTTTCGATCTCCGGGCGGGAGCGGACCTGCATGATCACCCCGCTGCGCCGGTACACCGCAGCGACGCCTGCCCAGGCCGCTGGGTCGAAGTCGCCGGTGAGGTGTGACAGCGCCAGGTAACTGCCGGACGGCAGCGCCGCGAGCAGCCGGTCGGCAAGCTCGTAAGGCTGGTCGGCGTCGGGGACGAAATGCATGATCGCCATCAGCAGCAGCGCGACCGGCTGGCTCAGATCCAGCGTCTGCCGCAACTCCGGAGCGCTCAGAATCGTCTCGACGTCGCGCATGTCGGCGTTGACGTAAGCGGTCTTGCCCTCCGCGCCGCTGGTCAGCAGCGCCCGGGCGTGGACCAGCACGATCGGGTCGTTGTCGACGTACACGATATGCGCTTTCGGCTCGATGGCCTGGGCTACCTCATGCACGTTGGGCGAGGTCGGGATGCCGGTGCCGATATCGAGGAACTGGCTGATTCGCGCCTCGCCGGCCAGGTAGCGCACCACGCGGTGCATGAAGGCGCGGTTCTCCCGGGGCGGGATCCGTGAGTTGGGATTGGCTTTCAGACCCTCCGCCGCGGCGGCCCGGTCGGCAGCGTAGTTATCCTTGCCGCCGAGCAGATAGTCATAAACCCGAGCCGGGTGCGGCCGATCGATCTGCAGATCGATGTCGCTGGCCGAGCCGGCCGGACCCGCGTTCATCCAATCTGTCTCCGTCATGCCGACTCCAATGCCCGTGATGGCCGACGTTGGCTGCTCCAGCCGTTATCCGCATACTATGTCGGCGCCAATCCGTGCCGCCGGGAGGTTGCCAATCTGCGGTGGCCTGACAGCGCGCGCGGCCCGCGCAATGCGCTGCGGCCGCCGAGCGGTAACGTGCTGCCGGTGCTGCTGCCAGCGGCGATGCGAGGAGAATGCCGTGCTCGGGAATTCGTCGATCCAGAAGGCCACGTGCATTGAAGACCTACGGGAAATCGCGCGACGCCGGGTGCCGCGGGCGTTCTTCCAGTACGCCGACCACGGCTCCTACGCTCAGTCGACGTTGCGGGCCAATCGGGCCGATCTCGACGCGGTGAAACTACGCCAGCGCGTCGGGATCGACGTCGGGACGCGTGACCTGTCCACCAGCATCGCCGGCCAGCCAGCCTCGCTGCCGCTGGCGCTGGCGCCGATCGGGCTATGCGGGATGCAGTTCGGTGACGGAGAGATTCTGGCCGCCAAGGCGGCGCAGGCAGCCGGGATTCCGTTCTGCCTGAGCACCATGTCGATCTGCTCGATCGAGGACGTAGCCGCAGCCGTCGGACAGCCTTTCTGGTTCCAGCTCTACATGATGCGCGACCGCGGGTTCGTGCGCGAGATGATCGGGCGGGTGATCGCCGCTCAGTGCAGCGCGCTGGTGGTCACCCTCGATCTGAACATGCTCGGCCAGCGGCATTGCGACATCAAGAACGGCATGTCGGTGCCACCGCGGCTGACCCTGCGGAACCTGGTCAACATCGCCGCCAGGCCACCCTGGGCGTTGAGCGTGCTGCGCGGCAAGCGCAAGACATTCGGCAACCTGGCTGGCCACATCGCCGGAGCCAAGGACCTGACTTCGGTCGCCGAGTGGACCGCCGCCCAGTTCGACCCCACACTGAACTGGGCCGACATCGAGTGGGTTCGCAGTCACTGGCCAGGCAAGATCATCCTCAAGGGAATCGTCGACCCGGAAGATGCCAAGATCGCGACCCGGACGGGCGCCTGTGCGATCGTGGTGTCCAATCACGGCGGACGTCAGCTCGACGGCGCGCCGTCAGCCATCTCCGCGCTGCCCGCGATCGCCGACGCGGTTGGCCCGGACATCGAGGTCATCTTCGACAGCGGCATCCGATCCGGTCAGGACGTGCTGCGGGCGCTCGCGCTCGGTGCCCAGTCGTGCATGATCGGCCGCGCTTTCCTCTACGGCCTCGGCGCCGGCGGGCAGCGGGGCGTGGCCAGGGCGATCGAGATCATCGGCAAGGAACTCGACGTCTCGATGGCCCTGACCGGCATCACGTCGGTCGCCGATGCCGGGCCACAGGTTATCGCGTCAAGCTGATCGAGCGGCTGGTCAGCCGCCGGGTCCGGAGTCGCTCAGCCGCGGCGGGCGCCCGGACCAACGAGCGCACGGCGCGGTCGGAGCTATCGCGTCTTGGGCCGGCCCGAACGAAGTCATGATTTGCCTCTAGCACGAAGCCGGACAAGTCGCTATGGTCCTGCTCGGCGGCCCATGACAAACGGGACGTCCAGAGCAGCGGGGTCAAGGACTCGGCTGAGCGCGCACGGCGTCAACGAGGAGGTCGCGATGCGGAGAGTTCGGCAGGCTCGTCGGCTGGTCGGTTCGATCGCGCTGATCACCAGTGCCTCCCTGGCGCTGGTGGTGCCGGGCCTGACCACCGCGGCCACGGCCAGCCCGGCGCGGACGACGGCTGTCCAGCCGCGCTCGGTCGGCGAACTCGACTGCAACGGCCTCAGCCCAGTTCAGCGGCCGGTGAAGCCAGGACTGATGTGCGCCGATCCGCGCGGATCGTGGGGCGGCAGGTTCTACGAGAACGGGCACTACATCGGGCATGACGAGCCGTCGGTCCGTTTCCTCTCCGATCTCCCCGGCTCGGGGAACAACACCACGTTCACCGAGAAACTGCCGACCGACCCGGCGGCCGCGCCGACCGTCGCCCACCCAGGCACGGACGTCACCCACTGGTTTGAGCTCTCGGTGGCGCCCTGGTTCTCCACCGACGTCTGCGATCCGCAGTCTGCGCCGCTGCTGCCGTGTACCCCGCGCTCGGACGCGAACGCACCGCACGGCCGCTACCTCGGCGGCGGAGCGGCCTTCGTCGAGCTGCAGTTCTACCCGCCTGGGTTCGCGCCGTTCACCGACAGCATCAGCTGCGACAACACGCACTGGTGCTCGGCGCTGACGATCGACAGCCTGGAATGCACCGGCAACGGTTCCGGGCCGTGCAACAACAGCTGCCCCGAGCCGGTCAACTTCGGCTTCATCCAGACCAACGGCGTCCCCACCGGTCCGCCCAGCCCGCAGCTCAGCGACCTGGCGACGATGACTCCCAACTCGCACACCTTGCTGATGAACCCGGGGGACGAGATCACGGTGCACATGTTCGACGCCACGATTCCTGGCGGGCATGCGCTCGAAGCTAAAGTGTCCGATCTCAGCACCGGGCACAGCGGCTTCATGATCGCCTCGGCCGCCAATGGCTTCATGAACACGAACCCGTTCGACTGCACCGGAACCCCGTTCAACTTCGAGCCGGAATACTCGACCGCGCGGGCGCAGAACGTCATCCCGTGGGGCATCGGGCCCTACATGATCAACAGCCAGTTCGAGATCGGTCACTTCGAGCCATGCACGTCGGTTCAAGGTGCGGCCAAGGTCACGATCGGGACGTTCAGCGACACCTACTACAAGCATTGCGTTGGCCCGTACGAGACGGTGAAGGACGCCGCAGGGAACTTCGAGCCTGACGACTCGCCGTGCTATCGCGCCGGGGATACCCATGGCGGCACCGTGCCGCCCAACGTCATGACCGGTTGTGACGTGTTCTTCAACGCCATCGGCGACCTGGAGTACGACGGTACGCCGTATTACCCGGACTGGCCGAACTCGACCACCGCCGACCGGTACCCGTCGCCCTTCCTGCAGCAGCAGCCGACCACCGTCGGAGGCCAGGGCTACCGGTGGATCCAGTTCATGACCGACGCCAGCGCAACCGAGTTCAACACGAACTGCAACCTGGCCACAGGTACCGGCTGCGTGCTCCCGCCCAAGGGTCCTGGCAGCTTCTATCCGTACTGGACGCTCGCGAAAGTCGGCGGCAGCTGCGTCTGGGAGTTCGGCGAGATGCGCAACGGCGACAGGTTCCACGGTGACGCTCAGTATGGTTCGGTCGGACCTGGCACGATCGGGGCGTTCGCCGGGCGAATCCGTCCCAACCCGGATTGCTGACCTGCTCAGGCTCTGGCGCAGCTGCCCGCTCGGGGGCCGGCCTGCCGAACCACCCGGCGGCCGGCCCCGGGTGGTTGAGCCGCGCCCTTGGCTGGCAGGTGGGCGGCGCGTGGGGGCCCGCATCTGAGGCGACATAGGCCGCGCCAGCCGCCGGGCCGGTCAGCCTGGCCGCCGCCAGCACGGCCGCGATCACCTCGACCGGCGCAGGCTGACCCGGCCTGAGCGTCCGGACCGTGACAGCGCGGTTCAGGATCTCATCGGTGGCCTTCCGCACCGACGAGCAAAGACCTGACGCCGCCCGGTCAGCCCGCGGGCCTGGTCAGCACCAGCCGACCAGCGCCGTTCCCGCTCCGCGAGGCATCAGTTTGGGCTAGGGCAGCCACCAGGTTTGAGCCTTGGCGTCGGTGCAGCGGCTGACATCGACCTGGACACCGGCGGTGAGGCTGGACTGCGGGTCGGTGACGCACTTGCCGTCGGCCGCGTTGCGCAGTTCAGCTCGGCCATAGGGCAGCCATTCCTGCGAGCGCGCGCGTCCGCAGCGGGCGAGCACAACTCCCGGGTTTCCTGAGGTCGACGCGATCGCGGCGCAGAGGGACCCGGCCCGGAGCTTGCCGCTGGCGATCGCCCACTGCTGCAGGCTGACCGAGCCGCCGCCGCAGTTGGCGAGCACCACCCTCGCTCCCGCGGCCTGCTTCGCCCGAGCCAGGCACTCGCCGAGGACGGCGCTGGGCACCGTGCCTGACCGCAGCGCGGTGACCGCCGCCTGGACGCGGTCGAGGTATGGCCCCGCGTAGGTGTCCTGGTCGTAGGACGACCACGGCGCGAAGGACGTCCCGCGCTGGGATGCGAGATACGCGTTCTGGGCATTGCAGATCGGATTAAACGCGCACGCGTCGCTGACGCCGGCCGCCGCCTTGCTGTTGAGCTGCCACAGCCCCCGATCGTAGGAGGTGGTTCCCTTCGGGCAGCTGACCGGCGGGTAGTCAGCAAGCGCAACGGTCGTGCCATTCTCATCGCAGGCATACAGCTTGGGATCCCCGCCGCTCTCGGCCACGCAGATGGCGGCGGCAGTGACCAGGTCGCCGCCGTAGTAGCCGTTGTTGGCCCAGCCGGCCTGGGTGGCGTAAGCCGCGCAGGTAGCCACGGCCGCAGCGGCCAGGGCTGGAGTGCCTGGGCCAAAGCCTGGCAGCGGCGCGATCAGGTTCCGCCCGGCAATCTGTCCGGCAGACTGGGCGCTGGCTGCCGGAGCCGGGAATCGAGCTGCCTGTGCCTGACCCGCCAGCGCCACGGCGACGACGGCCAGCGGCAGCACGATCCTGGTCAGAACTACGGTCGCCGAGCGGGTCATGGGAGGTCCCTTCAGTCAGCACTGCCTTCAAGTCAGCGCTGCAGGTCAAGTCAGCGCTGCCTTTCGAGCAGCGAGTCGCCCAACTCAAGCAGGGTACTAATCCGGCATGGTATTCAACAGCGGCTCCGTCATGCCGCCATCCGGCCGCGACCCGACATGAAGGGCGATCGGGTCGAGATCGTGGTGGACGCGGGTGATGTGACGAGAACCTATGACGTCGTGGCCACCCGCGCCGGGCGGCGGGTGGAGATAGTCAGCAGGCGCGGACTCGTCGAGGTGAGCGAGCTGACCAGGAGCGGCACCGCGGTCAGGACGGCCCGTTTCATGGCCAGCCGGGTGATCGCCCTGGTCGAGCATCCAGCCACAGCGCGCCGACCGGTCCGGCCAGCTGGCCAGGTTCCGGTCCGGCCGCCCGGCTAACGCTGCCAGGGAATGCCAGGTGACCGACCGCGCTGCCCGGCGTCTTCAGTGCCGCTTAAGTTCAGTGCCGCTTAAGTTCAGTGCCGCTCAAGCGCGATCTGGTCGCCGGGCCCGGCGTCTACCGAGACGGCCAGGGTCTCGGCCGCGATCCAGTCCCGATAGCCGAGCAGGTCCTGGTCCGACGCGGGCAGCGACAGTACGATCCGGTCGGATAGCCCAAGCCCGGCCTCTTTCCGCATCGTGTTGACCAGGTGGATGATCTCGTAAACCCGGCCCTCGCGGAGTAGCTCGTCGTCCAGGGTGGTGTCGAGCGCGACGGTCACGCCCTCATCGGCCACCACCGCCCAACCCGCCTTCTCCAGCCGCTCCACCATGACCTCGCCGGGTTCGAGCTGGTAGCCCATCACCTCGAACCTGCCGCCGTCCAGCTCGGTGAACTCACCGGCGTCGAGCGCCTTCTTCACCAGCGGCATGTCCCGGCCGAGCCGGGGCGCGACCACGGGGAAGTTCGGCCGTACCCGGAGGCCTGCGGTCTCGATCCGCTCGACGGTGACTTCCTTGACCCTGAGTTCGTCGGCGATCTCGGCGAGGTAACCGTCGATGCCGTCGACGCCCTCAACCGCGAGCTTGCGCAGTGGCTGGCGCAGCCGGAGCTTCGCCGCCGCGCGGGCCCGGCGCCCGAGGTCAACGACCTGGCGGACCGCGCCGACCTCAGCGATAAGCCGCTCATCGATCTGCCCGGATTCCGGCCAGCCGGCCAGGAACACCGACTCAGGCGCGGCCGGGCAGACGCCGACCACCAGCAGCTGCCACAGGTGCTCAGCCAGGAACGGGGTCACCGGCGCGACCACCCGCAACGCCTGGACCAGCCCGGTCCACAGCGTGCGCAGCGCCGCCTCGTCGCTGTTCCAGAACCGCCGCCGGGACCGCCTGATGTACCAGTTCGACAGGTCGTCCAGGTAGGACTCGAACGCGCGCAGCACGCTGACCGTCAGGTACTGCTCGTACCCGCGGGTGGCGTCGGCGATCAGGCTGGACGTCCGCGCGAGCAGCCACCGGTCAAGCAGCTGCAGCTCTGGGCCGGCCTGCGAGTCGGCTCCGCCCTGCGCTGGCCACTGTGCATCCAGGTCGGCCAGGTCCGGGGTGAAGTCGGACGTGTTGGCGTAGCTGGTGAAGAAGGAGACGCTGTTCCACAGCGTGAGCAGCTTGCGCTGAATCTGCAGGCCGGGGCCGAACCCGAACAGCAGGTTCTGGTTCGGCGGCTGCTGACTGTACTGCCACCGCATGACGTCGGCGCCCATCCGGCGGAACGCCTCGTCAGCGGAGATCGCGTTGCCCCACGAACCATGCATCTCGCGGCCGATCTCGTCGAGCATCTTCTCGTAGCCGAGCACCTTGCGGTACGGCGCCTGTCCGGTCAGCGTGACCGACATGAACAGCTGCGAGTAGAACCACAGCCGGATCTGCTCGCGCATCTCCGAGACCCAGTCGGCCGGGAACCACTTCTGCCAGTATGCGTGGTCCGGCAGGTCGGCCGTGGTCAGGCCGCGGGCCGCACCGGTCGCGTAGCCCTCAGCCACCCACTGCGGGTTCTCCCAGCCCAGCGTCGAGAACGGGACGATGCCGGCGTCCAGCCAGACGTCGCCGACCTCGGCGATCCGCTCAACCTCCCGGTCACAGGAGGCGCACCTGATCCGCACCGCGTCGATCCACGGTCGCCGCAGCTCCTTCAGCCCGGTCAATGGCCCGGTCGCCCGGTCCGCGAGTTCGGCGCGGGATCCGATCACGTTCAGACGTCCGCACTGGCATGGGTAGAACGGCAGCGGCAGGCCGTAGTACCTGCGGCGGGAGATGTTCCAGTCCGACATGTTGACCAGCCAGTCATCCATCCGGCTGCCCATGTAGGCCGGAGTCCACTCCACCCCGCGGTTCGCCTCCCGCATCGGCTCCCTGATCTCATGCACCGAGATGAACCAGTCGTCGGAGACCCGGAAGATCAGCGGCGTATGGCACCGCCAGCACTCCGGATAGCGGTGGGTGATCTCGTCGGAGCGCACCAGCAGCGAGCGCTGCCGCAGGTGGTCAACGACCTTTTCGGCCACCTCGGACGTGGCCAGGCCGCCAAGCCAGCCATACTCCGGGTAGAACCGGCCGGATTCATCCACTGGCGTGAGCACCGACAGGCCGTTCGCCCGGCCCAGGTCGAAGTCCTCGGATCCGCAGCCAGGCGCGATGTGCACGATGCCAGTGCCGTCCTCCATCGACACCTCGTCCCAGCCGACTACCCGGTGGTCGACTCCGGCGCCAGGGGAGAGCTCGTCGAACGGCCCCCGGTACCGCCAGCCGACCAGAGCAGACCCGGGCAGGATCTCGGTGAAGGCCCGGCCATCGCCGCGCTCAACCGCCATCCAGTCGCCGTTCTCGTCCCGGCCGTACTCGGCGTCCGGGCGGACCGCCGCCGCCACGTTCGCTGGCAGGGTCCACGGCGTCGTGGTCCAGATGACCAGTGCCTCGCCGTCCCGGTCGAGCAGCGGAAGGCGGACATAGAGCGACGGGTCGGAGCGGTCGACGTAGCTGCCGACTAGCTCGTGCGCGGAGATCGACGTGCCGCATCGCGGGCACCACTCGGTCGGCCGGTGACCCAGGTACAGCCAGCCCTGCTCGTGCGCCACCCGCAGGAACTTCCAGACGTACTCGATGTTGGTGTCGGAGAACGTGTAGTAGTCACGGCCCCAGTCCATCCATTGCCCGAGCCTGACCGATCCCTCGATCAGGTCAGCGGCCGACTTCTCCACGGCCTCGCGGCACTTCGTGGCGAACGCCTCCAGGCCGTATTCCTCGATCTCCCGCTTGGAGTTCAGGCCGAGCTCACGCTCGACACCGACCTCGATCCAGAGCCCCTGGCAGTCGAATCCGTTCTGGTAGCGCTGCGCAAACCCGCGCATCGCCTTGTACCGCTGAAAGACGTCTTTGAGCGTCCGGCCCCATGCGGTGTGCACGCCGAGCGTCTTGTTGGCCGTGACCGGCCCGTCGATGAAGCTGAACCTGGGCCCGTTGGCAGTGCTGGCGCGAACCTTCGCGAAAATGTCCTGCTGATCCCAGAAGTTCAGGATCGCGCGTTCCAGCGCATCAGCATCTGGCTTGTCAGGCACGGCAGGGAACATGGCCGCGAGTCTATCGCCCGGTTCGGCCTTACCCGGCGGTGATCAAGCCGCGCAGATAGGCTGCCTGGCCGGCATGCTGCAGGTCGTCGGCGAGCACGCTGACCAGCCGGACGCCGAGTGACACCGGCGGATCCCAGCGCTCATCCACGATCCGGTCCAGGTCGGCATCGGTGAGCTGCCGCACGAAACCGAGCGATGCCCGGCAGACCGCATCGTGGTAGCCGGTGAGCAGGTCACCGGACTCCACCCGAACCGCGGCGACCTCGTCAGGGCCCTGCCCGTAACCGTGCGCAGCATCGTCGAATGGCAGGCCGAACCGCCGGACCCAGCCGTCGCTGACCCAGACCTGCTCGGTGCCGGCCGCCGCGGCCAGGTGATCATCTTGAATCCTGGTCAGGTGCCAGATCAGCCACCCGATCGAGTTCGCCGTGGCCTGCGGGCGGAACGCCAGTTGCTCAGCCGTCAGTCCACCGACCACCTCGTGGACAACCTCGCAGATCCGGCCGAGCGCGTCAGCGAGCAGGTCAGCCGTTGTCATGATTGGCTCCTGAAGGTTAGTGCCGAGCATGCAGCCTAACGGAGGACGAGCAGATGGCGCCCAGGCGTAGCAGCATCGAGATCAACCCGCTCTTCGCCAGGCCCGGCGAGGCCACGGAGCGCCCGAGGTTCGCCCTCGCCGACGACCCGATGCTGCCCGAGACCGCCTACCAGGTGGTGCACGACGAGGCGATGCTGGACGGCAACGCCCGGCTCAATCTGGCCACGTTCGTCGGTACCTGGATGGATCCGGCCGCCGCCAAGCTCTATGCCGAAGCATTCGACAAGAACATGATCGACAAAGACGAGTACCGCGCGACCGCCGCCATCGAGGATCGCTGCTGGAAGATCCTGGCCAGGCTGTGGCACGCCCCTGATCCCGCAGCGAGCATCGGCACCTCCACGATCGGCTCATCGGAGGCCTGCATGCTCGGCGGGCTGGCACTCAAGCGCCGATGGCAGCAAGCCCGCCGGGCCGCTGGGAAGCCGACCGACCGGCCGAACCTGGTGATGAGCTCGGCGGTGCAGGTGTGCTGGGAGAAGTTCGCCAACTACTGGGACGTCGAGGCCAGGCTGGTACCGATCAGCGAGGAGCACAAGACCCTCGACGGCCACGGCCTCGCGTCCTTCGTCGATGAGAACACCATCGGCGTGGTGGCCATCCTTGGCGTCACCTACACCGGCATGTACGAGCCGGTCGGCAAGATCGCGGCGGCGCTCGACAAGATCCAGCAGGACACCGGGCTCGATATCCCGATCCACGTCGACGGCGCGTCCGGGGCGTTCATCGCGCCGTTCCTGCAGCCTGCGCTTGAGTGGGATTTCCGGATCGACCGGGTGCACTCGATCAGCACGAGCGCGCACAAGTACGGCCTGGTGTATCCGGGTCTTGGCTGGGTGGTCTGGCGATCCGCCGAGTACCTGCCCGACGACCTCGTCTTCAAGGTCAGCTACCTGGGCGGCGAGATGCCGACGTTCGCGCTGAACTTTTCCAGGCCGGGCGCTCAGGTGCTACTGCAGTACTACAACTTCCTCCGGCTTGGCCGGGCCGGCTACCGGGCCGTGCAGCAGGCGTCGCATGACGCGGCCGCGCATCTGGCTGACGGCATCTCGAAGCTGGCCCCGTTCCAGCTTTGGGGAGACGGGCCGGACATCCCGGTCTTCGCCTGGCGGCTCACCCCCGGATACACCGACAAATGGGACCTCTACGACCTGGGCAATCAGCTCCGTCAGCAGGGCTGGCTGGTGCCGGCCTATCCGATGCCCGACAACCTCGCCGATCTGACCGTGCAGCGCGTCGTCGTGCGCAACGGGCTGTCGATGGACCTGGCCGATGCGCTGCTCGATCAGATCCGCGCCAGCGTCAGGTATCTGGACGGACTCGACGGTCCGCTGCCGCACGAGGGCCGGGTCACCACGGCGTTCCACCACTAACTCCAGGGCCGGCCGCTGACTCCAGGGCCGGCCGCTGACTCCAGGGCCGGCCGCGCACGGGTGGTCGGGTCCGCTAGTCGGGCAGCAGGCCGTCGCTGGTCAGCGGCAGCGAGCGGAGTCGCCTGCCGGTAGCGTCGAAGATCGCGTTCGCGATCGCCGGCGCCACCGCGATCATCGGCGTCTCGCCCGCTCCGGCGGACGGCAGGTCGGGCCGGTCGAGCAAGATGACCTCGGTCGGCGGCACGTCCGCCAGCCGCGGCACTCGGTACGCGGAGAACGCCCCGTTGCCGATGATCCCGTCGGTGAACCTGATCGCCTCGAACAGGGCACCGCCGAGCGCCATCGCAGCGGCGCCCTCGATCTGGCTGGTCACCGTGTCCGGGTTGACCACGGCGCCGCACTCGTACCCGGTGACCAGGCGGGTGACCCGCAGCCGACGGTCGGCTCCGATCAGCACCTGCGCGGCGGTGGCTACCCGTCCGTCCTTCTCAAACCCGCAGGCGATCCCCCATCCCCGCTGCTCTTCGCGCTCGGATCTGGCGGCTGGCCCCTTGTCGGCATGACGGCTGACCCACCCGACCCGCTCGGCCACCGCGCGCAGCACTGCCGCGAGCCGCTCGTCGGCCAGGTTGCGCAGCCGGAGCTCGACCGGATCGAACCCGAGCCTGGCGGCCAGCTCGTCGATCTGCGATTCCCTGGCGAAGTTGTTGGCGGTGGCTGCCAGCGCCCGGTAGGAGGCCTGCGGCAGCGGGCTGTCGGCCGGGACGTAGTCGAGCCGCTGATTCGGGATCAGGTACGGCCCGGCGATCGCGGCCCGGCCCGAGTTGACGTTGCTGAATGTCCAGGCGGTGAGGTCGCCATCGGCGCTGGCACCTGATCCGACGTCGATCACCGCGGCCGGCCGCAACGTGCCTACGGTGAACTCCTCATGCCTGCTCCAGGCGACCCGGACCGGCCGGCCGGCCCGCCTGGCCAGGATCGCGGCCTCGGTGGCGATGCCGACCGCATGCTTGCCGCCGAACCCGCCGCCGGTCGGCGGCACGATGATCCGAACCTGATGTTCTGCGAGCTCGAGCGCGGCCGCCACCTGTGCCCGGACCGGGAAAGGAGTCTGGGTCCCGGTCCAGACCGTGAGCCGACCGTCGTCGTCCCAGACCGCCAGCGCGACCCGGGTCTCCAGCGGCGCGGCCGCGATGTAAGCCGTGGTGTACGTGGCCTGCACGCAGGCCGTCGCGGACCGGAGCGCTTCGTCGACCGCACCGACCTCGTGGTGGAACGCCCCGCCCCAGGGAACGCCCGACTCGGCCGGATGAGCACGCAGGTACTCGGAGATAGCGGCGTCAGACGGCGCCGCCGGGAGGTCCCAAACCGCTGCCGCGGCCAGGTCGGCCACCGCTGACCTGGCTGTCGCCAGATCCGGCGCGACCACGCCGACCAGCGAGCCGGCCCGGACGAGCAGAACATCTGGCCGGCCGTCGACGGCCGAAGCGTCGAGGTCGCGCAGGCTCGCGCCTGGGGCCGGCGGCCGCAGCACAGCGCCATGCCCCATTCCGGGAAGATTCAGATCGGAAACGAACCGGCGGGCGCCAGTGGTGGCCGCTACGGTTCCCGGCGGCACCTGCGGCTGGCCGGCCAGCTGCCAGTCGGTCGGTGCTCGCAGGACTGGCTCGCTCCGCACGATCTCGACATGCCGGGTCCCGGCGGCCTCCGGCAGCAGCGTGCGGGCGTGGGCGGCGGCCCGGCGCAGCGCGCTGCCCGCGTCGGGCATCGACCGGCTGCCGAACGTGCCCATATCGAAGGGGCACAGATCGGTGTCGCCCATCGCCAGGCGCACCTGCGCCAGCGGGATCCGCAGTTCCTCAGCGACCAGCAGGCGCAGCGCGGTGCGGTTGTCCTGGCCGACGTCGACCTTCCCGGTGAACGCGGTCACCGTCCCGTCGGCGCCGATGTGCAGCCAGGCGCCGCCGCTTGTCGACCAGCTTCCTGGCGTGGCCGGCGGGGGAGGGACCACCACGACCAGACCGTCGCCGAGCACGCCGAACCAGTCGCGGTCGGCCGGGTCGGTCAGGTCCCACGGCCGGGCAGGCCGGTACCAGGGCGAACCTGGCTCAGGCGGCCCCCAGCGCTCCGCCGCCGACGAGAACTCGGCCGCAGAGCCGACCCCCGTCTCCTGGTCGGCCGGCCCGGCACCGCCGGTCCCGGGCTCGCCGGTCCCGGGCTCGCCGGTCCCGGGCTGTGCGGTCTCGGGCTCGGCGAACTGGTCCGCCGGCCGCTGAGCGCTGGCCAGCTCGGCTGCCCGGTGTACGGCCCGGCGGATCCGCTGGTAGCAGCCGCACCGGCAGATATTGCCAGCCAGCGCCGCGTTGACCGAGTCATCGTCCGGGTTCGGATCGGCTGCCAGCAGCGCGACCGTCGAAAGGATCATGCCCGGGCTGCAGTACCCGCACTGAGCGGCACCGACGTCGGCGAACGCCTGCTGCACCGGATGCAACCGCCCCCGGCTGGCCAGGCCCTCGATGGTGGTGACGCTGCGTCCGGCTACCGAGCCGGCCGACAGCTGGCAAGCTCGGACCGGGTCCCCATCGACCAGCACCGTGCAAGAGCCGCAGGCGCCCTCGCCGCAGCCGGGTTTGGCGCCGGTGAGGCCGAGCTCATCGCGCAGTGCGAACAGCAGCAGTGCCGATGACGGCACCGACCGGTCGGCTCCGTTGACCGTCAGCGTCACAAGCTGCCGGTTGCGGTCGGCTGGCGGGACGTTCTCGGCGGCTGAGTCACCAACGGCAGTCATAGCCCCATCCTGGCGCGCCGGACCTGCCTGGCACATGGTTTGACCGCCCCGGTGGCGTAATTGATGCCATGTCGAGGCGGCGACTGAGAACGGGTCAAGGCCAGTGGCGTCAGCCGCCGGCCATCGCGCCGACGACAAGCAGCGGTTCAGACCCGGTCGCCACTGCCCTGGGCAGCGGCGTATCCGGCGGCTCATGGGACAGGTCCTGCTGGCAGGCGAAGAACCTGACGAACGCCCGGCGTCGCCCGGTGGCCTGGTCCCTGATGGTGCCCCGCAGCACCGGATGGCCAGCTTCAAGCGCGTCTAGCACCATGCCGAGCGTCACATCCGGTTCGTCAGGGCCGGCCGCGGTGATGTCAAGTTCCACCTCGCCGCTGAGACCAGCGAGGGTCCGCAGGTGCGCGGGGAGGGCGACCCTGATCATGGCACCGTCTGTACCTCCACGGAGAGCACGGCGGGCAGGTCGTGGACGATGGCAGCCCAGCTATCGCCGCCGTCAGCCGAGGCGTACACCTGCCCGCCCGTCGTGCCGAAGTAGACGCCGCACTCATCGAGAGCGTCGACGTCCATCGCATCACGAAGCACGTTGACGTAGCAATGCTCCTGCGGCAGGCCGACGGTCAGCGGCTCCCACTCATCGCCCCCGGTCCGGCTTCGGTAGACCCGAAGCTTGCCTTCCGGCGGGTAATGATAGGAATCGCTGGTGATGGGCACGACGTAGACGGTGTCAGGTTCGTGGGCGTGAACGGAGATCGGGAAACCGAAATCCGACGGCAGATTCCCGCTCACCTCGTGCCAGTTCTCGCCGGCGTCGTCACTGCGCAGCACGTCCCAGTGCTTCTGCATGAACAGGACGTCGGGGCGGGCCGGGTGCATGGCGATCCGGTGCACGCAGTGGCCGACCTCAGCCTCAGGATCCGGAATGCCTTCGGACTGCAGCCCATGGTTGATCGGGCGCCAGGTAACCCCGGAGTCGTCGCTGCGGAACGCACCAGCCGCGGAGATGGCCGCGAACATCCGGCCGGAATGGACCGGATCGAGCACGATCGTGTGCAGGCACATGCCGCCAGCTCCAGGCTGCCACCGGGATCCGGAGTCATGGCCACGCAGTCCGGAGAGCTCCTGCCAGTGCTGTCCGCCGTCGACGGAGCGGAAGAGTGCCGCATCTTCGACGCCGGCGTAGACGGTGTCGGGGTCGGAGAGCGACGGTTCCAGATGCCAGACCCGGGCGAATTCCCACGGATGCGGAGTGCCGTCATACCACTGGTGCGTGCCGGGCACTCCGTCATAGTTGAACTCTTTGCCGACCGGCTGCCAGCTCTGGCCGCCGTCATCGGATCGCTGGATCAGCTGCCCGAACCAGCCCGTCGACTGCGATGCGTACAGGCGATCTTGATCAGCTGGCGACCCTTTCAAGTGGTAGATCTCCCAGCCGGGGAAATGAGGCCCAGCGATCTCCCACTTCTCACGCTTCCCATCGGAAGTCAGCACGAAGGCACCCTTCCTGGTGCCGACGAGTACGCGTACTCCGCTCATCCGAACTCCAGTTTCGCCCGCGGATCCGCTGACCCGCTCCGGCCAGGCGCGGCTGCCGTCGCGGCCGACGCCCGGAACGTACCTAACCGACCCTAGACCCTTCCGTGGGTACCCGCCCGGTGAGCCGGGAGTTCCGAGGGTACCGCCCGGTGAGCCGGGAGTTATCGTGAGGCATGCGGGTCGAGATCTCCGACGCGGCCGCCGGATTCGTGCGCGCCCATGGCGGAAGGCTCTGGGTATGGGCTGCCTACCCCCGGCTGCGCTGTTGCGGGATGCAGGCGTGGATGCGGGCCAGCATGCAGGAGCCTGCCGACCTAGCCGGATTCACCCAGCTGCACGCCGCAGGGGTGGACGTCCGGTTCCGGAGCCTAGGCGGCCGCGCACCCGAGGTACTGGAAATCGGACTGCACGGTCGGCACCGCCCGCAGGTCGAGGCGTACTGGGATGGCTGCTGCTATGCCCTCTGATTCCACGGCCCGCTGATTTCCGCTGACTCAAGGTCAGCGGGTCAGAAGCCGCCGTTGCCGTAGCCGGGGTATCCGTACGGATCCATGGCATAGGGATCGCCTCCGGCGTAACCGCCAGTCTCCTGGGTGGCCGGGGGATAGCCGGGCGGCTCATACGGGGCAGCGTGGAACTGGCCGACCTGGTAGCTCTCCGTCTCCGCCGGATGCAGCGGGCCGACTGGATAGCCGCCGCCGAAGCTAGCGTTTCCCGCCGCCCCCGGTAGCTGAGGTACCGCAGGCGGATAAGCGGCAGCCGACCCGCCAGGGAACTGGCCGGCTGGTCCGGTGGGAAAGCCACGGTAGCCGTCGGCCGGCTGGCTGGCCTGAGGCTGGGTCTGCTGCTGCAGAGCGTCCTGGGCGGGCAGATTCCAGCCCGCGCCGCCGCCGATCGCAGGCCCGCCTGGAAGGTAGCTCGGGTAGCTGAGCGACTGCTCAGCGCCGACCGCGCCAGCCGATCCGGCGGCTGGGTAGGCAGCGTTCATCGACGCGGCAGGGTAGCTGTTACCGGTCGAGGTCGGGGATGAGTAGGCGATGGTGCTGCTATCTGGCGAGTAGTCAGCCGGACCCGCTGACGCGGGCGGATAGCCGCCAGCCCCGCTGGCCGGCGTCGAAACAGCGTAACCTCCAGCGCTCCCGGCCGCCGTCGAGGCAGCATAACCGCCGCTGCCGGCTACCGCGGGGTAGCTCGGACTGACCGCAGCCGGGTAGCCGCTCAAGTTGCCCGCAGGGACCGAATAGCCGCGCGTGCCGTCGGTCCCGCGGGCGTATCCGGCCGCAGCGGCCGGATAGCTCGAGCTTGCCCCAGCGGCATAGCCACCGGTGCTGGCCGTCGCGGTCGGGAAGTTGCCGGCACCGACCGGCGGCACGAAGGTCGCGCTGACTTGCGCCGGATAGCTGCCCGAGCCGGCCGGGTAGCTCGGACCGGCGGCTGACGCCACGGCCGGCTGGCCGGCTGAACGGGAACCGCCTGACGGCACCGGTCGATAGGGGTCGGCAGTCGATGCCGCCGCGTAGTCCGGCCCGCTCCCGCCAGGCCTGGCATATCCGCCAGGAGGAGTCGCACCGCGCTGGTCCTGGCCGTCCATGCTGCCGATCTGGTGACCTGAGGTCACGGCCGGATAGCCGACCAACTGGTGGGTCCTGGCCGCGCTATCTGGCAGCCGAGCGTCCTGGCCAGCTGCGTCCGACCGGTGACGGCGGTAGGACCGGCTGTCCTCAGCACCGATCCGCGGGAAGGACGGGCTGGTTAGCGGGTCGTCGTCGGCCAGGCCGGGGGATCGGGCGTCGTTCTGCGGCGTCATGTTGGCCAGCATCGCCAGGGTCGGCTCACCGGCAGGTGCGGCGCTGCGCCGCGTCGCTATGGCGTCGAACTCACCGCTGTTAGCTCGCACGCCAGGGCCAGCCTGGTTAGCCGGCACCGGCTGACGAGCCTGCCGGACCGGAAGCTTTGACCCGCGGTCCCGCGGCGTGCCGCCCGGCCTGCGGGTGCGTGCCTGACCGTCACCGTTCTCGGAATCGCGCGGCGCATCCGGACGCTCCGGATGCGCCGACGCGGCGGGCTGGGCCGTCGTCGTCAGCGGCTTGTCCGAGGCTAGCTCTGCCCAGTAGTCGACGTCGGACAGATCGTCCCACTCGGTGCTCGGCCAATCGCCCTCGCTGTCACGCTTGCCGCGGCTCTGGCGCGGACGCACGGCGGGCAGCGACTCGTCTCGTCGGCCCTGGCCACTGTCTCTTCTGCGATCATCTGCCCGGGAGTCGGCACGCGCGCCACTTCGTAGGTCGCGGTCCTCTCGCCCCGTCCTGATGTCCTGGTCTCGCAGGCTGCCGGCCGCCCGGCCGTTGCGGTTTTGCCCGGTCTCGTACTCGCGTGCGGTTGGGACCATTCGGGCAGGCCGCTCGTCGTACTCATCAGACCCGCGCTGACCGACCCCGACCGGAGCTGGCCGACCGGCCCGGGTGCGCACCGCGTCCTGCTCGTCGGTGTCTTGCTGACCGCGCCGGGCTGGTCGGCTTGGACGCTGTGGCTGTCCACCCCTGGCTGGCCGATCTTCGCGCCCACGTCGGCCATCTTCCTCGCGCCAGTCCTGGCCGGTGCGCTCGCGCGAGCGGCTACGGCCGACGGCCTGGCCGTCGCGCTTCGACCGAGCGGGTTCCGCGGGGAGATCGTCGAAGTCCTCTTCGTCGTCCGCTCGCAGGTACCGCATTCCGGTGAGGACGACGATCACGATCAGGACCACTACGGCTGCCAGAATGATCAGCAGGGTATTGTTGTGCATCGCACCATCCAACCCGGCATGGCCTTAGTGAGGCGCTCGGCAGCCCGCGCGGCCATAGCCGCGGACTCCCTGGTAATACAAGCGCCCTGGACAGGTCCCAGGCGAATCATCTGAGCGCTCATTCTGTCGTACCACTATGGCCCGTGTCACCAGATTCGAGAAGTTTAACCGGCTCTGTCTACTGACCGTAACGTTTCGACTACGGCTTGGCGAGAGCGGTTAGCCTACCGACCCCGACCACATGACGGGCAATCGCCGACCAGGTCGCCCGCAGGCCTGCCCCGGCCGGAAGCCGCAGCATGGCGTTGAGCGCATACACGGTGAACCGGTATAGGTGGCCGGCCGGATCATCGGGGCAGATTGGATCGTAGCCGGCCGATCCCCGGCTGTTCTCGGCTTGGCGTGCACCTGGCGGCAGCTGATTCTGCGGCATGGCTGTCGTGTTCGGGCTGATATCAAACACGATCCAGTAAACGTAAGGAGTAATTGGAGCCTGGGAGTCATCAAGCATGATCGCGAACGATTTAGTCGCTCCGGCTTGCGGTGCTCCTGACCAATGCAGCGGCGGACTCAGACCGGCCCCGTGGCAGGTGTACTGCAGCGGAATATTGACGTCAGGGCTGAACACCGGGCTGGTGACGGTAAGGATCTGTGGAGTTCTCAGTGCCGGGCCAGCCAGACCGCCCAGCGCGCTGCAGCCGCCGACTGGCAGCGTGCAGGCTGCGACGGCTGCCGCCACGGCAACCAGCCCGTGTCGGCGGCCGACGCGTCCGGCCCGGACCGCGCCGAACAAGCCCGCAGGACGGACCGCGGCCGCGGAGCCGACCGAGCTTGCGGAGCGAACCAAGCGGTGTTCCTTACCAATCCAGCGGCGAAAGCTTGCCCGTCGGATCCTACGCCGGGTGACCTGCACCCAGGGCGGCACCACAGCCGTGATGCTGCTGGCCCACTTGCTTCGGCCAGCAGCGCCAGCTAATCGGTCTGGCGGGAGTTGCCGAACATGATCTCGTCCCAGGACGGCACCGATGACCTCCTGGCCCGGCCGCTGGACGCCCGCTTGGCCGGCGCAGGGGCGACTTGCTCGGGATCGGATTGCGGCTCAGCCACGTGACGGGTCTCCGAATCTGAGTACGGACTGCTCGCGCTCTCCCGACCGGCCGGACCAGCACCGGCCGGACCAGCAGCAGTCTCCAGCTCAATGTGGGCGCCAGCAGCCGCACCGGCGGCCGGGACCGGCACGTTCCTGGCCGCGGCCGAGTCTGCGGCAGGCGTCGATTGCCGACCCTGGCCAGCAGACTGGCGGCTGCCGCCACCGAGGCTGCCCGATGCCGCGGCGGGCACCTGCCGCGACGGGTGCAGGATGCCCCGGCCGCCGGTCTGGTCGCCCTCGGCCCGCTGATCTGCCTGGTGCACGCTGCCCGAGCTGGTCCGCGATCCGATCGGCGTCACGGTCGCCGTCACCGGTCTGCTGGCACCGGGCCGGTCGGCCGGCCAGTCGGCCTCCGGCAGGCTCAGTCGCACAGCCTGATCGTCGTCGGCGCTGACGTGCTTGCTCCGCGGGTCGAAGACCCACTCAGCCAGATACAGCCGGCCAGCCACCGTATAGGCGAGCTGAACCTGCCAGTTGCCGTCCTGGCGCTTGCGCGAATCCCACTCCACGTCCTCGGTGCTGGCGCCCGCCGCTGTTAGCCGCTGCGCGACCACCTCGCCAAGGCGCGGGCCAGGACCTGAGTCGCCATAACCTCGGACCGTGGCCCGCTGCGCCTCCTGCGCCCGGAACTCTCGTTCGGCAAGAACCGGGCCCTCAAATCTGCGGATCTGGTCGACTGGCAGGCCAGCAGCGTCAGCGATGTCCTCAGCGGTCTCGCCGGCGCGGATTCGGTCCTGGATCTCCTTGGGTCGCAACGGACTCTCCACTTCGATCTCGTACTGGGCGAGCCGGGAGAACTGGCCTCGTGCCACCGTCCTGAGCCGCTCATCGATGGGCAGCACGAAACGCCCGCTCCTGCCGGGAACCGCCAGGACCGCATAGCTACCGTCCTCGCTCACCGCGACGAGGCGCAGCTCCTGCATCGGCGTCCCTTCCGCGCTGCCCGACCGCGCAGGGGCGAGGCTCGGACCCCCAGAGGATGAGTCTGACTGGCCCGGACCAGACTTGCTAGCACCTTCCCCGGCATGTCCCGGATCAGCCTGCCAATTCGCCGGACTGGCGGCGAAGCTCATCTGACCAGTCGCGCATGCCTGTGGCCAGCACTGATGGGCAGAGTATTCACCGGCGTGGGCCGAGGTCCGCCGAATGCGGATAATCGGCTTGCGGACGAGGTCCGTCCGCAGCCATGTTTCCCTGGAGGCCGCTATGTCACAGACGTCGGCGAGCTCGCCGCGGCAGCTTGCCGCTGAAGCCGGGATCAGGCGGACGCTTGCCCGTTACTGCCACACCATCGACGACGGTGACTTCGCTGCGCTGGCCGAATGTTTTGCCCCGGACGCCGAGCTGCTTGCCTTCGGCCGGACCAGGTCCGGCCGCGAGGCGGTGACGGCCCTGCTGGCCAAGGCAATGCCGCCGGAGAACCGCGGCAAGCACCTGACCTGCAACACCCACATCGGCGAGGTGATGGCGGGCGAGCAGACCGCAGGCGAGCAGACCGCAGGCGAGCAGACCGGTGCGGCGACCGCGGCGCAGGCAAGCCAGCAGGCGAGCGCCGGTGATAGCGGCGGCGCGCGGGTTAGCGTACTCAGCGACTTCGCCTTCGTCGGCCGCGACGGCTCGATCACCACCGGCCGCTATCGGGACGAGTTCATCGCCGCGCAGGGCGGCTGGATGATCGCCAGGCGGGAAATTGCCATCGGCGGATAGCGGCCGGCAGCACAGACCGACCGACCACCGGGGCCTGCGGCCGGCGCAGTCAGCTTGTTCGATTAGGCTCACGCCCATGCGTGCTGACGCGTTTTTCGGAGCACTGGGCCGGTTCAGCGTTCGCTTCCGCTGGTTGATGACACTGGCCTGGATCGTGGCGGCCGTGGCTGCTTTCGCCTACCTGCCGTCACTGTCCAGCGTGACGCAGAGTGACAACAGCAAGTTCCTGCCCGCCAGTTCGCCGGTCGAGAAGGCCACCGTTCTGGCCGCGCCATTCGGCACAGCGAACCTGTTTCCGATCCCTGTGGTCGCTGCCAGGAACGGCGCACAGCTGACCCGGGCCGATATCGCGGCGCTCAGCACGCTGCAGCGCAAGCTGAAGACCGTTCCCGACGTGCATCGCATTCTCGACCTCGGGACGTCTGCGCACGGGCAAGCCGAGCAGTTCGTCGTTCTTGTCGGTCAGGTGGGCGGCAATCAGAGCGCGACGACCAGCCTGGTCGACAATCTTCGCGCGGCGATCGCGCGCGTTGCGCTGCCGACCGGACTGCGGGTGCACCTGGCGGGCAGCATCGCGGTTCAGGTGGATCAGCAGAAGGCGAGCGGCAATCAGGGTAATAAGATCCAATATCTGTCGCTTGTTTTTATCATCGGGCTGCTTGTCCTGATCTTCCGGTCGTTCACGCTGGCGCTGACGACCGCTATACCCCCCCTGCTTTCGGTCACCATCGCGGGGCCGTTGGTTGCCGAGGCGGCACATCACGGGCTCAAGGTATCGCCGATCGCGCAGCTGTTGATGATCGTGCTGGTGTTGGGGGCTGGCACCGACTACGGGTTGTTCCTAGTGTTCAGGGTCCGCGAGCAATTGCGCGCTGCGGGCTACCAGGGCGGCCCGGCCGACAAGTCGGCGGCCGGCGGGCTTGGCCGTGCCCTTCTCGGCGACCTACGGCAGCCGCGCGATTCGGCCAGGACGGCGATCGTGACGGCCGTCACCAGGGTCGGCGAGTCGATTACGTTCTCGGCGGCGACGGTCATCGCGGCCGTACTGACCCTGCTGCTTGCTTCCTTCGCGTTCTACGCCGACCTGGGAGTCCCGTTCGCGATCGCCATCGGGGTGATGCTGGTGGCCGCGCTGACCTTGCTGCCTGCCCTGCTGTCGATCAGGCTGTCGCTACTCGGGGTCAAGCGGACGCTCTTCCAGGCATGGTTCGGTAAGCCAAAACTGCTGCCCTGGGATATCCAGGGCGCGGGCAAGGCCGGTGTCTGGGGCAAGGTGGCGAGCCGTATCGTCCGCCAACCAGTGCCGACGCTGCTGGCCGGCGTGATCTGCTTCGGCGCGCTGGCGCTCGGCGTGACCGGCTACAAGGGGGGCGGCTTCGGCGGCAATACGACTGCTCCGGCCGGCAGCGACTCAGCGGCTGGGCAGGCACTGCTGACTAAGTACTTTCCGCAGTCATCGGCGAACCCGACCGATCTGATCTTCCGGTTCAGTCAGCCAGTCTGGGCTGATCCGGCCGTACTTGGCACCGTGACGGCGCAGCTGAAAGCGAGCAGCCTGTTCACCCAGGTGGTCGGTCCGCTCAATCCGGTCGGCGTGCAGCTGACGCCTACCCAATACGCCGAGCTGCACAATGCACTGGGCTCGGCCAAGGCGCTGTCACCGGTGCCACCGAAGGGCGGACCGATCCCGCCGCTTGCCTACCAGCTGTACCGGGCAACCGGAAACTACGTCAGCGCCGACGGCCGCACTGTGCAATTCTCCGTCGGGCTGGCGGCAGGCGACCCGGGCAGCACTGCGGCGCTGAACGCAGTACCCGCGATCCGGGCGGAGACCACCAAGGCAGGCACTGCGGCCGGCGCGACCGCCTCCGGCGTGGCCGGTGAGGCACCCGTGCTCTACGACATCAGCAGCATCTCCAATAGTGACCTTAAGAAGATCATCCCAGTCGCGATCCTGGTGATCGGCCTGCTGCTGGCGATCGTGCTGCGCAGCCTGGTAGCCCCGCTTTATCTGATCGCCTCGGTCGGCATCTCGTACCTAGCTGCGCTCGGCCTCTCGGTACTGCTGTTCATCAAGATCGGCGGATCGGGCGGACTGGTGTTCTTCCTGCCCTTCCTGATGTTCATCTTCCTGCTGGCACTCGGCGAGGATTACAACATCCTGGTGATGACAAGGATCAGGGAGGAGGCGCACAAACTCCCACTGCGAGAGGCGGTTTCCCGTGCGATCGCCGTCACCGGCACTACGGTGACCTCCGCTGGCCTGGTACTCGCCGGCACCTTCCTGGTCTTCGCCATCGTAGGCGGCACCGGATCGGCCGGCAGCAGCCAGATCCTGGACATCGGGATCGGCCTGGCGCTCGGCATCTTGATGGACACGTTCCTGGTCCGCACGCTGCTGGTGCCGTCCACGGTCGTCCTGCTCGGCAGGTGGAACTGGTGGCCGTCCAAGCTGGTCATCGACCAGCCGGAGACGGGGACGGCCGGCAGCGAGCCTAATCCGATCAAGGCGCAGGCCGGCCGCCCCGGCTGACCGCACAACAGGCCCTGCCGATGCAGCAGCCTCCGCTGATCAGCGTGATCCTGCCGGTCTACGGCGTCCGCAGCTACCTGGCGGACTGCCTGGACTCGGTGCTCGACCAGCCGGACGCCCCGATCGAGGTCATCGCCGTGGATGACGCGTCACCCGATGGCTGCGGAGCGCTCCTCGATGACCGGGCCAGGAGCGATCAGCGGCTGACCGCTGTGCACCTGGACCGGAACGACGGGCCAGGCAACGCGCGGAACGTCGGCCTGGCCCGGGCTTCGGGCCGTTACGTCTGGTTCGTCGACGCCGATGATCTGCTTCCCCCCGGAGCCCTCGCGGCGGTCAGCTCCCGGCTGGTCAAGGACAGCCCCGACGTGCTGCTGATCGACTATCGCAGCGTCTATCCCGACGGCAGCACCGGCCCGAGCCAGGGCGCTGACCTGCTCCGCTGCGCACCGTCCGGCACCTTCACGCTGGCTGAGGCGCCGCAGCTGATTGACCTGACCATGACCGCATGGAGCAAGGTGCTGCGCCGCGATTTTCTGGTCCAGCTGGACGAGCCGTTCCGCTCGGGCATTCATGAGGACGTGCCAGTCAGCTGCGCGGCCTTGCTGGCAGGCCGACTGGCGGCAGTTGACCGAGCCTGCTATTGCTATCGCAGATCCCGTCCTGGATCGTTCATGGCTACCACGAGCACTAGCCATCTGGCCATTTTCACCGCTTATCAGGAAGTTTTTGACCTGCTCGACAAGCGGGTCGCGGCAGCTGACCCGGTCGCCACGCGGCAGGTGCAGGCCGCTATCTTCGAGCGCGCGATCGGGCATTACGCGGCGGTGCTGCAGACCGGCGGGTTCGGACTTGGCCTGGTCGGCCGGCCAGGCCTGGTGCCGAGGACCCAGCGGCGCGCGTTCTTCCGCCGGATGCACGCCGACTTCGTCAGATACCGGCCTGCCGGATACCGGCATCCGGCGGGTGTCCGCGGCGCGAAGTTCAGGCTGATCGAACGCAACGCGTACCTGACCTACGAGCTGCTTGAGCCGGTGAACCGGCTCCGCGTCATGCTGCGCGGCCGGGCCCCCCGCAGGCCGGCCTAGCGTTCCCCCGCCGACCGCACCCGCCGACGTCTCACGGCCACCGGGTCAGGCTGACTCAGCTCTGGCCAGGCGCGCGCTCGTGCCGCTCAAGCTCATCAAGCCGGGCCACCAGCGGAGCAAGCTGCCTGCCGACCTCGGCGCGGACCGCCTCAGCCAGGCCATCGGCGCCAGCCGAGCCCTCTTGCGACAGCACATGGTGGTAGTACCCGGCCAGGGCGGCTGCGACGGCGCGGCGGGTGACCCGCAACTTGGCGCCGAGGCCGCGCAATGTCTGTCCGGCCTCGCCATCCGGCTCGGCTATGAGGCCGAGCAGCAGGTGCTCGCAGCCGATGTAATTGTTGCCGAGCGCGGTCGACTCGATGACAGCAAGCTCAAGTGCGGCAGCGGCGTGCGCGCCGAATCGAGGCGGCTGTGATACCGAACCCGCTTGGTTAGCCGACGCCCGCTGGTCGACCGAGCCTGCTCGGTCAGCCGACGCCCGCTGGTCAAGCTCGCGCTGGAGTTGCCGCGGCTCTATGTCCAGTGTGCGCAGCACCCGGAGCGCCAGGTTGTTGCCCTCAGCCAGGATTCCGCTCAGCAGCTGCCCGGTCCTGATCTCAGCGGCGCCTTCGGACTGCGCCCGCTGCCGCGCGTCCCGCAGCACCGATTGAGCCCGGTCGGTGAGCGAGGCGAACGGATCGTCCCACGGCCGACCGGCCGGATCAAGATCGTAAGCAACGGCGGCGCGGACTGCGGCGACCCGGCGAACGGCCAGTTCAAGCGCGTGCTGGCAGACCGCGGACACCGGAACGCCGGTGTCATTGACGGCTTCGGCGAGGCTGTCCGGCAGGTAGACGTTGATCTTAGGCACCTCGATCTCCTGACCATCCGACAGTGTATAACCCCAAGCATAACCCCGATAGGGGGGGTGTTCAAGCGGCCAGCCAGGATTCGAGGTAAGCCATTGGCAGTCACTCAGCGTTACCGACTTATGACCTATAAATAACCCCTATTGAGTATTTTCAAGTCGCCAGCAGTTCTTGTAACTGTTCGATAACGTTGGCAGTGGCTGAGCCGAATGCCGACCGGCCGGACTGGAGTCAGCGGACGGCGTGAGGCTGCGGGTGCTGCCCCATAGGTGGCAGGCGCCGGTTGACCGACATTGCCCAGCCGGGTCAGCAGGCGCAGGGGAGCCAGGACCTCGGACGCTTTACCTGACCGGAGGGTTGTGGCGAATGCGGCACTTGTTCGGTTTCATGCTGGCCCTGGTCATGTCGGCAGCGCTGTTCTTCGGCGGCGGCTTCGGCGTCTGGAGAATCGGCGCGCTGCACGGGGTCGCGCACGCCCTGACGAGCGTTCATGGCCTGCTCGCCGTCGGCGCGGTGCTGGGCACCGGCTTGCTGCTCGGCATCCTGCTCGCCGCACCAGGCGTCTCGCCGCTTGCTGCCGGGCTGCCCGGCCTCGTCCTGCTTGGCTGGTCGGCCCTGGTCGTGATGCACAGCAGGTACGCGCTGCGGTTCCTCCCGCTGCCCGGCAGCCACTACGCCGCCGGTTTCACCACCATGCTCCTTAGCGGCGTCCTTGGGCTGATCGGCGCGGCGATGATAATCCCGCTGGTCGTGCCGTCCAGGTGGCGCCGCCGATATGTCGACGACGACTTCGACGATGACGACGTCGACGTGCCAGCCGCGCTCGGCCTGGTCCCATAGGCACCGCTTCGCCATGCCGTCATACCCGCTCTGCGGTCATGTCCGCGGACAGCTGTCGCTGATCATGCCGGGCTGCCCGTGATCGGGGCGGGCCGACGGAATGGACGAACCCGCGGCGGTGCCGATCCGCTGCCAGCGGACCCGCACCGCCGCGGCCTAGCTCAGTGGGCGGAGGCGAACTGGTCGGCCTCGGTCGATCCGGCGAGCGCGGTCGTGGAGGCGTTCGGATTGATCGCGGAGGCGACCAGGTCGAAGTAACCGGTCCCGACCTCCCGCTGGTGGCGGGTGGCGGTGTAGCCCTCGGCCTCCGAGGCGAACTCGGCGTCCTGCAGCCGAACGTAGGCCGGCATGCCCTCCTCCGCGTAACCGCGAGCCAGGCTGTACATCGAGTGGTTCAGCGCATGGAAGCCGGCCAGGGTGATGAACTGGAACTTGTACCCCATTGCCCCAAGCTCGGTCTGGAACTTGGCGATCGTCGCCTCGTCCAGGTTCGCCCGCCAGTTGAACGATGGCGAGCAGTTGTAGGCCAGCATCTGGTCCGGGTAGACGGAGTGGATCGCGTCGGCGAACTCGGCCGCGATCGACAGGTCGGGGGTGGACGTTTCCATCCAGAGCAGATCGGAGTGCGGCGCGTAGGACAGGCCGCGGGCAATGCAGGCGCCGATCCCGTTGCGGACCCGGTAGAAGCCCTCCGCGGTGCGCTCGCCGGTCACGAACGGCTGGTCTCGCTCGTCGATATCGCTGGTGAGCAGCGTCGCGGCCTGCGCGTCTGTCCTGGCCACGATGATCGAGGGCACGCCGCACACGTCGGCGGCCAGTCTGGCCGCGTTCAGCGTCTTGATGTGCTGGCCAGTCGGGATAAGCACCTTGCCGCCCAGGTGGCCGCACTTCTTCTCGGAGGCGAGCTGGTCCTCCCAGTGCACTCCGGCGGCCCCGGCGGCGATCATCGCCTTCATCAGCTCGAACGCGTTCAGCACGCCGCCGAAGCCTGCTTCCGCGTCAGCCACGATCGGGGCCAGCCAGTACGGCGCGTCGGCGTTGCCCGACTCGGCCCAGGTGATCTGATCAGCCCGGAGCAACGCGTTATTGATCCTGCGCACCACCTGCGGCACCGAGTTGACCGGGTACAGGCTCTGGTCCGGGTAGGTCTGCCCAGCCAGGTTGGCGTCGGCCGCCACCTGCCAGCCGGACAGGTAGATCGCCTTCAGCCCGGCCTTGACCTGCTGCACGGCCTGATTGCCGGTCACCGCGCCAAGCGCATTTACGTAGTTTTCGCTGCTCAGCAGCGACCAGAGCCGCTCGGCACCAACCCTGGCCAGGGTGAACTCCTCCTGCACGGAGCCGCGCAACCGGACCACGTCGGCGGCCGTATAGGTCCGCTCGGTTCCTGACCAGCGTGGGTCTGCCGCCCAAGCCTGCTGTAGCAGGGAAACCTGGTACTCAAAGTCGCTACCAGCATCCCTGCCGATGGCCCCCGCACTCCCGTTCTGCGTGCCCTCGAGGCGACGAGTATTCACTGGAACCTCCTGATGCGTGCCGTCCCCGGGTGTTACCCCAAGTGTGCGGACCTCGATCGGCGCAGGGTAGGGCCTTAGGTCCTGAAGATTCTCGTAACTTGGGATAACATGAAGAAGTGACAACTTTCATCGATGAAAAGTTTCCATCCTTGCCAGAAGGTGAGCTAGATCTCATTCTCTTTGGCCAGCGACTCAGGCACCTGCGGCGGGCCAGGGGGCTCACTCTGGCCGCGCTCGGCGAACGCGTCGGCCGCGCTCCCTCGGTACTCTCGCTGCTGGAGAACGGCCGCCGCGAACCGAAGCTGTCACTGATCGAGGCGCTGGCCAGTGCGCTGTCCGTACCGTCCGGCGAGCTGATGCGCCGCCAGGCGCCGAGCCGCAGGGCTCAGCTGGAGATCGCGGTTGAGGAAGCTCAGCGCGATCCGATGTACGCCGGGCTCGGATTGCCCTACCTGCGGCCGGGCGCGCGGGTGCCGAGCGACGTGCTCGAGCACATCGTCGCGCTCTACGGTGAGCTGCGCGAGCAGCGCACCAAGCGGACGGCCACCCCTGAGGAGGCCAGAACGGCGAACGCCGACCTGCGGGCCATGATGCGGCAGCAGGACAATTACTTCCCCGAGATCGAGCGGGCAGCAGCAGCGGCACTCGCCCCGGTCGGCTACTCGGGCGGCGCGCTCTCCCAGGGCATGCTGCTGTCGGTGGTCAGCCAGCACGGGTTCTCGGTTCGCTACGTGCAGGACCTGCCCAGGTCCACCCGGTCCGTGACTGACCTGCGGAACCGGCGGATCTACCTGCGGCAGGAGCCGCTCGGCATGCACACACCGCGCGCCGTGCTGCTGCAAACCCTCGGTCATTTCGTGCTCGGCCACGCCGCGCCCGCCGATTTCGCCGACTTCCTGCGGCAGCGGGTCGAGGCGAACTATTTCGCCGCCGCGGTGCTGATGCCCGAGCACGCCGCGGTGAGCTTCCTGCGTCACGCTAAGGACGCCAGGAACCTGTCGATCGAGGACGTTCGCGACGTGTTCAGCGTGTCCTACGAGATGGCCGCGCACAGGTTCACTAACCTGGGCACTCATCATCTGGGCCTGACCTGCCACTTCGTCAAGAACGACGCAAGCGGGGTCATCTACAAGGCGTACGAGAACGACGAAGTCGTCTTTCCAGCCGACGCCTCGGGGGCGATCGAGGGGCAGCGGATGTGCCGGTTCTGGTCCGGCCGGCAGGTCTTCTCCTCGGCCGACCGGTTCAGCCCGCATTATCAGTACTCCGACACCCCGTCCGGCACCTACTGGTGCGTCGCCTCGGTTGATCCTGGCAGCGAGCGTGGCTATGCGATCACTCTCGGCGTGCCGTTCGACGACGCCCGCTGGTTCCGCGGCCGGGAGACCAGCAAGCGCAGCACCTCGTCATGTCCCGATCCGTCGTGCTGCCAGCGCCCGCCGGCCCGGCTGGCGGCGCGCTGGGACGGGATGGCGTGGCCGTCGGCCCGCGGCCACTCGCACATCCTGTCGGCATTGCCATCGGGCAGCTTCCCCGGTGTCGACGAAACCGACATCTACACCTTCCTCGACCGGCACGAGAAGGAGTAGTCCGGCCCGAGTCGACCGGACTCGATGGAGGCACCTGCGCCAGAGGTTGCCGGTCAAGAATCCGCACCTTGCCGGTCAAGAAAATGGACCTTGACATCGCGGTGCGCAGGCTGAGCTGAGCCAATTTCCGCTTCCGAGTTGCCCGAAACCGGCAATAACGCGACAGATGATCCGTTGGCTCGGTCGCAAAAGATGCGGCTTTCCTACGACCGAGCCACGTCGCGAAAGGAGGGCTGGCAGCACTGCTGACAAATGGACGGACATCACATAGCCTGACACTCAATACGGTGAGATCAGCGCTCTTCCGGGGAGGGACCCGAGTGGAGAGGTTAGCGCAACCCAGACGGCCGGATCGGGTTCGGTCATTGCCCATCGCCGACCTTCGCGACATCCCGCTCGATCAGCTACCCGCGGACACCGACCGCGACGATGTTGTGAGCAGGGCTATGAGGGGACATGGGAGTCCGTCACGCATCGACGTGGCGGCGTTCAGCTCCGCCATCTGAGCCTTCACGATGCCAGGACTGATAACGCAGTATGTCCTGAAACTACACAGCCGCTGTGATCTAGCCTGCGATCACTGCTACGTCTATCAGCACGCCGACCAGAGTTGGCGGCGCAAGCCGCAAGCGATGTCGCAAGAGGCAGCGACGTTCGCGGCAATGCGGATAGCCGAGCACGTTGCCAGCCACCAGCTGTCGCAAGTACGGATCGTCCTGCACGGAGGCGAGCCGCTGCTGATCGGCACGGACCGGATGCGAATGGTGCTGACCGCGCTGAAGACGCAGATCAGACCTGTGGCCAAGATCGACATTCGAATCCACACCAACGGGGTCCTGCTTGACGAGCAGTGGTGCGCACTACTGGACGAGCACGACGTCAAGGTCGGAGTATCGCTCGACGGTGACCAGGCAGCGAACGACCGACACCGCAGGTTCGCCGACGGCCGGAGCAGCCATCAGCAGGTCCGGCGGGCGCTCAGTCTGCTGCGGCGACCCGAGCACCGCCATCTGTACGCGGGGATCTTGTGCACGATCGACCTCGACAACGATCCGATCGCCGTCTACGAAGCGCTCGTTGCCGAGGAGCCGCCCAACCTCGACCTGCTGTTGCCCCACGCCACCTGGGAGAATCCGCCGCCTGCGCCGGCCGGCCTGGCCGAGCCATACGCGCTGTGGCTGATCAGGATCTACCGGCGATGGGTCCGCGACGGCCGCCCGGTGCCAATCCGGCTATTCGACTCGCTGCGCTCGGCCGCACGTGGCGGGCCGAGCTGGAGCGAGTCGGTCGGCCTGGAACCGGTCGACTTGCTAGTCATCGAGACAGACGGCAGCTGGGAGCAGCCTGATTCGCTGAAGACCGCCTACGACAGCGCCCCGGCGACCGGGCTGCACGTCTTCTCCCATCCGGTAGACGAGGTACTCAAGCTGCCAGGGTTCGTGGCCCGCCAGGGCGGCCTCGCCACTCTCTCTGCGGTATGCCGGGCATGCCCGGTCGTGCGGATCTGCGGTGGCGGCCTGTACGCGCACCGTTATCGCTCCGGAACCGGGTTCGACAACCCGTCGGTCTATTGCGCCGACCTCAAGGCCCTCATCGGCCATCTGACCACGGAGAACAGCACACCAAGATCCGTAGCGGTGTCGCGGGCCAGGCACCTGCTACCGGACGGAGCCCTCGACAAGCTCGCCGCAGGCCCGGGGGACAGCGAAGCGATCAGATCGCTGGCCGACATGCGGCTGTCCATGACTCGCGGGCTCGTCGCGACGGTGGCCTCGGAGAATGGCAGCTGGAACAACCTGGCCCTGAAGCGAACCATGACGCAGGGCTGGACGCTGCTCTGCGCGCTGGATCGCGAGCATCCCGACGCGGTTCGAGAGATCTTCAGCCATCCGTACGCATACGCCTGGGCGATCCGCTGCCTCAGACCGTCAGCGGATGCCGACCCGGACCTCGATCGGGCGCATTTGGCCGGGCTGGCAGCTGCCGCCGCCCTGCGGGCTGGGGTCTGCGTTCAGCTATCCGTCCCGGTGCGTGCTGGAAGACTCTGCGTGCCCACCGTCGGCGCACTGCTCATCAACGACCGCTCGGCGGACACCGCGGTCGTTTCGATCTCGTCCGGCCGGATGACCGCCCCTGGCCACGGCGGGAGATGGCTGCGAACGCGCAGAGTGACCGGTGAGGTTGTCCAGGTCAGCGTTGAGGATCTCGACCCATTCCGCGACTGCCAGGAATGGCCAGCGGCCGACCGACTGACCGCCGCGCAGTGGGGTGCCTGGCGACACGGGCTGGCGTCGGCAGGCGCGCGGCTCGCCGCCGCGGTTCCTAGTTACGCCACCGCGCTCAGGTCAGGCCTGCGCACTGTCGTGCCACTGCTTCAAGGCACCTCAGGCAGCCGCAGCGCCACCTCCAGGCACGCGTTCGGCGCCCTGGCGCTCGCGCTTCCGCGCCATGGCGATGGCCTGGACGAACTGCTCCTGCACGAATTCCAGCACATCAAGCTGCACGCCCTGGTTGACATGCACGACCTGTTCGATGTCGAGGACTCTCGGCGACTGCGGGTCCCGTGGCGGCAAACCCCACGGCCGGTCGAAGGCGTCCTGCACGGCGCCTACGCGCATCTGGCTCTTGCCCACCTTTGCCGGTCCCGCGGACAGGCGGCGCTCGGCCGGTACCAGCAGTACCGCTCGTGGGTCTGCGAGACAACAGACAAGCTCGCGGCGATGGGCGTGCTTACACCCGACGGCGAACGCTTCGCCGCCGGGATGCACGCCGCGGTGCAGGCGCAGGCCGAATGATCGGTGAGTCAGCGCAGGCAGCTAAGACGCTAGCGACCGAGCTGGCGGCCCTAGGCGTGCGCCCAGGTCAGGACCTGCTCGTGCACTGCTCGCTGCGGCGGGTCGGGCCTGTGCCGGGCGGTGCCGCGACCCTGCTGCACGCGCTTCGAGCCACGATGGGCCCCGAGGCGGCTCTGGTCGTACCAGCCCAGACAACGGAGAACTCGCTGTCGTCACGAGCGTTCCGCAGCGCGACATCAAATCTGGATGCAGCTCAGCTGGCCCAATTTGTGGCAGCCATGCCAGGATTCGATCCAGTCTCTACCCCGTCAAGCGGAATGGGCTTCTTCGCTGAGTACGTTCGAACCAGGCTTGGTGCGGTCCGGAGCGCGCACCCGCAGTCGTCGTTCGCCGCCCTGGGGCAGCGAGCGGCAGCCTGCATGGCCGGGCATCGGCTGGACTGCCATCTGGGCGAGCACTCACCGCTCGGCTGGCTCTACCGCGCTGACGCGGCTGTCGCATTGCTTGGCGTGGATTACGCCGCCTGCACTGCGTTCCATCTGGCTGAGTACAGATTGCCCGGAGAGCCACAGCTTCGCCAGTTCAGGTGCTTCACCAGCGAGCAGGGAGTACGAAGGGAGCACGCATTCGACGATATCGACCTCGATGACGGCGACTTCTCCGAACTCGGCGACGAGATCGACAACGAGCCCTTCGTGCGCCGCGGCACGGTCGGGGCCGCGGCATGCAAGTGGCTGCCGATCCGGGCAGCAGTCGATTTCGCCATTACCTGGCCGCCATTCCGGCAGCGGCGATTGGCGGGGCCGTGACGAACCGCTCGCCGACCAGTCCAGGTGGCCCAGCAGGCTCCGGACCCCAGCTCGGATCAGGGACGGAAACAGGCATTCCGCCAATGGCTGACGAGATCGATCCGAAAGCGCCGCTGTTCTTTCTCAGCTACGCGCACGTCGCCGAGGGACATGAGCAATACGGAAGACCTCAGGAACGGAACCAATTGGTTATCGAGTTCTTCGATCATCTCTCCGAGAACGTCGCCTACCTGGTCAGCCGACCAGCTGGCGCGGATCCCGGCTATCTGGACCGGTCGATCGCTGGCGGTGCCCACTGGACCAGAGAGCTGCTTGAGGCAATCGGCACCTGTCAGATCTTCGTCGCGTTGCTATCCGCTCCTTACTTCACCAGTCCCTGGTGCGGCAAGGAGTGGCACGCGTTTTCCCAGCGAAAAGTGATCAGTAAGGCGAGCGGCAAGTCCGACAATCAGACTGCCATAATTCCGGTGGTCTGGGCTCCGGTTCCTATCGATCAATCTCCGGCGATAGTCAATCGGGTCCAGCGGTTCTCGCCAAGTGGCCTGCCTGATGTCAATGTGGCCAAGCTTTACAAGGACAACGGAATCGTCGGACTGCTCCGGATGGGTGAAGACGTCGCCTATCAGACGGTCGTTTGGCGGCTCGCCCAGCACATCGCGAAATTTCACTACAGTCACCGGGTCAAACCACGCAAGTTCCGTGAAAGGAACCTACGCAACGTCTTCCTGGAGCAATCAAAGTGAACGGCACGGACCGTACCGAGGGCCACGCGCAGCGCAGCAGTTACTTCTTCCTGAGTTACGCGCACTCTCCGCCGCTGGCCGGAACCCTGCAGGCCGACCCAGATCAGTGGGTGCGCACGTTCTTCCGCGACCTGACAGATTCGGTAGAGCGTCACGCATCGCCGCAGCGCCGGCTCGCGCCCGGCTTCTTCGACCAGGAGATTCCGGTGGGTGTGGACTGGAAAGCATCGCTCAACCGCGCGCTCGGCACCGCCGAAGTCTTTGTCCCGCTGTATTCGCCTGGTTATTTCGCTCGGTCCTGGCCCGGGCGAGAGTGGGCCTGCTTCGCCAAGCGGCTAGCTCAGGTTGGTATGTCCGACCCGATGCGGCGATTCGCGCCAGTGCTCTGGATACCGCTGCTATCGGAGCACGAGCCGCCGGGACTGCATCAGGCTCTTGCCCTCGGGGAGTTCGATCCGGCCTATGCCGAGAACGGGCTGCGGGCTATGCTGCGCCTCCCGCCATACCAAGCGTCATACCGGCTGATCGTGGATCGGCTGGCGGCGCGGATTGTCGAACTTGCCGAGCATGAACGGCTCGGGCCGTCGGCCGCACCCAACATAGACCGGGTGCTGAGCGAATTCCATCCAGGCGATGACGTGGCCGTCTTCGCGGTGGCAGTGGCTGCCCCGGCGCTCGCGGACCTGCCCGTCGGTCGCGATCCGCTTGGGTACGGCGACCGGAGCACAGACTGGCGAGCCTATCCAGCCGACCAGGAACTCCCCCTTGCCGAGTACGCGGCACAGGTAGCCGAGCAACTCGATTTCGCCGTGGACGTCACTGGCGTGGAAGAGTCGCCGAAGCTCGCTCGCAATCGGCCAGGGGTCATTCTCGTCGATCCGTGGTTCGCGGCGCACGACCGGGGATTGAACATGCTCCGGTCCCTCGTTCGCGAGATGCCAGCCTGGGTACTGCCGCTGCTGGTGCTTGACCCGCTCGCCAATGAACATGCCATTCAGCTGGCCGACAAGGCCAGGTCTATCCTTGGCAGGGCGCGGGCAGCGGACACGCAAACCGCGGAGCGCGCCATCAATGGTGTCAGCTCACTCAAGGAATTTGTCACGCTTATGCCCATTCTCGTCACCGAGGCCGAACGGCAGTACCTGCGGCACGGACCGTTCCCGCGCTCAAAGGCTGGGCCGGCCTTTTGGCCGCGACTGACCGCCGAGCAGACCTCACGGCCGTAAGGTCCTAGACTGCAGCCCTCCGAGGAGAAGAATGCCTGATATGCCCACGGACACGCCGCCGGAACCTCGCAACGGCCGGATTATCACCTTCTATTCCTACAAGGGTGGTACGGGCCGAACGATGGCACTAGCCAATGTGGCCTGGATACTCGCCGCGAACGGCCATCGGGTGCTGGTCGCCGACTGGGATCTGGAGTCGCCCGGACTGCATAGGTTCTACCAGCCATTCCTCGATGAGATCGCGGTCAGCGAGGCTTCGGGCATCATCGATCTGATCCGCCAGTACGAACAGGCTGCGGGCAAGGCCACGACGGCAGCCAGAGCGGACCGGCTGATCGTGGAGCGCGCCCGCGTCCAGCCGCACGTCTTGTCACTGAACTGGGAGTTTCCGGCAGGCGGCAGCCTGGAGTACCTGTCAGCGGGTCGTCAGAACCTCGACTATCAAGCGACATTGGCCGCGCTGGACTGGGACACCTTCTATGAAGGGCTCAGCGGCGGCCAGTTCCTTGACGCGGTGCGCGACGATATGAAGCACCACTATGACTACGTGCTGATCGACAGCCGCACCGGCCTGAGCGACATCGCCGGCATTTGCACCAGGCAGCTTCCTGACATTCTGGTCGACTGCTTCACCCTGAGCACTCAGGGCATTGAGGGTGCCGCGCAAGTAGCCAGGCTCGTCGAGCGAAGACACAAGGATAGGGTGCGGATCCTGCCGGTGCCGATGCGCGTCGATCAAGCGGAAAAGGAGAAGGTGGAGGCCGGCCGCGCGGTCGCCATCCAGCTGTTCGCCGGGCTGCCTGCCGCTATGTCGCCGAAACAGCGGCAGGACTACTGGGCCGCCGTCGAGGTGCCCTACCAGGCGTTCTATGCGTATGAGGAGACGCTCGCGGTCTTTGGAGAGGCACCGGGCTCCCCGGCCTCGCTGCTGTCGTCGTTCGAACGACTCACGGCGCAGATCACCGACGGCGCGGTGACCGGCCTGCCACCGATGGATGAACAGGTGCGGACTCACACCAAGCAACTGTTCACCCGGCGGGCACCGGCAGCCGGAGACCAGATCATAGTCGAATACGGTCTGGAAGATGAGGCCTGGGGCGAGTGGATCGCTGACGTCGTCCGCTCAGCCGGAATCGCCGTGCTCGAGCGGCCACTCGGCGAGCACGGCGCGCTTGATAAGAAGGTGAACGGGCCGGTTCGCACGCTGATCGTCGTATCGGCGGCGTACCTCGCGCAGCACGGCACGCATACCGCCCCTGACCTGACCGTTTATGTGACGCCGACTCGGCCGCCCGGCGAGTTCTCCGCAGTGCCGTCGGCTTTCATCGCAGGCGTGCCCGAGAAGGAGGCCGTGGAGCGACTGCACCGCGTCATCGGCATCGTCGGTAGGTCGTCCGAGGAAGAAGGTATCCGCCGCTATCCCGGAACCGAACCGAAGATCAATACGGCGCCGGCACCCAACATACGGTTCACCGGCCGGGAAAAGAACCTTCGGGAGCTCCGCAAGCTACTCAGCGACTTGAGCGGCACGGCTCATCCCGTCAACCTCCAAGGGCTTGGCGGTGTGGGCAAGACTCAGCTCGCCATCGAGTACGTGCACAGATTCAAGAATGACTACGACCTGATCTGGTGGCTGGATTGCGGGCAGCCGCAGTTCATCGATGCCTCGCTTGCCGACCTCGGAGCGAGGATGCGGGACGTTCTCGGCATCGCGGTCCCAGCAACGGAGCACGCTCCCGAGGTTGTTCGCCAGGTACTCGATCTACTCGGGCGGGGCAGGGAGGTGGCGCGCTGGCTGCTCGTCTTCGACAATGCCGAGTACATCGATGCGGTCAGGTCTTACCTGCCGTCCGGCGGCGGTGATGTCCTGATCACCTCCCGCCACCGGGACTGGGCCGAGCACGCCCGGCAGCTGCAAATCGAGGTGTTCTCGCGCGAGGAGAGCATCGCGCACCTGCGCAAGCGCATCGCCTCAATCGACGCAGCCGACGCCAACCACGTCGCTGACGTGCTCGGCGACCTCCCGCTGGCCGTGGCGACCGCGGGAGCCTGGCTAGCAGAGACCGGCACCCCAGTAGCTGGCTATGTCCGTGAGCTTGAGAGTCGTACCGCCCAGACGCTGGCTCTTGGCCATCCCGCCGATTACGAGCAGACGGTGCCGCAGAGCCTGGGCCTGTCATTGAACCTGCTGCGAGAGCGGTCACCAGCCGCGGCGCGACTGTTCGAACTGTGCTCGACGATGGCGCCTAACATCGCGATCGAACTCCTGAACAGTTCCGCGATGGCCAAGGTTCTCGAACCTCTCGATCCAGAGCTGGCCGAACCTATGGTGATCGGCAGGCTGATCAGGGAGGTCGACCGGCTGGCTCTGATCAAGCTGGACCACAACGCGGGCCGCATTCAGATCCACCGGGTCGTCCAGGACGTTGTGCGGGACCAGATGTCCGCTGACGAGATCGAGTCTGCCCAGCGCGAGGTGCACAGGGTGCTCGCCGCCGCCCGTCCAAGCCGCGGCATAGACAACCCCGACACCTGGGACCGCTACCGGATGCTCTGGCCGCATCTTGAGTACTCGCAGGCCATGACGTCCCGTGACGAGGATGTCCGGCAGCTGTTCATTGACCGGGTGCGGTACATCTGGCTGCGCCGCGATCTCGAGCGCGGCCGTCTACTGGCTGCGGAAGCCGAGACTGCCTGGGAGGAGATGCTGGCCTCCGCCTCCGAGCCAGGGCTCGCCGAATCCCTGCGCAGGCAGCTACTGCGGCTGCGCTTCGACCATGCCAACATTCTGCGCTCCCAGGCCCGCTTCGCCGAGGCGAAAACAATGGACGAGAGTGTCCTCGCCGAACAGCGGGAAATGCTTGGATTCGACCATCCGCACACGCTGATGACCGCCGGAGGCATGGCCGCTGATCTTCGGGCGGCGGGCAGCTACCGCGATGCCCTGGAGATGGACAAAGAGACCTATCCGGCGTGGATGGAACTGTACGGCGATGGCCATCCTAGGACGCTGATGGCCGCCAACAACCTGGCCGTGTCCTACCGGCTCACCGGCGAGGTCAGCACGGCCCTCAGGCTGGACCGGGATACTTTTCAGCGACGGCGAGCCACACTCGGCGCGGAGCATCCGCACACCTTGGGCTCAGCTACTAATGTCGTGCGCGACCTGCTGGAAGCAGGTCAGTACACCGACGCCGCGGCCCGTGCACAGGAGCTCAAGCAATCCTGCACCGAGGCCCTAAGCGCCGACTCGGTCGAGGCCATGACCGCCGACATACTGCTTGGGATCGCGCTGCGCAGCGCTGGCCAGCCAACGCAGGCTGAGCCGCACTTCCAGGCTCTGGAGGGGCTCACCACCCGGCTCGGTAGCGACAGCAGCGACGCTCTGGCAGCCCGGCTCAGCCATGCGGTCAACCTGCTCGTTCTCGGCCGTGCCACCGAGGCAGAAGCGGAGATCAACGCGGTCAAGACGGTGTACGAGCATCGACTGGGCTCGACTCATCCGCATACCCTGGTCTGCCTGGTCGACCTAGCTTGCGCTCTGCGAACAGGACAACCAAATGCCATGGCCCTGGAGACGGTCCAGTCGGCGGCCGATGGACTAAGGGGCGTCTTGGGCGAGGATCATCCCTACACCCTGGCCGCGATGTCGGTCCTCGGGGTCCTGCTTGCTGACCAAGGTGAGCTAGCCCGAGCCGAGCAGGTCGAGAAAGACGTTGTCAATCGCCTGGCCGTCGTCCTTGGCAGCGGTCATCCCGACACTCTGCGCACCCGTGCGAACCTTCTGCTCATCAGCGAGCAACTTGGGGTCCCCGGTGCCGCCGCCGAACTCGAGCGGACGATCGACGACCTCGTGGCGATGCTGGGCAGCACCCACCCGCACGTCAGCGCGCTACGAGGACATCGCCGGCTGCTGCATACCCTGGACCTGCAACCCTTCTGAGAAGCCGACATCCTTGATCCAGGCGAGGACACCTGGCAGGGCTTCGACAGCCCCGAAGTGAGCGGTTCCCGATTGCACCTCGACGGTCGACGTCCGGATCTGCCTGCCGAGCCAGCGAGTATGGCTGACCGGCGAGAACATGTCATCGGCCCCGTGCCACAACAGCACGGGCGAGGTGATCGCAGACAGCTCGAAGCCCCATGGATGGCGCAGTGCGCGCAAGTCGTCGATCCAGCCGGCCGCGCTTTCTCGCAGCGCCTCGGCATAGCTCTCGGTCAGCAGCCGACGGATGGAAACATCGTCGACGATCTTGCAGTCCGACCGCGGAAGCTCCGGGCGCAGCGTGTCAAGCAGGCTCTCCGGATTGTCGCGTACCTGCTCCGCACATTTCACCAGTCTGGTTTCGGCCAACGCGGCATCGTTATCGACGTGGCCGTATTCCTCGACATTCGACTTGGTCATGCCGTCGTACCAGTTGAGACCCTCGGCGTCAGGCGGTGCCAGCCCGACCAGAACCGCCGCGCTCCGCACTCGGTCTCCCAGCAATGCTGCGCAGGCTAGGGCGTGCGGGCCACCCCCGGAACGACCAACCACTCCGATTTGCTGTCCTGGACACAGCGCGTCAGCGATCGCGCCGACATCCGATGCCGCATCCGCTACCGACCGGCCGTGCTGACGACTGGAGCTGCCATACCCCGGTCGGTCATAGCTTATGAGCCGTACGCCAAGCTGGTACAGAACGCTAGTGCGCGGCCTGGGCCCGCAGCGACTGCCAGGCGTGCCATGCAGCAGGAAGATCGGCACCCCATCAGGCGCACCCCAGCTCTCCACAGCCGCCCTGCGCCCGTCGGGAACACCGATCACCTGAGTCACCACAGCCCCCTGAAGCTAGCTGACCTTCCGGGCCGTGCCAGACTCCCGGGCTTGAGACGCGAAGAGGCACGGGAGCGGTGATGCTCGTTAAGTCGGATGCCGAAGCCGCCGTGCCCATGCAACGAGCTTAATCCCGCACCGACCAGTCCCGAAACTCCCTGACAAGCAGCAATCTGGCCACGGTCTCGGCGCACCGACAATTACCTCTCTCGGGATCTGCAAGGACGATCGCTGCCGTGCTCAGCCGCGATCTGGCCGACCCAGATCACCACGTTACGCGCCAGCACGGCAGCCCTGTGCTGGCGCCGTCGGCACCGGCCATTGAATCTTGACAGGAAAGTCGCAGGATCACCACTGACACACCTGAAAACACCAGCTGCGGAATGGACATTGGGTCAGGCAAACCCGGGCGACCGTTTCTCGGCTGCGAGGCCAGCGGCAACCACCCACACTCCGGCCAGCCGCCCGGCATCCTCCGGGTCGCGAGTTGACCGCAGTTCGACCGAGCGGTCACGGTTAACGGGAAGCGCCGGGCCCGGCCGGGGGGATTGCCGTCCGAGAGATGCCCTGCAGCATCGTGCTCGCAGCACGCACGGCCTGATCGCTGATCTTCGTCACGTACTGACGGCCGCCCTTGCCGCTCACCAGCCCGAGCAGCCACAACATGCCGAGGAAGAGCATCATCACTGTTACCGGGACCACGGCGGCGACGCGGCCCGCGGCCGGGCCGAAAGTGTGCAGCATCGTCAGCACCCCGGCCACAACGACCAGGCGGCCAGAACCGCAGAACAGGGCCCGCGTGGGTGCCGAGCAAATCGGCGGGGCATTAGTGCTAGCCTCATGTTGAGGGACCTCCTGGGAGAGGGACTTCTATTCGGCGGCTCCGTGTTCCCGCACGGGGCCGCCGCTCTTCCTAATGGCTCTATAGTGCATGGCCCTATAGAGCCCCAAGCTGACTTACCTTGACCCCTGCCTATCTAGAGTGCCTCCGTAACCTGGCGAGGCACCGGCCAGTGCGCGCTCACCGAGGCAGCCAGCTCACCTCTGCCTTTCCTCCTGTGCTGGCGCCGTCGGCACCGGTCATTGAATCTTGACAGGAAAGTCGCAGGATCACCACTGACACACCTTAAAACACCAGCTACGGAATGGACGTTGGGTCAGGCGAACCTGGGCGGCCGTTTCTCGCGCAGGGCGGCGGCGCCTTCGGCCAGGTCAGGACCCATGAAGGTGAGCATTTCGTAGGCGGCTGACTGGTCGAAGATCGGGCCGGCGGTGCGCAGCCAGCTGTTCAGCGCCCGCTTGGTCAGCCTGATGGCGAGTTGCGAGCCGGTGGCCAGGCTGGCGGCGACCCGCAGCGACTCTGGCAGTACCTCCTCGCGCGGCACCGCCTTGCTCACCAGGCCAATCCGCTCGGCCTCGGCGCCATCCACCATCTCGCCGGTGAGCAGGTGGTAGCGGGCTTTGGCCATCCCGCACAACAGCGGCCAGATGATCGCCGCGTGATCGCCGGCGGCCGCGCCGAGCTTGACGTGACCGTCACCCAGCCGGGCGTCGGCGGCACAGATGCTGATGTCGGCGAGCACCGCGATCACCAGCCCGGCGCCGACGGCCACGCCGTTGATCGCCGAGATGATCGGCTTCTCGCAGTTGATCATGTTGTAGACGAGATCGCTCATCTCGCCGAGCATGTGCGCCGTCCGGTCATAGTCGCCGGCCATCCGCTGCACCATCGCGAGATCGCCGCCAGCGGAGAACGCCCGCCCCGCGCCCGTGATGACCGCGACCCTGGTCTGCTCGTCACGTGAGATATCGGTCCACACCCTGGACAGCTGAGCGTGCATCGCCTCGTCGGCCGCGTTGTAGACCTCCGGCCGGTTCATCGTGATCAGCAGCACGCCGTGGTCGAGCTGCTCGAAAAGCAGTTGGTCGTAGCTGCCGTAGTCCATGCCGGTGCGGCTCCTCGGTCGTCTGGTCCGGTTGCAGTCCATCCGGCTTCGTGGCCGAGCACGGTCTGCACCGAGCGGATCGGGAGTGTTGATGATGGAATGATGGCATGTCACGGAGACCAGGCTGATGGCTACCGGTGCCCCGGACGGCGAGCTGATCGGGGCGGGCCGGGCGGCCGACGTCTACGAAGCCGGTACGGACCGGGTGCTGCGACGGTACCGGACCGCCTTCAGCGCCGAGCCCGAGGCACACCTGATGGAGTACCTGCGGACAGCGGGCTACCCGGTGCCGAGGGTGTACCACGCCGACGGCCGCGACCTTGTCATGGAGCGGCTGCGAGGACCGGACATGCTGGCCGATCTGACCCGGCGACCGTGGCTAGCGGCCAGGCATGCCCGGACGCTGGCGCACTTGCATGACCGCCTGCACGAGATCGACGCACCGGCCGGCCTGCGGCAGGCGTTCGGCGGTGGCGGTGCCGTCCTGCACCTGGACCTGCATCCGGCCAACGTCATGCTGTCCGATCAGGGCCCGGTGGTGATCGACTGGTCGAATGCCGCGGCCGGCCCAGCCGGCGCTGACGTCGCGATGGCCTGGCTCATCATGCGGACCTCCGAAGTCGATTCGATGTCGATCTGGCTGCGCGCCGCCAGCGGGATGATCCGCAGCGTGCTGGTCCGACGGTTCGGTCACCACGTGAGCGCCGACGCTGGTCCCTACCTCAAGGCAGTGGCACGCGCCCGCCTTGGTGATGCGAATGTCCGGCCGTCCGAGGCGGCTCGGCTGCGCAGCCTCGCGGCCGACTCCGATCCGGCGGCCGGCCAGTCCTGAACGCTGCCAGGAGCGCTGATGCGTCCCCGGCCCGGTCATACTACTGTTGAGTAATAACGTGGCTCGTGATCGGCCGACGACCAGCGGCAAGGAGCGATATGAGCGACAACGAGCAGCCCGGTGGCTCTTTCTCCCTTGACATGTCGGACGACGTGAGCCAGATGCGTGACTGGGTGCACGAGTTCGCGCAGAACGTGATGCGGCCGGCCGCCGCCGAGTGGGACGAGCGCGAGGAGACACCATGGCCGATCCTGGAGGAGGCCAGCAAGATCGGCCTGTACTCGATCGATTTCTTCGCGCAGCAGTGGTTTGAGCCGACCGGCCTCGGTACGCCGGTCGCGTTCGAGGAACTGTTCTGGGGGGACGCCGGCCTCGGCCTTGCGCTGACCGGGAGCTGCCTGGCGGCCGTCGCGGTGAGCAGCAACGGCACCCCGGAACAGATGGGGGAATGGCTGCCGCAGATGTTCGGCAGCCCGGGTGATGTCAAGCTCGGCGCCTTCTGCTCGTCAGAACCTGACGCGGGCAGCGACGTCGCTGCCATCCGGACCAGGGCGGTCTACAGCGCGGCGGCCGATGAGTGGGTGCTGAACGGGACCAAGGCGTGGGCGACCAACGGCGGCATCGCCGACGTGCATGTGGTGGTCGCCTCGGTGCAGCCGGAGTATGGCAGCCGCGGCCAGACGAGCTTCATCGTCCCGCCGGGCACGAAGGGGCTGTCCCAGGGGCAGAAGTTCCGCAAGCACGGCGTCCGGGCGTCGCACACCGCCGAGGTTGTGCTCGATGACGTCCGGGTGCCCGGCCGGTGCCTGATCGGCGGCAAGGAGAAGCTGGACGCGCGGCTGGCCAGGCTCGCCGCTGGCGGTGCCGCCGGGGAGCAGTCAGCGATGAAGACCTTCGAGGCATCGCGGCCGACGGTGGCCGCGATGGCGGTGGGGGTGGCGCGGGCGGCTTTCGAGTACGCCAGGGACTACGCCACCCAGCGGGTGCAGTTCGGCCGCCCGATCGGGCAGAACCAGGCGATCGCCTACATGCTCGCCGACATGCAGGCGTCGGTGGACGCCGCGCGGCTGCTGACCTGGCGGGCATCGTGGCTGGCGCGGCACAACCGCAAGTTCACCCACGCCGAGGGGTCCATCTCCAAGCTGGTGGCTGGAGAGACCGCGGTGCGGGTTACCGAGCAGGCGATCCAGATCCTCGGCGGCAACGGCTACACCAGGGATTATCCGGTCGAACGCTGGCACCGGGACGCCAAGATCTTTACCATCTTCGAGGGCACGTCGGAGATCCAGCGTATGATCATCGGCCGCGCCGTGACCGGCCTGCCGGTACGGTAGGACGGCAGCGCCCAGGCCGCGCTGAGGTGCGCGAAAGCATGTCGCCAGCTGGGGCAGGTGACCGGTGAAAGAGTACGCCGACTTCCTCGGCAGCCAGCCGCCGTACGACTCGCTCGACGCAGCAGACCTCGAGCAGCTCGCGCGAAACGTCGAGGTCGAGTACTTCAGCGCCGGGACCACGATCGTTCCTGATGGCGCCGGGCCGCTGAACCGGCTTTACGTCGTCCGCACCGGCCTGGTCGAGATCCTCGACCGGGGCCGAGTCGTCGACCTGCTCGGTCCCGGCGACACGTTCGGGCACGTGTCGCTGCTGTCCGGCCTGCCGCCAGCGCTCGCGGTCCGGACGGCCGAGGACACGCTGTGCTACCTGCTGCCAGACCCGAGGCAGATTCTGGACCACCCGGACCGGCTCAGGTTCGCCCACTACGGCACGCTGATCGCGCGCGAGCGGCTGGCCGGCGACGGCGGCTTGCAGGACCATGGCGCGGTGCCGGTTTCCAAGCACGCGCGGCCGCTGGTCTGGTGCGAGGCCGGCGACACGATCGCGCACGTGGCCCGCCTGGTGAGCGAGGCCCGTCAGTCCTGCGCCGTAGTGCGGTGTGGCGACGGACTCGGCATCGTCACCGACAGCGACTTCAGGCGGCAGGTGGCAACCGGTCGGGTGCGCTCGGATGCCCCGGTCGGCGACATCGCGACAGTTCCGGCCAGGACGATATCCGACAGTGCCACGGTCGCCGATGCGTTCCTGCAGATGGTCGAGCATGACGTGCACCACCTGCCGGTGGTGGATGGCACCGGAAAGCCGACCGGCGTGGTCCGGGTGGTCGACCTGGCCTCGGTAGAGGTCCGCGACCCGCTGCTGATCTCCTCGGCAGTGCAGCACGCGACCGATGTCCAAGCGCTGGCCGCCGTCGCACAGCTGCTGCCGTCCACCGCCGTTGCGCTCGCCGACGCCGGGGTCCCGCCGCTGCGGCTGGCCGCGCTGCTGGCGACCGTGCGCGACTCCATCATGCGGCGGCTGATCTCCTGGGATGCCGCCACCGAGACGACCGGCGCGGATTGCTCGTGGCTGGTTCTTGGCTCCACCGCGCGGTCGGAGCCGTTCCCAGGCTCCGATCTCGACACCGCCGTGGCCTGGGTCGACCAGCCGGGAAAACCCAGTCCCTATGACCGGGTCCAGGCCGCAGCCGACCACCTGCTGCAGGACATGGAACGGTGCGGCCTGCACCGCTGCCCGGACGGCGCCAACGCATCCGACCGGGCGTTCAACCGGTCAGTCACCGAATGGAAGGCGGCCGCGGGCCGCTGGGTCGGCCAGCCGACCGGGTCGGGAACCGCGCTGTTGGTCTCGATCATCGCCGACAGCCGTCCGCTGACCGGGCTGGCCGTCGGCCGGGCAGTCACCGATGCGCTGCTGGCTGGCACCAGGAGCTTCGACTTCATCGAGGGCGTGCTGCACCTGGCGATCGCCAACCGGCCGCCGACCGGGTTCGTCAGGGACTTCGTGGTCGAGCATTCCGGCGAGCACCGCGGCGAGCTCAATCTCAAGCGCGGCGGACTTGCTCCGGTCGCCTCGATCGCGCGCTGGGCGGCCATCGTGACCGGCGATGTCAGGGGCACCACCGTAGAGCGGCTCAGACGGGCCCAGCAGGCCGGTCTGCTGACCGCGGACGAGGCAGACAGCCTCACCGGGGCCTACGAGGAGATCTTCGGGCTGCTGCTAGCCAGGGAGGTCGACGCCATCAGGACAGGCAAGGAGCCGAGCAAGTACCTGGCTCCCGGCGACCTCGACTCGCTCACCCGCCGTCTGCTGCGCGAGACGTTCCGGGTCATCGCCCAGGTGCAGGCCACGCTGGAGGGCGAGTGGGTATCCAGGGTCAAGTGAGACTCGGTCAGCGCAGGCTCGGTCAGCGCAGGCTCGGTCAGCTCAGGCTGGGTCAGGTCAGGCTGCCTCCTGCGCGTCCTCGGGGCGAGGTGGCCCGCGAATACGCCAGCCGCCGAGTGCGGCTCGACCAGAACTGGCGGGCAGCGCAGTATTGCGCGGTCGACCTGGAGACCACCGGACTTGATCTGAGCCGCGACGCGATCGTCAGCTTCGGGGCGGTCCGCATCGACGGCGGGCGCGTCATCGCAGGCAGCTCGGTCTACCGGCTGGTGGGCGGACCCGCGATGCCATCCCCGGAAGCCGTTGCCGTGCACGCGCTGCGGCCGGCCGATCTGGCCGGTGCCCCGCCCTGGGAGGACTCGGTCGATCTGCTGCTTGAAGCGCTGACCGGGCGGGTCCTGGTGGCCCACGCCGCCTGGGTCGAACGGGCGTTCCTGCGGCGCGCTTTCAAGCTGCGCCGGGTACGCCCGCCCAGATTCGTGATCGACACCGCAGCCCTGGCCAGAAGTATCGGCCTCGCTGCCGTCGGCGCGGCCGCCGAGCCGTCGCTCGAGGTGCTCGCCCGGGACCTGGGACTGCCTGGTCATGCCCCGCATCACGCCCTGTCCGACGCGCTGACGACAGCCGAGGTCTTCCTGGCCCTGTCGGTCCGACTGGATGCCACCGCTCCGCAGACAGTCGGCTCGCTGCTTTCCACCTCGCGCAGGTTCGCATGGCGCTGAGCACCCCGTTGTACGTACGGTTGGCACGGCAGGCCGCGACCTTAACTCACCCAGGGAGCCGGGAAGTGAAAACCCCAATCTGCGACATGCTCGGCATTGAGCTGCCGCTGCTGGCGTTCAGCCACTGCCGCGACGTGGTCGCCGCTGTGACCAATGCTGGCGGCTTCGGCGTGCTCGGCGCATCGATGCATACACCCGAGCAGCTTGAGCACGAGCTCGCCTGGATCGACGCCCAGGTAGCCGGCCGGCCCTACGGTGCCGACATCCTGGTCCCGGAGAAATATGCCGGCCGAGGGCAGGGCCTGGACGTGGCCGCCGTCCACGCCATGATCGGCCAGCCGCAGCGCGACTTCGTCGCCGCGCTGCTTGCCGAGCATGGCATCGCGACGGACGGACCGGCCGGGGAGTCCAGGCTCCCGACCGCGGTCACGATCAGCGACGAGGCGGGGGAGCAGTTGCTCGACGTTGCCTTCCGGCACCCGATCGCGCTGATCGCCAGTGCGCTTGGCACCCCGCCGGCGTACATGATCGAACGTGCTCGCGCGGCCGGGGTGCCGATCGCCGCGCTGGTCGGAGCGAAGGAGCACGCGATCAAGCAGGTCAATGCGGGGGTGGACGTGCTGGTCGCGGCCGGTACCGAGGCCGGAGGGCACTGCGGTGAGGTCACCACGATGGTCCTGGTGCCCGAGGTGATCGAGGCGATCGCGCCGATCCGCCAGGTGCCGGTGCTCGCGGCCGGCGGGATCGTGACCGGCAGGCAGATGGCAGCGGCACTCGCACTCGGTGCCGACGGAGTGTGGACCGGCTCGGTCTGGCTGACCACCGAGGAGGCTGAGACCGCGCCGTACACCAAGTTGCGAATGCTCGCCGCCTCCTCCCGTGACACTGTGCGCTCGACCAGCCGCACCGGTAAGCCGTCCAGGCAGCTCAAGTCCGACTGGACCGCGGCCTGGGATTCGGCTGGGAGCCCGGGCGCGCTGCCGATGCCGCTGCAGTCCCTGCTCAGCGAGCCGGTGATGCGGCGGATCGATGCGCTAGCCGACGCCGGAGATCCCGGTGCCCGCGCTCTGGCCACCTACTGGGTGGGGCAGGGCGTGGGGCTGATGAACAAGGTCAGGCCCGTTCGCGAGGTGGTCTACGAGATGGCCAGGGATCTCGCCGCAGCCAGCGAGCGGCTGACCGACATTCTCGCCGATTAGCCGCGGCCCGCTCGCCGATTAGCCGCGGCGCGCTTTGCCTTGCCCATGCCGATGCCGCTAGCACCGGCGCGGGTACGTCAGAATGAACCATGAGCAAGCAGCCGAATCCGCCGCCGCCTGGTGACAAGCCGGTCCCCACCGCACCGCCGCCGCCGCCCGCCTGGCGGCACTGGCTGTGGCCGATCGCTCTGCTCACGATGCTGGTGCTCTACATCTACCTGTACGGGCACAACACCACGAGCACCGTCAGCCTGCCCTACTCGACGTTCCTGAGCGACGCGAGCAGCCACCAGCTCAAGACGGTTGTCATCGGCAGCGGGTCGAACGGCTCGAACATCACGGTGACCGGCACGCTGAAGAACGGCAAGGACTTCAGCACCGAGGCGCCACCCGACACCACCACGCTCGCCCAGCAGCTCAAGGCCGACGGCGTCGGCTACTCCTACGCGCAGCCGAGTAGCGGGCTCAGTTCCCAGCTGCTGTATTTCCTGCTGATTTTCGCGCTTCCGCTTGGTGTCGCCTTCTACCTGTTCCGGCGGCTGTCGCGCGGTGCCGTCGGCCAGATGCAGGGCGTCCTGGGAGCCGGCCGGTCGCGGGCCAAGGTATTCGACGCCGAGCGGCCGGATACCAAGTTCTCCGACGTGGCCGGCTATACCGGGGCCAAGGAGGAGATCGGCGAGGTGATCGACTTCCTGCGGAACCCCGGGCGCTACCAGCGAGCGGGCGCGATGGCCCCGCGCGGGGTGCTGATGATCGGCCCACCAGGCACCGGCAAGACGCTGCTGGCCAAGGCGGTGGCCGGCGAGGCGTCCGTGCCGTTCTTCTCGGTCACCGGATCCAGCTTCGTCGAGATGTTCGTCGGCGTCGGAGCCGCCCGGGTGCGGGATCTGTTCGCCGAGGCACGCAAGCGGGCTCCGGCCATCATCTTCGTCGACGAGGTTGACGCGATCGGCCAGCGCCGGGCCGGATCGGGCGCCATGGTCGCCAACGACGAGCGCGAGCAGACACTCAACCAGCTGCTGGCCGAGATGGACGGCTTCGACATGACCCAGGGAATCGTGGTGCTCGCGGCCACCAACCGCCCCGAGGTGCTCGACCCGGCGCTGCTGCGGCCCGGCCGGTTCGACCGGCAGATCACGATCCCGCTGCCGACCCTGGACGAGCGAGCGGCGATTCTGAAGGTGCACTGCCGGGGCAAGCGGCTGGCCGGGGACGTCGACATCAACGTGATCGCCAGGGGCACACCGGGCTTCTCCGGCGCCGACCTGGCCAACCTGGCCAACGAGGCGGCCATCTTCGCGGTCCGCGGCAACCGCGAGGTGCTGACCGCCACCGACTTCGACGACGCGCGGGACCGGATCCTGCTTGGCCGCCGGGAGGGCTCCAACGTCCTGCTGCCGGAGGAGAAGCACGCGGTCGCCGTACACGAAGCCGGGCACGCCCTGGTCGCCGCGCTGTCAGTGCACGCCGATCCGGTCGCCAAGGTCACCATCCTGCCCGCCGGTCAGGCACTCGGCGTCACTCAGCAGCTGCCGCTGATCGAGCGGCACCTGTACGGGGAGGACTACCTGCACGACTCGCTCGCTGTCCGGCTCGGCGGACGGGCCGCTGAGCTGGTCGAACTGGGTCAGGGCTCGACCGGCGCGGCCAACGACCTGTCCACGGCCACCGACATCGCGACCAGGATGGTGCGTGAGTTCGGCCTGTCCGCCGCTCTCGGCCCGGTCGGCTACCCACAGGGCGGCTCGGTGTTCCTCGGCGGCGGCGGCAACGGCTTCTCGAGTAGGCCGTTCGCCGAGGCGACCCAGGCCACCATCGACGCCGAGGTGGCCAGGCTGCTGCGCGAGGCCGAGCAGACCGCGGTCAGCCTGATCCAGTCGCATAAGTCCGAGCTCGACCAGCTTGTCGAACTGCTGCTTGAGCGCGAGACGGTGGACGGCGCCGAGGTTTACCGGATCGCCTGCCGGCCCGTTCCCGAGCACCGGCCGGATGAGGTCGCGATCGCGCCGCGAGCCAGGGCAGGATCGGTGGCAGCCAGCGCCGCTGTCGCATCGGCGCCCCCGCAGGCGGCCACCCCGCAGGCAGCTACCAAGCAGCCATCCGTCCCACCGGCAGCGAACCCGTCCGCACACCCGCCGACATCCGGTGGATCAGCGCACTCGCAGGCCTCGACGGTCGGTACCGCCGAGTAGGGCTAAATGCGCTGGCTGACCAGGCCAGGAGCAGGACGTGGTGGAACTGAAGACGGCTGGCGAGATTGCGGCCATGCGTGCGGCCGGCCGGGTCGTGGCCGATGCGCTGGCCGCCGTGCGCCAGCACGCGGCCGTCGGCGTACGCCTGACCAGCCTGGATCAGGTCGCACGCCAGGTACTCGCCGACTCGGGCGCGCAATCGCCATTTCTCGGCTACCTGCCCAGGTTCGCCAGCACGCCCTTCCCCGCGGTCATCTGCACATCGGTAAACGACGCCGTGCTGCATGGCATCCCCGGCAGGTACCAGCTCAGGGACGGCGACCTGCTGAGCGTGGACTGCGGCGCCGTGCTGGACGGCTGGACGGCTGACGCCGCGATCTCGTTCCCGGTCGGCGGGCCGAGGCCGCAGGACCAGCGGCTGATCGAGATGACCGAAGCCGCGCTGGCGGCGGGCATCACAGCTGCCGTGGCAGGGTCCAGGATCGGCGACATCTCCGCAGCCATCGCGGCAGTCGGGCGGGCCGCCGGATACGGCATCAACACCGACTTCGGCGGACACGGGGTGGGTCGCACCATGCACGAGGCGCCCTCGGTGCCCAACGAGGGCCAGGCTGGCCGGGGCATGCGGCTGGTGCCTGGCCTGGTCATCGCCATCGAGCCGTGGTTCCTGGCCGGCGGGCGGGACGACTACCTGGTCGATCGCGACGGCTGGACGCTGCGCAGCGCCGACGGCAGCCGCGGCGCGCACGCCGAGCACACCATTGCCGTCACCGCCGAAGGTCCGGCCATCCTGACGGTGGCATCGGCCTAGCCACGCAGCAGATCCGGGCCGATCGGCCGGCCGATCGCAATACGGAACCGCCCAGCCCGCCAGTGCGTCTCAGCGGCAGGACATATTTCGCGATTGGGAGACCTGCGATGGCTATCACGATCAAGCCCGGCTACCGGGCACCAGCGGCAGGCATCGCGGCCGCCGCGCTGCTGATCGGCTCCTTCCTGCTCGGCACCGCCCAGTCAGGCTCGACGGCAGGCCGAACAACGAGCGGCGGCAGGTCTGCCACGCTGACCGCCGCAGCCGCGCCAGGGAGGATCACCGTAACCGGCACCGGCACGGTGACCGGAACCCCCAACCAGCTGATCTTGTCGATGGGCGTCCAGGTCAATGCGGGCTCGGTATCCTCCGCACTGCAGCAGGCCAACCAGGCGGTGAACCGGGTCATCGCCTCGCTCCGGGCCGGTGGCGTGAGCGCCGCGGATATCCAGACCTCCGGGCTGTCCATCCAGCCGAACTACCGCGGCAGCGGGCAGGTGCCGATCGGCTACGGCGTGAGCGAGCAGTTGACCGCCACGCTCACCAACCTGTCCAAGGCGGGCAGCCAGATCCAGGCGGCGGTCACAGCGGGCGGCAACGCGACCACGGTCGACGGCGTCTCGCTCAACTTGACCGACACCGGCGCCCTGCTCGCCAAGGCGCGCGCCGCGGCCGTGCAGGACGCTCAGACCAAGGCCACCCAGTTCGCCAAGGCCCTCGGCGTTCCGCTCGGCGTGGTGGTCAGCATCTCCGATCAGAGTTCGTTCAGCCCGTACCCGTACTACATGCCCACGGCGAGCGCGGCGGCAGGCAAGGTGCCAGTCTCGCCGGGCTCGCAGCAGCTCAGTGTCCAGATCACGGTCGTGTACTCACTTGGCTGATACGCTGCCGGCATGACCACGTCGAACCGGCCCGCATGCTGGTGGCGCCGCCGCTAGGCGGGCCTGGTTCGCGTATCACGCATACCTACGAAGGCGACCGCCCGGAGTCCGGCGGTCGCCTTCGGCATTCCGCCGCAGCCGGGCCTGACGAAGCGGACAGCAAGATGCCATCAGCAGCACAGCCATCTCCACCAGGGACCGACATCGACTACGGCGCGGATTTCGGCACCACCGCGCCGCTCGGCCGGACCGACTTCGTGACCGCAGGCGGCATCGCGGTCACCAGGTTCGTCGAGCCGTTCGAGCCGCGCCAGCTCGCCGAGATCACCAGGCAGGTCGATCAGCGGCGGGGCGGGATCTTCAGCTCCGGCATGGAGTACCCGGGCAGGTACAGCCGCTGGCATCACGGCTACGTCGACCCCGCGGTCGAGTTCACCGCCCGCGGCCGCGAGCTGACCGCCACCGCGCTCAACGACCGCGGCGCCGTGCTGCTGCCGCTGATCGCGCAGGTGCTGCGGCGATCCGCGGCAGCGGCGCCGCTAGGCCAGGCCAGTGCCACCGCGTACAGGGCTGCAAGCGGCAGCGTCACCGTGGTCATCCCTGAGCCCGCCGGCACCGGGCCAGAGGAGGAACGCAGCAGGCGGCCGACCGTGTTCACCGCGGTCAGGCAGATCATCGCGCTGTTCGCCGGACCGGACGAGCACCTTGGGCTGTATGGCGCCTTCGGCTATGACCTGGCCTTCCAGTTCGAGCCGGTCCGGCTGCGGCCGGATCGGGCCGCAGCCCAGCGGGACGGGAACGCAGCCCAGCGGGACCTGGTCCTGCACCTGCCCGACCGGCTGTACGTGATCGACCGCAAGCGGGAGACCGCGTTGCGGTACAGCTATGAGTTCGCCGTCGGCGGGCGGTCCACCACCGGGCTCGATCGCGACACCGGATCGCCGAGCCTGGCCGGGCGGGCGGGCATGAGCGGGCCCGAGTTCGTTTCGCCGGAAGATGTTCCCGACGATCCGGAGCCCGGAGCTTACGCCCGGGTGGTCGAACAGGCGAGGGAACGGTTCGCGGCCGGCGACCTGTTCGAGGTGGTTCCCAGCCATGAGTTCTGGGCGCGGTGCGGATCACCGGCTGCCTTCTACGAACGGCTGCGGCGGCGCAACCCGGCGCCTTACGAGTTCTTCCTGAACCTGGGGGAAGGCGAGTACCTGGTCGGCGCCTCGCCGGAGATGTACGTCCGGGTGTCCGGCGACCGGGTCGAGACCTGCCCGATCGCCGGCACCGTCGCCCGCGGCGCCAGCGCGCTGCAGGACGCGGAGAACATCCGCGGGCTGCTCACCTCGGCGAAGGAGGAGTCCGAGCTGACCATGTGCACCGACGTGGACCGCAACGACAAGTCGCGGATCTGCGTGCCGGGCAGCGTCAAGGTGATCGGCCGGCGGCAGATCGAGCTGTACAGCCGGGTGATCCACACCGTCGACCACGTCGAAGGCCGGCTGCGGCCCGAGTTCGACGCGCTGGACGCGTTCCTCACCCATATGTGGGCGGTCACCGTGACCGGGGCGCCGAAGGCCTGGGCGATGCAGTTCATCGAGGACCACGAGTCCAGTCCGCGACGCTGGTACGGCGGTGCCGTGGGCGTGCTCGGCTTTGACGGCAGCATGAACACCGGCCTGACGCTCCGCACCGCCCATATCCGCGGTGGGCTCGCCTGCGTCAGGACCGGCGCCACGCTGCTGTTCGACTCGGACCCGGCAGCCGAGGAGGCCGAGACCAGGCTGAAGGCACGGGCCCTGCTCGAGGTGCTCGCGGAGGCGCAGGATCAGGCAGCGGGCCACGATGACAACCTGCTGGCGCAACGCAACTCACTGGCCGACTCGCCCTCCGCACCGCGGGACTTCGATCCGGCTCGGCCGCCCGGCGACGGCCTGCGGGTCCTGCTGGTCGACCATCAGGACTCTTTCGTGCACACGCTGGCCGACTATTTCAGGGAACAGGGCGCGGCGGTGACCACCTTGCGGGCCGGGTTCGACCCGGCGGCACTCGACGATTACGCGCCTGATCTGGTGGTGCTGTCACCGGGTCCTGGTCGTCCCTCCGACTTCAAGTGCTCGGCGCTGCTTGACGAGGTCGATGCGCGCGGGCTGGCAGCGTTTGGCGTGTGCCTGGGTCTGCAGGCGATGGTCGAGCACACCGGAGGAACATTGAGCCTGCTCGGCTGGCCGGCCCACGGCAAGCCTGGCACCGTTGCGGTGCTTGGCGGCCAGCTGCTTGCCGGGCTGCCCGCCGAGTTCACGGCCGGCCGGTACCACTCCCTGTACGCGACCGCGGACCAGGTCAGCGGCGGCTTCACGGTCACCGCCGTGACACCGGACTGGACTGCTGTTGACTCGGCGGGACGACCCCACGGAGCCCCCCGCGCGGCAATTGACTCGGGGGGGCGACCCTCCGGAGCCCCCCACGCAGCTGCTGACCCGGGGGGACGACCCCCCGGAACCCCCCGAGAGGTAGTGATGGCGATCGAGAATCCGGCGCGGGGCTGGTGGGCGGTGCAGTTCCATCCCGAGTCGATCCTGACCGCCGCCGGCGACGCCGGCCGCGAAGTGGTGAGAAACGTGCTGCGATTGTGCCTTACGAGAAAATTGAATCAGCAGTAATCACAGCAAAGCCAATCGTTACTTGGCCGTTATTTAACTCGCCGCACAGCCAATATAACGTCAAGATAACGGTATAGTCGCAGGTCAGGATACATCGGTTTTTCGACCGGGTCATATAGCTGGTGCAGTCCTGCCTGCTGATAGCGGCAGAGGAGCCTCTATGGTACGTCGTTGGTGCATACCCCTCGCAACACTCGCTCTGACGTTCGGCTCGATGCTGGCCGCGGCCGGCGTTGCGTCGGCCGCTCCGGCATCGGCGCATTCAGCCACGCATGTGGCCAGCAGCGGATTCCGGCCCGGCGGCCTGATGATCCGGCCTGGTGGTGTTAACCATCTGTCCAAGCACGGCCGCTTCACCACGGTCCAATCCACCAACTGGTCCGGTTACGCGGTGACGGGCGCCAACGGTGCGTACAGCAGCGTGTCGGCAAGCTGGACCGAACCAACGGCCACCTGCACGTCCCGGCGGTCTGCGCAGTACGCCAGCTTCTGGGTCGGCCTAGACGGCTACAACAGCAACTCGGTCGAGCAGACCGGGACCGACGCAGACTGTTCCGGCCGAACCCCGGTGTATTACGGCTGGTATGAGATGTACCCGGCATTTCCGGTTAACTTCCCCAACACGGTACGGCCGGGCGACTCGATGAGCGCCTCGGTCACCTTCAGCGGTACCCAGACCTTCACGCTGGTGCTGAAGGACAGCACCCAGAACTGGACTCAGACCATCGTCCAGAACCAGTCCGGCCTGGCCCGGTCGTCGGCAGAGGTGATCACCGAGGCGCCGTCATCGAGCCGAGGCGTGCTGCCGCTGGCCAACTTCGGCACCGTCAGCTATTCCACCTCAAGCGCCAATGGTTCCTCGCTCGGCGGCCAGAACCCGATCCAGATCATCATGGTCGACAGCAGCGGCCTCGATAAGGACTCCACCAGCTCGATCAGCAGCGGCGGAGCGTTCAGCAACACCTGGCTCAGGTCCACCTAGCGGCGTACCTGACCTGGCAGGACTGCCCGGCGGCAACTGCGCCGCCGGGCAGATTCCTGCTCCGGGCCCCCCGTCACCCGTAACCTGGACAGGGTCTGGCCGTCGTGCGTGACCCATCTGCGCGCCGGGTGTCCTGGCGGGCACCCAATCAGGCCGGCCAGGAGTCCGAGCGGAAGGGGGACCCCGACCGTGCCCACGGCCGATGCCGCGGTGATCAGCACGGAGCGCCTCGAGCTGAGGCTGCTGCGGGAGGCCGACGCGGCCGAGATGACACTGGTGCTCGACGATGAACGGCTGCACGAGTTCATCGGCGGCACACCGGCCAGCCCGGCCGAGCTCCGCGACCGGTTCCGCAAGCTGGTCGCTGGCTCGGGACGGACCGATGAGCTCTGGCTGAACTGGATCGTCCGGCTGCGGGCCACCGGCGAGGCGGTCGGCACCGTCCAGGCCACCGTGACCGGCGCGGGTCAGCCGGGTCAGGCGGCGTCGGTCGCCTGGGTGATCGGCGTCCCATGGCAGGGCCGCGGCTATGCCGCCGAGTCGGCGATCGCCCTGGTGGCCTGGCTGAAGGGATGCGGCACCACGACGATCACGGCGTGCATTCACCCCAGGCACCGCGCCTCAGAGCGGGTGGCCGAACAGGCCAGTCTGAGGCGCACCGACCGGGAAATCGACGGCGAGCGGGTCTGGCAACTCAGCTAGCAGGCGGCGCGCCGTCGGCTAGCTGACCGGGACCAGGCTTCTGGCGAATCCGACGATGGTGGCTCGCCACTCGTCATGCGATGACGCCTGGTAGAAGACGTGGTGCCTGGTCCAGCTCAGGTAGAGCCAGATGTCGCGGGACTTGCAGGAGGCCGGCGCGTCGGGAGGCAGGCCGCACACACCGAGGAGGTAGGCCCAGACCCCGTGCACCCGGTACCGGCCCAGGCTCTTCGCCACGCCGATGTTCCCGCACGGCCCGCCTGAGTTGTTCTGCTCAATGTTGAGGAAGACCTTCGACGAATTGCCGTAGCTGGCAATGACAATGCGCTTGGACAGCTCACCGGTGACCTGGCACTTGCCGACGAAGATCCAGCCGCTGCGGTTGAGGCCGTAGGTGTTGCCCGGCTTGATCAGCTTGAATCCGGCGGCATGCTGCGCGCCCAGCCAGGTCTTGAACGAGCCAGTCCCGGCCGGCCTGGCCGGAGCTGGCTGCGCGGCGGCAGCCAGGCTGGCAGAGGATGCTGCGACTGCGATGCCGAGCGCGAGCGCGGCCGCCGTTCTGCGGATTCGGTACACGATCATGTTCTCCTGCCGATAGGAATGATAACGCCAGGTCGGACGCTACTCGATGATGGTACGGATCTTGTCGCAGCCGCACCAGATAACGCCAGCCGCGGAGTTCGCCGAGCTTGCGGTCCGGTCGCTGCGCCTGGTGAGGTTCAGCGGAGCCGCGGTCATCGCCCCAGGCTGTCCGTGCCTCCCGGTAGGGTGCCGGGCATGAAGAGCGTGCACCCCGAGGTGTTCCTGGTCGCCCGTCCACAGATCGACTACGATGCGCTGGCCGCGTACCTCAAGGAGGTGGGCGGGGCCAGCTGGCTGGAGCGCCTGGATCGCGGTGATCTGGACGATGCGCAGAATCTGGCTGAGTTCGCCGGGAAGATCTGCTACCGAGCCTGGGAGCCAGGGCTCAACCCGAACATCGTCAGGGTCCGCAACGACCAGCAGAAGTATCTGCAGAACATTCTGTCGCAGGCACACGGGTCGGTTCTCGAGCACGCCAGCTTCAGCTTCGTGCTGCACAACGTCTCCCGGGTAGCCACCCACGAGCTGGTCAGGCACCGGCCAGGGGTCGCCATCTCGCAGGAGTCACTGCGGTTCGTCCGGCTGACCGATATCCCGTTCTGGTTCCCCGACTGGGCCACGGCGGACGCCGAGCTGATGCGGCGGGCCACCGCCCTGCTTGAGCAGATGGAAGACTTCCAGCTCTGGATGGCCGACCACTTCGGCCTGGACGCGCAGGGACTGCCGTTCCACGAGAAGAAGCACAAGACCTCGTTCATGCGCAGGTTCGCTCCGGACGGGGTGGCCACCGGCCTGCTGTGGACGGCCAACATCCGCACCCTGCGGCACACCATCGAGGCCAGGACGGACATCGGCGCCGAGGAGGAGATCCGGCTGATCTTCGGCAAGATCGGGGAGCTCATGCTGGCCGAGGCGCCGGCCCTGTTCAGTGATTACTCGATCGAGGACGGAGCGTGGATTCCGCGCTGGCGCAAGGTGTGACGGCTCAGGCCGGATTCCGCGCTGGCGCGCAAGGCGGGAGGCTCAAGCTGGTCTCCGAAGCTGGTCTCCGAAGCTGGTCTCCGAAGCTGGTCCCCGCGCTGGCGGCTGCGTATGAGATCGTATGCCGCGTGACCGACATATCTATTCCGGCGACGGCCGACCGCACCGTTCCCGGCTATCTCGCAGTTCCGACGGCCGATCCCGGTTCAGCAGGCCGGTGGCCGGGAGTCGTGGTCATTCACGAAGCCTTCGGCCTCAACACCGACATCAGGAGCAAGGCTGATGAGCTGGCGAGCCACGGTTACCTGGCACTGGCACCTGATCTGTACGACGGCAAGTCCTGGGCGATCTGCGTCCGCAGCGCCTTCAGGCAACTTCGGGCCGGATCGGGTCCTGCTTTCGCCGCGCTCGACGCCGCGAGGTCCTACCTGGCAGAACGCGCCGATTGCACGGGCAAGACCGGGGTGATCGGATTCTGCATGGGTGGTGGCTTCGCGTTGCTGTGCGCACCGCGCGAGGGATACGACGCAGCGGCCGTCAACTACGGTGAGGTGCCCGATGATGCCGAGCGCGCACTGGCCGGAGCCTGCCCGGTGGTCGGCAGCTTCGGTGCCCGCGACCTGATGGGCACCAAGCCTCCGGAGCGGCTGCAGCGAGCGCTTGCCGTGCTCGACATACCGCACGACGTCGTGGTCTACCCGGGCTCCGGGCATCGCTTCATGTCGAAGAGTTCAGGCGCCGGGGCGCTGGCCGCCAAGATCACCAGGATGACTTACCAGGAGCACGACGCGGCGGATGCCTGGCAGCGGATCTACGCCTTCTTCGGCGAGCACCTCAGCGGCTGAGATCAGCTACCCGGGCCGGATGACTGGCTGCCCGCAGCGCGTCAAGCGAATCATGATGCAGGCAGTCGGCTGGGACCCGGCTGTGCAGGACCCGCACCATCTCCCGCACCATGCCCTCAGGCCCGCTGAGGTAGACGTCGGTACTCCGGAACGACGGATGCTCGCTGACTATCTTGGCGAGCCCGCCCACCCGGCCGGAGAAGTCCAAGTCGTGCTCGGCGACCGGGATCAAGGTCAGCGACGGGTAACCCAGCCGCAGCGTCTCCAGGTCCCGCATGTCGTAGAGATCTTCCTGACGCTTGACGCCGAAATACAGGGCGATCGCGCGCCGCCTGCCGTACCTGGTGGCGCAGACGACCGATTCGATCATGGCCTTGATCGGAGCCAGGCCAGTCCCCCCGGCGACGCAGACCAGGTCGCGCTCAAGGTCAGGCCCGACCCGCATCTCGCCGCGCGGCGCGCCGAGAACCATGGTGTCGCCCGTTCCGCAATGGCCGACCAGCGCGGTGCTCAGCGTGCCGCCTGGCACAGCGCGGACATGGAGGTCAATCAGGCCGTTGTCCCGCGGCGCGTTAGCGATCGAGTAGCAGCGCCATATCCTCGGCCAGCGCGGAACCTGCACAGCGATGTACTGGCCGGGCACGTAGTCAAGCTGCTGGTCGGGCCGGATCGTGATTACCGCGATGGTCGCGTTGCGCTGGTCATGCTGCACGATCTCGCCGACCCACCAGGCCGGATACGCGGCCGCGTCCGCCACGGCCGCGGCGCGCAACACGGCGGCGAAATGGTCGAGCGCGGCGCACCAGGCCGCATGCAGCTGCGGGGTCCATCCCGAGCCGGTGAAATGCTCAGCCGTTGCCAGCAAAGCGTCGAAGAAAGGCTGGTGGTGCTTCTCCGTAACGCCATACTTGCGATGGTCACGAGCCAGTTGGCCGAGGAACTGCTCGCTCGCCCGCGGACTGTCGAGACCGTGAATCAGCCGAGCCAGAGCCTCGAAGACCGCCGCGCGGGTATGGCTCATGGTGAGCGGGAAGAGCGCCCGGATCTGGGGATGCTGCACGAAAAGCCGAGCGTAGAAATACTCCATGGCCCGCGACGGATCAGCCATTAACCAGGCGAAGGAGTCCTTGATCAGTCGCGCGTCGACGTCGCTGACCGAGGTCAGGACCGGTGATGGCCGGGCTGCGGGCCGCACCGAGCTTTCAGTCCTGGCAAACTGCTCGCCGACGATGGCAGGATGCGATCTGCGGGACTCGGTGCCGCCTGCCACATAGCGCCCAGCCAGCCCGGACCGCGGGATGCCTGAGGAACCCCTCTCGGTTCCGTCGGGGACGTCCCGGTCAAGCGTGGTCGCCACAGGACGAAGTTTCGCAGCTACCGCCGGTGCCCTCCACCCATTCCGGGCAAGCCATGGCGATGAGTACGCAGCGTAACGAACCTTGCGGCTGATAATGCCGCCTGAGCCGCGAGACAGCGGAACCAGCGCGAAACCGCATGTGATCTACGATGTGCCAGTGACATCGACCGGATACCTGAGCCACCCGAACCTGCATGGCGGTCTACTCGCGTTCGTTGCCGAGGAAGACCTCTGGCTGGCTCCATTGGCCGGCGGCCGCGCCTGGCGGATCTCCGCAGATCAGGCGGGTGCGGCCGATCCGAGGATCTCCGCCGACGGGGGGCTGGTTAGCTGGACAAGCTGCCGCGACGGCCGTCCCGAGGTTTACCTGGCCAGCACCGAGAGCGGCGGCACGGAGCGGGTCAGTTACTGGTCGGACCCTTCGACGGCGGTGCGCGGCTGGAGTCCGGACGGCGAGATCATCGCTATTACGGCCGCTGGCCAGCCCTTCTCGCACCACATGTGGGCTTACGCGATACCCGTGACTGACCGGACAGCGAGCTTCTCCGGGCACCGGAGACTGCCGTTCGGGCCGGTCGCCGATCTTGCCGTCGATGCCGGGACAACGGTCTTGCTGACCGGAACGAACGGGCGCGACCCGGCCTACTGGAAGCGGTATCGGGGCGGCATGACGGGTCGGCTGTGGCTGGCCGGCCCCGGCCAGGACGGCAGCGGCCGCTGGCCGACCGCGGCGCAGGCCGGCGATTCGCGGCCGGCCGACGGCGAGCCGCGCTTTCGTCGGCTGCTCGCCGACCTGCCCGGCCAGATCTTCAGTCCCATGCTGATTGGCGGCAGGCTGGCGTTCCTGTCCGATCATGAGGGCACCGGCAACGTGTACTCGTGCCTGCTGGACGGTACCGATCTGCGGCGGCACACCGACCATGACGGGTTCTACGCGCGGAATGCCAGCACCGATGGCAGCCGGGTGGTCTACCAGTGCGCCGGCTACATCTGGCTGCTCGCTGCCCTGGACCCGGCCAGCGAGCCGGCCCGGCTTGACCTCAGCCTCGGCTCGCCAGCTACCGGACGGACGCCGCGTCTGATCTGCGCGGAGGATCACCTGGGCGACTTGTGCTGCGATCCAGCTGGCCAGGCGAGCGCCGTGGAGGTGCGCGGCACCGTGCATTGGCTGACCCACCGGGACGGGCCTGCCAGGGCACTTTCGGCCATCCCCGGTGCTCCTGCTCGCCTGCCGCGAGTGCTCGGCGGCACCGGCCAGGTCATCTGGGTCACCAACGTTGACGGGCTTGACACGCTGGAGATCGCCGCTGCGGACGGGTCGAGCGGCACGTCAGGCGCTGCACCCCGGCGGATCGGCGCGGGCGAGATCGGCTGGGTCGCTGATCTGGCTGCCGCTCCAGATGGCGTTACCGTCGCGGTGGCGGCCCACGATGGCCGACTGCTGGCTGTGGACATCGCCGCCGCGGCGGTCACCGAGCTGACCAGGTCGGACAACGGGCCGGTGTCCGGCCTGGCCTGGGCACCGGACTCCGCCTGGCTTGCCTGGGCCCAGCCGGGCCCGGAACCGCGCAGCCGAGTGCGAATGGCGCGGCTGGCCGACCGACAGATCGTGGACGTCACCGACGGCCGGTTCATTGACACCGATCCGGCATTCACCGCCGACGGACTGTATCTCGCCTTCTTGTCCAAGCGCACCTTCGACCCGGTCGACGATGCGCACTTCTTCGACCTCACGTTTCCCTACGGATGCCGGCCCTATCTGATCCCGCTGGCAGCGGCGACGCCGTCGCCGTTCGGGCCGCTGCCAGACGGCCGACCGATGGGAGCGGCCAAGGACAAAGAGGACCAGGACCACGACGATCACGGCAGTCACCAGGGTAAGCCGAGCGCATCGGTCGCTCCGGCCACGCCGGAGCGGCCGGGCAGTGCAACCGAGCCGTCCGACGCCGACGCTGCCAGGCCGCCGAACCGCGGGGCAGCCACGCCGCCGGACAGTGGGGCAGCCGAGTCGCCGGACAGCGGTGCTGCCAAGCCGCCGGACGGCGGGGCAGCCGAATCGGCGGACCGTCCGGCGCCCGTCGTGATCGACCTCGACGGCTTGACCACCCGGATCGTCCAGGTGCCAGTGCCCGAGTCCAGGTACGAGAGCCTGCGCGCGGTCGACGGCGGCCTCGCCTGGCTCAGGGAACCGCTCGCCGGGCACCTGGGCGAGGGCGGCGCCAGCCTCGACGACGACCGTCCGCGGTCGACGCTTGAGTACTTCGACATCAAGCATGTCCGGTGCGTCGAACTGCAGGACGAGGTGGACTGGTTCCAGGCCAGTGGCGACGGGTCCAGGCTCGTCGTGATGGATCGTGCCAGGCTGCTGGTGGTACCGGCGAACCGCAAGGCGGACACCGACAACTCGGACGACCAGGTATCGGTCGATCTGAGCCGAGCCAGGTACCTCGCGGACCCGGTCGAGCTGTGGCGGGCCGCGTACGCCGAGGCTGGCCGGTTCATCCGGCACGAGTTCTGGGTGCCCGACCTGGCCGACGTGGACTGGGACGCGGCACTGGACGCGTACCGGCCGCTGCTCGACCGGATCGCCACCGCTGCCGACTTCGCCGATCTGCTGCTCGAAGTGGTCGGCGAGCTCGGCAGCTCGCATGCCTACGTCCGCGCTGCGGGCGGAGCTGGCGGCACCGGCCACGCGGCCGCGCTGCTCGGCGCCGACCTGCAGCCCGGGCCCGACGGCTGGCGGGTGAGCCGGGTCCTGCCGGGCGAGTCGTCGGACCCCAGGGCCAGGTCACCGCTCGCCGCACCTGGTACCCCGGTCCGGCTCGGCGATATCGTGCTTGCGGTCGACGGTCAGCAGGTCAACCCGACCACAGGCCCGGGACCACTGCTGGTGGGCGCGGCAGGCAAGCCGGTGGAACTGACCGTTGCGCAGGGGATGGACGGACCGCGCCGCCGTGCGGTGGTTGTCCCGCTCGCTGACGAGCGCAGACTCCGCTACCAGGACTGGGTCGCCGAGCGGCGCCGACTGGTACGCGAACTCAGCGACGGGCGGATCGGCTATCTGCATGTGCCGGACATGGTGGCCGAGGGCTGGTCCGATTTCCACCGCGACCTGCGCGGCGAGATGCTCAGCGACGCGCTGATCGTGGACGTCAGGGCCAATCGCGGCGGCAATACCTCGCAGCTGGTGGTGGAGAAGCTATCCAGGCGGATCGTCGGCTGGGATGTCCCGCGCGGGATGCTGCCGCAGAGCTACCCGGTCGATGCACCACGCGGTCCCGTGGTCGCGATCGCGGATGAGTTCGCTGGCTCAGACGGGGACATCGTGATCGCGGCGATCCGCAGTCTGGGCCTCGGCCCGGTGGTCGGAGCCAGGACCTGGGGTGGCGTGATCGGAATCTTCGGCTTCCACCCCCTGGTCGATGGCACCAGGATCACGGGGCCCAAGACCGCGATCTGGTTCAGCCAGTTCGGCTGGGGAGTCGAGAACTATGGCGTCGAGCCGGATGTCGAGGTGGTGACCTCGCCTGATGACTGGGCCTCGGGCACCGACGCTCAGCTGCTGACCGCCACCCGGATCGCATTGGAAGCGCTGGCCCAGCGGCCTCCGGCCACCGCGCCCAGCACCGCCGACCGGCCGTCCCGACGTCGCCAGCCGCTGCCGCCCCGGCGCTCGGCCGACTAGCCGGCCGAGCAGCCGACTGGGTAGACCGACCCGCCGTCGGCGGCCGGCTGGCTAGTAGACCGAATCGCCGCCGAACATGGCGCTAAGCCGGCCGGCCAGCCCCAGGTCACCATCCAGCGTCAGCCGACCGGCCGCGATCAGCTGGTAGCTGTCCTGAGCCTGAGTCACCAGCTTGATGAAGTCGGCCAGGCCGACTCCGATGGTCAGCGCCGGGCTGGCCGTCAGGCCCGGCCGGACCCGTGCCTTCCCGCCCCTGATATCGATCGTCCAGGGCCGTTTGGTGCCGTCGGCCAGCACCAGGTCGTAGACGATCGCGCCGGAGAACCCGGCCGCCTGGTCAGCGTCGAACCGGGCGGCCATCATCGCGAACACCGCACGCTGCGCACCGACCGCGCCGAACACCCGATCGAGCTGCCGGTCGGACGCCGAGCCAAGTACCCGCCGGGTGCCCGCCCTGGCGCGCCGACGCACCGAACGCGCCGCTGAGTTACGAGCCGCGGTGGCCAGCTCGCGCAGCGGCACCTGGCCGGTGCCAGTCGCGGCGGCGATCTCGGCGTCCTCGTCGATCAGATACGGAGCTGGCAGTGCCCGCGGCCCCTGCCGCCGGGCGAGGGCCCGGTCCACCGCCGCGGCCAGCCGTTCTGCCTTGGCCGCCTCCCGCTCCTCCCGGCCGACGGCGAACCTGGGCAGCACCTCGCTGGCGAACAACTCGATCGACTCGCAGATGTGCTCGTGCCGGTTCTTGCCTGCTTGCATGACGAACATGACCTGGTCGACGCCGGCCTTGGCGTACCTGTCAAGCAGATCGGTCACCTGCTCGGGCGTGCCGATCGCGCCGCGCAGCGAGCCGAGTCCCGCCTGCAGCAGCCGGACGGCTAGCGGCGCAGCCGTTGCCTCGACGATCTCCCTGGCGAACCCCTGCTCGGCCCGGTCGGTGTGGAAGCTCTGCCACAGGTCGGTGCCGCCAACCAGGTGACTGCCGCCGTAGAAGTGGCCGAGGGAGTAGCCGAAGAAGTGGGCGCCGTCGATGCCCCGATCGATCGCGGTCGCCTCGTCGCGGTGCAGCATCATCGGCAGCACCACCGCGACATTGGGATTAACGGCGAAACCACGCGGCATGCACTCCGCTGAAGCGATCAGATCGTAGTACTCGGTCACCCAGTGCGCGGCGTCCTCGGGTTCGGCGAACGAGAACGACAGCGCCCCGACGCCGCTCCTGGCCGCCAGGTGGATGGTCTCCCGGCGGCTGCAGGCCACCCAGAGCGGCGGGTGCGGTCGCTGCAGCGGCTTGGGTACCACGTTCCGCGGCGGCATCCGGAGGAACTGCCCCTGGTATCCGGCGAAGGGCTCCTCGACGAACATCCTGGTCACCGCGTCCAGGGTCTCTTCCCACATCGCGCGCTTGGCGTCTCGGCGGACGCCGAATCCGCCGAGTTCGGCGGCCGAGCTCGCCTCGCCGGTGCCGAACTCCACCCGGCCGTTCGAGACCAGGTCAAGCGTCGCGACCCGCTCAGCGATCCTGGCCGGGTGGTTGACGGCCGCCGGTGCCTGCACGATGCCGTGGCCCAGCCGGATGCGGCTGGTGCGCTGGCTCGCGGCAGCCAGGAAGACCTCGGGCGCCGAGGAGTGCGAGTACTCCTCAAGAAAGTGATGCTCTACTTCCCAGACGTAGTCCAGGCCGGCCTTGTCGGCCAGCTCGACCTGCTCGAGCGCATTGGTCAGCAGCCGGTGCTCATCGTCAGGCCCCCATGGCCTGGGCAGCTGATGCTCGTAGAAGATGCCGAACCGCATGCCAGCCTCCCTGGCCGGTCATTCGCCGCCGGGACGGCGGGGCGAGTATCGGCCGTTCCTACCGACACACTGGCATCGTCAGAACGGATTGAACAGGGGCAATCCGGCGGCGAGTGCGGTGTGGGCCTGGGCAAGCCCGACCGGCGAAGTTCACGAGCCGGCCGCATCTGCGCATGGTGGCGGCGCGGCCTACAGCGGCGGAACGTAGTTGCCAACCCAATGCACCTGCAGCCAGGTCATCGCGGTCGCCCAGGCCCCGGTGACCTCAAGCAACCCGACCGCCACCAGCAACATGCCGCCGATCCTGGTGATCAGCCTGGCGTTCCTTCTGGCGAATGCGAAGACAGCGATGCCGCGCTCGACCGCGAATGCGACGATCAGGAACGGGATGCCGATGCCAAGGCCGTAGACGAAGGCAAGCAGGGCACCGCGGGCGGCCGTCCCAGTGGTCGCCCCGAGCAGCAGTACCGCGCTCAGCGTCGGGCCGATGCAGGGAGTCCAGCCCAGCCCGAAAAGGATGCCGAGCAACGGCGCGCTGGCCAGCCCGACCCGCGGCCTGATCGAGGGCCTGACGATCCGGCCGGCGAAACTGAACCGGTCGAAGACACCGGCGAACAGCAGCCCGAGCACGATCAGCAGCCCGCCGAGCACCTCGGTCAGGCCTCGCTGATGAGCCAGCAGCACATAGCCGATCTCGCCGAAGGCGACTCCGTAGGTGGCGAACAGAGCCGAGAAGCCGAGCACGAACAGCATCGTGCCGGTTACCGCGCGCCGCCTGCTTGGCTGGTCCTTGGCTCGCCCGGTCGCGGGCAACAGCGCCGTCGTCAGCGTGGGACCACCCGGCCCACCGATCTCAGCCGCCTGGCCGATCACAGCCGCCCCGCCGATCTCAGTCGCCGCACCGTTCGAAGCCGCCGCACCGCTGCGAACTGCGTCGCTCGGCTCCCCGGCTCCGTTAGCCTCAGTCCGGCGGGCGGCCGCAGCCACAGGCGAGCCGTTGGTCGCGACGGAGATGCCTGACATCCCGGTAATGTAGGACAGGTAGCCGGGCACCAGCGGCAGAACGCACGGCGACAGGAAGGTCACCGCACCGGCGGCAGCGGCCACCGGGATCGCGAGCAGCAGCGGCCCCGATGACACCAGGCTGGCGATACCGCTCATCTCCCTCCTCACCTGCGCGACCGGATCTAACCTATCCGGCGCGAAGTTCAGCCCGCAGCGGCGCTCAGCGATCGCAGCGCGTCCTCGACAGCGCGGTGGAACGTCGGATACGCATAGATCATCTCGCCGAGGCGCCGCACCGGCACCTCGGCGTGCACCGCGAGTGTCAGCATGCTCAGCACCTCGCCGCCGGTCGGCCCGGCCGATGTGGCGCCGACCAGGACGCCGCGGTCGATGTCCTGGACCAGCTTGATAAAGCCCGCGTTGCCCGCCTTGTGGATCCAGCCGCGCGCCGAAGACGGGATCTGGGTGCTGCCGACCCGCACCCGCAGGCCGGCCTGCATGGCCTGCGCCTGGGTCAGGCCGACTGAGCCGATCTCAGGGTCGGTGAACGTCACCCTCGGCACCGCGTGATATTCGGCCGGATGCTGCTCGCGTCCGAGTATGTCGGCGACCACGATCCCAGCGTGATACATCGCCATATGCGTGAACGCGCCATGGCCGACGACATCGCCGATCGCCCAGATTCCTGGGGCAGCGTGCAGCCGGTCATCGACACCGATCGCGTGGCCGGTCTCGTCGATGCCAGCGGCTCCGGCTCCGACGGCGGCCAGGTCGACCCGCCGCCCGGTGGCGACCAGCAGCCGGGTCGAGCTCAGCTCCTCGCCGCCGGCCAGCCGGACTCCGAATCTGGTGCCGTCACGGCTGATCGCTGTGGCGGCGACGCCGGTCCGCACACCGATGCCCTCGCTGCCGAACACCCCGGCGAGCAACTCGCCGGCTTCCGGCTCCTCGGCGGGCACCAGCTGGCTCAGCGCCTCGACTACCGTCACCTCAGCGCCGAATCTGGCGAAAACCTGGGCCAGCTCCACGCCGATCGCGCCGCCGCCGAGCACGATCAGCGACTCGGGCACCTCAGTCGCCTGGATCGCCTCCCGGTTGGTCCAGAACGGTGTGCCCACCAGCCCAGGAATCGGCGGAATCGCTGGCACGGTGCCGGTCGCGATCACGATGCCGCGACTCGCCCGCAGCAGGTCGGCGCCGACCTGCACCTCGCGTGGCCCGGTGATCCGGCCAGCGCCGCGGAACAGGTGGCCGCCCTTGCCGGTGAACCGGTCGGCCGCGACGGTGTCGTCCCAGTCGTCGGTGGCCTCGGTTCGGATCCGGCTGGCGACCGGCGACCAGTCCGGTGACACGCTGGCCGTGCCAGCCATGCCGGGAATCCGGCGGGCTTCGGCCAGCAGGTCAGCGGCGCGGATCATCATCTTGGACGGAACGCAGCCGAAGTACGGGCACTCGCCGCCGACCAGCCTGGACTCCACCCCGGCAACCGCGAGACCGGCCTCGGCGAGCCGGCCAGCCACCTCCTCGCCGCCCGGGCCGAGGCCGATGACGACGACGTCGAACTCGTGCACGCTCATGGCACCTCCACGCTGTCAGACGCATCTGTTACGGATATGTGACAAGAAGACCAAGGAATGACCGTGGTCGGTCGGCAGTTGGTGCAGAGGTGCCCGGTGCCGCCCGATATTCGCCTGGGGGATGGTGATTCAGCTGCCCGTCGACACTAGCGTCTCCGGTCCGCCACTTTCCGAGACCGAGGCCGAGAAGCTGATCGGGGCCATCTGCTTCAAGACCGGACCGCCTGGGACGATCGGCGCCGAGCTCGAGTGGCTGGTCTACGACATTGCCGACCCGTCATTGCAAGTCCCTTTTGATCGTATTCGAGATGTCCTGAGCCGCCTGCAGCGGCCGGCCGCACTGCCCGGTGCGGGCCTGCTGACGCTGGAGCCAGGCGGCCAGGTGGAGCTCAGCACCGCTCCGGCGCGCGGGCTGAGCGACTGCATCACCGCGGCAAGCGCCGACATGATCATCCTGCGCGAGGCGTTCGGGGCCGCCGGGCTCGCCCTGGCCGGCCGCGGTCTCGACCCGCACCGTCCTCCCAGCCGCCTGCTCGACCAGCCGCGGTACACGGCGATGGAGGAGTACTTCGATCGGCGTGGTCCGTGGGGCAGGCTGATGATGTGCAGCACCGCCTCCGTCCAGGTCTGTGTCGACGCCGGACTGGACGGGGGCGGCGTGGCGGGCTACCCGTTCCGCTGGCGGCTACTGCACGCACTCGGCCCGATCCTGGTAGCCGCGTTCGCCAACTCGCCACTGCACCTGGGTCGGCCGAGCGGCTGGAAATGCACCCGTCAGCTGATCTGGTCCCGGCTGGATCCGTGCCGCACCAGGGCGCCGGCCGGCGCCGAGCCACTCCCGCTTAGCGCTCAGCCGACCGCATCGGCGGGTCGACTGCCGACCAACGGTGCCGTCGATCCCCGCAGCGACTGGGTCAGGTACGCGCTTGACGCCGAGGTGCTGTGCCAACGGCAGGCTGACGGCCAGCCGTGGACCGTGCCGGCCGGGCTGACCTTCAGGGACTGGCTGCGCGGGGCCGGGCAGCGGCGCCCCACCGCCGACGACCTCAGCTACCACCTGTCCACCCTGTTCCCGCCGGTACGTGCCCGTGGTCATCTGGAGCTGCGGATGATCGACGCGCAGCCAGGCGACGACTGGATCGTCCCGGTCGCGGTCGTTGCCGCCCTGACCGACGACCCGCTGGCAGCCGATGCCGCGATGGCCGCGGCCGAGCCAATTTGGCAGCCGCGAGTGCCGTCGCCGCGGCGGGCCGGGGCGACCATCAGCGCGGGCGCGGCAGCGGCCGCCAGCGGGGCAGGCCCGCCGGCCGCCGCCGGGAGCAGGCAATCGGCTGAGGTCAGCCCGTGGCTGCGCGCCGCCCGGCTTGGCCCAGCAGACCCGGCCATCTCCAGGGCCGTCAGGGAGTGCTTCCACGCCGCCGACGCGGCGCTGGCCAGGTCGGGAGCGCCATCGGAGATCAGGGACCGAGTTGCCGGATTTGCCGAGCGATACGCACAGCGGGGCCGATGCCCCGCCGACGACATGCTGGAAGGACTGACATGAGCCTCGCCATCGACACCGAGGAGCTACGCGAGCAGATCGCCAGCAAACTGCTGGCGGCTAGGGCGCGAACCGGCCAGCTGACCGACTGCGTCGACGAACCCGACCTGACCCGGCAGCACTCGCCGCTGATGTCGCCGCTGGTCTGGGATCTGGCCCACATCGCGAATCAGGAGGAACTCTGGCTGCTGCGCGCGGTCGGCGGCCGGGAGCCGATGCATCCGGAGATCGACCCGCTCTATGACGCGTTCGAGCACCCGCGGGCGAAGCGACCCGCGCTGCCGCTGCTGACGCCGAGCGAGGCCCGCGGTTACGCCGGCGAGGTTCGGGGCCGGGTGCTTGACCTGATCGAGCGGGTTAGCTTCACCGGGGGACCGCTGCTCAGCCAGGGCTTCGTCTTCGGCATGATCGCCCAGCACGAGCAGCAGCACGACGAAACCATGCTGGCCACCCACCAGCTCAGGAGCGGCCGCCCGGTGCTTGCCGCGGCACCGCCGGACCCGCCGCCAGCCGATGCGCTGCGACTGCCGACCGAGGTGCTGGTACCTGGCGGCCCGTTCACAATGGGGACGTCGACCGAGCCGTGGGCGCTGGACAACGAGCGCCCGGTCCACGTGGTCGACGTGCCCTCGTTCTATCTCGATTCCACGCCGGTCACTAACGCCGCCTATGCGGAGTTCATCGCCGACGGCGGCTACGACCAGCCGCGCTGGTGGACTCCGGCAGGCTGGCGGCACCGGCAGGAGGCCGACCTGACAGCGCCGTTGTTCTGGCACCGAGACGGCGGCCAGTGGCTGCGGCGAAGGTTCGGAGTCACCGAGCCGATCCGGCCGGCCGAGCCGGTGCTGCATGTCTGCTGGTATGAGGCGGACGCCTACGCCCGGTGGGCCGGCCGGCGGCTGCCCACCGAGGCCGAGTGGGAGAAAGCCGCCCGGCATGACCCGGTGACCGGCCGGTCCCGCCGCTATCCGTGGGGCGACGCCGACCCGACCCTGGCCCACGCGAATCTGGGCCAGCGGCACCTGCAGCCCGCTCCGGCCGGCTCCTATCCAGACGGTGCCGCGCCGTCCGGGGCCAGGCAGCTGATCGGCGACGTGTGGGAGTGGACGGCCAGCGACTTCCTGCCCTACCCGGGCTTCGTTGCCTGGCCCTACAAGGAGTATTCACAGGTGTTCTTCGGCAGCGACTACAAGGTGCTGCGCGGTGGCGCGTTCGCCGCTGATCCGGTCGCCTGCCGCGGCACATTCCGCAACTGGGATTACCCGATCCGGCGGCAGATCTTCTCCGGCTTCAGGACCGCCAGCGACGGGGGCCTTGGCTGATGTGCCGCCATCTCGCCTACGCCGGCCAGCCGGTGAGCCTGCGGGCGGCGCTTATCGACCCGCCGCACGGGCTTGTCGTCCAGGCCTGGGCGCCGAGACGGCAGCAGCACGGGGTGGTGAACGCGGACGGGTTCGGGATCGGCTGGTATGCCGACGGCGATCCGGTGCCGGCCAGGTACCGGCGGGCCGGCCCGATCTGGTCGGACGAGTCCTTCGCCGACCTGGCGCGGGTGACCAGCACCAGGGCATTGCTCGGAGCGGTCCGGTCGGCGACCGCTGGCACCGATGCCGGACCTGCCGCGGCCGCACCGTACGCAGCGGGCCGGTGGCTTTTCAGCCATAACGGTGCGCTGTACGGATGGCCGGCCGCCGCAGCCGGCCTGGGCACCGGGAAGACCGGCCCGGGCAGTGTGAGCACGGGCAGGCCGGCGACGGCTGATGGCAGCACGGCAGTGCTCGGCCTGACCGCTGGACTGCCGGTGGCTGACCTGCTCGGCCTGGCAGCGCGCTGTGATTCCGCGCTGATCTGGGTGATGGTGCTGGGCAGGCTCCGGGCCGGCGCCGGGCTCGCCGAGGCCCTGACCGGAACGCTTGGCGACCTCGCCGTGTCCGGGGTCACCGGCCGGTTCAACCTGCTGCTGACCGACGGCGCGAGCATCGCGGCGACGGCCGCGGGCGACTCACTGTGCTACCGGCAGACGGCCACCGGGGTCACCGTGGCCTCGGAGCCGTGCGACGACGACGGATGGCAGGACATACCCGATGACAGCGTGCTTGAGGCGACACCGGAGTCGGTGATCGTCCGGCCACTGACCGTGGAATCCGGCGCCTGCCGCGAGCCGGCCAGCGCGCCTACCGCCGTCCCGAACGGGGAGAGGACGAGCCCATGACGAGCATCCAGATCGACCGGAGACTGCCCGACCACTTCTTCGAGGCTGCGCTGCGCGCCGATGCGCTGGCCGGCCTGACCGCGGTGCCGAAGACACTGCCGCCCAAGTGGTTCTACGACGAGCGCGGCAGCGAGCTCTTCGACAAGATCACGCTGCTGGACGAGTACTACCCGACCCGCGCCGAGCGGGAGATCCTGGCGGCCAATGCCGCCGCGATCGCCTCGGCGACCGGGGCTACCACGTTGGTGGAGCTCGGCTCGGGGTCCGCCGACAAGACCAGGCTGCTGCTTGACGCACTCGCGGATGGCGGCACGCTGACACAGTACGTTCCGGTGGATGTCAGCGAGTCGGCGCTGGTCACCGCCGCCAGCCGGATGCTCGACCGCTATCGCGGCCTGAGGGTGCGCGCAGTGCTCTCCGACTTCACCGAGCATTTCGGCCTGCCCGAGACGGACGGATCTCGGCTGGTCGCGTTCCTCGGCGGAACTATCGGCAACCTGCTGCCCGGCGAGCGGGCCGAGTTCCTGGCCAGCCTGCGCGCCAGCTTGCGGGACGGCGATGCGCTGCTGCTCGGCACCGACCTGGTCAAGGACCCGGCGGTGCTGGTCGATGCCTACGACGACGCGGCCGGCGTGACCGCGGAGTTCAACAAGAACATTCTCCGGGTGCTCAATACCGAGCTCGGCGCCAACTTCGATCTGGATGAGTTCGACCACGTCGCGCTCTGGGACGCCCAGGCCGAGTGGATCGAGATGCGGCTGCGGTCCGCTATCGACCAGGTCGTCCAGGTGCCGGCCGTCGGCCTGAGCGTCCCGTTCGCCGCTGGCGAGGAGATCCGGACCGAGATCTCGGCCAAGTTCCGCCGCGACGGAGTCCATGCCGAACTGGCCGCCGCGGGCCTGACCCTGCGGTCCTGGTGGACCGACGGCCAGGGTCGGTTTGGGCTGTCGCTGTCGACACCCGCCTGAGCGATGTCCCGCGCGGTTGTAAGGTCGGCCCAGGTCCATCTCGATCACTAGAAAACCAACGGTCTGTAGGAACGGTGGTGCGTCCGATGTCGACCTGGTTCGGCAGCCGGTCGCGGGCCGTCGGCTTCCGCGCTGACGCGCAGTGGGCTCTGATCGAGCACCGGGAGGTGTGGCCATGGCGCCGCGGCTGACATCCGCCGGCCTGGAGCGGCTGCGCGCCACAGCCGAGCGGCACGTGAGCGATGAGCAAATACCCGGGCTGGTCGCGCTGGTGGCCTGCGGCGACCAGGTACAGGTGGAGGCGCTCGGACGGCTGTCCGTCGGCGGCACGCCGGTGGTTCGCGACTCGATCTTCCGGATCGCGTCGACGACCAAGCCCGTCACCGCGGCCGCGACCCTCGCGCTGATCGAGGAGGGCCTGATCGGGCTTGACGAGCCGGTAGACCGGCTGCTGCCCGAACTCGCCGCCCGGCGGGTGCTGCGCAGGATGGATGGACCGCTAGACGACACCGTTCCTGCGATCCGGGCGATCACCACCAGGGACTTGCTCACCTTCACGTTCGGCTTCGGCATGGTCATCGAGATGTTCATGTCGGCCGAGCCATGGCCGGTCGTCACAGCGGCAGAGCAGCTCCACCTGGCGACGCTCGGACCGCCCGACCCCCAGGGGCAGCCAGACCCGCACACCTGGATCGCCGGCCTAGGCACGCTGCCACTCCTGGCACAGCCTGGGCAGCGCTGGATGTACAACACCGGGGCATCGGTGCTCGGCGTGCTGCTTGCCAGGGCCGCGGGCCAGCCGCTCGCCGAGGTGCTGCGGACACGGCTGTTCGAGCCGCTCGGCATGCCCGATACCGGGTTCTGGACGGCGCAGGCCGAGCGCCTCGCGACGGCGTACCAGCCGACGCCGGACGGCCTGGTCGTGTCGGACGAGCCGACCGGCGCCTGGAGCCAGCCGCCCGCGTTCGGCGACGGAGGGGCCGGCCTGGTCTCCACCGCCGACGACCTGCTCGCGTTCGCCAGGACGCTGCTCCGTGGCGGAGCCCCGGTGCTATCGCGCGAATCGGTGCGCGCGATGACAACCGACCAGCTGACCGCGGCGCAGAAGGCGCAAGGCGGCCTCGGGCCTGACTTCTTCACCGCGCGGTCCTGGGGGTTCTGCCAGGCCGTGCTCGACAGCAGCGCGTTCGGCTGGGACGGTGGCCTGGGCAGCTCGTGGCTGGTCGACCCGACCAACGACCTGACGGTGATCGTCCTCACTCAGCGCACGTTCGAGACCTCCGGGCTGCCGCAGGTGCACCGCGACGTCCAGGCGGCGGCTTACGCGGCGCTGGACTGAAGGCGGCAGGTCCGCACCGCCGGGCACCGGACCAGCCGGTGACCGTCAGGCCCGCAGGCTGAACGACCGGACGGCGAAGCCTGTTCCGCCGCGCCAGATCTCGATCCCGGCTTCCACACTCTGCAGGTACCAGCCACGGCGAAGCAGATGCTGCCGGATGGCGTACCGGAAGAACGGAGCCAGTCGGAGATTCCGCACCGAATCGGTCTGCACCACCCGGCGGAAGAGCAGGTAGTTCCAGCAGCCGAGCACATTGCAGGCGAGGTGGTGGTGGAACCAAAATCGGATCCCGCCGATCCGGACCGGCCGGACCGTCGACGCCCTGAAGCCACTGGTGCCGATCCAGATCATGATCTCAGCGCCGAGATCCTGGCCGGTCGTCTGGTAGCGCTTGCTGAGCCAGATGTCGTAGCCGATGTCCCACAGTCCGGGCGGTGGGCGACGGACCCGCCAGCTGGTGACCGGATCAGACAGCCTGCTGAGCCGACGGGGCAGCCCAGCTTCCCTGGCACAGGAGCCCCACTCGCATCCGGAGAATATGTTCGGGAACGCCATGGTGTCGTTGGCCCTGGACCTGGCTGTTGATCTGGCGATCGTGAATCCATCGGCGCTGATGATCAGGCACTCGATGTCCCTGGCGCTGATGATGTCGTTGCGCACCAGGTAGCCGTTCGCGACGCTGGCGCGAGCGTAACGGTGACACATCACCTTGGCTGCTACGGGTGCCGCGCCGACCGGTGTCACGATTCCGGCCAGCAGGCTGACGGCGGCTCCGATCAGGCACCCGATCCGGCGGACGGCCCGAGCACCGCGGCAGCCCGGCCGCAGGCGTGCCACGGCCGGACGTGGACGGCCGGCAATCGCCTGATTCGCGGCACCAGCAGTCTCGATTTCCGTGGTGCCGACGGCAGTTGATAAGCCTGTTTGTACCTCTTTCGGCATCCTTACCCCCTCAATCGTGATCTTGCCGTACGACCGTACCGCCCTTGACGTCGGCGTGCTGGCTCCGCCGCTGACTTCGGTTCGCCAGATTCGACGCCAGCCGGGCCGGCTGGCTGCCCGCGGCTAGCCTGGGCAGGTGAGCGACGTTGAGCGGACCCGCGAGTTCGCGCTGTCCTTGCCTGGGGCAAGCGAGGAACCGCATTTCGAGATGGCATCGTTCCGGGTACGCGGCAAGATCTTCGCCACCGTGCCGCCCGACGGTGCCCACCTGCATGTGTTCGTAGACGAGCCGGAAATCGAGGCGTACGTGGCGCAGGACCCTGGCGCGTTCGAGCCCTTGCTGTGGGGCCGCAAGGTCAGGGGCTTGCGGATCAGGCTCAGCGAAGCCCCGGCTGATCAGGTACGCGAACTCATCGAGGAGTCCTGGCGCCGCAAGGCCCCGGCCCGCCTGATCGCCGAATTCGAGCAAGGCGGCGGCTGATTCCGCCAGGAGCACCGGCGAGAGCGGCACCGCCTCGCGTCCGTTGGTTTACGGGTGAAAGCTGGGGAGATAGCGAATCACGAAGACCCGCGGCTAGCACTCGCTGCCGCAGCGGGGAAACTGCTCCGAACGGGCCGAGCCTTGGGTGCACGATGGTGCGGTGACTGACGACATCAGGTCCGCGAGATCGGCGATTGACCCGGCGGCACCGGCCGACGCTGATCTGGTGGACACGCATCACCACGTCTGGGACCTGACCGTTCGGGCTCAGCCGTGGCTCGACCTGCCTGGCAACGAGGCACTGCGCCGGAACTTCTCGGAGGCCGACCTGCGTCCGCAGGCCGCGGCAGCGCAGGTGACCTCAACCGTCGTGGTGCAGACCATCACCGACCCGGCGGAAAGCCCCGACCTGCTTGCCCTGGCGGCCGCCAGTGACCTGATCGCCGGAGTGGTCGGCTGGGTGGATCTGCAGGCTCCAGGAGCCGGGGACGCACTCGCGGAGCTGCAAGCCCGACCTGATGGGCGCTGGCTGCGCGGCATCCGCCATCCAGTCCTGATCGAAGATGACCCGGCGTGGCTGCGACGGCCCGCCGCACTCCGGGGCCTGGCGGCGGTCGGCGCCGCGGGGCTCTGCTACGACATCGTCGTTCGGCCGGATCAGCTGCCCGCTGCGGTCGCCGCGGCGGCGGCCCAGCCGGGTCTGACCTTCGTCCTTGACCATCTCGGCAACCCCGAGCTTGGCCCCCAGCGCGATGAACAGTGGGCGCAGGCTGTACGCCAGCTCGCCGCCCTGCCCAACACGGTATGCAAGCTCTCCGGCATCCTCGGCGAGCCGCCTCCGGGCGGCCGGGCTCCGTCGGCCAGCACGAGCGTGGCGCACCTCGTCCCCTACTACGAGACGGTGCTCGATGCATTCGGACCGGACCGGCTGATGTTCGGCACCGATTGGCCGGTCTGCACGATTTCCGCGTCGTATGCCACCGTGGTCGACGCTGCCAGAAAGCTCACCGTCGGCCTCAGCCCGGCCGATCGCAGCGCCGTCTTCAGCGGCACAGCGCGCCGCGTCTATCGACTGGGGCCTGGCGCTGAACCGACCGACGCAAGGCCAGCGTCAAGACAGTGACGCCGGCGACAACGGAAGGCCCGTCACAACGGAAGGAAGGAAAGACATGCCCGAGCAGATCGCTACTGGCGAGATTCACCACCTGCGGCTCACGGTTGCCGATCTGGAGCGTAGCCGCCAGTTCTACACCTCCCTGCTGGGATTCACCGTCGCGGTGGAGTCACCCGCCGTCGATGATCCCGAGGCCGAAGCAGCCTTCAAGATCCTTTTCGGCGGCATCGTGATGATCCGCGGCAATCTGCTAATGGGTCTGCGGCCAGTCGCCGCCGCCGGTGACCGCTTCGACGAGGACCGGGTCGGCCTCGACCATCTCAGCTTCAGCGTCGCGAGCCGGGACGAACTGGAGCACGCCGCCGCCCTGCTCGATGCGCACAACGTGCCGCACGGACCGATCACCGGCCTGGAGTCGTTCGGCATCTACGTGCTCTCGTTCCGCGATCCCGACAACATCGCACTCGAGCTGACCGCGCCAATGAGCTGACCGGCGCACCGCTGCTCGCTATCGCACCGAGTCATGCCGCCAGCCGAGCCATGCCGCCGGCCGAGGCTCGCCTCCCACGAGTCATGCCGCCGGCTGCGTCATGCCGCCAGCCCAGGCTCACCGCCGGCTGCGTCATGCCGCCAGCCCAGGCTCACCGCCGGCTGCGTCATGCCGCCAGCCCAGGCTCACCGCCGGCTGCGTCATGCCGCCAGCCCAGGCTCGCCGTCGGCTGGGGCTCT
>Ga0116222_1000016_pt1 | contig 112038 bp, 119 predicted proteins | sample Sb_taG_12_FD_88963 | JGI IMG/M metagenome (GOLD analysis project Ga0116222, IMG submission 88963) | Peat soil microbial communities from Weissenstadt, Germany - Sb_50d_9_AC metaG | ecosystem: Environmental > Terrestrial > Soil > Wetlands > Peat | place: Germany: Weissenstadt | collected...
TGGTGCCGGCTGGAGGATTCGAACCCCCGACCTACTGATTACAAATCAGCCGCTCTACCTACTGAGCTAAGCCGGCGCCGGGTGCCGCATCTCGAGGGTCGGCGCGCCCCGAGGAAATGGGGTTGCGCCGTCCCGGGTCAAACTGTACCGACCCCGTTTCACTCTTAGTCCTTTTTCCTCTGCATTTCCACTCGGGGGTTTGACCTGCGGCGGCAGGCTAGAACGTCGAGAAATGATAGGTGAGATCGCCGAACACGCCGAAGCGCTCGCTGTGGAACTCGGTCCGTTTCGATGACATGTTCACGTGCACGAATTTGGTGCCGCCATTGGTCTCGGCGAGCCAATAGCGTACGCCGCTGCCGAGCGACCAGTTCGGCGTCATATCGAAGCGGAGCTCGCCCTCGAGCTGATAGCCCCAGCCGGCGCCCTGGTCCTCGATATTGGGCGTGAAGCCAAGATCCTTCCGAAGATAATGATCGTCCTGGTTCCAAAGATAAGCGATGGGGAGCGCGCGTACAGCCGCACTTTCAGCTCGGCGCCGAGCTGAAAGTGCGGCCCAGTTGGCCTGATTGGTGATGACTCTGGTGGAGAAGGGGACGGCGATAGAGCCGGGCGGTCCGCAAAAGGCGCCCGCCACGTCGTCGCAGTTGCAGCGCACGCCATAGGCCGTAGCCTCTTCCTGCCAATAGTTGAATCCGATGAGCGTCACCTTGGGCCCCCTGTCGATCAGGCTGAAGCCTTGGCCCACATCGATCGTGCCGTAGATAGATCGCTGCCTTTGATGCTACTGTCGGCATCGGAGAATTTGATCTGGCCCGCGAAGAAGTCCCTGTCGTCGAGGCTGCCCCCGCTCAAGTCGCCGGCGCCGACAAAGCCCTTGGCGAAAGTGTTCGTCTCGTTCCGCGCCCTCCAGGTGACCTCGCCGGAATTGCCATTCATGCCGTCATAATCGAGGGTCGAGGTGGGGTTGCCGGCGATTGGCGCGTGCTTGCCCGAATTGATGGCGAAATGTGTGCTACCCTTGGCTCGCCCAATAGCGGGCGCCGAGCTCGAAACTGGGCTCAGCAGGCGGCGGCAAGGGAATGGCGCCATAGGGGAGTTCCCAGGGGATTCGCCCGCGCCTGGCTCGCGATGCAGGCGACGGCCAACACCGCCGCAGCAAGTCTCTTGCGCATAGGAGCCACCCGGGGCCTCGGTCATGACGCGCGGTTCGCGCATGACCGAGGGTGCAGGCTGTTGGTTAAGGTCTCCTTAAGCGCTGTGCCGGGATGGGACAGTAGCGAGGCGCCCTATCGCCGGCCGGCGAGGATCCCTGCGAGGAAGGCGATAGCGATGAGGGGCACGGGGCCGACCTGCTGCATGGCTTTGCCGAGGCCCTGATCGATGAGGCCCGCGCGCTCGCCAGTCGCGACGAGGGGTGCGGGCTTGGAGCGCTTCGGCTGCCTGCCGATGAGCGGCACGACCGCCAGCACCATGAGCCCGAGCAGAGCCAAGCCGCCCGCCATGATCGCCGCCGCCTCCATCGCGCTGAACTGATAGTGGGAGATGAGCGCGTGATAGACCGCCAGTAGGCCGAAGACCGCCGCGGCGATGAGCAACACCGCCGCGACGGCAATGACCAGGGCCTGTCGAAGAGAGCGCTCGAACGACTCCTTGATCCGAGCGCCGATCTGCAGGGTTGAAAGCAGCGCCAGCGCCGTGCGCAGCATGGAGGTTTGCCCCTAGCGCCGGGTGAAGACGCCGAACAGGAAGCCCAAGCCTACGGCAATGGCCACCGCCGAGAGCGGGTTCTGCCTGATCGCCTCTTCCGCCTGGTTCGCGGTCTCCACCGCCTTGTCCTGGGCGCGGCCGATCTGCTTATTGGCGATGCGGCCGACCGTCGAGGTCAGGCTTTGGATATCGGCCCGGATCGCTTCGATCTGGTCCGCAAGCTCCTCCGTCTCGCGGCTCGTGCCGGAGCTCTTCTTGGCTGCGCGCATATCGGTATCGGTCGAGGACATGTGGATTACCTTCCTTGAAGCAAGTGTGGGGGGCGAGGCATAGGCAACGTTAGTCGGGGTGTTCAGTTCCGCAAGGAGTATTGGACCGTGTCGCCAAGAAACAGTTGAGAGGCGAGAGATTGTCACTGTCAAGCAGCCTTTCGCATCGGGCGGATGGTGCGAAGGGCGCGTCTGCCTGCGCTCCGCCGCGGTCGCGTCGCGGCCTTTTGTCTGGGACTTGACGAGCGTGATGGGCTAGAGTGCGGCCGTCCCGAGGTGGTCGCCAGGAGAGGCTCGGCTATGAGCTTATGGAAGCTTGTGCTGGCCGGCATCGCCACCTTGAGTTTCCTCATCGTCCTGCAGCCTGACCCTTCCGGCGCCGCGAGCCTTGCAGTGGCGCGTGACGGTTTCGGATCAGCAAGCCCGCGCCCCGAGCCCGCCACCTTTCACAGTCATTCGCCAAGCTCCTATTACTGCTATCCGCGGAACTATTGGTGGTTCTACCGGCCCTACACGACCGCGCAAGAGGGCTACGCGCGCTGCCTGCCCTACTTCCATTATCCGCCGCAGGCCTTCGGCCGCAGGGCTCCAACGAGCGGGTTGAAATAGAGCGAGATCTCGACGCCGAAACCGTTAACTCGGCCGATACTCGACTCACTCAAGCATGACGCCACGTTCGGTTGGCCAGAGGGAGCGATTCTTCAGGCCAATGCGGCGGTTTTCGCCCGTGCCTGGGGTCGCAAGATGAGAGTTGCATTGAGTCTCGCTGCCGTGCTGGCGGTGGCGATTGGGCTGAATCTTTCGGCCGTTGCCCCCGCGAGCGCCTGGTGCGGCTGGGTGCCGGGGCGCAATGGTGGTCCCCGCGCCCGTGATCGTGCCCGCACCTGTCGCGGTGGTGCCCGCGCCCAATCCCATCCCCTTGCCGGCGCCCGCCTGGTATGGTGGTCCGCGTCCCGTCTATCCCTATTGCGGCTATTCTCCCGTCTATTACGGCGGCTGCGCGGCCGGGCCGGGCAATTGCTACTGGCGCCGCGACTGCTGGTACGACGCCTTCGGACGGCGCTTCTGCAACTAGCGCAGCGCCGGCGTTGGAGCGGCCGCAATGGCTTGAAGTCCGCGCGGGGAGGGGGAACCGGCCCCTCCCAGTCGTGGCAGCGCCGAATGCTATCGCCAGCGCGCGCTAAAGCGGTCGGGCGGTCGTGGTTGCCCAATGGGCGACCCCAGCATTACCAAGGGCTGTGGGTCAGTATTGGGTCCGGGGGCAACATTATTTCATGGCGACGCCAGATAGCATCAGGAGCGCCATGGTCCACCGGATCGGGCTTTGGACCTAAATGCGCGTGGGGTTGCAAACCGGCATCGGCGCAGGCGGGCGATCTCACCGCTTGAGGTCGCTCCCCCGCACCCGCCTTTGGGGACCCGACGATTAGCAGCTCTAGCCTTGCCGATCGGCCATCGAGCGTGCTTGAAATGAGGTCATGCGCATCATTCTCCTCGCGGGGGCCTGCATCACGCTCTTCACCACCCTCGTGGTTTGGGGGCCTGCGGCGGCGCTCGCCGACTGCGCGGCAGTCCGCAACTCTTGTATCGCTCATTGCAAAAGCACCAATACGGATGCGGCGCGCATCAGCGCCTGCGCCAACCGATGCTCAATCGAGTTTTGCCAGGACATCCCATCAACGTGCCGTCCGGGCGATCAAAGCGTATGCAATGACGATTTTCGGTCCTGCAATAATGCGTGTGCTGCTTTGGCCGCGATCCCGTCCGCCATCACGGAGGATGCCACTCTTTGCACGAGGCGATGTTGTCTCGGGAACAAGGCCTGTCTCAATCAGCGGTCTTGCGACACGAGCTTGATCAGTTGCCCCTAGGGATACGATACCCTAGCTTGGGTCAGGCTCGGCAGTGGTGGTTGCCCAATGGAGCGCAATCGCCGCGGCGTTGGAAACATTCAAGCTTGCGAGCGGGCCTCGGGTCGAAATGCGGCAGAGCCGGTCGCAGGTTTCTCGCGTCAGCTGGCGGAGACCTTTTTCCTCCGCGCCGAGCACGAGGGCGAGCGGAAGGGTCAGGGAAGCGGTTTCCAGCGCCTCGCCTCCTTCCTCGGCCAAGCCAACGCGCAAGAACCCGCGTTCGCCGAGCTCGCCAAGCGCTTGCGCCAGGTTTCCAACCAAGATCACCGGCACGACGTCGAGGGCGCCGCTCGCGGCCTTGGCCAAGGCCCCGGCCAGTGGCGGGCTGTGCCGCGCCGGCAGCACGAGTCCCGCGGCCCCAAAGACGGCCGCCGAGCGCAAGACGGCGCCGACATTTTGCGGGTCGGTGACCTGATCGAGCACGAGCAGGACGCCTTTAGGTTCCACATCGTCGAGGCCAATGGGCGGTAAGGAAGCGGTCTCGAGCACGACCCCCTGATGTACGGCATCGGAGCCCAACAGCCGATCGAGCTGTCTTGGCGTGGCAGGCTCGGCCGTGACGCGGCGCTGCTTCAGCGCTGCGTCGAGCCGCCGCGCGGCATTCTCGGTGGCGAGCAGCCTCCCGACCGGCCGCTTCGGATTGGCGAGCGCGGCCTCGACGGCATGCAGGCCGTAAAGCAGGATGCGGTCGGGATCGCCGCCCCGCCGCGGGCGCATAGGCTTGCCGCGCAAGGCAAAAGACGGGTTCGATGGCCTATGCTTGGGGCGCGGCATGGGCTTGCGGTGCCTTTCCGAGACTTGGTCGAGCCCTAGATGGCCTAAATGCCGCTAACGTTAAACAGTTTTGCGCGTCTGCGGCCGGTTTTGCAGTTGACAGGACCCGGCCTGCTTACCATAAACCCCTTTTGGCGGACCCTGCCGGCTGACGGCGGGATGTTTTGGCTTGGTTAGAATTCACCAATCGACAATCCATCTTCCAGAGGAGGGGTGCCCGAGTGGCTAAAGGGGACGGGCTGTAAACCCGTTGGCTATGCCTACGTAGGTTCGAATCCTACCCCCTCCACCACGCAACCCTTCGGGGACGATGGATGCGGGTGTAGCTCAATGGTAGAGCAGCAGCCTTCCAAGCTGAGGACGAGGGTTCGATTCCCTTCACCCGCTCCAGAATGCTGCGCCCGCCGGATGGGCCTCGAAGCAGGAGAGGCAGCGGTTGGGATGGAGCAGGCGATAGGAGTGTAGCTCAACTGGCTAGAGCACCGGTCTCCAAAACCGGGGGTTGGGGGTTCGAGTCCCTCCACTCCTGCCAGGCTTGAGTCGCAAGAGACAAGGTTGGCGCGTTCATCAGGGAGCGCCGGGCAAGGAAATGAGATGGCGGCGAGGACAAATCCATTCGTATTTCTGCAGCAGGTGCGGACCGAGGTTTCCAAGGTCACGTGGCCGACGCGCAGAGAGACGGTCATCACCACCATCATGGTCCTGGTGATGGTGATTTTTGCTGCGCTCTTCTTCCTCCTCGCCGATCAGGTTTTGAGCTTCTTCGTAAGCTTCATCCTCGGCATCGGCCGGTAAGAGGTCAAATCGATCCAATGACAACGCGCTGGTACATCGTCCACGCCTATTCGAACTTCGAGCGGAAGGTCGCCGACTCGATCAAGGAGCGCGCGGTCGCCGCAGGTTTGGCCGACAAGCTCGAGGAGGTGCTCGTGCCGATGGAGGAGGTCGTGGAGATGCGCCGCGGCCGGAAGGTCAGCTCCGAGCGGAAGTTCTTTCCGGGCTATGTGCTGGTGAAAATGGAGCTCAACGATCAGACCTACCATCTGATCAAGAGCACGCCGAAGGTGACCGGATTTCTCGGCACCGACAACAAGCCGATCCCGATCAGCGACGAGGAGGCGGGCCGCATCCTGCAGCAGGTGCAGGAAGGCGTGGAGCGGCCGAAGCCCTCCGTCACCTTCGAGATTGGCGAGCAGGTGCGGGTGGCCGACGGGCCGTTCGCCTCCTTCAACGGGCTCGTCGAGGAGGTCGATGAGGAGCGGGCACGGCTCAAGGTGGCAGTGTCGATTTTCGGCCGGGCGACGCCGGTCGAGCTTGAATATGGGCAGGTGGAGAAGCTTTGAGCTTCGCAGGCTAAGCGGGAAGGCGCGGGAAGAGTAACAGATGGCGAAGAAGATCGACGGCTACATCAAGCTGCAAGTGCCCGCGGGCAAGGCGAACCCCTCGCCCCCGATCGGGCCCGCGCTCGGCCAGCGCGGCGTCAACATCCCGGAGTTCTGCAAGCAGTTCAATGCCGCGACGCAAGGCGTGGAGGAAGGCTCGCCGATCCCGACCGTGATCACGGTTTACGCCGACCGCTCCTTCACCTTCGAGATGAAGACGCCGCCCGCGTCGTTTCTGCTCAAGAAGGCGGCCAAGATTGGCAAGGGATCGCAAACCCCGGGTCGAGGTTTCGCTGGCACGGTGACGCAGGCGCAGCTGCGCGAAATCGCCGAGGTCAAGATGAAGGATCTCAATGCCGGCTCGGTCGAGCAGGCGATGAAGATCATCGCGGGCTCCGCCCGCTCGATGGGGCTGGAGGTTCAGAAGTAAGCCATGAGCAAACCCGGCAAACGGTTTAGCGCGGCCAAGGCGACGGTCGACCGCGACAGGCTCTATTCGCTCGAGGAGGCGGTGAAGCTCGTCAAGGACGCGGCGAAAGCCAAGTTCGACGAGACGATCGAGGTTGCGCTTAATCTCGGCGTCGATCCGCGCCACGCCGATCAGATGGTGCGCGGGGTCTGCCAGCTGCCGAACGGTTCGGGGCGCAAGCTTCGCGTCGGCGTGTTCGCCAAGGGCGCCAAGGCCGAGGAAGCGAAGAAGGCCGGCGCCGACGTCGTCGGTGCCGAGGATCTCGTCGAGCAGGTGCAGAAGGGCGTCATCGAGTTCGATCGCTGCATCGCCACGCCGGACATGATGCCGCTCGTCGGGCGGCTCGGAAAGGTCCTCGGTCCGCGCGGGCTGATGCCGAACCCCAAGGTGGGGACGGTCACGGCCGACGTCACGCAGGCGGTCGCCGCGGCCAAGGGCGGTGCGGTCGAATTTCGCGTCGAGAAGGCCGGCATCGTCCATGCGGGCGTAGGCAAGGCGAGCTTCACCGAGACAGCGCTAGTGGAGAATATCCGCGCGCTGGTCGATGCGGTGATGAAGGCCAAGCCCTCTGGTGCCAAGGGCACTTACGTCAAGCGCCTGGCCGTGACCTCAACCATGGGCCCGGGCGTGAAGATCGAGCCCGCCAGCGTGGCGAGTGGAGTGCATTGAGAGTTTTCGGGACCTCCTAAGGTCCCGGAAGGGCCGCTTCGTTGAAGCGGTCCAAACCTGTCCGAGATTGCAGGTGCGGGCGAACGCTTAAGCCTTTTGGGCCTGCATGAGACGGGAGACGAACGGTTCAAGGTTTCGGAAGCCCCGCGACCTGGAGATCGGTTTGAACCTCGTAAGTAGCTCTATCGCTGTTCGCGTGCGAGCAGGACAGGCAACAGAGCGCCGCTGTGAAGAGCGGGCACGGCTTGCCGTTTGCCCTGGCACTTCTTGCGGCAAGGTGTGGTGAGAGGCCGGGGCGCTTGCCCTCGACCTCCAACTGACGGAGTGAGCTGTGGATAGAGCTGAGAAGCGCGAAGTGGTAGCGGCGCTTCACGACGCATTCGCCAAGACCGGCGTGATCGTCGTCGCTCACTATGCCGGGCTGACGGTCTCCGACATGACCAGGTTCCGCCGCGACATTCGCAGCGTGGGCGGCCAGGTCAAGGTGGCCAAGAACAGGCTCGTAAAGCTCGCGCTGGAAGGGACCGACGCCAAGGGTATCGCGGATTTGCTGCGGGGACCGACCTGCATCGCCTATTCCACGGACCCGATAGCGGCACCGAAGGTCGCCGTCAAATTCGCCAAGACCAACGACAAGTTCATCATTCTTGGCGGCGCAATGGGAACCACGGTGCTCGATCCCCAAGGGGTGAGCTCGCTCGCAAACCTGCCGTCGCTCGACGAGCTTCGGGCCAAGCTAGTCGGTCTCATTCAGGCGCCGGCGAGCAAAGTCGTCCGGGTTCTGAACGCGCCGGGCGCTCAGCTCGCGCGCGTGTTTGCGGCCTACGGCAAGACAAGTGAGGCGGCGTGAGCTGCCGGATTGAACCAGTTTAGGAACTTACGAGGATAACTCTCATGGCGGACTTGCAGAAAATCGTGGACCAGCTCTCTGGCCTCACCGTGCTTGAGGCGGCGGAGCTTGCTAAAATGCTTGAGGAGAAGTGGGGCGTCTCGGCCGCGGCACCCGTGGCAATGATGGCCGCTGCCGCCGGCGAGGCCGCCGCCGTCGAGGAAAAGACGGAGTTCAACGTCGTCCTGGCCTTGATCGGAGCGCAAAAAATCAATGTCATCAAGGAGGTACGGGCCATCACCGGGCTCGGCCTGAAGGAGGCCAAAGACCTCGTCGAGAGCGCGCCGAAGGCCGTGAAGGAAGGCGTGAGTAAGGACGAGGCGGAAAAGTTCAAGAAGCAGCTCGAAGCCGCAGGCGCGACCGTCGAGCTGAAGTAGTGTGGGTTGAAATGAGCCCGGGCGGACCCCATATGGCTTTTCCGGCTTCCGCCCGGGCCAACCCATCAATTGTGACGCGACGCTTCCCCAGATCCTCCGCTCAGTCCCACGCGGAGGGTCCGGTGAGCCGTCTCGTCGAGTTTTGAGAGGACCACATGGCGCAGCAAACTACGAACGGTCACAAGCGTTTGCGGAAGATGTTCGGCCGCATCCATGAAGTGGCCGAGATGCCCAACCTCATCGAGGTGCAGAAGCAGTCCTACGATCAGTTTCTGATGGTTGACGAGCCGGAGGGCGGTCGCCTCGACGAAGGCCTGCAGGCGGTGTTCCGCTCGGTGTTCCCGATCCGGGACTTCGGCGAGCGCGCGCAGCTCGAATTCGTGCGCTACGCCTTCGAGCAGCCGAAATACGACGTCGACGAGTGCCAGCAGCGCGGGATTACCTTCGCCGCGCCCCTCAAGGTGACGCTTCGGCTGATCGTGTTCGATGTGAGCGAGGAGACCGGCGCCCGCTCGGTCAAGGACATCAAGGAGCAGGACGTCTATATGGGCGACATGCCGTTCATGACCTCGAACGGCACCTTCGTGATCAACGGTACCGAGCGCGTGATCGTCTCGCAGATGCACCGGTCGCCCGGCGTGTTCTTCGACCATGATCGCGGCAAGACCCATTCTTCCGGCAAGCTGCTCTTCGCCGCCCGCATCATTCCCTATCGCGGCTCCTGGCTCGACTTCGAGTTCGACGCCAAGGACATCGTCTATGTGCGCATCGACCGGCGACGGAAGCTTCCGGTGACCACGCTGCTCTACGCGCTCGGGCTCGAGGACGAGCAGATCCTCGCCACCTTCTATGACCGCATTCCGCTGAAGGCCACCAAGGAAGGCTGGCGCATGCCGTTCCGGCCCGACCGGCTGCGCGGCATCAAGTCGTCGAGCGACCTGATCGACGCCAAGACCGGCAAGGTCGCCATCGAGGCCGGCCGCAAGGTCACGGCGCGGCTGGCCAAGAAGCTCGCCGACGAAGGGCTGAAGGAGCTTCTCGTGAAGGACGAGGACCTCTATGGCCGCTACCTCGCCGAGGACATCGTCAATATGAACACCGGCGAGATCTATGGCGAGGCCGGCGAGGAGCTCGACGCCAAGCTTGTCGCCAAGCTGAAGGAGCTCGGACTCAAAGAGATGCCGCTCCTCGATATCGACCACGTCAATATCGGTGGTTTCATCCGTAACACGCTCGCGATCGACAAGAACTCCAATCCCGATGAGGCGCTCCTCGACATCTATCGCGTCATGCGACCCGGTGAGCCGCCGACGCTCGATGCGGCGGCGACGTTGTTCAACGGCATCTTCTTCGATGCCGAGCGCTACGACCTTTCGGCCGTGGGTCGGGTCAAGATGAACATGCGTCTCGATCTCGAATGCCCTGACACCGTGCGTACGCTGCGCAAGGAGGACATTCTGGCCGTGATCAAGACGCTGGTGGGCTTGCGCGACGGCAAGGGCGAGATCGACGACATTGACCATCTCGGCAACCGCCGGGTGCGCTCGGTCGGCGAGCTGATGGAGAATCAGTATCGCGTGGGGCTGCTGCGCATGGAGCGGGCGATCAAGGAGCGTATGAGCTCCGTGGATATCGACACCGTGATGCCGCAGGACCTGATCAATGCCAAACCCGCCGCCGCCGCGGTGCGCGAGTTCTTCGGCTCCTCGCAGCTGTCGCAGTTCATGGATCAGACCAACCCGCTCTCGGAGATCACCCACAAGCGGCGGCTCTCGGCGCTTGGACCGGGCGGCCTGACGCGCGAGCGCGCTGGCTTCGAGGTGCGCGACGTGCACCCGACCCATTACGGCCGCATCTGTCCGATCGAGACGCCGGAGGGACCGAATATCGGCCTCATCAACTCGCTCGCGACCTATGCGCGGGTGAACAAATACGGCTTCATCGAAAGCCCGTACCGCCGCGTAGTCAAGGCGAAGGTGACCGACGAAGTGGTCTACCTCTCGGCCATGGAGGAGGCGCGTTACATCATCGCGCAAGCCAATGCCAAGCTGTCCGCCAACGGCACCTTCACCGAGGATTTGATCGTTTGCCGCCATGCCGGCGACGTCGAGCTCGTGCCGCCGGACAAGGTCGATCTCATCGACGTGTCGCCGAAGCAGCTCGTGTCGGTCGCCGCGGCGCTGATCCCGTTCCTCGAGAACGACGACGCCAACCGCGCTCTGATGGGCTCCAACATGCAGCGCCAGGCAGTGCCGCTGATCACGGCCGAGGCGCCGCTCGTTGGCACCGGCATGGAAGAGGTGGTCGCGCGCGATTCCGGCGCCGCCATCGGCGCGAGGCGGACGGGCGTCGTCGATCAGGTCGACGCGACCCGCATCGTCATCCGCGCGACGGAGGAGACCGATCCGTCCAAGTCGGGCGTCGACATCTACAATCTGCGCAAGTTCCAGCGCTCGAACCAGAACACCTGCATCAACCAGCGCCCGCTCGTGCGCGTGGGCGATCAGGTGCAGCAGTCGGAGATCATCGCCGATGGGCCGTCCACCGATCTCGGCGAGCTGGCGCTCGGACGCAACGTGCTCGTCGCCTTCATGCCGTGGATGGGCTACAACTTCGAGGACTCCATCTTGATCTCCGAGCGCGTCGTGCGCGACGACGTGTTCACCTCGATCCATATCGAGGAGTTCGAGGTGATGGCTCGCGACACCAAGCTCGGGCCCGAGGAGATCACGCGCGACATCCCCAATGTCTCGGAAGAGGCGCTGAAGAACCTCGACGAAGCGGGCATCGTCTATATCGGCGCCGAGGTGAATCCGGGCGACATCTTGGTCGGCAAGATCACGCCCAAGGGTGAGAGCCCGATGACGCCGGAGGAGAAGCTGCTCCGCGCCATCTTCGGCGAGAAGGCCTCGGACGTTCGCGATACCTCGCTCAAGCTGCCGCCTGGCGTGTCGGGCACGGTAGTCGAGGTGCGCGTGTTCAACCGCCACGGCGTAGAGAAGGACGAGCGCGCCATGGCCATCGAGCGGGAGGAGATCGAGCGCCTCGCCAAGGACCGTGACGACGAGCTCGCCATCCTCGACCGCAACGTCTATGGCCGCCTCAAGGACGTGCTGATGCACAAGGTGGTGGCCAAGGGGCCGAAGGGCATCAAGAAGGACGCCAAGATCACCGATGCGCTGCTCGATGAGGTGGCCCGCTCCTATTGGTGGGAGATCGCGCTCAAGAACGAGAAGGCCATGGCCGAGGTCGAGGCCATTCGCCGCCAATATGAAGACGCTAAGAAGAGGCTCGAGCAGCGCTTCGTCGACAAGGTCGACAAGCTGCAGCGCGGCGACGAGCTGCCCCCCGGCGTGATGAAGATGGTCAAGGTCTTCGTGGCCGTGAAGCGCAAGATCCAGCCTGGCGACAAGATGGCCGGGCGCCATGGCAACAAGGGCGTGATCAGCCAGATCGTGCCGATCGAGGACATGCCATATCTCGATGACGGAACGCCGATCGACATCGTGCTCAACCCGCTCGGCGTGCCGAGCCGCATGAATGTCGGTCAGATCTTGGAGACCCATCTCGGCTGGGCGTGCCGGGGCTTGGGCCGCAAGATCGGCGAGGCGCTCGACGCCTATCGCGCGTCGAAGAAGGTCAAGCCGCTGAAGGACCTGCTCAAAGCCGTCTATGGCGATGACAAGACGGTTGGCGCGCTGAAGGAGGACCAGCTCATCGAGGCGAGCGAAATCCTGCGCGCGGGCGTCCCTGTGGCCACGCCGGTGTTCGATGGAGCCCATGAAGGCGACGTCACCGCGATGCTCGAAGCCGCCGGCCTCGACAGTTCGGGGCAGGTGACCCTGCACGACGGACGCACCGGCGAGGCCTTCGAGCGGAAGGTGACGGTGGGCTACATCTATATGCTGAAGCTCCACCACCTGGTCGACGACAAGATCCATGCGCGCTCGATCGGGCCCTACAGCCTGGTCACCCAGCAGCCGCTGGGGGGCAAGGCTCAGTTCGGTGGCCAGCGCTTCGGCGAGATGGAGGTGTGGGCGCTTGAGGCTTACGGCGCGGCCTACACGCTGCAGGAGATGCTGACCGTCAAATCCGACGACGTGGCCGGCCGCACCAAGGTCTACGAGGCCATCGTGCGCGGCGACGACACCTTCGAGGCGGGCATCCCCGAGAGCTTCAATGTTCTCGTCAAGGAGATGCGGGCGCTTGGCCTGAATGTCGAGCTGGTGCAGCCGCGACCGGAAGAAACACCGGTGCGGGCGAGGCTGCCACAGCGCCCGGCGGCCGAATGAGTCTAGCCGAATTGCCAAGCGAATTGCGACCAACCGTAGGGCGACGCTAGCGCCCGGTGGGAGACATGAGAATGAACCAAGAAATCGTCAATCTCTTTGGTCCTCAGACCCAGCAGCAGAATTTCGATCAGATCCGCATCGCCATTGCGAGCCCGGAAAAGATCCTGTCCTGGTCGTATGGGGAGATCAAGAAGCCGGAGACGATCAACTACCGCACCTTCAAGCCGGAGCGGGACGGTCTGTTCTGCGCCCGCATCTTCGGCCCGGTGAAGGACTATGAGTGCTTGTGCGGCAAGTACAAGCGCATGAAGTACAAGGGCGTAATCTGCGAGAAGTGCGGCGTCGAGGTGACGCTGGCCAAGGTCCGGCGCGAGCGCATGGGCCACATCGAGCTTGCCGCCCCCGTTGCCCATATCTGGTTCCTGAAGTCGCTGCCGTCCCGCATCGGGCTGCTGCTCGACATGACGCTCAAGGATCTAGAGCGCGTGCTGTATTTCGAGAACTACATCGTGCTCGAGCCGGGGCTCACCACGCTGAAGCCGCTGCAGCTCTTGAGCGAGGAGGACTATCTCAAGGCGCAGGAGGATTTCGGCGAGGACTCGTTCACGGCGTCGATCGGCGCCGAGGCGATCCGCGAGCTCTTGAAGGGCCTCGACCTCGAGAAGACGCGCGACGAGCTTCGCGTGGAGATCGCCGAGTCGACCTCCGAGCTCAAGCCCAAGAAGCTCGCCAAGCGCTTGAAGGTCGTGGAGGCCTTCATCGAGTCCGGCAACAAGCCTGAGTGGATGATCCTGACCGTGGTGCCGGTGATCCCGCCGGAGCTGCGGCCGCTCGTGCCGCTGGACGGCGGCCGGTTCGCCACCTCGGATCTGAACGATCTCTATCGCCGCGTGATCAACCGCAACAACCGGCTGAAGCGGCTGATGGAGCTCCGCGCGCCCGACATCATCATCCGCAACGAGAAGCGCATGCTTCAGGAGGCGGTCGACGCGCTGTTTGACAATGGACGGCGCGGACGCGTCATCACGGGCGCGAACAAGCGGCCGCTGAAGTCGCTCGCTGACATGCTGAAGGGCAAGCAGGGGCGCTTCCGCCAGAACCTGCTCGGCAAGCGGGTCGACTATTCGGGCCGCTCGGTAATCGTGGTGGGCCCTGAGCTCAAGCTGCATCAATGCGGGCTGCCGAAGAAGATGGCGCTCGAGCTGTTCAAGCCCTTCATTTATGGGCGGCTCGACGCCAAGGGTCATGCCGCCACGGTGAAGCAGGCGAAGAAGCTCGTCGAGAAGGAGAAGCCCGAGGTCTGGGACATTCTCGATGAGGTGATCCGCGAGCACCCGGTGCTGCTCAACCGGGCGCCCACGCTGCACCGCCTCGGCATCCAGGCCTTCGAGCCGGTGCTGATCGAGGGCAAGGCCATCCAGCTGCATCCGCTCGTCTGCGCCGCGTTCAACGCCGATTTCGACGGCGACCAGATGGCGGTGCACGTGCCGCTGTCGCTCGAGGCGCAGCTCGAGGCTCGCGTGCTGATGATGTCGACCAACAACATCCTGCATCCGGCCAACGGCTCGCCGATCATCGTGCCGAGTCAAGACATCGTGCTCGGCATCTACTATTTATCGATCGCCATGGATAACGAGCCTGGCGAAGGCATGGCCTTCGGCAGCATCGCGGAGATCCAGCACGCGCTCGACGCCAAGGTCGTGACCCTGCACGCCAAGATCAAGGGCCGCTTCCGCACGGTCGACGAGAAGAACAAGCCGGTTTCGCGAATCTACGAGACGACGCCTGGCCGCATGCTGCTCGGCGATCTCTTGCCGCGGCGCCCGAATGTCAGCTTCGACCTGATTAACCGCCTGCTCACCAAGAAAGACATCTCCCACATCATCGACATGGTCTATCGCCACTGCGGTCAGAAAGAGACGGTGATCTTCTGCGACCGGATCATGGGCCTCGGCTTCTCCTATGCGTGCCGCGCCGGCATCTCGTTCGGCAAGGATGACATGGTGATCCCTGAGACCAAGGACGCCATCGTGCAGAAGACCTCCGACCTCGTGCGCGAATATGAGCAGCAGTACAATGACGGCCTGATCACGCGGGGCGAGAAGTATAATAAGGTGGTCGATACCTGGACCGAGTGCACCGAGCTGGTCGCCAAGGAGATGATGAAGCGCATCTCGGCGGTTGAGCGCGACGCAAAGACCGGCCGGGAGAAGCCGATCAACTCCATCTATATGATGTCGCATTCGGGCGCTCGCGGCTCGCCCGCGCAGATGAAACAGCTCGCCGGCATGCGTGGCCTGATGACCAAGCCATCGGGCGAGATCATCGAGACGCCGATCATCTCCAACTTCAAGGAGGGGCTGTCGGTGCTCGAATATTTCAACTCGACCCACGGCGCCCGTAAAGGTCTTGCCGACACAGCGCTGAAGACGGCGAACTCGGGCTATCTGACCCGCAGGCTCGTCGACGTGGCGCAGGACTGCATCGTCACCGAGGAGGACTGCGGCACCACTGCGGGCATCACCGCGCGAGCGCTGATCGAGTCCGGCGAGGTCACGGTTTCCCTCGGCGCCCGCGTGCTCGGACGCACCCCGGCCGAGAACGTGAAGAATCCGGCCACCGGAAAGGTGATCGTCAAGGCCGGCGAGCTGATCGAGGAAGAGCAGGTCGAGGCCATCGAGGCGGCGCGCGTGCAGGAAATCCGCATGCGCTCGGCGCTCACCTGCGAGACGCGGAACGGCATCTGCGCCAAATGCTACGGGCGCGATCTCGCCCGCGGCACGCCGGTCAATCTGGGCGAGGCGGTGGGCGTCATCGCCGCGCAGTCGATCGGGGAGCCCGGCACGCAGCTCACCATGCGGACGTTCCATCTGGGCGGTGTGGCGAGCGCCAAGGTCGTCGACCAGTCGTCCTTGGAGTCCAATTTCGACGGCCAGGTGAAGATCAAGCAGCGCAACGTGGTCAAGGATTCGCAAGGGCGCCTCATGGTCATGGGCCGCAACACGGTGCTCGTCGTGGTCGACCAGGACGGCACCGAGCGTGCGGTGCACAGACTGCCCTACGGCACGCATCTGCGCGTGGACGAGGGCGCCAAGGTGAAGCGCGGCGACCGGCTCGCCGAGTGGGATCCCTATACCCGTCCGGTGTTGACCGAAATCGAAGGACATATCGACTTCGAGGACCTCGTAGAGGGCGTGTCGGTCAGCGAGCGGAAGGACGAGTCGACGGGCATCACCAACAGCGTCATCGTCGATTGGCGGGCGAGCCCGCGGGGCGTGGATCTTAGGCCTGCCGTCGTGATCAAGGACAAGAAGGGCAAGATCTCCAAGCTTTCGCGGGGAGGGGAGGCGCGTTACCTGTTGCCGGTGGACGCTATCCTTTCGGTCGAGCCTGGCCACGAGGTGAGCGCCGGCGACGTGCTCGCGCGTATCCCCACGGAAAGCGCCAAGACCCGCGATATCACCGGCGGTCTGCCACGGGTGGCCGAGCTGTTCGAGGCGAGGCGTCCCAAGGACCACGCCATCATCGCCGAGATGTCAGGTACGGTGCAGCTCGGCCGCGACTACAAGAACAAGCGGCGCATCACCATCGCGCCAGACGACGGCGGCGAGCCGGTTGAGTATCTCATTCCGAAGGGTCGGCACCTCGCGGTGCAGGAGGGCGACCGCATCGAGAAAGGCGAGTTCCTGCTCGACGGCCACCCGGCACCGCACGACATCCTTGCTATCAAGGGCGTCGAGGAGCTCGCCAACTATCTCGTCAATGAGATCCAGGAGGTGTACCGACTGCAGGGCGTCACCATCAACGACAAGCATATCGAGGTGATCGTCCGGCAGATGCTGCAGAAGACCGAGGTCGAAGATCCGGGGAGCACCGGCTTCCTCAAGGCGGAGCAGGTGGACCGGATCGATTTTGAGGATGCCAACACGGCGGCGGTAGCGGCCGGCGGCAAGGCGGCCACCGGACAGCCCGTGCTGCTTGGCATCACCAAGGCGAGCCTGCAAACCCGCTCCTTCATCTCGGCGGCCTCCTTCCAAGAGACCACCCGCGTGCTTACCGACGCTGCCGTCAATGGCAAGACCGATGCGCTTGAGGGCCTCAAGGAGAACGTCATCGTCGGCCGGCTCATCCCGGCTGGCACCGGCGGGACGCTTACCCGCTTGAGCAAGATCGCGGCGCACCGCGACGAGCTGATCCTGGAGGAGCGCGAGCGCACCGGCGAAGACCAGCTCGAGCGTGAGGACGACGAAGCGGGGGAGGAGCGCGAGACGGTCTAATTCGGGTGTCGGGATCGGATATCGGCGAGCGAGCGTGGTTTCGCAGCTGATATCTGGTCACCGCGCACCTGAACCCTTGACGATGCGAGAATCAGCCTGATACAACGCGCGCACTTGCGCGGCAGGTGGTAGCCCTTCACGCCGGAACGCTCGTTGCCGTTTGGGCGTGGGTTAGACGCTGCCGGATTAAACCGGATCAAATTCGGGCACATGATCTTGGGGGCAACGACCTCCAAGGTCCTCTGATTTGAAGGGGCTGAAGATCGCGCTCACCCGCGCTTCAGCCTCAGGTGTTGTGGGCCTTTTGCGCCCTTGAATGAGAGATTGGACGAAGGCGCATATGCCGACGATACAACAGCTGATCCGCAAGCCGCGCCGCCAGCCGGTGAAGCGGAACAAGGTGCCTGCTATGCAGGCCTGTCCGCAGAAGCGGGGCGTGTGCACGCGCGTCTACACCACGACGCCGAAGAAGCCCAACTCCGCGCTGCGCAAGGTCGCGCGCGTGCGCCTCACCAACGGGCTCGAGGTAACGAGCTATATCCCGGGCGAAGGCCATAACCTCCAGGAGCATTCGGTGGTCCTGATCAGAGGCGGCCGCGTCAAGGATCTGCCGGGCGTGCGCTACCATATCATTCGCGGCGTACTCGACACCCAAGGCGTAGGCGATCGCCGCCAGCGGCGGTCGAAATACGGAGCGAAGAGGCCGAAATAGTCGGCCTCTTTCCATGACGACGACAGAGAAGAAGACAGAGAGCCATGTCCCGGCGCCGCAAAGCAGAGAAGCGCGACATCATCCCCGATCCCAAATTTGGGGACGTGGTGCTGACCAAGTTCATGAACAGCATCATGCACGAAGGCAAGAAGTCGGCGGCCGAGCGCATCGTCTATGGCGCGCTCGACCAGATGGAGCGCAAGACCAAGCAGAACCCGGTCGACCTGTTCCACGAGGCGCTGCGCAACGTAATGCCGGCGCTCGAAGTGCGGTCGCGTCGCGTCGGCGGCGCCACCTACCAGGTTCCGGTCGAGGTCAGGTCCGATCGCCGCCAGGCGCTTGCCATCCGCTGGATCATCTCCTCGGCGCGCGGGCGCAACGAGAACACCATGGTTGAGCGGCTGTCGGGCGAGCTGCTCGATGCCGCCAACAACCGCGGCACCGCGGTGAAGAAGCGCGAGGACACCCACCGCATGGCGGAGGCGAACCGCGCCTTCTCCCATTACCGCTGGTAACCGAGGTCAAGGATCTTCGGACATGCCTCGAGCTACGCCCCTTCAGGACTACCGCAATATCGGGATTATGGCGCATATCGATGCTGGCAAGACCACGACCACCGAGCGCGTCCTCTATTACACCGGCAAGAGCCACAAGATCGGCGAGGTGCATGACGGCGCTGCCACCATGGACTGGATGGAGCAGGAGCAGGAGCGCGGCATCACCATCACGTCGGCCGCGACCACGGCCTATTGGAACGACAAGCGCATCAACATCATCGATACGCCGGGCCATGTCGATTTCACCATCGAGGTAGAGCGCTCGCTTCGCGTGCTCGACGGCGCGGTGGCCCTGCTCGACGCCAATCAGGGGGTCGAGCCGCAGACCGAGACGGTGTGGCGCCAAGCGGACAAATATGGCGTGCCGCGCATGGTGTTCGTCAACAAGATGGACAAGATCGGCGCCGACTTCTTCCTCTCGGTGCAGATGGTTCGCGACCGTCTGGGCGCCAATCCGATCGTGCTGCAACTGCCTCTCGGTGTGGAGAGCAGCTTCAAGGGCATCATCGACCTCATCCGCATGAAGGCGGTGGTCTGGGACGACGAGTCTTTGGGCGCGAGCTTCCGCGACGAGGAGATTCCCGCCGACCTCATCGACCAGGCCAAGGAATATCGCGAGAAGCTGGTGGAGCAGGCGGTCGAGCTCGACGAGGACGTGATGGGGACGTATCTCGAGGGCGCGGAGCCCAGCGAGGCGACGATCAAGGCGCTGATCCGCAAGGGCACGGTGCACAACGTGTTCGTGCCGATCCTGTGCGGCTCCGCCTTCAAGAACAAGGGCGTGCAGCCGCTGCTCGACGCGGTGGTCGACTATCTGCCGTCGCCGCTCGATGTGCCGCCGATGAAGGGCATTGACTTTAAGACCGGCGAGGAGGCGACACGCGCGCCTTCCGACGCCGCGCCGCTCTCCATGCTGGCCTTCAAGATCATGAACGATCCATTCGTGGGGTCGCTCACCTTCTGCCGCATCTATTCTGGGAAGGTGGAGACCGGCACGACCCTTCTGAATACGGTGAAGGACAAGAAGGAGCGCATCGGCCGCATGCTCTTGATGCATGCCAATCACCGCGAGGATATCAAGGAGGCCTATACCGGCGATATCGTGGCGCTGGCCGGCCTCAAGGACGTAACCACTGGCGATACGCTGAGCGACCCGGCCAAGCCCGTGGTCCTTGAGCGCATGGAGTTCCCGGAGCCGGTCATCGAAGTCGCTGTCGAGCCCAAGACCAAGGGCGACCAGGAGAAGCTCGGGGTAGCGCTGCATCGTCTCGCGCAAGAAGACCCGTCCTTCCGCGTCTCGGTCGATCACGAATCCGGCCAGACCATCATCAAGGGCATGGGCGAGCTGCATCTCGACATCATCGTCGATCGCATGCGCCGCGAGTTCAAAGTGGAAGCCAATGTCGGCATGCCGCAGGTGGCCTATCGCGAGACCGTGTCGAAGCGGGCCGAGGTTGACTATACCCACAAGAAGCAGACCGGCGGCTCGGGCCAGTTCGCTCGCGTGAAGCTCGTGATCGAGCCGAACGAGGCGGGTGGCGGCTATGTGTTCGAGAACAAGGTGGTCGGCGGCAACGTGCCGAAGGAATATGTTCCGGGCGTGCAGAAAGGCGTGAAGAGCGTCGTCGAGGCCGGCGTGCTCGCGGGCTTCCCCATACTCGACGTGAAGGTCAGCCTGATCGATGGCGCCTATCACGACGTCGATTCGTCCGTCATGGCCTTCGAGATCGCCGGCCGCGCCGCCTTTCGCGAAGGCGCTTTGAAGGCCGCCCCCAAGCTGCTCGAGCCGATCATGAAGGTCGAGGCGGTAACGCCGGAGGACTATGTGGGCGGCATTATCGGCGATTTGACCAGCCGTCGGGGGCAGGTGCGTGGCCAGGAGTCGCGCGGCAACGCTGTGGTGATCAACGCCATGGTCCCGCTCGCCAACATGTTCGGTTACGTGAACACGCTCCGCTCCATGAGTCAGGGCAGGGCGCAGTTCACCATGCAATTCGACCATTATGCGCAAGTCCCGCAGGCGGTCGCAGAAGAGGTGCAGGCGAAGTTCGCCTGACGCGCCGCGGGCGCGAGGCCCGCGGAGCAGAATTTTGCTTTCTTAGTTGAAGGATGGAGAGCCAGCATGGCTAAGGAAAAATTCCAGCGGACGAAGCCGCACTGCAACATCGGGACCATCGGTCACGTCGATCATGGCAAGACCACGCTGACGGCCGCGATCACCAAAGTGCTGGCCGAGAAGGGCGGGGCGAAGTTCATAGCCTATGACGAGATCGACAAGGCGCCGGAAGAGAAGGCGCGCGGCATCACCATCTCCACGGCACACGTCGAATACGAGACCGGCAAGCGGCACTACGCGCATGTCGATTGTCCCGGCCACGCCGACTATGTGAAGAACATGATCACCGGCGCCGCGCAAATGGACGGCGGCATTCTCGTGGTCTCGGCGGCCGACGGCCCTATGCCGCAAACCCGCGAGCATATCCTGCTCGCCCGCCAGGTCGGCGTTCCGGCACTGGTCGTCTATCTGAACAAGGTGGACATGGTCGACGACCCCGAGCTGCTCGACCTCGTCGAGCTCGAGGTGCGCGAGCTTCTGTCCAAATACGAGTTTCCGGGGGACGAGATCCCGATCGTGAAGGGCTCGGCGCTTGCCGCACTCGAGGGCCGCGACGATGAGATGGGCAAGAACTCCATCAACGCCTTGATGGATGCCGTTGATGCCTACATTCCACAGCCGGACCGTCCGAAGGACAAGCCGTTCCTGATGCCGATCGAGGACGTGTTCTCGATTTCCGGCCGCGGCACCGTGGTCACCGGCCGCATCGAGCGCGGCATCATCAAGGTGGGCGAGGAGGTCGAGATCATCGGCATCAAGCCCACCACCAAGACCGTGGTGACGGGTGTGGAGATGTTCCGCAAGCTGCTCGACCAGGGCGAGGCCGGCGACAATGTCGGATGCCTGTTGCGCGGCGTCGATCGCGAGGGCGTGGAGCGCGGCCAGGTGCTGGCCAAGCCCGGCTCCATCAAGCCGCACACGAAGTTCAAGGCCGAGGCCTATATCCTCACCAAGGAGGAGGGCGGCCGCCACACGCCGTTCTTCGGCAATTATCGCCCGCAGTTCTATTTCCGCACCACCGACGTGACCGGCGTGGTGCATCTGCCGGAAGGCACCGAGATGGTAATGCCGGGCGACAACATCGCCATGACGGTCGAGCTCATCGTGCCGATCGCCATGGAGGAGAAGCTTCGTTTCGCCATTCGCGAAGGCGGCCGTACCGTGGGCGCCGGCGTGGTGGCCTCGATCATCGAGTAAGTGAAACAACGAGCGCGTCGCCGCGAGCGGCGCGTTCTTCAATTTGAGGCCATCGGGATGCAAAGTCAGAATATAAGAATCAGGCTCAAAGCCTTCGACCATCGCATCCTCGATGCGTCGACCAAGGAGATCGTCAACACGGCGAAGCGCACGGGTGCGGAGGTGCGGGGGCCTATCCCGCTGCCGACGCGCATCGAGAAGTTTACCGTCAACCGGTCACCCCATATCGACAAGAAGAGCCGCGAGCAGTTCGAGATGCGCACCCATAAGCGGTTGCTCGACATCGTCGATCCCACGCCGCAGACCGTCGATGCCTTGATGAAACTCGACCTCGCCGCCGGCGTGGACGTGGAAATCAAGCTCTAGGCGGACCGAGAGACGAGGCAAGGAAGCAAGACCGATGCGATCAGGTGTCATCGCGCAAAAACTCGGCATGACCAGGATCTTCACGGACGCCGGGGAGCATATTCCCGTGACGGTGCTTCGCCTCGACCGTTGTCAGGTCGTCGGCCATCGTACCTCCGAGAAGAACGGCTACACGGCGCTGCAGCTCGGCGCCGGAACGCCCAAGGTGACGCGGCTGACGCGCGCCGCGCGCGGCCATTTTGCCGCCGTCAGCGTCGAGCCGAAGCGGCGTCTCGCCGAGTTTCGCGTTAGCCCGGAGAATTTGATCGAGGTCGGGGCCGAGATTACTGCCGACCATTTCGTTGCGGGTCAATTCGTGGACGTCTCGGGCACGACCATTGGCAAGGGTTTTGCCGGTGCCATGAAGCGCCACGGCTTTCACGGCCTGCGCGCGACCCATGGCGTCTCGGTGAGCCACCGGAGCCACGGCTCGACCGGCCAGCGCCAGGACCCCGGCAAGGTGTTCAAGGGCAAGAAGATGGCCGGCCATATGGGCGACGTGAATGTCACCACGCAGAATCTCAGGGTGGTGAAGACCGATCCGGAGCGCGGGCTGATCATGATCCGCGGCGCGGTGCCTGGCGCCAAAGGCGGTTGGGTGCTGTTGCGCGACGCGGTGAAGCGGAGCTTGCCCGAGACGGCGCCGAAGCCCGGTGCGTTCCGCAAGGGCGCGGGCGAGGGGCCGAAGCAGGCGATGGCAGAGCCGGCGCCGGTGCAAGCAGAGGTGGGGAGCCAAGAGTAATGCAGGCCGACGTCACCACGCTCGACGCCAAGAAGGCGGGAACGGTTGAGCTACCCGACGATGTGTTCGGGCTCGAGCCGCGCCCCGATATCCTTCACCGGATGGTGCGCTATCAACTCGCCAAGCGGCGGACCGGCACCGTCTCGGTGCAGGACCGTTCGGAGGTCAACTATACCGGCGCCAAGCTCTATCGGCAGAAGGGCACGGGCCGCGCTCGCCACGGCAGCCGCCGGGCGAATTTGTTCCGAGGCGGCGGCAAGTCGTTCGGGCCGAAGCCGCGCAGCCACGCCATCGATCTCCCGAAGAAGGTGAGGGCGCTTGCGCTCAAGCATGCGCTGTCCGCCAAGGCCAAGTCCGAGGCCCTGGTCGTGATCGACAAATGCGAGATAAAGGAGGCCAAGACCAAGGAGCTCAAAGCGCGCTTCTTGAAGCTTGGGTTCGGCTCCGTGCTGATCATTGACGGCGCCGAGGTGCAGGCAGACTTCGCCAAAGCCGCCCGCAACCTGCCGCAGGTCGATGTGCTGCCGGTACAGGGCATCAACGTCTACGACATCCTGAAGCACGACACGCTCGTCTTGACCAAGGCGGCCGTCGAAGCGCTGGAGGCACGATTCAAATGAGCGCGCTCACGGCCTACGATGTCATTCTTTCGCCGGTCATCACCGAGAAGTCGAGCATGGCGTCCGAATCGAACCAGGTGGTGTTCAAGGTGCGCCGCGACGCGACCAAGCCAGAGATCAAGGCTGCCGTGGAGCAGCTGTTCAAGGTCAAGGTGCTCGCCGTCAATACGATCAACCGCAAAGGCAAGACCAAGCGCTTCCGCGGGGTGAAGGGCAAGCAGCAGGACATCAAGAAAGCGATCGTCAGGCTCGCCGAAGGCGACAAGATCGACGTGACCACGAGGATCTAACGCGCCATGGCTCTCAAAACCTACAAGCCCACCACTCCGAGCCAGCGCCAGCTCGTGCTCGTGGACCGCAGCCATCTGTGGAAGGGCAAGCCCGTCAAGGCGCTGACCGAAGGCCTGATCAAGAGCGGCGGCCGCAACAATCAGGGCCGCGTCTCCATGTGGCATCGCGGCGGCGGCCACAAGCGTAGCTATCGCATGGTTGACTTCAAGCGCGGCAAGGTCGGCGTTCCGGCCACTGTCGAGCGGCTCGAATATGATCCGAACCGCACCGCCTTCATCGCGCTGATCCGCTATGAGGACGGCGAGCTGTCCTACATCTTGGCGCCGCAGCGTCTGGGCCCTGGCGACACGGTGATCGCCGATACGCGCGTCGACGTGAAGCCCGGCAATGCCATGCCGCTTGCCAGCATGCCGATCGGCACCATCGTCCACAATGTGGAGATGAAGCAGGGCAAGGGCGGCCAGATCGCCCGCGCCGCGGGCACCTACGTCCAGCTCGTCGGACGCGACGCGGGCTACGCCATCCTTAAGCTCAATTCCGGCGAGACGCGGATGGTGCCGGCCGTGTGCATGGCAACCGTGGGCGCCGTGTCCAATCCGGACAATTCCAACGTCTCGATCGGCAAGGCCGGCCGCAATCGGTGGAAGGGCAAGAAGCCCGTCGTGCGCGGCGTGGCGATGAACCCGATCGATCACCCGCATGGCGGCGGTGAGGGGCGCACCTCGGGCGGCCGGCATCCGGTGACGCCTTGGGGCAAGTCGACCAAGGGCAAGCGGACGCGCCACAACCGGGCGACCGACCAGTTCATCCTGCGCAGCCGCCATCTGAAGAAGAAGAAAGGGTAAGCCCCGTGGCACGCTCGGTTTGGAAAGGCCCGTTCGTCGACGGGTATTTATTGAAGAAGGCGGAGAGAGCCCGCGGGTCGAGCGCGGTGATCAAGATGTGGTCGCGCCGCTCGACGATCCTGCCGCAATTCGTTGGGCTGACCTTCGGCGTGCATAACGGCCAGAAGCACATTCCCGTGCTCGTCACCGAGGACATGGTCGGGCACAAATTCGGGGAATTCGCGCCGACGCGGACCTTCTATGGCCATGCCGCGGACCGCAAGGCGAAGAGGAAGGCGTGATGGGCAAGCCGCACCTGGAGCGCAGTCTGGCGGAGAACGAGGCGAGAGCCGTAACGCGGCTGATCCGCGTGAGCCCGCAGAAGCTCAACCTGCTCGCCCAGCTGATCCGGGGCAAGAAGGTCGACAAGGCGCTCGCCGATCTCGCCTTCTCGCGCAAGCGCGTGGCGCGTGACGTGAAGAAGACGCTGGAATCGGCAATCGCCAACGCCGAGAACAACCATGACCTCGACGTCGACGCTCTTGTCGTCTCCGAGGCCTATGTGGGCAAGGGCTTGGTGTTGAAGCGCTTGAAGGCGCGGGCGCGGGGCCGCGCCGGCCGTATCGAGAAACCGTTCGCGCAGATCACCGTCATCGTGCGCCAAGTCGAGGAGCCTGCTTGATGGGACAGAAGGTCAATCCGATCGGGCTCAGGCTCGGCATCAACCGCACCTGGGATTCGCGCTGGTATGCGAGCCGGGGCGAATATGCGCGGCTGTTGCATGAGGACTTGAAGATGCGCAACCACATCCTCACCTCACGCAAGCAGGCCGGCATCTCCAAGGTCGTGATCGAGCGCCCGCACAAGAAGTGCCGCGTCACCGTGCACACCGCACGTCCTGGCATTCTCATCGGCAAGAAGGGCGCCGACATCGAGAAGCTGCGCCGGGAGCTCGCGGCCATGACCGATTCGGAAGTGCATCTCAATATCGTCGAGGTGCGCAAGCCCGAGATCGACGCCACGCTCGTGGCCGAGGGGATCGCGCAGCAGCTCGAGCGCCGCGTCGCCTTCCGCCGCGCCATGAAGCGCGCGGTGCAATCGGCGATGCGCATGGGCGCTCTCGGCATCCGCATCAATTGCGGCGGCCGGCTGGGCGGGGCCGAGATCGCGCGCATGGAGTGGTATCGCGAGGGGCGGGTGCCGCTGCATACGCTCAGGGCCGATATCGACTATGGCACGGCGCTGGGGCGCACCGCCTATGGCATCATTGGCGTCAAGGTGTGGATCTTCAAGGGCGAGATCATGGCCCACGATCCCATGGCGCAGGAGCATCGGGCGCTTGAGGCGCAGGAAGGCGGCCGCTCCTCGGGGCGCCGCGAGGCTCCCCAGGCTTCGGCTTGAGGGTGGAGCAAGGATAGGCTGAACAGTCATGCTGCAACCGAAACGTACGAAATTCCGCAAGGCCCATAAGGGCCGCATCAAGGGGGCTGCGTCGAGCGCCGTCACCCTCGCTTTCGGCACGTTCGGGCTGAAGGCGCAGGAGCCTGCGCGCATCACGGCTCGCCAGATCGAAGCCGCCCGCCGGGCGATGACGCGACAGATGAAGCGTTCGGGTCGCGTTTGGATCCGGGTGTTTCCCGACGTGCCGGTGTCGAAGAAGCCGACCGAGGTGCGCATGGGCAAGGGCAAGGGCACGCCGGAGTTCTGGGTGGCGCGGGTGAAGCCCGGTCGCATCATGTTCGAGATCGACGGCGTCGGCGACCAGGTGGCCCGGGAGGCGCTCCGGCTCGCAGCCGCGAAGCTGCCGCTCAAAACGCGCATGGTCGCGCGCATCACCGAGGTTTAAGGGCGGAGGACGAGAGACGATGAAAGCCGGCCAGGTTCGTGCAATGACGCAGGATCAGCTCAATGACGAGCTCGTGAAGCTCAAGAAGGAGCAGTTCAACCTGCGCTTTCAGGCGGCGTCCGGCCAGCTTGAGAACACGGCGCGGGTGAGAGAGATCAGACGCGACATTGCCCGCATCAAGACGATTACGCGCCAATCGAGCGCCGCCGCCAAGACCTAAGGAAGCAAAAAGCGATGCCGAAACGAGTGCTGCAAGGGGTCGTGGTGAGCGACAAGAACGACAAGACGGTGGTGGTCCGCGTCGAGCGCCGCTTCACGCATCCTTTGCTGCAGAAGACCGTGCGGCGCACCAAGAACTATCACGCTCATGACGCGGCGAATGAATGCAAGGTGGGCGACATCGTCCGGATCGAGGAATGCCCGCCGGTGTCGAAACAGAAACGTTGGACGGTGCTGTCGCGCGAGCGGGCGGCGAGCTAGGGGTCGCGGCGTAACCGCCGAAGATAATTGCCATGATCCAGATGCAGACAAATCTCGATGTCGCCGACAATTCAGGCGCAAGGCGCGTGCAATGCATCAAGGTGCTCGGCGGTTCGAAGCGCAAATACGCCTCGATCGGCGATACCATCGTGGTGAGCGTGAAGGAGGCGATCCCGCGCGGCCGCGTCAAGAAGGGCCAGGTGATGAAGGCTGTCGTGGTGCGCACGGCAAAAGGCGTGCGCCGGCCGGACGGCAGCATCATCCGCTTCGATCGCAACGCCGCCGTCCTGGTCAACCCGCAAGGCGAGCCGATCGGCACGCGCATCTTCGGCCCCGTCACCCGCGAGCTCAGAGCCAAAAAGCACATGAAGATCGTGTCGCTTGCGCCGGAGGTCCTGTAGATGGCCAACAAGCTCAAGATCCGGAAGGGCGACCACGTGGTGGTCGTCACCGGCAAGGACAAGGGCAAGCACGGCGAAGTGCTGAAGGTGATTCCGGATGAGAACCGCGCCCTGGTCAAGGGCGTCGGGCTGGTGCGACGGCATCAAAAACAGACGGCCACCCAGGACGGCGGCATCATCTCTAAGGAGGCCGCGATTCATATCTCCAACCTCGCGCTCGAGGACCCCAAGGACGGGAAGCCGACGCGCGTCGGCTACAAGTTTCTGAAGGACGGGCGCAAGGTCCGCTTTGCCAAGCGCTCGGGCGAGGTGATCGATGGCTGAGACCGCTTATATTCCCCGGCTCAAGCAGCAATATCACGAGGTGCTGCGGGACGAGCTTGCCAAGGAGTTCGGCTATGCGAGCCCGATGCAGGTGCCTCGGCTCGAGAAGGTCGTCCTGAATATGGGCATCGGCGAGGGCGTCGGTGATTCCAAGAAGGTGACGGCGGCGGCGGCCGATCTCGCCCTCATCGCCGGGCAAAAGCCGGTCGTCACCCGCGCGCGGAAATCGATCGCGGCCTTCAAGCTCCGCGAGGGCATGCCTATTGGCGCCAAGGTGACGCTCCGCCAGAACCGGATGTACGAGTTCGTCGACCGCTTGGTGAACATTGCGCTCCCAAGGGTGCGGGACTTCAGGGGGCTAAACCCGAAGAGCTTCGATGGCCGCGGCAATTTTACGCTCGGGCTGAAAGAGCACATCATTTTCCCGGAGATCAATTTCGACCAGGTCGAGGAGATCTGGGGCATGGACATCATCGTCTGCACCACGGCGCGCACCGACGACGAGGCGCGCGCTTTGTTGAAGCGATTGAATTTTCCGTTCCGCAGCTAGGGTTTAGCGGCTCAGGCTGCGACAGGAGGAGTGAATGGCAAAGACGAGCATGGTTGAGCGGAACAAGAAGCGGCGCCGCCTTGCCCAGAAGTTCAAGACGCGCCGGACGCGGCTGAAGGCGGTGGCGACAGACCGCAATCTTCCCGCCGAGGAGCGCTTCGCGGCGAGGCTTAAGCTCGCCGAGCTGCCGCGCAACTCATCGCCCACGCGGATCCGCAACCGCTGCGATCTGACCGGGCGGCCGCGCGGCTATTACCGCAAGCTCAGGATGTCGCGCATCGCGCTTCGTGATCTCGCAAGCCAAGGACAGATCCCCGGCATGGTCAAGTCGAGCTGGTAAGGAATTCTAATGAGCATCAACGATCCCCTGGGCGATATGCTCACCCGCATCCGCAACGCGCAAATGCGCTACAAGGCCAAGGTGACGACGCCTGCCTCCAGGCTGCGCGAGCATGTGCTCGACGTGCTGGTGGAGGAGGGCTATATCCGCGGTTATGCCCGCGTCGATTACGGTAGCGGACGTTCGGAGTTCGATATCGAGCTCAAATATTTCGATGGCGAGCCGGTGATCAAGGACATCAAGCGGGTGTCGACGCCGGGCCGCCGGGTCTACTCGTCGGTGCGGGATCTGCCCACGATCGCCAATGGCCTCGGCGTCTCCATCTTGTCGACGCCGAAAGGTGTCATGTCGGATTCACGCGCGCGCACCGAGAATGTGGGCGGCGAGATCCTCTGCAGCGTGTTCTAGGCTGGGCTAAAGCGAAGGTTCATACAATGTCGCGGATCGGCAAGAAACCGGTGGCAATTCCAGGGGGCGTCACCGCCTCGGTGGACGGCCAGGTGGTTGCGGTGAAGGGACCCAAGGGCGAGCTCAAGCACGTCCTCGTGGACGACGTCATCGCCAAACTCGACAAGGGCGGCATCGAGGTCTCCCCGCGGAACGACAGCCAGCAGGCGCGCGCCATGTGGGGCATGTCGCGGACGCTGCTGGCCAACCTCATCGCTGGCGTGACCGAAGGCTTCACCAAGAAGCTCGAGATCACGGGCGTGGGCTATCGGGCCGCGGTGCAGGGCTCCAATCTGCAGCTGCAGCTCGGTTACAGCCACGATGTCGCCTATCCCATCCCGCAAGGCATTCAGGTGCAGTGCCCGAAGCCGACCGAGATCATCGTCACCGGCATCGACAAGCAGAAGGTGGGGCAGGTCGCGGCCGAGATCAGGCGGTTCAGGCCGCCGGAGCCCTATAAGGGCAAGGGCGTCAGATATGCGGGCGAGTTCATCCTCCGCAAAGAAGGCAAGAAGAAATAGCGGATTTGACATGAGCGCATTGAACCAGAATTTTGCACGGCGTTCGCATCGGGTGCGCCAATCGCTGAAGCGGGCCGCCAATGGCCGGGTCCGCCTCTCGGTGTTCCGCTCGTCGAAGCACATCTATGCGCAGGTGATCGATGACGCGGCGGGAAAGACCATGGCGGCGGCCTCGACGCTGGATAAGGAGCTTAAGGGCTCGCTCACGAAGGGTTGCGATCTGGCCGCGGCTCAGGCCGTCGGCAAGCTCGTGGCGGAGAGGGCGCTCAAGGCGGGCGTCAAGGAGGTCATCTTCGACCGCGGCGGCTATCTCTATCATGGGCGCGTGAAGGCGCTCGCCGATGCCGCCCGCGAGGCGGGGCTGAATTTTTAGAGGATCGAGAGCATGGATCGAAAAGGGTCGCGCGGCCCGCATTCACGAGGCCCGCAAGGCAGAGATCGCGAGGAGCGCGACAGCGAGTTCGTCGACAAGCTGGTGCACATCAATCGCGTAGCGAAGGTGGTCAAGGGCGGCAGGCGATTCGGCTTCGCGGCGCTCGTGGTCGTCGGCGACCAGAAGGGACGTGTCGGCTTCGGCCATGGCAAGGCCCGCGAGGTGCCGGAGGCGATCCGCAAAGCCACGGAAGCCGCCAAGCGGAGCCTCGTCAAGGTGCCCTTACGCGAGGGGCGCACATTGCACCATGACGTGACCGGCCATCACGGCGCGGGCAGGGTGGTGTTGCGGGCGGCGCCCGCCGGCACCGGCATCATCGCCGGCGGCCCGATGCGGGCGGTGTTTGAGACCCTCGGCATCCAGGACGTGGTCGCCAAGTCGCTTGGCAGCACCAACCCCTACAACATGGTGCGCGCGACCTTCGATGCGCTGCGCCATGAGGACAGCCCGAGGGGCGTGGCGGCAAGGCGCGGCAAGAAGGTGAGCGAGATCGTTTCCCGCCGCAGAGACGGCGCCGGCGAAGCCGCGGGGCAAGCCGAGGCTTAAGAGGCGAGGCGCCTGGAGGCAAGGTTTAGAGCGAGATGGCCAAGACAGCGGACAAGAAGACGATCATTGTGGAGCAGATCGGCAGCCCCATCAGGCGGCCTGGGATCCAGCGCGCCACGCTTGTCGGCCTCGGCCTCAACAAGATGCACAAGCGCCGGACGCTGATCGACAGCCCGCAAGTGCGCGGCATGGTCGCGAAAATCGCCCATCTTGTGCGCATTGTCGACGATGAGGCGGGAGCCTAAAGCACCATGCGATTGAACGAGATCAGGGACCGGGACGGCGCCACGAAGGCCAAGAAGCGGCTCGGCCGCGGCATCGGCTCGGGGCTCGGCAAGACCTCAGGGCGCGGCACCAAAGGCCAGAAGGCCCGCTCCGGCGTCGCCATCAAAGGCTTCGAGGGCGGCCAGATGCCGCTGCACCGGCGTCTGCCGAAGCGCGGCTTCAACAACATCTTCGCCAGGAAGTACAACGAGCTCAATCTCGGTCGCATCCAAGAGGCCGTCGATGCCGGCCGGCTCGACGGCAGGAAGCCGATCACGGTCGGCGCGCTCAAGGACGCCGGCCTGATCCGGCGTGAGAAGGACGGCGTGCGTCTGCTCGGCCATGGCGAGATCAAGAGCAAGCTCGCCTTTGAGGTCACCGGTGCCTCGGGAAGCGCGATCAAGGCCGTGGAGGCCGCAGGCGGCACGGTGACGCTGAAATCCATCACCGGCCGGGAGCGGCCTGCCGCCGATCAGATCAAGGCCGATCGCCGGGCCGCAAAGCGCGACGCAGTCGCGGCCAGGACCCAAGCAAAGTCCGGTAAGGCCGCGAAGGCCGAGGGCGAGCAGCCCGCGGCAGCGCCAGAGGCAAAACCTGACAAGACGAAGGCAAAGGCCGAGGCGGCCAAGCCCGCAAAGGCGAAGCCCGATCAGACCGTCGAGGCGCCTGCGCCCGAGGCGGCCGCGCCCAAGGCGCCCAAGAATGCCAAGGCCGATGAGGGCGAAGCCAAGAAGCCGAAGCCGAAGCCGGCACCGGCCAAGAAGGACAAGTCCTAAGGGCTCGTCCTAAAGTGACGCGAGCGGCCTGACGCCGACCCCGCGATTGCATCGAAAGGGAAGAGAGCTCCCGAATGGTTTCCGCCGCCGAACAGCTGGTTTCCAATCTCAACTTCGCCGCCTTCGCCAAGGCCGACGAGCTCAAGAGGCGCATCTGGTTCACGCTCGGCGCGCTCCTGATCTACCGGCTCGGCACCTACATCCCGATTCCTGGCATCAACCCCCACGCCTTGCAGGAGGTGTTCCGGCAGAACCAGTCTGGCCTGCTCGGCATGTTCGACATGTTCTCGGGCGGCGCGGTCGGCCGCATGGCGATCTTTGCCCTCAACATCATGCCCTACATCTCGGCATCGATCATCATTCAGCTGCTCACCACGGTGTCCCCGCATCTCGAGCAGCTGAAGAAAGAGGGCGAGCAGGGGCGCCGGCAAATGAACCAATACACGCGCTACGGCACGGTGATCCTCGCCTCGCTGCAGGGCTACGGCATCGCGGTCGGGCTCGAAGGCGCCGGCAATGTGGTGCTGGACCCCGGCTGGTTCTTCCGCCTCACCACCGTGTTCACGCTGGTGGGCGGCACCATCTTCCTGATGTGGCTCGGCGAGCAGATCACGGCGAGGGGCGTGGGTAACGGCATCTCGCTCATCATCTTTGCCGGCATCGTCGCGCGCCTGCCGCATGCGGTGCTCGGCACGCTCGAGCTCGGCCGCACCGGCTCGATGTCAACCATCGTGATCCTCGCGCTTGTCGCCATGGCGATCCTGGTGATCGCCGTGATCGTGTTCATGGAGCGGGCGCAGCGGCGGTTGCTCGTGCAATATCCGAAGCGCCAGGTGGGGAACCGAATGTTCCAGGGCGATTCCTCGCATCTGCCGCTGAAGCTCAACAGCGCGGGCGTCATCCCGCCGATCTTCGCTTCGTCGCTCTTGCTGCTGCCGGTCACTTTCGCCAATTTTTCGGCCGGCCAAGGGCCCGAATGGCTGAGCACGGTGACCGCGCTACTCGGGCAGGGCCAGCCCCTGCATGTCCTCATCTATATCGCCCTGATCATCTTCTTTGCCTTCTTCTACACCGCCGTCGTCTTCAATCCGAAGGACACGGCCGAGAATTTGAAGAAGTACGGGGGCTTCCTGCCCGGGATCAGGCCCGGGGAGCGCACCGCCGAATATATCGACTATGTGCTGACCAGGATCACCGTGGTGGGAGCGCTCTATCTCGCCGCTGTCTGCGTGCTGCCAGAGATTCTGATCGCCTATGCGGGGGCGCCCTTCTATTTCGGCGGCACGTCCCTGCTCATCGTGGTGAGCGTCACCATGGACACCGTGGCTCAGGTGCAGAGCCATCTGCTCGCTCATCAATATGAGGGGCTGATCAAGCGGGCGAGACTGAGGGGAGCAAGACGACAATGAATATGGTCCTGCTCGGCCCTCCCGGCGCCGGCAAAGGGACCCAGGCCAATCTGCTCGAGAAGGAACGTTCGCTGGTCAAGCTTTCCACTGGAGACATGCTGAGAGCGGCCGTGGCGGCCGGGACCGAGCTTGGCCTTAGGGCGGGCGACATCATGGAGCGGGGCCAGCTCGTGCCGGACGACCTAGTGATTGGACTCATCGCCGAGCGGCTGGACGCCGACTGCAAGGCCAAGGGGTTCATTCTGGACGGGTTCCCCCGCACGATCGCCCAAGCCAAGGCGCTCGACCGGCTGCTGGCGGAGAGAGACAAGCAGCTCGACGCCGTCATCGAGATGCGGGTCGACGACGAGGCCCTGGTCAAGCGCATCGCCGGCCGCTTTACCTGCGCCGATTGCGGGGAGGGGTATCACGAGGCCTTCAAGATGCCGAAGGTGCAAGGCGCCTGCGACCGCTGCGGCTCAACCCAATTCGTGCGCCGGCGCGACGATAATGAAGAGGTGGTGCGTTCCAGGCTTGAGGCTTATCACGCCCAAACCGAGCCCTTGGTCGACTATTACAAGACGCAATGGAAGCTCAGATCCGTGGACGGAATGGCGGATATCGGGGCCGTCCACCACGCGATCGGGCGGGCCCTCGATGGCGTTAAGTTTAAGGGGGCGAAGGCCCCCGGTTGACCTTGTCAAGCGGAATCGCTAGATAAGGCTCGACCCATTGCTGCAGAGGACTGACCGGTCCCGGGGGGCGGTGCTTTCCCGAGGTCGGTTTTGTTGCGTTCCATTGGTAATCTAGCTTAGATTTCAGCGCGTTAGGGCGCCGTTTGAGGAGAAAACTTCGTGGCCCGAATTGCAGGTGTGAATATCCCGTCCAACAAGCGGGTGGAAGTGGCGCTCACCTATATCCACGGTATCGGCGATACCTTCGCGCGGCAAATCTGCGCCAAGGTGAGCATCCCGCCGGAGCGGCGCGTCAGTCAACTCACCGAATCGGAGGTCAGTCAGATCCGGGAGGTGATCGACCGCGACTATATGGTCGAAGGCGACCTCCGGCGCGACGTTGCGATGAATATCAAGCGGTTAATGGATCTCGGCTGCTATCGCGGCTTGCGGCATCGCCGCGGCCTGCCGGTGCATGGTCAGAGGACCCATACCAATGCGCGCACGCGCAAAGGTCCTGCCAAGCCGATCGCCGGCAAGAAGAAATAGAGACCTGAACAAGCGCGGCCGAAGCTTGAGCTTTGGCCGAAACCAATTCGTGAGATGCGGGATTAGAGCATGGCCAAGGACAAGACGCGCGTTCGCCGCCGGGAGAAGAAGAACATCACCTCGGGCGTCGCGCATGTGCAAGCAAGCTTCAACAACACCATGATCACCATCACCGACGCCCAAGGCAACACCATCTCCTGGTCGTCGGCGGGGGCCATGGGTTTCAAGGGATCGCGGAAGTCCACGCCCTATGCGGCGCAGGTCGCCGCCGAGGATGCCGGCAAGAAGGCGATGGAGCACGGCATGAAGAATCTCGAGATCGAGGTTCGGGGGCCGGGCTCCGGCCGCGAATCGGCGCTCCGGGCCCTGCAAGTCGCGGGCTTCAACATCATTTCGATCCGTGACGTGACCCCAATCCCGCACAATGGCTGCCGGCCCCGCAAGCGCCGGCGCGTCTAAGAAAAGGGAAGGCTGACAACCTCATGTTGCACGCGGATTCTCGAAAGCTGGGGCAGGCGGCCCCGCTCAAGGACCAGGAAAGGGCCCTCCAGGTGCTGCAGAAGAACTGGCAAGATCTCATCAAGCCCACCAAGCTCAACGTCAATTCGGGCCGCGACCCGCAGCGCTTCGCCACGGTCGTCGCCGAGCCGTTGGAGCGCGGCTTCGGGCTCACCCTCGGCAATGCGCTTCGCCGCGTATTGCTCTCGTCCCTTCAGGGCGCGGCGATCACCTCGGTGCATATCGACGGCGTGCTGCATGAGTTCTCCTCGATCGCCGGCGTCAGGGAGGATGTCACCGACATCGTCCTGAACATCAAGGAAATTGCGCTCCGCCAGCATGCTGAGGGCGTGAAGCGCATGGTGCTGAAGAAGGAAGGGCCAGGCGTGGCGCGGGCCGGCGACATCGAGGCCGGCGGCGATATCGAGATCCTCAACCCGGATCACGTCATCTGCACGCTCGACCAGGGCGCCTCCATCCGCATGGAGTTCACCACCTCGGTCGGCAAGGGCTATGTGCCCGCAGAGCGCAACCGCCCGGACGACGCCCCGATCGGCTTCATTCCCGTCGACTCGCTCTATAGCCCGGTGCGCAAGGTGTCCTACCGCATCGAGAATACGCGCGAAGGCCAGATCCTCGACTACGACAAGCTCACCATGGAGATCGAGACCAACGGCTCGGTCCGGCCCGAGGACACCATCGCGCTTGCCGCGCGCATCGTGCAGGATCAGCTCTCGGTGTTCGTCAACTTCGAAGAGCCGAAGAAGGAGATGCCGTTCGAGCGCCAGCCCGAACTCGTGTTCAATGCCGCGCTGCTCAAGAAGGTCGACGAGCTCGAGCTGTCGGTGCGTTCGGCAAACTGTCTCAAGAACGACAACATCGTCTATATCGGCGACCTCATTCAGAAGACCGAGGCCGAGATGCTGAGGACCCCGAATTTCGGCCGCAAGTCCTTGAATGAGATCAAGGAGGTTCTCGCCTCGATGGGGCTCCATCTCGGCATGGAGGTGCCGGATTGGCCGCCCGAGAACATCGAAGAGCTCGCCAAGCGTTTTGAGGATCATTACTAGACAGGGATCGGCGGTCTGAAATCAGCCCTCGGAAATCTTTCCCGATCTCTGACGTCTGAAGCTCGATCCTGGCCGGGGAGGTATGTATGCGGCATCGCAATGCAGGCCGGAAGCTCAACCGCACCGCCAGCCATCGCCTGGCGTTGTTCGCGAGCCTGGCGACGGCCTTGATCAAGCACGAGCAGATCGTGACCACCTTGCCCAAGGCGAAGGAGCTCAGGCGCGTGGCCGACCGGCTGATCACGCTCGCCAAGAGAGGCGATTTGCATGCGCGCCGCTTGGCCATGTCGCGCATCCGTGACGAGGCTATGGTGGCCAAGCTGTTCGGGACGCTCGGACCCCGCTACGCCGACCGCGCCGGCGGCTATACGCGCGTGCTGAAGGCCGGTTTCCGCTATGGGGATTCGGCGCCCATGGCCGTGATCGAGCTGGTCGAGCGCGATCCAAACGCGCGCGGCCTCGATTCAGGGCCGGTGCAAGAGGCGGATGGGGCGGGCAAAGCGGCCGCGTGAGCTTGAGGGCACTCGCGCCCTAGGCGAGCGCTAAAGAGCTAATGGCCTACAGAGAAAGGACGCGCCGCTTCCGCGGCGCGTCTCTTAAAGCTCATTTGTCGTCGTCGTCCTTGCCGCCGCCCGAAGTGGTATCACCCGAGCTATCGCCGGTTTTGGCGTCGTGGGCTGCAATCGCCTGCGCCTTGATGCCTTTGACGCCATCGCTGAGGATCGTGGTGATCTTGTTCTTGGCGTCATCGTCGCTCGCGCCATTGGCGTCGAAATCAGACTGCCAATAGATCACCGAGCGATCGGGCTCGTCGTCGACCTCTAGCCAAAGCTTGGATTTGTAGTTCTTGACGGGAAGGGGGCTCTCGACGATCTCATAGGTGTAGCCGAGATCCTCGGTGCCGGTCAGCTTCTCTTTGATCTTGCCGCCGTCCTTCAGGGTTAGGGTGCGGAAGACGGCGTCGCCTTCCTTCTCTTCCACGCAATCAGCCACGGCAGGATGCCAGGTCTTGATGGCGCAGAAATCACCCACGATCGCCCAGATCTCCGGTGGAAGGCCGGGGGCTTCGATCCGCTTCTTGACCGTGATCGCGGAGGCCGAGGCGCTGCCGAGAAGGAGCGCGGCCAGTGTGACCAAGGCCAGTTGAACTATGCGCATGCGTTTTCTCCACACTTTGCGTTCGATTGTCGAAAACACGCCCCGGGCGCATCCTAGTGCAAAGCGGGAACCCGGCAAGGCAAAAGCCCTTGGAAATGGCGGCAATACGCCGATTTCGCTGTTGGCACCGGTTGCGCTATACGGGGACCCCGACAATGTGGTTTAGCCTCGAGACGCCGATAGAGACAGAGCGATAAGACAGAGCGATGATCAAATTTGTCCCGTGCTTGCGGAATTTCGGGTGGCTGCTTTGCGCGGCTGCCCTCATTGTGGGTCTGGGCGTGACTGCGCAGGCTCAGGCCCCGCGCGTCGTCCCGGAAAGCCCGGGTGCGGTCAAGGAATCCTTCGCGCCGGTGGTGAAGCGCGCCGCGCCGGCCGTGGTCAATGTTTATGTCAGCCGCAAGGTGAAGCAGATCGTCTCGCCGTTTTCCGACGATCCCTTCTTCAGTCGCTTGCTCGGCGACAATTTCGGCATCCCGCGGGAGCGCATCGAGAACTCGCTCGGCTCGGGCGTGCTGGTGAGCCCCGATGGCGTGGCCGTCACCAACAACCACGTCATCCAGGGAAGCGGGGAGGCAGAGATCACGGTCGCCCTCTCCGACGGGAGAGAGTTTCCGGCCAAGGTCGTGCTCAAGGACGAGCGGAGCGACCTCGTCGCGCTCCGCCTTGACGCCAAGGGCGTCAAATTCCCGTCGATCGACTTCAGCGACTCCGACAGTCTGGAAGTCGGCGACCTCGTGCTCGCGATCGGCGACCCCTTCGGCGTCGGGCAAACGGTGACGAGCGGCATCATCTCGGCCTTGGCGCGCACGCAAGTGGGCGTCTCCGACTACCAATTCTTCATCCAGACCGATGCCGCCATCAATCCCGGCAACTCCGGGGGCGCGCTTGTCGACATGGACGGCCGTCTGGTCGGCATCAACACGGCGATTTTTTCCAGAAGCGGGGGCTCCCTCGGGATCGGATTCGCGATTCCTTCCAACATGGTGCGGCTCGTGGTTCAGGCAGCGATGAAAGGCGGGACGGTGCAACGGCCCTGGTTCGGCGCCTCGCTGCAACCGGTGACCTCCGAGCTTGCGGAGTCGCTCGGGCTCGACCGGCCCACCGGCGCGCTGGTCAAGGGAGTGCATCCAAAGGGTCCGGCGGCGCGGGCGGGCCTGCAACCCGGCGACGTCGTCGTCAGCATCGACGGCAAGGAGGTCCAAGACCCGCAAGCCCTCCAATACCGGTTCGCCACCAAAAGTCTCGGCGGCTCGGCTGAGCTCGGTCTGATCCGCCAGGGGAAGCCGCTAAAGGCGACGGTTCCCCTGGTCGCGGCCGTCGAAGATCCCCCCCGAGACGCGCGCGAACTCTCCGGGCGCAATCCGCTGTCCGGCGCCAAGGTCGCCAATCTTTCCCCGGCCGTCGCCGAGGAGCTGGGGATCGACGAAGAGGGAAATCGCGTGGTGGTGCTCGAGGTGCAGGATAACACTCCCGCTGCAAGGCTCGGGGTGAAGCGCGGCGACTTCATCGTCGCCGTCAACGACGACCGGGTGGGCTCGGTTGCGGAGCTGGCGACGGCGCTGCAGGTTCCCTCCGGCCGCTGGCTCCTATCGCTGGAGCGCAAGGGGAGGCTGTTCAACCTCGCCATTCAGGGCTGAACCAGGAAAGCCGCGATGGTGACACTGTTCGAGGCTGCGGGGCTGGCAGAGAGCGCGCCAAGGCCGCTTGCGGATCGTTTGCGCCCATCGTCGCTTGGCGAGGTCGTGGGGCAGGACCATTTGCTTGGCGAGCAGGGCATCCTCGCCCGCATGGTCAAGGCCGGACGGCTCGGCTCGGTGGTGTTCTGGGGACCGCCTGGGACCGGCAAGACCACGGTAGCGCGCCTGCTCGCCGAGGTCACCGACCATCACTTCGAGCAGCTCTCGGCCGTCCACTCCGGCGTGCAGGACCTCCGCAAGGTGTTCGAGGCCGCGCGGGCGAGGCGCGAGCTGGGGCGTGGCACGCTGCTCTTCGTCGACGAGATCCACCGCTTCAACCGCTCCCAGCAGGATTCCTTCCTGCCCTATATGGAGGACGGCACCGTGATCCTCGTGGGCGCCACCACCGAGAACCCGTCCTTCGAGCTCAACTCGGCGCTGCTGTCGCGGGCGAGCGTGCTGACATTCAAGCGCCTGGACGAGGAGGGTCTACAAGCTTTGCTCGCGCGGGCGGAGGCGCATGAGGGTCGGAAGCTGCCGCTGACCGACGATACCCGCGCGGCGCTGATCGCCATGGCCGATGGCGACGGGCGTGCCCTCATCAATATCGCCGAAGATGTATGGCTTGCCGCGGGCTTGGGCGCCAAAACACCGCTCGACCGTGAGGCGCTGGTGGCGCTGGTGCAGCGGCGGGCGCCGATCTACGACAAATCCCAGGACGGCCATTACAATCTGATCAGCGCACTCCACAAATCGGTGCGGGGCTCCGATCCCGACGCCTCGCTCTATTGGCTCGCCCGCATGCTCGCGGGCGGCGAGGACCCGCTCTATATCGCGCGGAGGCTGGTGCGCATGGCGGTGGAGGATATCGGGCTTGCCGATCCGCTCGCCCTTGTCCAGGCGAACGCGGCGAAGGAGGCTTACGATTTCCTCGGCAGCCCGGAAGGCGAGCTCGCGCTCGCCCAGGCCACGCTCTATCTCGCGGTCGCGCCGAAATCGAATGCCGCCTATGTGGCCTTTGACGCCGCGTCCCGCGCGGCCGAGGAGGGGGGATCGCTTAGCCCCCCGAAGCACATTCTCAACGCTCCGACCAGACTGATGAAGCAGGAAGGCTACGGCAAGGATTACGCCTACGATCACAACGAGGCAGAGGCGTTCTCAGGCCAGAATTACTTCCCCGACGGCATGCAGCGGCAGAGCTTCTACGTGCCCACAGCGTATGGCTACGAGGCCGAGGTGAAGCAGCGCCTCGACCGCTGGGCCGCCTTGCGCACAGAGAAATCGAAGCGTCACAAGCCGGTTTGAACCCGGGCAGTTCCCGGAGCTTGAACCGAGCTCAAGTTGCGCGCCGTCGAGCGTTTTCGTGTAACTCACGAGCAGGTCGAAGAGCTTGCCGAAAGGCGGGCGAATGATATCGCCGAAATTGAGTTTCGCCTGCTCGAACACACCCTTGGCATGGCTCATGGTCTTGAAGCCTTCATGGCCGTGATAAGCGCCCATGCCGCTTTTGCCAATGCCGCCGAAGGGAATGTCCTCCTGGGCGTAGTGCAGAATGGTATCGTTGATGGTGACGCCGCCGGAGGTCGTGCGCTCCAGCACGAGCTGGCGTCCTGGCCCCTCCGGGCCAAAGAAGTAGAGCGCGAGCGGCCGCGGTCGAGCATTGATATAGGCGACGGCGTCTTCGAGCTGGCGATAGGGTACAATCGGCAGGATCGGGCCGAAGATCTCATCCTTCATCACATCCTCGTCCGTCGCATCGAGCACGAGCGCCGGTAGCAACATCCGCGAGGGAGATGCAGCGTCGCTGCCGGGCTTCGTCCCGATTTCGATTACACGCGCACCTTTGGCTCGCGCATCGTCCAGCAGCCCCGACAGCCGTGCATAGTGATGATCGTTCACGACCCAGCTGTAGTCGGGATTGGCCGCGATATTGGGATAGAGCTTCTCGACCTCCGCCTCATAGGCGGCGACGAAATCCTCGATGTGCTCCTCGGGGATCAGGGCGTAGTCTGGCGCGATGCAGGTCTGGCCGGCATTGGCCAGTTTGCCATAGGCAATGCGACGCACGGTGGTGCGCAATGGACACCCGCGCTCGACGATGACGGGCGACTTGCCTCCGAGCCCAAGCGTGACCGGGACCAGGTTTTCGCTCGCCGCGCGCATGATGGCACGTCCCACAGGGATGCTGCCGGTGAACAAGATGTGGTCGAAGGGCAGGTTCGAGAACGCAGCTGCCAATCTTCGCATTTCCCGTCACAACGGCGACCTGATCCGCTTGGAACACCTCAGCCAGCAGGGATGCAAGCAGTGAGGCGGTTGCCGGTTGAATTCCGACGGCTTGAGCATGACGCGGTTGCCGGCGGCCAGCGCCGTGGCGACCGGCGTCAAGGCAAGGGCAATGGGATAGTTCCAAGGCGAGATGATGCCGATCACGCCGAGCGGCTGATGGATGACCCGCACCGATCCCGGCAGGAAGGTCATCGCCACGCGCCGCCGCTCGGGACGCATCCAGCGCGCGAGGTTGCGCTGGAGATAGTTGATTGAAGCGATGACGACTCCCAATTCGTAGAGCAATGTTTCCTGCGCCGCTCTGTGGCCGAAATCGGCGTCGAGAGCTCTGACGAAATCGTCCCGATGCGCGAGGATGGCGTCTTTGAGCTTCATCAGGTCGCGCCGGCGCTCTGCAAGCGTTGGAGGACCATCGCGCAAGAACGCGGCGCGCTTGGCCCGCAAAGGTGGCGGTCAGACCTCCATCGGTGTCGCTTGGGGTTACGGCGTCCATCGGGGCATCCTTCTCTAAACACAAGGCGGCCGAACGATCATACCCTCGATTGCCGCAACGAAGTTGTTGATCGCCTCCTCTCTATCCAGAGCGAGCTTGCGCCGTGATCGTCCACGCGACAGATGATCGTCCCCCTCAGCGCTAACAGCGGCTTGACGGTGTGGCGACGCCTGCTTAGCTTCGAACGATCGGGGATGGAGTCCCCCCAAAACTGCCCGAAGGGCTGATGACTCCTGCCGCTGTTGATAGCGGTGGGAGAGCTCTGTGAACCCGCCGCAAGGCGGGTTGTATTTTTTCACTCCCGCCAGGATGAGTTCGTGTGCGCATCGCAGCCGCTTTGCGCCGAGGCGTTTGCGTATGGCGGGCATGAGGGCTGGCCATGATTAGAGGAGCACTAATGGAACATACCTGGCTGATTTCAACGCTCTGGATCGGTCTTGCCCTGATCTCGGCGCTGATCTCCATTCGCATCTGAATTTCAGCGGCTCTGGTTGAGATCGTCGTCGGCAGCCTTGGCGGCAATCTGCTCGGCATCACCCCCAACGAATGGATCACCTATTTGGCCAGTGTCGGCGCCATCCTGCTCACGTTCTTGGCGGGCACCGAGCTGGACCCCGTCATTGTGCGCAAGCATTTGGGCTCGACCCTGTCGATCGGCGTGGTTGGCTTTGTCGTGCCCTATCTGGGCGTCCTGATTTTTGCCCGTTATGGCCTTGGCTGGCCCTGGCCGCAGGCGCAGATCGCCGGGATTGCGCTCTCGACGACGTCAGTCGCGGTCGTCTACGCCGTGATGGTGGAGACCGGTTTCAACCAGACGGAGATCAGCAAGATCATCCTTGCCGGGTGCTTCGTAAACGATGTCGGCACCGTGTTGGCGCTGGGCGTCGTCTTCGCCAACTACAATATCTGGCTCGTCCTGTTCGCTGTGGTGACGGCGCTCGCAATGTGGTTTACGCCGAAGCTGGCTTGGTTCACCAAGCGTTTTGGTGGCCGGGTGAGTGAGCCTGAAGCGAAGCTCCTGCTGCTCGTCCTCTTCGCCCTTGCCACGCTCGCGGCCACCGCCAAGAGCGAGGCGGTTCTGCCCGCCTATCTCTTGGGCATGGCGCTCGCCACCTTCTTCATCAAGGAACGGGCCTTGGCGCAGCGCCTTCGGGTGATCACCTTCACCTTGCTCACACCCTTCTATTTTCTGAAGGCAGGCTCGCTCGTGAAGTTCGAGACGATCGCGGCGGCGGTCGGTCTGATTACCATGTTCCTCGCCGTGAAGATGGCGACCAAGTTCGTGGGTATCTTGCCTCTGACGCGAATGTTCAATTTCGACCGGCGCGAGGGGATGTATGCGACATTGATGATGTATACGACATTGATGATGTGCACCGGACTGACGTTCGGGACGATTTCGGCTCTGTTCGGTTTGACCAACGGCATCATCGACCAGGAGCAATACACGATCCTGGTTGCCGCCGTGATCGGCAGTGCCGTGGTGCCGACCCTGATTGCCCAGCGCTGGTTTCAGCCGGCGTTCAAGCCGATAGCCAAGGAGGCCGCCCATGTTCAAGAAAATCCTGATCGCTAACGACGGCTCCGAGGGCGCCTTCAGGCGCTTGATACCGCATTGCGGCTGGCGCATTCCCACAAGGCGCAGCTCCACATGATCTCGGTCGAGGAGATTCAATGGATTCCCGGCTCGCGCGAAGAGGTCATTGGCGATAAAGAGCTCGCGGATCGCAAATTCGCCATCGTCGTGGAAAAGGCGCTAGTTGAGGCGAAGCGCCACCGGGTGAAGCTCGCGACCCACATTGTCGTCGGTCACGCCGTTCCGGCGATCGTCGATTTCATCGAGCGCGAGGGATTCGATCTCCTCGTGACCGGATTCATGGGACATTTGGCGCTTTACAACCGGGTCATCGGCAGCACCACCGATCGACTCGTGGAACTCGCCCCATGTACGATCTTGGTGGTGAAATGACTTCGTCATGAAATGACTTGGTCATGAATTGACTGGCGCAAGTCCAGCAACTGCATCAGTTAATGTCCCATGGCAGGCGTTGAGACAAGAGAGGTTGGGCGCGACGAGGATGGCATGCGGCTCGACCGGTGGTTCAAGAGCCATTACGCTGCGCTGCCCCATAGCCGGCTGGAGAAATTGTTGCGCACCGGCCAGGTGCGGGTCAATGGCGGGCGCGCAAAGGCGAGCACGCGGCTCGCTGCCGGCCAGACCGTGCGCGTGCCGCCGCTTCCGGCCGCAGCGCCAGAACTCGTCCCCGTAAAGCAGGTGCTGTCGAAAGCCGATCGCGATTTCCTCGCCTCGATCACCCTTTACGAGGACGACGATCTCATGGTGCTCAACAAGCCGCAGGGACTTGCGGTGCAGGGCGGCACCAAGACCACGCAGCATCTCGACCGGCTCTTGGAGGGCTTGGGCGACGGACCGAAGACGCGGCCGCGCCTCGTGCATCGGCTCGACCGCGACACGTCGGGGGTTCTCGTCGTGGCCAAGCGGCGCGAGGTGGCAGCGAAGCTCGGCCGCGCCTTCCAGACCCGCTCAGTGCGCAAGATCTATTGGGCGCTCACAAAGGGCGTGCCGCGGCCTCCGCAAGGCAAGATCGACGCGGCGCTGGTCAAGGCCGGTAGCCCGGAGGGCGACCGCGTGCGCAAAGCGCGGCCCGGGGAGCAGAAGGCGGCGCAGTCGGCGGTGACCTATTATGCGGTGGTTGACAGGGCCGGGCAGACGGCCGCCTGGCTGTCGCTCAAGCCCGTCACCGGCCGCCAGCATCAGCTTCGCGCCCATATGGAGATCCTCGGCTACCCGATCTTGGGCGATGAGAAATATCAAGGTGACCTCGATCTGCCTGCTGGCATCGACAACAAGCTGCATCTGCATGCGCGGCGCATCAGCTTTCCGCATCCGTCGGGGAAGGGAGTCGTCGATGTCACGGCGCCGCTGCCGGACCACATGGCACGCGCTTTTGCCGCCTTCGGCTTCGAGGCACGCCGAACCGATGAAGGTGACATTGACTAAGCTTGGGCCCGCAAGGAACTTTGGTGCGGCGTCGCGCCTTACGCGTTCCGGATAAGGCGGGGAAGTCGGCAGGAAAATCAAATCAGGGCGGAGAGCGTCGAATGGATTCGAAGGCAGGCTGGTTCGCAAGGTTCGCGCAACGGGTATCGCATTTCACGGGGCGCCCGATCACCTTGTCCTGGCTGTGGTGGCCACGTGGTCTGGGGGCTCACCGGGCCTCTGTTCGGCTTCAGCGATACCTGGCAGCTCGTCATCAACACGACGACGACCATCATCACCTTCCTGATGGTGTTCGTGATCCAGAACACCCAGAACCGCGACACGGCCTCCATGCATATCAAGATCGACGAGCTGATCCGCGTGACGCAGAAGGCGCGGAACGTCCTGCTCGATCTCGAGGAGGTCGACGACCAGACGCTCGAGGCCCTGCGAGAGGATTACGGACGGCTGGCCCGCAAGGCAAAGTCCCGCACCAAGGCGCCGGCTCGCGTCGAGGCCGTGCCGACCAAGCCCGCGAATTCTCGGTCGCGGAAGCGTAAGCAAAGCGATGCCTGAGAGAGGCAAGAGTGCCCCGGCCGCGGCCAAGGGCGCCACGCGAATGGCGAGTCTTCCCAAGCGCTTCTACAGCCAAGTGGGAATCAAGGATGAGGGCGCGGGCGGCGCGTCCCTGCGGCTCGACGGCAAGCCCATGCACACCCCCGGCAAGGCGCCGCTCGTCCTGCCCAACCGGCGGCTGGCGGAGGCGGTTGCGGAGGAATGGCGCCAGCAGGGGACGCGGATCGATCCGCAGATCATGCCGCTCACCAGGCTCGCCAACAGCGTCATCGATGGGGTCAAGGAGCGCGAAAGCGCGGTGATCGACGATATCCTGGCCTATGCGGGCTCGGACCTTGTCTGCTACCGCGCCGAAGGGCCGGAAAGACTGGTTGAGCTGCAGTCGCGGCATTGGAACCCGGCTGTCGCCTGGGCCGAGACGGAGCTCGGCGCCCCGCTTCGGCCGGCGCAAGGCGTGGTGCATGTCGGGCAGCCCGAAGCGTCGCTTCAGGAAATCAAGCAACGGCTTAAGGGCTTTGATACGTGGAGCCTCGCGGCGCTCCACGTCATGACGGGGCTCACGGGCTCGGCACTCCTTGCCCTTGCCGTGGCGCTTGGCCGTCTCTCGCCGGAAGAGGCTTGGGACGCTGCGCATGTGGATGAGGACTGGCAGATCAGCCAGTGGGGAGAGGATGAGGAGGCCCGAACCAGGCGCGAGAACCGCCGGCGTGACTTCGCCGCCGCCGCGCGTCTGCTGAAATTGCTGCGCGGCTGAGCCGATGATTCCGTTGCGTCCTAACTCTCAGCGATTGTTGCCCAGTATCGTAACGATCTCCGTCCACGGCCCGGCCGGAACGGCAGCTGCGTCGACGAAGCGCCAGGCGGCGAGGTCATTATCGCGCATGCCGAAATAGTGCCAAACGGCGGGCGAGACATCCAAGCCAGCCTTGGCGTCGAAAGTGTTGCGGGGCTTGATCGCCTTGCCGAACACGAAGGCAAAGTCATCCTCGCCGCAGGGTCCAACATCCTGCCATTGGGCAAAGCATGAGCGGCCGTCCCGCTTGATCTCGACCCAGCGGTTCTTCAACAGCGGGTCGAGGCCGGACCGGTACCAGGGGACGCGTCGAGCGTCTTTTTTGAGCGCGTCGTTTTGCGTAAACTCACCATAGGGCAGCGCCACATAGAATGGGTTTTGCTTCGGCTTGAACCTGGCGGGCCAATGCTTATTCCTTCGCTCTGGATCATCGACGCCGCCGTAATTTGCCTGCCAATCCTTGTCCCAGTAGCTTTCATTGTTGGGAATGAAATCGTTCTCGTCATTGGAAGGCTCGCCCACCCAGAAAAGGGTGGTCATCGTCATCTTGAATTGGCTCGGCAGCGTTCGCAGCAATTGAGCTCCTCCCGCGATTAGAAACAAACCTGCGGTGGCATAAGCGGCCGCCAGCAGGTCACGCCGTGTTAGATCCACTCTCGACACACTCGGGTCCTTGCTTCGATGCCAGCTGACGTCCCGACGTCTGTGTGGGCACCGGGGCCCTCGCGCCGTGCAGCGCGTTACGCCGAGACATATTTTCCCCAATCGTGACAGGAATTTAGCGCTTCCAGTACCAGACTATGTCATCGGATCCCGTGGTCGAGTCTCGCGCCCATTCCGACGGGTTCGCGTCGCAGCGGGCTTGACCTAACCATCCCGGCCATTTGCCTCGCAAAGGCCTCGTGCTATTGACCCGTCACGGGCGTGTCATGAACAAGCGGGGCCGACGGCCATGAAGGAAGTCATAGAAGAGCTTGAAGTCCGGCGGGGCCGAGCCCGCGCCGGCGGCGGCCCGAAGCGCATCGAGGCCCAGCATGCGCGCGGCAAGCTTACGGCCCGGGAGCGGCTTGAGCTCCTGCTCGACGAGGGCTCCTTCGAGGAGTTCGACATGTATGTCGAACATCGCTGCACCGAATTCGGCATGGCGGAGACGACGGTCCCCGGCGACGGCGTGGTCACCGGCTGGGGCACCATCAATGGCCGCGTCACCTACGTCTTTGCCAAGGATTTCACCGTGTTCGGGGGCTCCCTCTCGGAAGCCCATGCCGACAAGATGATCAAGATCCAGGACATGGCGCTGAAGAACCGCGCGCCCATTATCGGCCTGTTCGACGCAGGCGGCGCGCGCATCCAGGAGGGGGTGGCGGCGCTTGGCGGCTATGGCGAGGTGTTTTTGCGCAATGTGCTCGCCTCGGGCGTGATCCCGCAAATTTCGGTGATCATGGGGCCATGCGCCGGCGGCGACGTCTATTCGCCGGCCATGACCGACTTCATCTTCATGGTCAAAGACACCTCCTACATGTTCGTCACCGGTCCCGACGTGGTGAAGACGGTGACCAAAGAGGAGGTGACCGCGGAGCAGCTCGGGGGGGCGATTGTCCACACGACGAAATCGTCCATCGCCGACGGCGCCTACGACAATGACGTCGAGACCCTGTTGCAGATGCGGCGGCTGATGGACTTTCTCCCGTCGAGCAACGAGTCGGGCGTGCCGGAGCTGCCGACGCGCGATCCCTGGGACCGCTGCGAATATTCGCTCGACACGCTGATCCCCGACAATCCGAACAAGCCCTATGACATCAAGGAGCTGATCCATAAGGTCGTGGACGAGGGAGACTTCTTCGAGATCCAGGCGGCCTTCGCCAGGAACATGGTGGTGGGCTTCGCCCGCATGGAAGGGCGCACTATCGGCATCGTCGCCAATCAGCCCTTGATGCTGGCTGGCGTGCTCGATTCCGACGCCTCGCGAAAGGCCGCGCGCTTCGTGCGCTTCTGCGACTGCTTCAACATCCCGATCGTCACCTTCGTCGACGTGCCCGGCTTTCTGCCGGGCACCGACCAGGAATATGGCGGGCTGATCAAGCACGGCGCGAAGCTCCTCTTCGCCTTCACCGAGGCCACCGTGCCGAAGGTGACCGTGATCACGCGGAAAGCCTATGGAGGGGCTTACGACGTGATGAGCTCAAAGCACATCAGGGGCGACGTGAACTATGCCTGGCCGTCCGCCGAGATCGCGGTGATGGGGGCGAAGGGCGCGGTCGAGATTCTCTATCGGGCAGAGCTTGGCGACGAGGCCAAGATCAAGAAGCGCATCGATGAGTACCAGAAGCGCTTCGCCAACCCCTTCGTGGCGGCGGAGCGGGGCTATATCGACGAGGTGATCCTGCCGCACGGAACACGCAAGCGCATCGCCCGGGCGCTGCAGATGCTCCGCCACAAACGCGTCGAGAACCCCTGGAAGAAGCACGACAACATTCCGCTGTAGGGCACGGTACGCGTAGATCATGGTGGTCGGAGGCGCGTTCTCACGCTAACCTCTCAAGGTTGCGAGGGGTACGGGGATGCGCGGACACCTTATAGTCGCCGTCCTTCTTTGCACGGCTCAAGTCTTGGCTTTGGCCGTCGGTGGGTCCGCGTGCGCCGAGGACCCGGCAACGCCGGTTGTCCAACCCTCCCTTTCGGCACCATCGCTGGAACCGACACTAAAACCGGCTGCGCCGGCATTAACGCCCACGGCTGAGCCCGCCGGCTCGCTTCCGCTTGCCGCCGAGTCCACGCCGGCGCCTGTGCCGGCGGATCCCGTCGTGGCCGCCATTCGCTTGAAACTTGCCGACCCCGGCTTGCGCAAGGACGCCAACCCCGACGATCTCGCCGCGCTTGCGGCCTTCTATGGGATGACGACCGGCAGCCCTTTGTGGATGACGGAGATGGGCTTCACGGCGAAGGGACAGGCGGCCCTGTTCGAGATTGAGAAGGCGGACGATTGGGGCCTTTCCGCTGCGGCCTTCGAGTTGCCTCAAGCGGGCGACCTGCCGGCGAGCCTGGAGGCCCAGGCCCTCGCCGAGATCAAGCTCGATCTCGCCATTCTGAAATATGCCCGCTTTGCGCGCGGCGGTCGCCTGAACCCGTCCAAGATCAGCGATCTGTTCGACCAGGTGCCACCCTTGCGCGACCCGAAGACGGTGATGTCCGAGATCGCGGCGGCGGACGCGCCAGACGCCTATCTCCGGTCGCTGCATCCCAAGCACGAGCAGTTCGAGCGCCTGCGCCAGGCGCTGCTAGCAGCCCGCGCTAGGGTCGATGCCGGCGGGAAGCCCGCCGCCAATGCGGTGGAGATCCGGCGGCTCATCATCAACATGGAGCGCTGGCGCTGGATGCCGGAAGACCTCGGAGCGATCTACGTCTGGAACAACTCCCCGGAGTTCATGCTGTACGTGGTGAAGGACGGGAAGACGATCTACTCGGACAAGACTCTCGTCGGCACGATCGGATACGCGACGCCCGTCTTCTCCGCCGACATGAAGACTATTGTCTTCAACCCCGATTGGATCGCGCCCGAGACGGTCGTGACAGAGAACCTGCTACCGCCGTTGCGCAGCGAGAACTACTCGATCCTCAAGATTCACAAGCTCTCGGTGAGCTACCAAGGCAATCCCGTTAACCCGACCAAGGTCGACTGGGGCCGCGTCAACATTCTCAATTATACCTTCAGCCAGAAGGCGGGACCCGACAACGTTCTCGGCAAGGTGAAATTCCTGTTCCCCAACAAGCATACCGTCTACATGCACGACACGCTTCCGGTCAGGCGCAAATACTTCCAAAAGCCGATGCGCGCGATCGGGCATGAATGCGTGCGCATGGAGAAGCCCGACAAGTTCGCCGAGGTCCTTCTTGCAGAAGACAAGGGATGGCCAGCAGGTCAAGTCCAGGACCTGCTCGATCACTCGACGAACAGCCCGGTCACGATCAATCACGAGATACCGGTGCATATGACCTATTTCACGGCGGTGGTGGATGAGGCGGGCAAGGTCGCGACCTTCGTCGACCTCTACGGGCTCGACAACAAGCTCGCCACCGCGCTGTTCGGCAACGCCCCGGGCTTTCCTCTGCCGCCCCCGGAACCCAAGCGGCCGCAAGGGGAGGAGGCGGACGCGTCTTCGCTCGCGAACCGGACTGCAACCAGCAACGATATTGCTGGCTCGCTGCAAGGCTTCGCCGGCGATTAGCGCGAGGCGTCCCTGTGGCCTTCATCCAGTGACGGCGCTTCACCAATCCCTTCGTGGCGGCGAACGGGGCTATATCGATGAGGTGATCATTCCCCACTCGACGCGGCCCCCACCTCCCTCCGACGCTCGCGATCATTGCTGGTGGCGAAGAGCGACAAGCGTGATAAAACCCATCTCCAAATTAAGAGGGATCCGGGGATGACGTGTTATCGCGTAAGACCGCCTGCCGCCTTTGTTTTGATCCTTTGTTTCGTCTGCTCTGCGCAGTCAGGGGCCTGGGCGCAGACAGCGCCTATCACCAAAGATATGCAGACCTATTGCGTCAATGATTATAAGAAGTTCTGCGGAGACTACGGGCTCCAAACCAAGGCTCTGACCAACTGCATGATGCGGGCCGGCCCAGGCCTATCCCCGGCATGCGTCAATGCGCTGGTTGCAGCGGGGCAGGTCTCGCAAGCCCAAGTGGATCGTATCAAACAACAGGTGAAAGGTCGAAAAGAGGCCGGCCTCGGTAATTAGTGTTGGCTGATACTTGATCCGACAACTAGTTGCGCCCTGGCACGAGCCGTCACATCCCTTTTGGGGCGCGGGAGGCGCAGGCTTCGCTTTCAAATCTGCGCTCTGCTCGACCAGGAACAAGGAAACCCTGATCATGAAAAGAATTATCTGCTTGGGCGTATTTGTTGCCCTGACACTTACGGGCAATGCCGCCTTCGCCGCCGATGCTTGCGCCAAGCTGACGGTGACGGGCCACCCCCAATATCCGGTAATCGCTTACAAGGATGGGGACCGCATCGCCGGCGCCGCGCCGATGCTCGTCAAGGCTATCGCCAATGACCTCAAGATCCCCGTTGAATCAAAATTCACCGGGTCTTGGTTTGATGCCCAGGCGGCAACGCGCGAGGGCAAAGCCGACATGATAGTCGGCATCTACTATAACGACGAGCGGGCCACTTATCTCGATTACGTCCAGCCGGCGTTTGTTTATGACCCCGTGGTCGTCTTTGTGGTCAAAGGCAAGGAATTCCCCTTCACCGATCAGGAGGACCTGATCGGCAAGAAGGGCGTCACCAACCACGGCGAAAGCTACGGCACCGAATTCGATGCCTTTATCCAAGAGAAGCTGACGCTCGCTCGCAGCAACGGTATCGACGAGGCATTCAACGACCTTTTGTCCGGCAAGGCCGACTACATGATCGCCGGCTACTATCCAGGTCTCGCCGAAGCGGCCAAATTGGGGGTCAAGGACCAAATCGAGGCGCTGAACCCTGCGCTGCTCTCCGCCGAAATGTTCGTCGCCTTCTCAAAGAAGTCACCCTGCCGCTCTTTGGCTCCGGAATTCGGACAAGGCATAACGGCGATGACGACGGATGGCCGCTTCAATAAAATGTTGACCGATGCGATCGTCGCTTGGGACAATGCCCAACAGCCAAAGAAGTGACGCTCCAGTCCTGCTAGTGCCGCCTTCTTCAAATGTCCGCTGGTTGCACAAAGCTGAAACTTATCCCCGCCTCCAAAACCGCATCTATCCTGCATCCACCTCGTCCACCGAAGGGGCGCTTCGCGAGGCGTGTGTAGAGGCGGGACGAGATGCGGCGCCTACGGGTCTGGTTCGCAAGCCAGACGCTCGGGCGGTGCCGGGGTTCCGCCCGGAGGTGCTAGGGCCTCCTGCCAGGAGCTGGCTGACGACCTGAGGCGGCGGCATCATCCCGAAAAGTTGCGAGACTTCGGACAAGATGATGCGTCAAAGACAAAGACCGCTGACCTCACGCGAAAGCGCGGCCCGGTGATCGCATAAACGCCGCTCATGGCGCGCCGAGAGGCGCCCGCGCGTTCTCGAGGACGCGAGCCAAATGGACTTGCGCTTTTCGGCGCGCCATCCCCCTCGTCATGCGCGAGGAGGGACGTGCAGCAAGCCCCGGACGCTTGATCCGCGTCGCGGCAAGAGAGCGCATGTCTGTGCTTCACTCCCGTAATTTCGGCGCTATCGGAAATCGGATATCGTCGAGCGCGGCAATGTGAGTGCCATCAAGCAGGCCGAGAGCAGCAAGGGTTGCTAACAGGGATGCGGAAGGCTCTACGCGCCATGGTGTTCGGGCTGCTGGCGGCAACCACGGCACAGGCCGAGCCCGCGACGTGGCTCGCGATGAGCAAGACCGCCATGTCAATCACCGGAGACATTGTGCTTGACGACTATCGCCTCACCTTCGCCAATGGCAAAAGCCTCGATCTGGAGCCCTATGAGATGGCGCGCGAAGGCGACTGGTCGGCCTCGGGGGACGTCATCTCGGGCGACGTGTTCAAAATCGAGCCGCCGGCCAATCTGAAACTCCTTCACGGCAATTCGTTCTGCGCCGCGCCGGCGACCTATGTGGTGCTTTGGACGCCGGGGGAAAGCGAGCTCACGCTCAACATCTATAGCGGCGACGCGGCGCCGACGGGCACCCGCGATGTCGATGCGCTATGCGCCACCTATTCCTATGAGGAGCGTTGAGGCGACGTGTCTTTAACGCATGATCTTATCCGAGAAGTCTGCAACCTTTCGGGATCACGCTTTACGCGTCCTGCCAATAGGGCTTGGCGCGAAGCCGCTCGAGCCAGGCATTGATGTTCTCGTGGCGGCTGATGTCGAATTTGAGGATGGCAGGCGCGGTATCGAGCCGCGGGCCGATCAGAAAATCCACCACGCTGAGGGGACCGACAATGTAGTCGCGGCCCTCGAGCTGCCTGTCAAGCACCGGCAGAAAGCGTTCGAGGCGCGCGTGAGCGTCGGCGATGATGCCGGGGTCGTTGCCCGGCTGGTTGAAAACCTTCGGCTTGATCAGAAGCTCCCAGGCGATCGCGTCGATGGCGGCTTCGGGACCACCGACCCACCAGCAGATCCATTGATCGACGAGCGCTTGGGCTTTGGGCTCGGCGCCGGCCAGCGCCCGCTCGGGGCGTTTGGCCGCGAGATATTTCAGGATCGCGGGCGACTCCCAGAGGACGAAGCCGTCCTCCTCGAGGGTTGGGATGCGCCCATTCGGGTTCTTGGCGAGGTAATCGCTGCTACGAGTCTCGCCGATGCGCGGATCGCGGGGCACCTTGTGCAACGGAATGTCGAGCTCGGCCGCCAGCAGCCGCACCTTACGCGCATGGGGAGAAGGTTGGAGCTCATAAAGGGTGATGGTTATGGCCCCTTATACGGCCGCGGGCGGCGTTGGCCAAGTTGGCCCCTTGCGGCTCAATTCAACTCCGCGTCATTGGACGATTGTCGTAGTTTGCAAACGCGGCCGAGGCTGCTATCCCCTTTATTCCCCCGCTTGGCGGGCGCAATTTTGCCCTCTGCAATGGCTAGGGTCGGCCTACGGGGACGCGTCCGCCTCGAACGCGATCCGATAACAGCAACACCATGATCAAACGCTTTCTCATTGCCGCCATTCTCGTCGCCCTGTTTCTGGGCGGGGTGGGCTATTTCAATCTCGTCTTCAAGCCGAAGATGATCGGCGAATTCATGGCAAAGATGGCCCCGCCGCCGGCCACCATCACCGCCAAGCGGGCAGGGACGCAGAGCTGGGTCGACCGGGTGCAGTCGATCGGCACGCTGATCGCCATCGAAGGCGTCGATGTGGCGCCGCAGGTCGGAGGCATCGTCAAGCAATATTTCTTCGACAGCGGCAACAACGTGGAGATGGGCGCGAAGCTCGTCGAGCTTGACACCTCGGTTGAAGAGGCGGACCTTGTGAGCAATCGAGCGATGCTGGTCGACGCCGATGCCGATTTGGCGCGCCAGTCAAGCCTCGTCAAGAAGGGGTTCCTCTCGCAATCCGCCCTCGATGCGACGATCGCCAAACGCGACTCCGCAGCGGCGGCCGTGCAACGCATGGAAGCTCTCATTGCCCAAAAGAACATCAAGGCGCCCTTTGCCGGCAGGCTCGGCCTGCGTCGCGTGGAGAAGGGGCAGTATCTATCGCCCGGTCAGGCACTCGTCTGGCTGCAGTCGCTCGATCCCATCTGGATCGACTTCCCTGTGCCGGAGGGCGATGTCGGCAAGTTGAGGGTAGGGCACGTCATCGAGCTCACGGTCGGCGCTTATCCGGGCCAGGTGTTCAAGGGCGAGATCGAGGCCTTCGACGCGCGCGTGGCGCAGGACACGCGCACCCTCATGGTGCGCGGCAAGCTGCCCAATGCCGACCATAAGCTCTTGCCCGGCATGTTCGCCAATGCGGCGGTGCTGGAGGGCGAGCCGAAACAGCTCGTGACGGTGCCGCGGACCGCGTTGACCTACGGGCTCTATGGCGACAGCGTCTGGGTGGTGAAGGAGGGACCGCCCGCGCCGGAAAAGACCGCAAGCGCGGGCGAGGTCACGGTCTCTCCGCCGCAGCTCACGGTCGAGCGCCGCTTCGTGCGCGTCGGTCCGAGCCAAGGCGATAACGTCGCCATCCTCGAAGGCGTGCAGGCGGGCGAGCAGGTGGTGACCAGCGGTCAGCTCAAGCTGCATCCGGACGCGGCCGTCAAGATCGACAACTCGCAGCCTTTGACGCCTTCCGCCGAGCGGCCGAAGCAGTAGCTCCCAATGTCCTTCACCGATATCTTCATCAAGCGTCCGGTGCTTGCCACGGTGGTGAGCCTGCTCATCCTGCTGATCGGGGCTCAGGCCGGCTTCAAGCTGCCAATCCGGCAATATCCCGAGCTCTCCAACACCACCATCACCGTCACCACGACCTATCCCGGCGCCAATGCGGATCTCATCCAGGGCTTCATCACCGTGCCGATCCAGCAGGCGGTGGCGAGCGCCGAGGGGATCGACACGCTGGTGGCCTCGTCGACGCAAAATGTGAGCACCATCACGCTCAATCTGAAGCTCGACGCCGATCCGGACCGCGCGATGACGGACGTGCTGTCCAAGGTCGCGCAGGTGAAGGGGATACTGCCGCGCGAGGCGGACGATTCGATCGTCACCAAAAAGACGGGCGAGGGCTACGCGCTCATGTACCTGTCGTTCAACTCCAAGGTGATGAACGGCTCGCAGATCAGCGACTACCTCAATCGCGTGGTGCGGCCCAAGCTGCAGACCATCGAGGGCGTGGCCAATGCGGAGATCCTGGGCGGACAGGTCTTCGCCATGCGCATCTGGCTTGACCCGGACCGCATGGCCGCGCTCGGCGTCACGCCGCTCGATGTGCGCACTGCGCTCGCCAGCAACAACTTCACCTCGGCGCCTGGCCAGGTGAAGGGCGATTTCGTGCAGACCAATATCGACGCCAAGACCTCGCTCGACAATCCTGCCGCCTTCGGTCGCCTCGTGGTGTTGAACCGCGGCGACGCGCTGATCCGCTTGAGTGATGTCGCCGAGATCGAGCTCGGCCCGCAAAGCTCCGATTCCTCGTCAGTGTTTGATGGGCTGAAGGCCGTGTTCATCGGCGTCTACGCCACGCCTACCGCCAACCCGCTCACGGTGATCTCCAATGTGCGCAAGGCGGTGCCGGAGATCCAGCGCGAGCTGCCTCCGGGGCTCGAGGCGGCCGTCGCCTATGACGCCACCAATTTCATCCGGGCTTCGCTCTGGGAGGTGGTGAAGACCTTGAGCGAGGCGGCGATCATCGTCGTGGTGGTGATCTTCCTGTTCCTCGGCAATCTCAGGTCGACCATCATCCCGATCATCACCATCCCGCTGTCGCTCATAGGCGTGCTCGGGCTCCTGCTTGCGCTCGGTTATTCCATCAATCTGATGACGCTGCTCGCCCTCGTGCTCGCCATCGGGCTCGTGGTCGACGACGCCATTGTCGTGGTGGAGAACATCTATCGGCATATTGAGGAAGGGAAGCGGCCGTTCGAGGCGGCGCTGCTCGGCGCCCGCGAGATCGTCTACCCGATCATCGCCATGACCATCACGCTCGCCGCGGTGTTTGCGCCGATCGGATTCGTCTCGGGGCTTACCGGCGCCTTGTTCAAGGAGTTCGCCTTCACCCTTGCCGGCGCGGTGCTCGTGTCCGGCGTGATCGCGCTGACGCTGTCGCCGATGATGTGCTCGCGCCTGCTCAAGGCCTATAACGGGGGAGGGGGCGGCCGGTTCACGCGCTTCCTCGACCGCATGTTCGATGGGCTGAGGCAGCGCTATCAGCGGAGGCTGCACGGTACGCTAAACTATCGGCCGGTGACCTTGCTCGTGCTTGCCGGCCTGATCGCCGGAACCGGCCTCATGTATATGACCACGCCGAAGGAGCTCGCGCCGGAGGAGGACCAAGGCATTCTCTTCACTCTGGTGAAGACGCCGCAATACGCCAATCTCGACTATCTCGAGGACGCCACCCAGCAGCTCTACAAAGTCTACAGCACCGTGCCCGAGAAGGACCACGTGTTCACGATCAACGGCATGGGAGATGTGCATCAGGCCTTCGCCGGCATCCTGCTCAAGCCCTGGGGCGAGCGGACGCGCAATCAGAAGGCCGTGCTACAGGAGCTGTCGCCGCGGATCAACAGCCTGCCGTCGGCGCTCGCGCTTGCCTTCTCACCACCGGCTTTGCCGGGCTCCACGGGCGGACCGCCGGTGCAATTCGTCATCACCACGACGCGGGACTTCCGCGAGTTGGCGGACGTGCTCGCCGATTTCGAGAAATCGGCGCGGGAGAGCGGGCTCTTCATTTTCACCGATTCGGATCTCCGCTTCGAGACGCCGCAGATCGAATTCCATATCGATCACGACAAGGCGAACCGGCTCGGCATCTCCATGGCGGATATCGGCGCGTCGCTGGCGACCCTGCTCGGTGGGAACTACGTCAATCTGTTCGATCTCTACGGGCGGGGCTACCGGGTCATCCCGCAGGTGCCGCGTGACTATCGGCTGAACGAGAGCTGGCTCACGCGCTATCAGATCCGCACGGCCTCGGGCACACTGGTGCCGCTGTCGAACGTCGCGTCCTTGACGAGGACGGTGCAGCCGAACGCGCTCACCAACTTCCAGCAGCTCAATTCGGCGACGCTCTCGGCGGTGCCGTTCCCAGGCCGCACCGTGGGCGAGGCGATTGCCTTTCTGAAGCAGAAGGCCGAGAGCTTCCCCGAAGGCTTCTCCTATGACTTCCAGGGGGAAAGCCGGCAGTTCGTGCAGGAGGGCAACACGCTCGTCTACACCTTCGTGTTCGCGCTGATCGTGATTTTCCTCGTGCTCGCTGCCCAATATGAGAGCTTCCGCGACCCGTTCATCATCCTGATCGCGCTGCCGACCTCGATGTTCGGGGCGCTGATCCCGCTCAACGCGGGGCTCGCCACGATCAATATCTATACGCAGATCGGGCTCGTCACCCTGATCGGGCTTATCTCCAAGCACGGCATCCTGATGGTGGACTTCGCCAACAAGCTGCAGGTGGAGCGGGGCTTCAGCCGACGCGAGGCGATTGAGCAGGCGGCCGCCATCAGGCTCCGGCCCATTCTGATGACGACGGCGGCCATGGTCGTGGCCATGGTGCCGCTCCTGATCGCGAAGGGCGCGGGCGCCGCGAGCCGCTTCGATATCGGCGTGGTGATCGCGGCGGGCATGACCATCGGCACGCTGTTCACGCTGTTCGTCACGCCTGCGGTCTATACCTTCCTCGCCAAGGACTACCAAAAGGCCCGGGCGAAGGCCGCCGAGCAGGCCAATAAAACGGAGGCTTCTGAGGCTGTTCCCTCTCCGACACCGGCTATGGCCGAGGCTTCGGCGGTCGCCAAAGCCGAGGAGGCGTCTCATGCCGGGGACGGCCCCTCGATTCACCCCGAAAGCGCGCATGCGCCCCGGGAGGGGGGTCATTCCGCCGAGGTCCTGGCCTTCAGCTCGGCGGCAGCGGCTGCCACCGCCGTCACCTCCGGGCAGGAGATCTCGTGGCGCAAGGCCGGCCGGCGGCCGCGCGCACGGAAGCCGCTCACCCCTGCGGCGGAGTAATCGGCCGGTTTACTCCCTCTCAACGAGCCTCTAGAAGAGCCCAGCAGAACCGGGGCCCCTCGACCATGTTTGCCAAGCTTCTCATCGCCAATCGGGGAGAAATCGCCTGCCGCATCATGCGGACGGCGAGGCGGCTCGGCATCGCCACGGTCGCGGTCTATTCGGACGCGGACCGCGACGCTCTCCATGTCGACATGGCCGACGAGGCGGTCCGGATCGGTCCGGCCGCGGCCTCCCAATCCTATCTCGACGTCGCCAAGATCATCGCCGCCGCCAAGGAGACGGACGCCGAAGCCATCCACCCGGGCTATGGCTTTCTCTCGGAGAACGCCGCCTTTGCGCGGGCCTTGGCCAAGGCCGGCATCGTCTTCGTCGGCCCGAACGTCAAGGCGATCGAGGCCATGGGCGACAAGATCGAATCGAAGAAGCTCGCGGCCAAGGCCAAGGTCTCGACGGTTCCGGGCCATCTCGGCGTGATCAAAGACGCCAAGGAGGCGATCAAGATCGCCGACGCGATCGGCTATCCGGTGATGATCAAGGCGTCCGCCGGCGGCGGCGGCAAGGGCATGCGCATCGCGTATGCGCGGAAAGAGGTGGAGGAGGGCTTCGCCTCGTCGCAATCCGAGGCAAAATCGAGCTTCGGCGACGACCGCGTGTTCATCGAGAAATATATCGAGGAGCCTCGCCATATCGAGATCCAGGTGCTTGGCGATAAGCATGGCAACGTGATCCATCTCGGCGAGCGCGAGTGCTCCATCCAGCGGCGCAATCAGAAGGTCGTGGAGGAAGCGCCGAGCCCGTTCATCGACGCCAAGACGCGGGCCGCCATGGGGGCTGAAGCCGTGTCGCTCGCCAAGGCCGTTGGCTACGATTCGGCCGGCACCGTCGAGTTCATCGTCGACAAGGACCGCAATTTCTATTTCCTCGAGATGAACACGCGGCTGCAGGTCGAGCATCCGGTGACCGAGCTCGTCACCGGGCTCGATCTCGTGGAGGAGATGCTCAAGGTCGCCGCGGGCGAGAAGCTCACGCTCAAGCAGAAGGACGTGAAGCTCTCAGGCTCGGCCGTCGAGGTGCGCGTCTATGCCGAGGACCCGACGCGGAACTTCCTGCCCTCGACCGGGAGGCTCATCCGCTATCGGCCGCCGAAGCTCGGTACCACCGGTGGCGTCACCACCCGACTCGACTCGGGCGTGGAGGAGGGGGGCGAGATTTCGGTCTATTACGACCCGATGATCGCCAAGCTCGTGACTCATGCGCCGAAGCGGCTCGAGGCGATTGAGCATGTGGGGGAGGCGCTTGACGCCTTTGCAATTGACGGCTTCCGTCACAATATTCCCTTCCTTGCCGTGCTCATGCGTAACGAGAGGTGGATGGAAGGACGGCTCTCCACCCGCTTCATCGCCGAAGAATTTCCGGACGGCTTCAAGCCGCCTTTGCCGGACGGACCGGAGCGGGACGCCATCGTTGCCGTTGCCGCCACCATCGATCACATGAGCAATCAGCGCCGCCGCGCCATCACCCTGCAGATGCATGGCGAACCAGTGCAATTTGCCGAGACGCGCATCGTCGAGCTTGGAGGAACGAGCGAGAAGGTCACTGTAGGGGGTGGGATGGACGGTCCATTCACAGTCACCTTCAGCGCTCCGGGCAATGCCCTACCGCGGCGAGTGAGCCTTGAATCCTCCTGGTGGTTCGGCGATCCGGTCTGGGAGGGATCGATCCACGGCAGGCCGGCTTGGGTGCAGGTGCGCCCCATCCTCAACGGCTATCAGGTGACCTATCAGGGCGTTGAGGTGGCGGCGCGGGTGCTCACCGAGCGAGAGGCCGAGCTCATGGCGCTGATGCCGGTCAAGGAGAAGGCCGACACCTCGAAGCTCTTGCTCTGCCCCATGCCCGGCCTGGTCGTCTCCCTCGCGGTCAGCGAGGGGCAGGAAGTCCGCGCCGGCGATTCGCTTTGCATCGTCGAGGCGATGAAGATGGAAAACGTGCTCAAGGCCGAGCGCGACGGGACCGTGGCCAAGGTGCTCGCCAAGCCCGGCGACAGCTTAAATGTCGACGCCGTGATCCTCGAATTCGCTTGAGGCTAGAACAAGCGCGAGTCCCATGACGCGCAACGCAGAACAGTGCAAGACCGTTACGGTGAGGATCGAAGGCCGAGTGCAGGGCGTCTACTACCGGGCCTGGACCGATGAGAATGCGCAAGCGCTTGGACTCGACGGCACGGTGCGCAATTGCAGCGACGGTAGCGTCGAGGCGGTGTTCTCCGGCCCCGCCGACACAGTCGACAAGATGCTGAAGCGCTGTCACCAGGGTCCGCTGGATTCTCGCGTGACCAAAGTGACCGTCACAGAAGAGGGTGGCTCGGTCGCCCCCGGCTTCAAGGTGATCGGGACGAATTGGCGCTGATTGCCTTCGCGCCGAAAATTTCCTTGAAGGCGGCGCGAAGCGCGGCATCCATCCGATCCATATTGGTCTCGGCGCCAAGGGCAGCGAGGCTGGTCACCGGCGATGTCAGCCCGCAGGGCACGATGCCCGAGAAATGCTCGAGATCCGGATCGACGTTCAGGCTCACGCCGTGAAAGCTCACCCAGCGGCGAAGCCGAACGCCGATGCTGGCGATCTTCGCCTCGCCGACAAAGATCCCGATCTGGCCGTCCCGGCGCCCGCCCTCCACACCGAGGCGCGCCAGCGCGGCCATCAGCCAGTCCTCGAGCGCCAAGACGAAGGCCCGTACGTCGCGCCCGCGAAGCCCGAGATCGAGCATCACGTAAGCCACGCGCTGGCCTGGACCATGATAGGTGAAGCGCCCGCCGCGGCCGGTTCTGAACACCGGAAAGCGGGACGGATCGAGCAGCTCCTTGGGGGACGCACTCGTGCCGCCAGTGTAGATGGAGGGGTGCTCGAGGAGCCACACGGCTTCCGGCGCTCGACCGGCCAGGATCGCCTCCACGCGGGTGTCCATGGCCGCTACCGCCTCCGGGTAAGGGACGGGAGTGCGGCTGGTCAGCCAGTCCAGCTCGGGCAGGCCCCTGACGCGAGGGTCAACCAAGCGGAGGGCAGGATTTGCCAAAGGCGGCCTCGACGGTCGAAAATTGTCTTACGACTTCAAGCCTAGCCCTTTCAGGCTCGCCTTGCACCCCAGGGCCAGGTTTGCTAATGCAGCCGGGGCCCCGCCGGCCCTTGCCGCGGGGCGAGCCTTTAGCCATATCGATGGGCAGAAGCTCCGTTTGTCTTGACGCATGATCTGGTCCGAACAGTCTGCAGATCATGCTTATGCGGTCGTGGCGGAATTGGTAGACGCGCAGCGTTGAGGGCGCTGTGGGCTTAGCCCGTGGAGGTTCGATTCCTCTCGACCGCACCAGTCTCCCTCAATTTTGACTCTTTTACGGCAGAGCGGCGGGTTTCGCACCGGGCGCGGGTCTTACCGCAGCTATGGCCGGCAATTGGTGTTGAGCTGCGGGTGCGCTTGATTGAATGGGAGCAGGCTCGGCCACCGGTGGCTTTGGCACCATATGCGCAACCCGGTAGCCGCGTTTTTCAAGCTCACTGAGCAGGATCGGTAAGGCCTCTACGGTTGCGCTCTCCGTGTCGTGGAACAGGATGATGCCCTTACCCTGGCGTTGGACGCGGGCGAGCGTCCGCTTGACGATCTCGCTGGCGCTAATCTGCCGCCAATCGTCGCTGACGACGTCGCAGGAGATGATGGCGTCGCCGCGCGTTGCGAGATAGGCGTTGAGCGTTGCCGAGGCGTTTAGCCCAGGGTAGCGGAAGAACGGCGCCGCTCTCCCTCCGGAGACGTCATTCAGCACCTCAAAGCCACGGTCGATCTCCGCTTCGGCCTTATCGACCGGCAGATGCCCGAGATTGCGCGGGTGCGACCAGCTATGCGATCCGACCGTATGGCCCCGGGCCAGCACCTCTCGGGTCAGTTCCGGGTGGGCGGCAACCCATTGTCCGATCTCGAAGAAGGTGGCCTTGACGCAATATTCGTCGAGCACGTCGAGGATCCTCTCGGTCTTCTTCGGACGCGGGCCATCGTCGAAAGTGAGCACCACCTCCATGGGCGCCAGATCGATAGAGGAGGGATATTGGAGCGTGCCGAGGCGCGGGCCACCTGTCGGGTCGACCTCGATGACGCGGGAGACGCCGAGCGCCTCGGGATGACCGGAACAGGTTGAGGGCTCTGCCTCAGCCGGACCGTTGAGCAAAAGGCAAATGAGCGCGGCAAGCGCCAAGCGCAGCGGCACAGTACGCATTACACAACTCCCTGGCCGCAGCCATTTTCGGCTGGAGATTCCAGCAAAACAAGGTTTTAGTGGCGCATCCGCCGAGCCTGTTGTCGCAGGCCGGAGGCGGCAATCTCGCGAAGTATACCCCGCGCCGATTGCCGCTCCGTTACCGGCGGCGTTGCCCCAGCTGAAGCCCCTTTAGGACATGGCGATCGGACACGCGGGATGCAGGACGCCGCAGGCGAAGTTCTCTTGCGCGACGAGGAAGGGGCGTTTCGCCCTGAGTTCCTGCATGCCGTGGAAGCCGCGCTCGAGGCCGACGATGCTGGGAAGGTGCGCGAGCTCACGCTTCCGCTGCATGAGGCCGACCTCGCGGACCTGATCCAGCTGCTCCGCCCCGAGCAGCGCGAGCCCCTCATTGCCACGCTCGGCCGCGACTTCAACGCGGCGGCGCTCTCCGAGCTCGATGAGGGCGTGCGCGACCAAGTGCTGGAGGCGATGCCGAAGGAGAAGGTCGCCGAGGCGCTGCAGCAGCTCGATTCCGACGAGGCGGTCTACCTCATCGAGGACCTCGACAAACAGGATCAGTCCGACATCCTCGCGCAGCTTCCGTCGTTCGAACGCGCGGCGCTGGAGCGGAGCCTCGAATATCCCGAGGACTCCGCCGGCCGCATCATGCAAACCGATCTGATCGCTGCGCCGCCCTTCTGGTCGGTGGGGCAGACCATCGACTATATGCGCGAGACGCGGGACCTGCCCGAGCGCTTCTACGAGGTCTTCGTCGTCGACCCGGCCTTTCACCTGATCGGCTCGGTGGCGCTCGACCGCCTGCTGCGCTCCAAGCGGCCGATCAATATCGAGGCGATCACCGACCGCGACATTCATCCGGTCGCCGTCTCCTCCGACCAGGAGGAGGTGGCGCGCACCTTCGAGCGCTACAATCTGACCTCGGCGCCGGTGGTCGATCCGGATCAGAGGCTGGTCGGCGTGATCACCGCCGACGACGTGGTAGAGGTCATCCAGGAGGAGGCGTCGGAGGACATCTTGCGGATGGGCGGCGTGGCCGGCGAATCGGTCTCCGATCCGGTGTGGGAGACGACCAAACACCGCTTCATCTGGCTCTTCGTGAATCTCGGCACGGCGATCCTCGCCTCCCTCGTGATCAGCCTGTTCGATGCCACCATCGAACAGATGGTGGCCTTGGCCGTGCTGATGCCGATCGTGGCGTCGATGGGCGGCAATGCCGGGACCCAGACCATGACGGTGGCGGTGAGGGCGCTGGCCACGAAGGATTTGGGCGCGGTCAACGCCGCCCGCGTCATTGGCCGCGAGACGCTGGTGGGATTGCTCAATGGGCTCATGTTCGCGGTGATCATGGGCGTCATCGCGTTTTTCTGGTTCGGTAGCGGTCAGCTTGGGATCGTGATCGGGGCGGCGATGATCATTAATCTCTTGGTCGCGGCCTTGTCGGGCATTCTCATCCCGCTCGGGCTTAACGCGCTCGACCTCGATCCGGCCATCTCCTCGGGCGTGTTCGTCACCATGATGACCGATTGCGTCGGCTTCTTCGCCTTTCTCGGCCTTGCGGCCTTGTGGCTGAGCTAGAGGCCGGACGACCAAGCATGTTCTTCTACGTCGCCAAGGTGCTGTGGTTTCTGCTGCAGCCATCCACGCTGATCGCCCTTCTGCTCGCCTACGGCGCCATCCTGATTTGGACGGGCTGGGCGAGATGGGGGCGCCGCTTCGTGACGGTCGGTGCGGTCCTCCTGCTGCTCGTGGGCCTTTCGCCCCTCGGCAATGCTCTGATCCTGCCGCTTGAGGATCGCTTCCCTCGCGCTAATCTCGACCAGCCGCCCGCGCCCACTGGCTTCATCGTGCTGGGCGGCGCCGAGGACCGGCTGGTCGAGATCGCGCGCGGTGCGCCGGCCGTGAACGAGGCGGGCGAGCGCATCCTCGAGACGGTGGTGCTCGCGCGCAGATTCCCGGACGCGAAGATCGCGTTCAGCGGCGGCGACGCCGGCATCCTCTACAAAGCCGACAGCGAGGCGGCTGGGGCGGCGAACCTGCTCACGGGCATGGGCGTTGCGCGGGACCGGCTGATCCTGGAAGCGAGCTCTCGCGACACCTACGAGAACGCGATCTATTTGAAGGCCGAGCTCGGCAGGCTAGGCCTGCTCGGCGCAGGTCGACGCTGGGTGCTGATCACCTCGGGCTTTCACATGCCGCGGGCCATGGGGGCCTTCCGCCGAGCGGGCTTGGAGGTCGAGCCCTGGCCGGTGGACTACCGGACGGTTGGGGAGGCGGATCTCACCCGTCCCTTCGACAAGGTCTCGGAGGGCTTGCGGCGGGTGGACATGGCTGCCCATGAATGGGTCGGCTTGCTCGCCTATTGGCTCGCGGGGCGGAGTGGGGAGCTTTTCCCTGCACCCGCGCCGGTGGGGGGCTGCGATTTGGCTGCTAGCCGACCCGGCAACCCTGGAGCGCCCCCATGTCGATCCAATCCTTAAGATAGATGGCGGCACGGAGTTCGGCGTCGGCGTCTCCGCCAAAGGTCGCGACCATCTCGCAGAGCACGCCGAAGCGCGTGCCGGCAACGGCCTCGTCCCACATCATCGCCTCCTCCGGGCCAAGGGGCCGGAAGCGCGCCCTCACCTCCTGCCGCCAGACGAGGATGGCTTGTGGCTCCGGCAGCAAGCGCGCCTTGGGCGGCGCGGTCGCTTCGCGCAACGCCGACCAGATATCGGCCGCATTGGTCACGAAGGTGAGGCGGAAGGCCGTGGGGTGCGGCGTGAAGACGAGGCTTGGCCAATCCTGCGGCGCGATTTGGGCAAGCTCGGCCAAGCCCAGCGGCTCCGCATCTGGCCCGTCGAAGGCATCGGCAAGCGCCTTCTCGAGGCCCGCGATCTCGGCAAGCTCGGGATGGCTCGCAAGCCCCGCGTCCCGTTTCAGGAAAACTGGAACGTGGCGGCCGAAATCCCGCACGCTCCGTTGGTCGGAGGGGTTGGCGGCAATATAGGACGTGGCCAGTTTCGCGAAGCCCGCATCGCCGAGATAGGCACGGAGTTGCTCATAGTCTTTGCCCAGCACCTCGGCAAGACGCAGGACATAAGCATTGCGATAGACGCCGAAGAGCACCTTCCGCCCTTCCTTGTCGCTGTCCTTGATCGCCGCCAGGATGGCGTCGTCGCCGGCAAGAATGCCCTGCTGGAAACCTTCCTGCAGCTCTTTGAGGCTGGTCATTCGTCGGCTTCGAGGCGGGGCTGCCCATTCGTGGGTTCCCCACGAGTGGGTTCCCCAGCGCCTCACGCGCAATTCCCCGCGCGTGATCGAGCTCGTCCACGAGCTCGGCCAGGGGCGGAATGTTGTCGTCGCGCTCGATCATGGTCGAGACCGGGCCGAAATGGGCGACCGCGGCGCGATAAAGCTCCACACCTCGTCGCAGACCGGATGGTCATGGGTGTCGATGATGTGGCTCTCCTCGTGGCTGTGGCCGGCCACATGAAATTGTACGACGCGGTCGCGCGGCACGCCGTTTAGGAAATCGCCCGCGGCGAAGCCGTGATTGAAGGCGCTTACATAGACGTTGTTCACGTCGAACAAGAGCCGGCAATCGGCGCGGTTTGCCACCTCGCTCACGAACTCCCACTCCGTCATCTCCGATTGACCGACGTAACTGGACACGTTTTCGAGGGTCAGGCGGCGTCCAAGAAAGTCTTGCACCTGGCTGACGCGCTCGACGACGTGGTCGAGGACCTCCTGCGTGTAGGGGATGGGCAAGAGGTCGTGCAGGTTCACGCCATGCACGGCCGGTCCAGCACAGATGGTCCGACATCCAGACGGGGTTGACGCGCGCCGCAAGCGCCTTGAGCCGGGCCAAATAATCCATATCGAGCGGAGAGGTGGAGGCGATGGAGAGCAACACGCCGTGCATCACCACCGGATAACGCTCGCAGATCTGATCGAGCATGCGGAGTGGCTGGCCGCCCCCGACCATGTAATTCTCCGAGATCACCTCGAACCAGTCGATGTTGGGCGACCCGTCCAAGATCTCCGCATAGTGCTGGAGTCTGAGGCCTAAGCCAAAGCCGAGGAAGGGCGGCTTCTCGGTGCCCATCGCATCACCTCCTTGAGCCCAATGGGGGCAGCCGGCCGCTGCTCGCGGCCGGCCGTGGGCTCTCGCCCTAATAGTAGCTCTTCTCGAACGTACCGCCCTGGTCGGTGCATTCCGTATTGAGCATCTCGAGCCAGCCTTTGCCCTTGCAAGAGTTCTTGCCCTTGCAGTCATTGCTGGCGCTCTTGCAGGCTCCCTTGCCGGCTCCCTTGCCGGCGCAGCCGTTGACGCCGAAGCAACGGCCCTTGAAGGTCTCGGCATTGGCAGTGGTGATCAACGCGGCGCCGGAAATGATCAGCGCAGCGGCGGTCATGGCGATCTTAGCACCGGATTTCTCAGTGAGCTTCATCGACGACCTCTCCTCTTGTATGAATTTCGACGTTGAAGGCATAGGTGGCGGCGAGAGCCACCAAAGCGAGCTATAGCTGCGAAAGCGCGCGGGCTCGCGTTACTCCTGTTCACGCTTGCGTCAGCCTCTCGTGATTGGGCAAAACGCCGATCCCGCCATTGGGCGCGCCGCATCGACGGACTAGGATAGCGCTCCGATGACCTCCCTAGAAGGTGCGCTTTAGACGAATGACCGTCCATCTCGTCAAACTCTGTGTCGGGGTCGACACGGTGCAGGAGTTCAAGGCGTGGCAGACCGAGAGGCTGAAACAGCTCGGCCGAGCGCGGCAAAACGTCGAGCTTTGTCATCGCACCCTGCAGACGCCGCGGCGAGGCGCTGAGCTGCTCGACGGTGGATCGCTCTATTGGGTGATCAAGGGTTTCATTCTCGTCCGCCAGCGCGTGCTCGAGCTCAAGCCAGACGTGAAGGATGACGGCACCGCCTGTTGTGCCATCGTGCTCGATCCGGAGCTCGTGGCGACGCGGGCGCAAGCGCGGCGCGCCTTCCAAGGCTGGCGTTACCTGTCCGTGACTGACGCACCGACCGATATGCGGGTCGTCGAGGCGGAGGATGAAGAGATGCCGAAGGCGATGCGCGCCGATCTGCGCGAGCTTCGCCTCATTGAGTCTTAGGCGCCGTTGGAACGTTGTCGATCAGCCGGGTCTTGCCGAGATGGACGGCGCCGAGCACGCGCGCCGGTCCCTTGATCGGACCGGAGAGCGGGGCGAGCGTCTCCGGATCGCGGATCGCCACATAGTCCACGCGGAAGCCTTTGGCCTCCAGCTTGAAGCGGCCGGACTCGGCGGCGTCGTCGCAGCCTTGGCCTTGCGCCAAACCCGCGGCCACGTCACTCAGGATCTGGAACAGGATGGGGGCGGCCTGCCGCTCGGCCGGAGCGAGGTAGAAGTTGCGCGAGGACAGCGCGAGCCCGTCAGCCTCGCGGACGATGGGCCCCCCGACGATCCGCACGGGGATGTCGAGATCGCGCACGAGGCGCTTGATCAGCAGCAGCTGCTGGTAATCCTTCTCCCCGAACACCGCCACGTCCGGGGCGCATTGCAAGAGGAGCTTGGTCACGACCGTGGCCACGCCCTCGAAATGATTGGGCCGTGCGGCGCCGCACAAATCGTCGGTGAGACTCGGCTGGTTCACCTGCGTGGCGAAACCAGGCGGGTACATCTCGGCTGTTTCCGGAATGTAGACGAGGTCGGCGCCGGCTTTGGCGAGCTTCTCGACGTCGCCCGACTCATCGCGCGGATAGCGCGTGAAATCCTCTCGCGGCCCGAACTGGATTGGGTTGACGAAGATGGAGGTGAGGACGCGGTTTGCATGGCTCTTGGCGATGGCGATCAGGGACAGATGGCCGGCATGAAGCGCGCCCATGGTAGGGACGAGCGCGATGGTCTCGCCGGCCTTCCGCCATTTGGCGAGTTGCGCCCTCAAATCCTGCACCGTGCGCACAATGGTGATGCTTTGAACCATCAGAGTCCGCCGCTTCTGGCAGCCGGTGACGATAGCAGCCCTAGGCGGCCGAGGCCAATTGCACCGAAGCGCTTGAGTTGGCTTTGCCCCGGCGATGACAATATGCGGCCGCAAGCGGCCGCGTCTCGAAGGATGAGGCCCGAAGGACTAGACTGGCCGCATGGGCGAACCGAAACCGCCTATCGGTGCAGCATTCACCAGGCCGAGTCGCGCCGCGATCAGCGAGGCGCTGCTCGCGGATGAAGGCGAGCTCGTCGCGGCGCTGATCGAAAAGGCGCAGGTCAGCGCGGCGGAGCGGCGCGACATCGCGCGCCTGGCCGAGCGGCTGGTGCAGGCGGCGCGGGCAGGGCGGTCCGAATCGGGTGGCGTCGATTCCTTCCTGCATGAATACGGGCTTTCAAGCCGGGAAGGCGTGCTTCTGCTCTGCCTCGCCGAGGCGCTGCTCCGTATTCCCGATGCCTTGACCGCCGACCGACTGATCGCCGGCACCATCGGCAGCGGCGACTGGGCGCGGCATCTCGGCCATTCCAGCTCGCTCCTGGTCAACGCCTCGACCTACGGGCTGATGCTAACCGGGCGCGTCGTCGATTGGGGCGCGGGCGAGGGCAACGACCTTGGCAGTATGGTCCAGCGCCTGATAGCGACAAGCGGCGAGCCGGTGATCCGCCAGGCGCTGCGCCAGGCGATGCGCATCCTCGGAGGCCAATTCGTGCTTGGCCAGACCATCGAGCAGGCGCTCGGCCATGCCGAGGATGAGGCGCGGGCTGGCTATCGCTTCTCCTTCGACATGCTGGGCGAGGCCGCGCGCACGAGCGAAGACGCGGAACGCTATGCAGCGCGCTATCAAGAGGCGGTCGAGGCCATAGAGGCATGGGCCGGGCCTCCGCCCGCGCGGACGGACGAGGAGCTGCGCACTAGGCCCGGTCTGTCGGTCAAGCTGTCGGCGCTGCATCCACGTTATCAGCCATCGCAAGAAGCGCGCCTACGGGCCGAGCTGTTGCCGCGCCTGAAAGAGCTCGCTTCGACGATGCGGGAAGCCTGGCTGTCGCTCACCATCGACGCCGAGGAGCAAGACAAGCTCGATCTCAGCCTTGGGCTCTTCGAGCCCCTCCTGACCGATCCCGCGCTGCAAGGCTGGAACGGGCTCGGGCTCGCGGTACAGGCCTATGGCAAGCGCGTGCTTCCCCTCATCGCCTCGCTTGCTGAGAGCGTTGCCAGGAGTGGCCGGCGCATTCCGGTGCGACTGGTCAAGGGCGCCTATTGGGACAGCGAGATCAAATGGGCGCAAGACTCGGGGCTTGCCGGCTATCCGGTGTTCACCCGAAAGGTCAACACGGATGTCGCCTACCTTGCCGCGGCGCGGGCGCTGCTCGCACGGCCTGAGCTCTTCTTTCCGCAATTCGCCACCCACAACGCCCATACCATCGCCGCCATCGCCGTGCTCGGCGACGATGCGCCTTACGAGTTCCAGCGCCTCTATGGCATGGGTGAGGCGTTGCATCGGGAGGTGGTGCGGCCAGAGACGTTGGGCAAGCCCTGCCGCATCTACGCGCCGGTCGGCGGGCACAAGGACCTGCTCGCTTATCTGGTGCGCAGGCTGCTCGAGAACGGCGCCAACACCTCGTTCGTCAATCGGCTCGCCGACGACGAGGCGCCGATCGCCGCCATCATTGCCGATCCCGTGGAGAAGGCAGCCAAGCTCAAGCCCAAAGCGAATCCGTTGATCCCGATCCCGCCGAACCTCTACGCGCCGGAACGGCGCAACAGTTTGGGTTTGCCGCTCTGGGACGGATTTGTCCGCGAGCCTTTGCTCGACTCCATCGAACAGGCGCTGGCAGTCCCAGCCGAGGCTGGCCCGATCGTCTGTGGAGAGGCGGTGAGGGGCGGGGAGGTGGTCGCGATCACCTCGCCGCATGATCGGCGCGTGATGGTCGGCGCCTGCCGCACTGCCGATGCGGAGGCCATCGACACGGCGCTCGCGGCCGCCAAGGTGGCCTCCCGGGAGTGGGACGCCCGAGGGGGCGAAGCTCGCGCAGAGTTGCTTGAGCGCACCGCGGATTTGTTCGAGGCAGACCGTGCCGCGCTGATGGGGCTGATGGTGCGGGAGGCGGGCAAGACGCTCGCCAACGCCCAAGGTGAGTTGCGCGAGGCGGTCGACCATCTGCGCTACGCGGCGGTGGAGGCGCGCCAAAGTTTCGCCGCTCCGCTTCCCCTGAAAGGCCCGACCGGAGAGCGCAACGAGCTGTCCCTGCATGGCCGCGGGGTCTTCGCCTGCGTCTCGCCCTGGAACTTCCCGCTCGCCATCTTCACCGGCCAGGTGGCGGCAGCGCTCGCCGCCGGTAACGCGGTGGTGGCGAAGCCCGCCGAGCAGACGCCGCTCATAGCGGCCCGCGCCGTCCGGCATCTGCACGCGGCTGGCATTCCCCCCGATGTGCTGCATCTTCTTCCCGGCCACGGCGAGACGGTGGGCGCCGCCCTGATCGGCGATCCGCGCGTGGACGGCGTCGCCTTCACCGGCGGCACCGATACCGGGATCGCCATCAACCGGTCGCTGGCGGCGCGCGACGGCCCGATCATCAAGCTGATCGCCGAGACCGGCGGGCTCAATTGCATGATCGTGGATTCCTCGGCCCTGCCTGAACAGGTGGTGGACGATTCGCTCAGCTCGGTCTTCGACAGTGCCGGGCAACGCTGCTCGGCCTTACGCGTCCTTTTCCTGCAGGAGGAGGTGGCAGACGCCATGCTCGACATGCTGCGGGGCGCGGCGCGGGAGCTTAGGATCGGCGATCCCCTCGCCTATGCGAGTGATGTGGGGCCGGTGATCGACGCCGAGGCGAGGATAGCGCTCGAGGGGCACAAGGCGCGCATGCGGCAAGAGGCGCGCGAGCTGCTCGATCTGCCCTTGCCCGCGGGATGCGCACACGGCACCTATGTCTCTCCCGCCATCTATGCGATTCCGTCCCTTAAGCTGCTGGAGGCCGAGGTGTTCGGGCCGATCCTCCATGTCGTTCGCTTCGCCGGCGACCGGCTCGCCCAAGTCTGCGAGGCCATCAACGCCACGGGCTATGGGCTCACGCTCGGGCTCCATACCCGCATCCAGGCCACGGCCGAACTCGTGGCCGTGCGGGTAAAGGCCGGCAATATCTATGTGAACCGCAATCAGATCGGGGCGGTGGTGGGGGTGCAGCCTTTCGGCGGCGAGGGGCTTTCGGGAACCGGCCCGAAAACGGGAGGACCAAACTATCTGAAGGGTTTTGCCCTCGAGCGGGTGCGGACCACCGACTTGACCGCGTCCGGCGGCAATACGGCCCTGCTCGCCGCCGCCGCCGACGAGGAGTGAGCCCATTCCCATTGCCGGCCGGCATGGGAGGGTCCATCTTTAGCGTGGGTGGCATACCGATCGGAGGCTTGAAGCTTTATGGCGGCTCGGTCGAAGACGCCGATGACGAAGAAGAGCGGGGCCATCGAAGCCCCGCGCTCGAGCGGCGCCGAGATCGACGTCTTCCTTGCCCAAGTGAGGACTATGACCCCGGCGGTCTCCGGGCGCGGGCGGCTCATCTTCGCCATGGATGCGACCATGAGCCGGCAACCGACTTGGGACCTCGCGCTTAAGCTCCAGGCCGACATGTTCCGCGCCGTCAAGGAGGTTGGCGGTCTCGACGTGCAGCTCGTCTATTTTCGGGGCTTGAACGAGACGCGCGCGAGCAAATGGGTCAGCGATCCGGAGGCGCTGGCACAGCTGATGGGCCGCGTCTCCTGTCGGGGCGGCCTCACCCAGATCGGCAAAGTGCTCACCCATGCCCGGCGCGAAGGCGAACAGACCAAGGTGAACGCCGTCGTCTATGTCGGCGATTGCATGGAAGAGGACCTCGACGAATTGAGCCGGCGCGCGGGCGAGCTCGGCCTGCTCGGCGTGCCAATGTTCCTGTTTCAGGAGGGGCGCGAGGCGAAGGCCGAGCGCGCCTTCAAGGAGATCGCCCGACTGACGCGGGGCGCTTATTGCCATTTCGACGCGGGCTCGGCCCGGCAGCTGCGCGAGCTGTTGGCGGCCGTTGCGGTCTATGCCAGCGGCGGCCGCAAGGCGCTGCAAGATTTCGGCGCGGCGACCAAGAGCGGCGCCGCGGTGCGACTGCTCGAGCAGCTCGGCTGACGCTACGCGCCATGCCGTTCTTCCTTGCCGGTCTTGCGGTTCTCCTGCTCCTCATCTTTGGCGGGCGCTTGCTCGCGACCGCCGACCCGCAAAAGCTTGCCATTGTCTTGCGCAGGGGCACTGGCGTGGCGCTCCTTGCGGTCGCGATCTTCCTGCTGGCGCGAGGAGCTCTGCCGCTCGCCGTCCCACTCGCTGTGTTCGGTCTCGGTCTTCTGGGCGCGCCGCTCGGGCCCTGGTTCGGATCCAAGGGAGCTTTCGGCGGCGCTTCGCGCAAATCTCCCGGGCAAAAATCGCGCGTCCAGACCGAGGCCCTTGAGATGGAGCTCGACCATGACAGCGGGCGTATGGAGGGCCGCTGCCTCAAGGGCAAATTCGCGGGGAGAACCCTCTCCGCGTTGACCGATGAGGAGCTCATCCTGCTGCTCGAGGAGCTGCGTGTCACGGACGCACAAGGCGCGCTCCTCATCGAGGCCTATCTCGACCGGCGCTCGCCAGGCTGGCGCGACCGGGCTTCCGACGAGGCCGCAGGCGAGGAGCCGCGGGGGCGTGCGCGAAGCCGCATGAGCGTCAAGGAGGCTTATGCCGTGCTTGGACTAAGGCCACGCGCGAGCGAGGAGGAGATTCGGGCGGCGCATCGAAAGCTGATGATGAAGGTTCACCCCGATCAGGGCGGGTCGACCTATCTTGCGGCACGCATCAATGAGGCAAAGGACGTCCTGCTCGGCCGCAAATGAGCGAGTCTCGCTTCGCCTGGCGGCGCGCTTAGTTGGCGCGCATCACCACGCAATCGAGCGACATGCGCTTGAGCTCGACGCAAGCGCTGCGGGCGGCGTCTTGCGAGAACCCGGCAAAGCGCGCCCGGTACCACTGCGTGTCGTCCTTCTGAAAGGACATCGCGAGCGGCGGGTGGCCCTCTAGCAGTGTCGCCGCGCGGCCCTTCACCTCGCCGAGGCGGCTTTCGGCCTCGGCTTGCGAGGTGAAGGCCCCGACCTGGACGTGGAACGGGCCCGCGCCGTTTCCGGGCGTGCCCGCGCTTGAGGGCGGGGGCGCGCTTGCGACAGGCTTCGCGGGGGCCGGGTTCGCCGGGCTCGCGGGCTCACTCTGACTGCCGAAGGATGCGGGCTCGCTCGTCGGCCCCGTCGAGGCGAGCGCGAAGACCCGCTTTTTTGCCGCGGGCGGCGGCGCCGACTGAGGCGTCTCGAAGCTTGCAACCAGGGGGCTGGCGGAGGGGTTGGCGGCGATCGCCTTCGGAAAGGACTGGTCGAGCAGCCCGCGCATCGCGGCGTCGCGCTGCCCGCTGGTCTGGCCGCCAAGTACTACGGCCACTAGGTGCTTGTTGTTGCGCCGGACCGAGGCCGTCAGATTGAAGCCGGCCTCGCGGGTGAAGCCCGTCTTGATGCCGTCAGTGCCCCAATAGCCGAACAACAAATGGTTGTGATTGCGGTAGCGCCTGCCGTGATAGCTGAAATATTTCGTCTGGAAGCAGGCGTAATATTCCGGGAAGTCGCGAATCAGATGTTGCGCCAGAATGGCCATGTCCCGCGCCGTGGTGGCCTGCTCGTCATTCGGTAGACCGGAGGCGTTGCGGAAGGTCGTGCCGCTCATGCCAAGGGCCTGCGCCTTCTGCGTCATCGCCCGGGCGAAGTTCTCCTCGGTGCCGGAAAGGTTCTCGGCGATGGTGACGGCGGCGTCATTGGCCGAAAGGGTGACAAGGGCGTTGATGGCGTCGGCCGTGCTGATGGTCGCGCCAGGCATCAGGTTGAGCTTGGTCGGAGATTGGCTCGCGGCGTAGGGCGTCACCACGAGCTCGGAGTCGGTGGTGATTGCGCCAGCGCGCAAATAGGTGAAGAGCATATAGAGGGTCATCATTTTGGTGAGCGAGGCGGGATACCGGGGCGTGTCAGGCGCTTGCTGGTAAAGGACGCGGCCTGAATTCATGTCGACGACGATGGCCGCGGCTATGGCGCTGCCGCCGCCGCTCGATCTCGACTTCGGTTTGGCGAGAGCCCCGCTGAAGGGAAAGGTTGTCGCCAGCACGAGGGCGAGCGCAAGCGCAAGCCACGCGCGACGGCGCGGCGGTCCCCAACGGTTGCGATGATGGATACCCACCCCGTAGCGAAGGCCGCTTGGCCTTCTCCCCCGCTTGCAAACCTCCCCGGTGGGTCTCGCGTGAGCGAGGTGTCCCCGGCGACACTGACCCATAAGACACCCGCATTTTTGCAACTTGGGGGGCCGACTGGGTTCGGAAGGAGGCTAAAATCCGCCGATTGCCAAAGTGTTAAGGCAAGCGGAAGTTTATTGTGCAGTGCAAAAAACTGTTGACCATAGATTGTGCAATGCATATATATTTTTCGCGTTTGCAACACTCACCGCAAGGCTGGTTTCGAGAGAGGGCTCAAGATGCTCAAAGGTTTCGAGGAGTTTCAGAAAGTAGGCAAGGACGGCTTCGATGCGGCCGTCAAATCGTTCGGCGAGATGAACAAGGGCTTCCAAGCCATCGCCGCCGAGGTCACCGACTATTCGAAGAAGGCGTTCGAGGACTCAACCCGCGCTTTCGAACAGCTGTTCGGCGCGAAGTCGGTCGAGCAGGCCGTCGAGATTCAATCGCAATACGCCAAGAAAGCCTATGACACGTACATGGCCGAGATGTCCAAGATCGGTGAGATGTATGCCGGGCTGGCGCGCGATGCGTACAAGCCGGTCGAAAGCGCCTTCGCCAGGAAGGTCGCCTAACGCCCCCCAAACTCAATCTCCTCCATCGAAAGGCCCGGGGTCTTCCCCCGGGTCTTTTTTTTCGCAGTTTTCCTGTCAGCAATTCCCACTATGTTATGGGTGGTGACGCGAGCCGAATTGCTGCGGCTTGCGGGATGCAGCTAGAATGATCAGAATGATCGGTGGAATGGACGACCGCTCGCCTTGGCAGATGAAGAACGAGACGCCACATAGAGGCTGACGATGGCGCGGAACGGCGACAATCGCCGGGGAAGCGACACCGGCACCCATATCATCACCAAGACGCGTCCGAAGACCAAGCGGCCGAGCCTCTACAAGGTGCTGCTTCTCAACGACGATTACACGCCGATGGATTTCGTCGTGTACGTGCTCGAGCGCTTCTTCAACAAGCCGCCAGAGGAGGCAACCCGAATCATGCTCCACGTCCACCAGAAGGGTGTCGGCATTTGTGGAGTCTACACTTACGAGGTGGCTGAGACTAAAGTAGCTCAAGTGACGAGCTTTGCCCGTCAGCACGAGCACCCGCTACAATGCACCATGGAGAAAGAGTGAGGATCTAGTGGCTTCGTTCTCATCCAGCCTGGAACAGGCGCTCAGGCGCGCGCTGCAATACGCCAATGAGCGCAGTCACGAATATGCGACGCTGGAGCATCTGCTCCTGTCGCTGATCGACGACCGCGACGCGGCGGCGGTGATGCGCGCCTGCGACGTCGATCTCGATCTGTTGCGGGACAAGCTCACGGGCTACCTCGACAACGAGCTCGGGGGCCTCGTGCTCGATTCGCATAACGACGCGCAGCCTACCGCCGGCTTCCAGCGCGTGATCCACCGCGCCGTCGCCCATGTGCAGTCCTCTGGGCGTGAGGAGGTGACGGGAGCCAATGTGCTCGTGGCCATCTTCGCCGAGCGGGAAAGCCACGCAGCCTTCTTCCTGCAGGAGCAGCACATGACCCGGTTCGACGCGGTCAACTATATCAGCCATGGCATCGCCAAGCGGGCCGGCATGTCGGAGCCCCACGCCGTGCGCGGCGTGGACGAGGATGCCGCGACCGTCGAGGGCGGCGACGAGAAGAAGCGCGGCGCCGACGCGCTCGAGGTCTATTGCATTAATCTGAACCAGAAGGCGCGCGCCGGCCGGATCGACCCCTTGATCGGCCGTGGTCCCGAGATCCAGCGCACCATCCAGGTGCTCTGCCGACGGCAGAAGAACAATCCGCTGTTCGTGGGCGACCCCGGCGTCGGCAAGACGGCCATCGCCGAGGGCCTGGCGCGCCGCATCGTCATGGGCGACGTGCCGGAGGTGCTGGCCGAATCCACCATCTTTCAACTCGATATGGGCGCGCTGCTCGCCGGCACCCGCTATCGGGGTGATTTCGAGGAGCGGCTCAAGGCGGTGATGCGAGAGATCGAGAATTATCCCGGCGCCATCATGTTCATCGACGAGATTCACACGGTGATCGGAGCGGGCGCCACCTCGGGCGGCGCCATGGACGCCTCGAATCTGCTCAAGCCCGCGCTGCAGTCGGGCACGCTCCGCTGCATCGGCTCGACCACCTACAAGGAATACCGGCAGCATTTCGAGAAGGACCGGGCGCTTGTCCGGCGGTTCCAGAAGATCGACGTGAACGAGCCCTCCGTCTCCGACGCGATCGAGATCCTCAAAGGGTTGAAGCCCTATTTCGAGGACTTCCACCGCGTCCGCTACACGCGCCAGGCGATCAAATCGGCGGTCGAGCTTTCGGCCAAATACATTCACGACCGCAAGCTGCCCGACAAGGCGATCGACGTGATCGACGAGACGGGCGCCTCGCAGATGCTCGTCCCTGAGCGGCAGCGGCGGAAGGTCATCGGCGTCAAGGAGGTCGAGTCGACCATCGCCACCATGGCGCGGATTCCGCCGAAGACGGTGTCGAAGTCCGATGCCGAGGTCTTGCGCGCTATCGATCAGGACCTGAAGCGGGTCGTGTTCGGCCAGGACAAGGCGATCGAGGCGCTGGCGGCGGCGATCAAGCTGTCACGGGCCGGCTTGCGCGAGCCCGAGAAGCCGATCGGCTGCTACATGTTCTCCGGCCCGACCGGCGTCGGCAAGACCGAGGTCGCGCGCCAGCTCGCGACCCTGCTCGGGGTCGAGCTGCTTCGCTTCGACATGAGCGAATATATGGAGCGGCACACAGTGTCGCGCCTGATCGGCGCGCCGCCCGGCTATGTCGGCTTCGATCAGGGCGGTCTGCTCACCGACGGCATCGACCAGCATCCGCATTCCGTGCTGCTGCTGGACGAGATCGAGAAGGCGCATCCGGACCTGTTCAACATCCTGTTGCAGATCATGGATCACGGCAAGCTGACCGACCACAACGGCAAGCGGGTTGACTTCCAGAACGTGATCCTGATCATGACCACCAATGCCGGGGCGTCTGACCTCGCCAAGGCGGCGATCGGCTTCAACCGCTCGAAGCGCGAAGGCGACGACGAGGAGGCGATCACGCGGCTGTTCAGCCCGGAGTTCCGCAACCGGCTCGACGCCATCATCCCCTTCGCCAGCCTCTCGCCGGAGGTCATCGCCAAGGTGGTGGAGAAGTTCATCTTCCAGCTCGAGGCGCAGCTCGGCGACCGCAATATCACCATCGAGCTTACGCCCGAGGCGAACGCCTGGCTTGCCGAGCGTGGCTATGACGACAAATTCGGCGCGAGGCCCTTGAGCCGGGTGATCCAGGAGCACATCAAGAAGCCGCTCGCCGAGGAGATCCTGTTCGGCAAGCTCAAGGACGGCGGCATCGTGCGCGTGCTCATCACGGAGGAGAAGGGCGAGAAGATCCTGGGCTTCGAATATATCAAGCCCGATGCGCCGATCCGCCCGCGCGGGCCAGATGGCGTCGATCCCGAAGATTTCGATCCTGAGGATTCCGCGGCCCTCGAGCGCGGTCCCAAACCGGCGGCGAAGCCCAAGGCGAAGCGCGCGCCACGCCGCGCCCCGGGATCGCGCCGGCCGGGCGCCAGACGCGGCACTGGCTCAAGCCCGGTGCCGAAGGTGCCCTTGGGCTCGCGCTAATCGTACTGGACCCAACACGACTTTCGTCATGGCCGGGCTTGTCCCGGCCATCCACGTTTTCAGGCAGGCATGCAGTGAAGCCGTGGATGCCCGGCATAAAGCCGGGCATGACAATTGCTGTTAGGCCGAGGTCGCCCCTTGAAGTTTTTTCCGGATTTTATCGGCGATAGCTGCAAGGGCCGCCTGGTCGACCATCTGGCCGGCATGGGGCTTAAGCGGCCGGCCTTCCTTTACGGGCAAGATGTGAAAATGCAGGTGGAACACCGTCTGGCCGGCCGCCGCGCCGTTGAATTGCTGGATCAGCAGGCCGTCCGCGCCCATTTCGTCCCTGATCATGGGCGCGAGCTTCTGCACCACCGCCATCAGCTTCGCGAGGGCCTGAGGCGTCACGTCGAATAGGTCGCGGGCTTGCGCCTTGGTGATCACCAGAGCGTGGCCGTCGGTGCGCGGCATAATGTCGAGGAAGGCGAGGGTGTCCTCGTCCTCGTAGATCTTGTGACAGGGCAGCTCGCCGCGCAGCACCTTGGCGAAGACGTTGCTCGGATCGTAGGCCATGGATCGCGTCCCTCACTCTCGCTTTCTTGAGTCATTTCCATTCGCTGCGGCCGCAAGGTCAACCGGAAAATTGAGCTCGCTACCCCCCTCCCGACAGCGAGCCGGAGGCTCGCTGTCGACCTCCCTTCAAAGGCAAATAACTTGACGCGCTTGCCACAAGTTCTTCCCTCCCCCCTTGAGGGGGAGGGATAGGGAGAGGGGTCTCGTTCATTGCTGGTGCCAATTTTCGCTGGCATGACAAAACTCAGTCAGTGTTGCGGTAAGGGGACTCCTCGCTGAGCAGGGCGATCTCCCGCGCGACGGCCAGGCGCTCGCGTTTGAGATAATCGGCGACGGCGCGGCGCAAGCCTGGATCGGCGATCCAATGGGCGCTGTAGGTGGTGACGGGCAAATAGCCCCGGGCAAGCTTGTGCGCCCCTTGCGCGCCGGCCTCGACGCGGCCAAGCTTGTGCGCAATCGCAAAGTCGATGGCCTGGTAGTAGCAGACCTCGAAATGCAAATGAGGGTGCTCCTCGATCGCGCCCCAATAGCGCCCGAACAGGGTGTCGCTGCCGATGAAGTTCAGCGCTCCGGCGACGGCGCGGCCCGTGCGCTTGGCGAGCACGAGCAGGATCTCGTCGCGCATGGTCTCGCCAATCAGGCTGAAGAAGGAGCGCGTGAGATAGGGCGTGCCCCATTTGCGCGTGCCCGTATCCATGTAGAAGGCGAAGAAGGCGTCCCAATGGGCCTCGGTAAGATCGGCGCCCGTGATCCACTCGATCTCGATGCCATGGCCAAGCGCGTCGGTGCGCTCCTTGCGGATGGTTTTCCGCTTGCGTGAGGACAGTGCGCCCAGGAAGTCCTCGAAGCTGCCATAGCCCTCGTTCCGCCAATGGAATTGCTGGTCGGTGCGCTGCAGAAAGCCGAGCCGGCCCGCGAGCTCCCACTCATCGCGCGTCAGGAAAGTGACGTGCAGCGACGAGGTGTCCAGGCGCTGGGCGAGCGTCGTCGCGGCCTGCAACAGAATGGATTCGCGCTTTGTGCGATCCGGACCTTCCCGGATAAGCACGCGCTTGCCCGTGACAGGGGTGAAGGGCACGGCCGATTGCAGCTTCGGATAGTAGCTGCCGCCGGCCCGGTCATAGGCGTCTGCCCAGGCTTGATCGAAGACATATTCGCCGTAGGAATGGGATTTCAGATAGCAGGGCATGCAGCCAGCAAGCCTTACCCCCGCATCTTCGAGCAGCAGATGCTGGGGCAGCCAGCCGGTCGCTCGGGTGGCCGCGCCGCTCTCTTCCAGAGCTTCAAGAAATGCATGGGAAATAAACGGGTTAGACGGACGGCCTGAGGCCGCGGTCGAATCGCCGCCCCGCGCGCAGGTATCCCACTCCGCAGCCGGCACATCGGCGATGCGGGAGGAGACGCGCACGATAACGTTTTCCTCCCCACTTTCGGTCCTTGGCCGGTTGGAGCGCTGCTCGATATCGCCCATGGCTTAAGGCACAACTCCTTCAAAGATCATGGCGTCGGCGTAGCGGAGCGCTCTCGCCTTCTCGGCTTGCGTTCGCACCGTCCAGGTGAGCAGCGGAAGCCCGAACAGGCCACGCACGATGGCCGGCGCAAGCGCGGGCAGCGCCTTCACATCGTAGGCGATGAAGTGGGGCCGCGCGATGGCGGCGGTGAGCAGGTGCCGCATGGCAAAGCGTTTGCCCGCGGACAGCTCGGACCAATAGCGCCGATCCGCGAACCGCTCGGCAATGAGACCGCGCGGCAGGGCGGGCGCGGCGCGCCTGAAGGCGGCGACCAAGTGAGGATCGAAGGACATCACCGCCACGGGGCCAGCATAGGGCTGGAGCATTTCGGCGATAGCGGCCTCATAGCGGGGATCGCCTCCCCAGGTGCTCTTCACCTCGAGCACGAGCGGCACGCGCCCGTTGACGAGGGCGAGCAGCTCGCCAAGCGAAAGGATGCGGTCCTTGCTATTGCGCAAGGGAATGGCCGAGAGGGAAGCGGCATCGCGCGCGGCCACCGCGCCGCTCTCCGCGGTGAGCCGTTCCAGGGTCCGGTCGTGGAAGACGACGGGCAATCCGTCCTTCGCACATTGCAGGTCGACCTCGATGGCGTAGTCCTTCGCCATGGCCGCCGCGACCGCCGACGCGCTGTTTTCGAAGACGCCGTGCGTCTCGTCATGGAGCCCGCGATGGGCGATCGGCCGCTTCAACCAATCGAGCGCAGCGCGGGTCATGGGGTCTTGCCGGGCCCTGCGGGCCTAGTCCACCGCGAAAATGGCGTCGATCTCGACCGCGGCGCCGAGGGGCAGGCCCGAGCAGCCGACCGCGATGCGGGTGTGCCGTCCCCTTTGCCCAAGCACTTTGACGATCAGCTCGGAGGCGCCGTTGATCACCTTGGGATGGTCGACAAATTGAGGCGCAGCATTGACATAGCCGTTCAGGCGAAGACATTGCACGATGCGGTCGAGATCGCCGAGTGCGGCCTTGGCCTGAGCCAGGATGTTCAGGCCGCAGAGCCGCGCGGCGTCCTGACCTTGCGGCACATCGAGACCCGCGCCGAGGGTGCCTGCCACGGCGACGCGCCCGTCCTTCAGGGGCAATTGACCCGCCACGTAAAGCTGGCCGTTGAGGTGAAGGAATGACACGTAATCGGCCACGGGTGCGGGGACCTCGGGAAGAACGAGGTCGAGGGCCTTCAGCCGAGCTTCGATCTCTCCTGCCATGGGACCTCCGATCGATCGCGCGGTGGGGAGGGATTGGAGACCATCGGGCAAATCTCGACCCGCCGCAAGCTCAGCCAAGGAACCCTTGTCCCGGAGGGCGGTTGGTGCGAAAAATCGCTGCCTGAGGCGGCCATCTTGGCTTCGGGCGGTGGGTCAGGCGAGGACAGATATGACCGTGGGTTTCAAACTGGTGCTGGCGCTGCTATCGGCGTCGCTGCTCTTCGGGGGGCTGGCAAGCCCTGCCGAGGCGTTCGCGGCCAAGGAGCCGATCAAGCTCACGCCCCACCGCGCCGTCTATCAGATGACGCTCGACGATGCCCGCTCGGCCTCAGGCATCACGGGAATCGACGGGCGCATGGTGTTCGAATTCTCCGGCTCCGAATGCGACGGCTACACCCTGAATATGCGCATGGTCACGCAGATGACCGATTCCCAAGGTCAGACCAACCTCACCGATCTTCGGTCGTCGACCTGGGAGCAGGGCAACGGCGACAAGTTCCGGTTTCAGTCGGCGCAATATCTGAACGACAAGCTCGGCGACGTCACTATGGGCCGAGCGGTGCGCACCACACCCGATACGGCGGTCCAGGTGAAGCTCAGCCAGCCGAGCCGCGCCGAGCTCAACCTTTCGGGCAAGGTGCTGTTCCCCACCCAGCACAGCCTCGCGTTGATCGACGCGGCGCGAGGCGGCCAGTCGTTGTTTCAAGCCCAGATTTATGACGGCTCCGAGAAGGGGCAGAAGGTCTATGAGACCACGGCCTTTATCGGCAAGCCGGTTGCCCCAGGAACGGAGCCGGCACTCGAAGTCCCGGCCAAGGAAAAGGGTCTCGCCGAGCTCGTTTCGTGGCCTGTGTCGATCGGCTATTTCGAGGACAAGGCCGGAGATCTAACGCCGAGCTATCAAATCGATTTTCGTCTTTACGCCAATGGCGTGAGCCGCGAGCTGCTCATCGATTATGGCGACTTCTCGATCCATGGCACGCTGACCTCGCTCGAATATCTCAAGGCCGAGGAGTGCCATAGCGGATCCTCGGCGCCGGCGCCTTAAGCGGCGGGGATTAGAGACCAGAGGGCGGATCGCGCCGTTCCGGCGGCCGGCGGTCGTGTCGCCGCCGGGCCGGAAAAATCGCCGTTTCCCGTGATCTCTCCCCGATGCCCCTAAAGAGTTTGGTTACAGGTTTACAGTGAAATCCACGATCCAAGGGAGTGGGGAGCGAACCGGATGTTCTGGAGGGTTGGGCCTGCGCGCGGCGCCATGGCGCCGAGAGGCGAGATCGCCCATCATAGGCCGTCCGAATCGGCTGGGCCGCAGCCTATGACCAAGACCGTTCTGATCGTCGAGGACAATGAGCTGAACATGAAGCTGTTTCATGATCTGCTCGATGCCCATGGCTACAAGACGCTGCAGACGCGAAACGGCATGGAGGCGCTTTCGCTTGCACGGGAGCACCGGCCGGACCTCATCCTCATGGACATCCAATTGCCCGAAGTGTCGGGCCTCGAAGTGACCAAATGGCTGAAGGAGGACGATCAACTCCGGCAGATCCCGGTGGTCGCGGTCACCGCCTTCGCCATGAAGGGGGACGAGGAGCGCATTCGCGAAGGCGGCTGTGAGGCCTACATCTCCAAGCCGATCTCGGTGTCGATGTTCCTCGATACGGTCCGGCAATTTATCGGCGAGGCACGGTAGCGACGCCATGACCGCACGCGTGCTCGTCGTCGACGACGTCGACGCCGACCTCAAGCTGCTCGAGGCGCGCCTCACCGCAGATTATTTCGAGGTGCGCACGGCCCATAACGGCGCGGAAGCGCTCCATATCTGCGCGCGAGCGCGCCGACGTGGTGCTGCTGGACGTGATGATGCCCGGCATGGACGGCTTCGAGGTCTGCCGGCGGCTCAAGGCCGAGCCCCGCACGCAGCACATCCCGGTGATCATGGTCAACGCGCTCGATCACCCGTCGGACCGGGTGAAGGGGCTCGAGGCCGGGGCCGACGACTTTCTCACCAAGCCGGTCGACGACGTCGCGCTGATCACGAGAGTGCGGAACCTTGCGCGGCTGAAGATGCTGACCGACGAAATGCTGATGCGGGCCTCGCAGCGCGGCAAGCCACTCTCGCTGCTCTTGCTCGACATCGACTATTTCAAATCGGTCAATGACAGCCATGGCCATGATGCCGGGGACTCGCTCTTAAGGGAGTTCGCCTCCAGGGTCCGCCGCAACATTCGCGGCATCGATCTTGCCTGCCGGCTGGGTGGCGAGGAATTCGTCGTGGTGATGCCCGACACCGACCTTGCCAAGGCCTACCATGTGGGCGAACGCCTTCGCCAATGCATCGCGGCAGCGCCCTTCTATGCAGGGAGGCGAGCGTCGGCGTGGCCTCGCTCGAATTCGCCGACGATACGCCGGAGCTCATTTTGAAGCGGGCGGATCAGGCGCTCTATTGCGCCAAGCGCGACGGCCGTAACCGGGGGTCGCCGACGCGGCCTAAAAGCGAGCTGCGCTTCGATCGAGCTTCCGATTCTCTAGTCGGGTATCTCGTCTTGCGGCGCTCTGTGTTACGCTCGGCGCTGGCGCCGCAGGGCTGCAACGGGGGGCGTCTTTCCGCGTTTCCAAGCGAATCACCCTGCGGGTAGTTGCCCCAAAGTGCCTTTCCACTTGACGTAGCGACTGAAGCTTGCACCTTAAGGGATTACAATGGCTGATTTTTCGACATGTTAAGCAAGCGATGGAGTTTGATTTTGTCGATTTGTCGGCTAGTTTAGTATTTGACTTGATGCCGATTGGAATTGGGGTCGGAGGTAAAGTATGGGGTAAGGGGGGTGCTCGCGAGCCGTCTCTCGCGCAGGCATGCTCGACATCCTCGATGAGATAACCCTACGGAATGCTCAGGTCCGCCGCATCTCCTGGGTCCGTGGGGTTCGGCCGGTCGGAGCGCGGTTTGAGTGGCCTCCTCGTTAGCGCCGCGTTTCGGCCGGCCACCTAGTCAAAGGATCGAGGCATCCTTGGTCCTTGGGCTTCGTGGTCAGCCCTATCGATGTCTTGAACTCACGCTGGACCAGCCACGCTCGGCCATTCTGCTGCGCGAGCGTCTGCCACTCACAAGACGGGCCGGGCTTCAAATTACGACCCGCTCCCGCGTCCTCGGCGGCTATTTGATCTTGGCTTCCTTGAATTCGACGTGCTTGCGCGCGACCGGATCGTATTTTTTGAAGATGAGCTTCTCGGTCTGGGTCCGCGGATTCTTCTTCGTCACATAATAGAAGCCGGTGCCCGCGGTGCTCACGAGCTTGATTTTTTGCGAGACGGGTTTGGCCATGGCGTCCTCAAGGTCAATCTGAAAAGTTGGGCGAACCCTACTCGCCGCGACCGGGAAGTCAAGGCCGGCACCTTCGGTCAGGCGGTCCGGGCCCCCGGTTAGGTGGATCGATTGCGGCCTATCGTCTCGTCGAGGCCCTCGATCGTCTCCTCCTCGGCATCGGGATCGAAGCCGTGCATCAGCAGCGCCCATTGCAAGCCGACGAGAGCCCCCTTGACCGGGGGCAGGATGAGCAGCGCGAGCAGCACGGTCAGCGGCAGCCAGAGAACCGCATGCAGCCAAAGCGGCGGCCGGTAAGTCATCTCCATGACGAGCACGAGGCCGACGACGATATGGCCGACGATGATGATGGTGAAATAGGGGGGAGCGTCGTCGGCGCGATGGTGGTGCAGCGCCTCACCGCAAGCCGGGCAATGGTCCGCAACCTTGAGATAGCGCCGGAACAGGGCGCCCTTGCCGCAGGCGGGACACGAGAGCCGCGCGCCTCTCAAGAGGGATTGCAGGACCGAACGCTCGCCCGTCGATCCGTCGCCAGGGCGAGCAACGCCGGCGGTGCTGTATGGTGGTGATCTATCCCGCATTGTGACTCCTTAACTGCGACCTGTGCGGTGTCAATTCAAGAGCGTTTCGCCGAAGCGCATTCGCGATACTTGGTCAAGCTTAGCGGCGAGCGCGAGACCGGTCTCGCCGTGCGCCTTGAGGTCTGCCCCTTTGGCCTTGGGCGGCGCGCCTCGGCTTGATCCCGATCATGCGCCCTTCGCTCAAAAGCTCGAAGCGGAGCGCGCCCGCGCTCGGGATTGCCTCGACCAGGCGGACCTCCACGGCGTCGCCGAGCTGGAAGGCCGCGCCGGTGTCCTCGCCGATCAGCGCTTGGTGCGTCTCGTCATGGTAGAAATATTCATGGCCGATGGAGGAAGCCGGCACGAAACCGTCGGCGCCGGTCTCGGTCAGCCGCACGAACAGACCGGTGCGGGTGAGGCCGGAGACGCGGGCCAGGAAGCGGGCGCCAATGCGGTCGGCGAGATAGGCCGCGATCAGACGATCGGCGGTCTCGCGCTCCGCCGCCATCGCCCGCCGCTCCGTGCCGGAAATGCTCTCGGCGATGGTCTCGAGCACGGGGATCTCGGTATCCGTCAAACCGCCTTCGCCCAGCCCAAGCGCGCGGATCAGCGCCCGGTGCACGATCAGATCGGCGTAGCGGCGGATCGGCGAGGTGAAATGGGCGTAGCGGCGGAGATTGAGGCCGAAATGGCCGAAATTGCCGGCGCTGTATTCGGCCTGGGCCTGGCTCCGCAGAATCACCTCGCCCACGAGCTCCGCCGCCGGGCTTGCCCGCGTCTCGGCGAGAATGCGGTTGAAATGGGCGGGCTTCATCTGCCCCGTCTTGGGCAGTTTCAGCCCAAGGGTGCCTAAGAACTCCGAGAGCGACGAAAGCTTTTCCTTCGAGGGCTGATCGTGCACGCGGTAGATCAAGGGCGTCCGCTTCGCCTCGAGCGTCTCCGCAGCTGCGACATTGGCCGCGATCATGAACTCCTCGATCAAACGGTGAGCGTCGAGGCGGGCAGGGGTGGCGACGCCGCGGACGCGGCCCTCTTCGTCGAGCAGGATCTTGCGCTCGGGCAAATCGAGGTCGAGCGGCGCGCGCTCGTTGCGCGCCCGGGTGAGGCTCGCATAAGCCCCCCATAGCGGCCGGAGCACGGGATCGAGCAACGGGCCGGTCACGTCGTCGAAGTTGCCGTCGATGGCGCTTTGCGCTTGCGCGTAAGCAAGCGCCGCTGCCGAGCGTATCAGACCGCGCAAGAACCGATGGTCCTTCTTATGTCCGTCCTTGTCGAAGACCATGCGCACGGCAAGGCATGGCCGCGCCTCTCGCTCTCTCAAGGAACAGAGGTCGTTGGAGATCCGCTCCGGCAGCATCGGCACCACGCAATCGGGGAAGTAGACGGAGTTGCCGCGGCTTCTTGCTTCCTTGTCAAGGGCGCTGCCGGGCTTCACGTAGGAGGCGACATCGGCAATGGCGACCATCACGACCCAGCCGCCCTTATTCTTGGCATCGGGGTCGGGCTCGGCCCAGACGGCGTCGTCGCGGTCGCGGGCATCTGACGGATCGATGGTGACGAAGGGCAGGTGCGTCAAATCTTCCCGGCGCTTGAGGTCGGGCTTGCCCGCGGCCTCTGCCTCGCCGAGCACGGAATCGGGGAAGCTGTCGGGGATGCCGTGGGCATGGATGGCGATCAGGCTCGTCGCACGCTGGTCCTGCGGATTGCCGAGCCTCGCCGTGATGCGGGCGCTCGCCGCGCCAAACCGTGACGGGCCGGCAAGCTCGAAGCGGACCAGCTCACCGCTCAGGGCGTCCTGCGTGGCCCCCCGCGCGACCCTCCATTCTTTCAGCTGCTTGCGGTCGACGGGATCGATGACGCCTGCGCCTCCCGCAAGGCTCCGGAAGACGCCGAGCTGACTCCGCGTGGCGCGGGGAAGCCGCTTGATCGGTCGGGCCTGATAGGGGGTGTTGGCGTCGGCGCCAAGCGTCGTGATCCGCGCCAGGACCCGATCGCCAAGGCCGGCAGCAGGACCCTTATCCTGCTTGCTCTCGACCACGAGAATGCGCGGCGGGGGGCCCTGCTCTTCGGGCCAAGTCGAGGGGCGGGCGATGAACTCGCCATGACTATCGCGCTCGACGATCTCGATCACCGTGACCGGGGGCAACACGCCCGGACGTTGAAGCTTTCGCCGCGAACCCGCGATCAGCCCGTCGTCGGCCATGTCGCGCAACAGCTCTTTCAGGGCGATCCGGTCGCTTCCCTTGATCCCGAAAGCGCGCGCGATCTCGCGCTTGCCGGTACGCTCGCTCGCGCCTTGCAGGAAGTCGATGATCTCTTGCTTCGACGGGAGCTTGCCCACGGATCAGGTTTTGCGAGAAGCCTTAGCTCTGGCTAGGAGGTTTCACCACGAGTGGTTTCACCATGCGTGGGTTCGCCACGAGTGGGTTCCCCATAAATCCGTTCTAGCACACGTGGCCAGCGCGAGCGCGCTTCAGCTTGCCGGCTCCTTCTCCACGGCCTCTTTCTCTCTCTTGGGCTTCCTTGCCTTGCGCGCGGGCTTCTTCGCCAGTCCCTTGGCGCTCCTCGCGGCGATCAGCTCGACGGCCTCGGCGAGCGTGAGCTCTCCCGGGTCGCGATCCTTGGCCAGAGTGGCATTGACCTTGCCGTGCTTGACGTAAGGGCCATAGCGCCCGCTCAACACCTGCACCGCACCGCCGAGCCCTGGGTGCTCGCCCAGATCCTTGAGCACCGATGCCCCGCGCCGGCTGCGGCTTGCGGCCTTCTCGGCGAGCAGGCTGACGGCGCGATTGGTGCCGACGGTGAAGACCTCCTCCTGACCGGAAAGGCTCGCATATTTGCCGTCATGCTGGACATAAGGGCCGAAGCGGCCGAAGCCTGCGGTGATGGGTTTGCCGGTCTCGGGATGGGCGCCCACCTCGCGCGGCAGCGACAGCAGCGCGAGCGCGCGGGTCAAATCAATGCTCTCGGGATCGGAGCCCTTCGGGATCGATGCGCGTTTGGGCTTCTCCTCGCCATTCTCGCCGAGCTGGACGTAAGGCCCGAAGCGTCCGCTGCGGAGCGTCACCTCAAGTCCGGTTTCAGGATCGGTGCCGATCGCCTTCCCCTCACTGCCAAGGGAGGAGGCCTTGTCGCCTCCCTCGGCAAGCTGGCGGGTGAAGCGGCAGTCTGGGTAGTTGGAACAGCCGATGAAAGCGCCGAACCGCCCGATTTTGAGGCCGAGGCGCCCGGTGGCGCATGACGGGCAGGCGCGCGGATCGCCGCCGGCTTCCGTGCCGGGGAAGATATGGGGCCCAAGCATGTCGTTCAGCGCGTCAAGCACCTCGGTGATGCGCAGCTCCCCGATTTCGTTCACCGCCGCAATGAAATCGCGCCAGAAGTCGCGAAGGACGTCCTTCCATGCGAGCTGGCCCGCCGAGATCAGGTCGAGCTTCTCCTCGAGATCGGCGGTGAAATCGTATTCGACGTAGCGGCTGAAGAAGCTCTCCAGGAACGCCGTCACCAGCCTGCCCTTGTCCTCGGGCACGAGCCGCTTCTTGTCCAGCCGCACATATTCGCGGTCGCGCAGGATGTTCAGGGTCGAGGCATAGGTGGACGGCCTACCGATGCCGAGCTCTTCCATCTTCTTGATCAGCGTGGCTTCGCTGTAGCGGGGCGGCGGCTCGGTGAAATGCTGTCTCGCCTCGATGTTGCGGGCGTCGAGGGCGTCGCCCTTCGTCAGTGCCGGAAGGCGGCCGCCATCCTCGCCTTCCGCATCGTCGGTGCCCTCTTCATAAAGCTTGAGGAAGCCGTCGAAGCGGACCACGGAGCCCGTGGCACGCAAGCCGTAGGCCACGCCGTCCTTGCCGTTGACCTCGATCTCGGCGGTGGTGCGCTCGATCTCGGCGCTCGCCGCCTGGCTTGCAAGCGTCCGCTGCCAGACGAGCTTGTAGAGCTTGGCCGCGTCGTCCTCGAGATAGCGCGCGACCTGGTCGGGCGGCTTGGTGAAGTCCGTGGGCCGGATGGCTTCATGGGCTTCCTGGGCGTTCTTGGCCTTGGTCTCGTATTGTCGCGGGGATGAGGGCAAATAGCGGGGCCCATAGAGGCGCTCGACGGTTTGTCGGCAGGCGGCGACCGCTTCCGGAGCGATCTGCACGCCGTCGGTGCGCATATAGGTGATCAGCCCCTCGCTCTCACCGCCGAGATCGACCCCTTCATAGAGCCTTTGTGCAAGCTGCATAGTCTGGCGCGGCGAAAGCCCAAGCTTCCGCGACGCCTCCTGCTGCAAGGTCGAGGTGGTGAAGGGGGGCGCTGGATGCCGCCGCTGCGATTTGCTCTCCACGCTTCCGACGATGAAGCGGCCGCCTTCGAGCGCGGCCTTCAGGCGCAAGGCCGTCGCCTCGTCGGCGATGTGAAACTTCTCGAGCTTCTTGCCGGCGATGGCGACAAGGCGGGCGGGGAATGTCTCGGCCTTGGCGGTGGCGAACTCGGCCACGAGCGACCAATATTCCTGCGCCTTGAACCTTTCGATCTCGGCTTCGCGGTCGCAGACCAGGCGGAGCGCGACGGACTGCACACGCCCCGCGGAGCGGGCGCCGGGCAGCTTCCGCCACAGCATCGGAGACAGGGTGAAGCCCACAAGATAGTCGAGCGCCCGGCGGGCGAGATAGGCGTTCACCAGCGGACCATCGATCTCGCGCGGATGCCGCATGGCGTCGAGCACGGCGTCCTTGGTCACGGCGTTGAATACCACCCGCTCCACCGCGACCTTGCCCAAGGCCTTCTTGCGGTCGAGCACCTGATAGACGTGCCAGGAGATGGCCTCGCCCTCGCGATCGGGGTCGGTGGCGAGGATCAGTTTGGTCGCGCCCTTGACCGCCTTGGCGATCTCGTCGAGCCGCTTGGCCGCCTTGGGCTCGACATCCCAATGCATCTCGAAATCCTTCTCCGGCTCGACCGAGCCGTTCTTCGACGGCAGGTCACGCACGTGACCGTAGGAGGCGAGCACGCGATAACCCGCGCCGAGATATTTGTTCACGGTCTTTGCCTTGGCTGGCGATTCGACGATGACGATGTTCATTGGGAGGTTCCATAGCCGGCGCGAAAAGCGCCCGGCTCGAAGGGGGTAGCCGCCGCGTCTTGCCCTCGCAATGCGGCGAAAATGGTGTCTTGGGCGAGGAGTGTCAATTTCCACTGAACGGGCGAGCTGGCATTGTAGTGAAGTCGAAATTGACAACTTTAGGATGTTATAGACTAATTAATGCAACCTGAAGTTGCTGGCTTTTAGGGAGAGCGGAATTGGCCAATCGGCTTAAGACGAAACAAAATGCAGCGCCAAGGTCCAAGAACGCCCCACCCGGGGGAGGCTCGTCCGGCAACGAATCGGATCTGACGCGCCGCGAGGCCGCCGACTATATCGCGGGCTGCTTGACGGGCTGGAATTAATCGCCCATGAGGCGGGACTGTCCTTTATTGCCTATCTCCTCGCCATGGCCAATGGAAGAGGCACAGGTAGAAAAGTCGCGCGAGCACCGAGCGGCGTCAGTCGCCACTCTCGACCAGTGAAACGAGTTGCTGTCCGTGGCGTTGCAGCCTACCAGCGAGATCGAGCTCGAGCAACACGATGTGAACCTTGCGGACCCGGTGGCTCGCACCAGCTCATCGATATCGACGGGACTTGGCCCCAGCGCGCTCACGATCCGCTCACGCTCGCTCTGGGCGATCTCAGGCAGCGGCTCGGAGCGCCGTCCCCTCCGTCGGGGGAGGCAAGCTCCGGGCCAATCGGCCCAAGCGGCCGACCAGGATCGGCGCCAGCGCCTCGACGATATCGCGCGCGCTCGTCACGAGGCAGGCGCCTTGCTTGATGAGATTGTTGGCGCCGGCCGAGCGCGGGTCGAGGGGGCTGCCCGGCACGGCGAAGACCTCGCGTCTCTGCTCCCCGGCGAAACGGGCGGCGATCAAGGAGCCCGAGCGTTCGGCGGCTTCCACCACCACCCCCAGCGAGACGCCTGAGATCAGTCGGTTCCGACGGAGGAAGTCCTTCCCGCGGGGCGCAAAGCTCGGGCTACGCTCGGTGAGCAGCAGGCCATGCTCCCCGATGGCGCGCTGCAGATCGGCGTCTCGGGCGGATAGACCACGTCGATGCGCCTCCTGCGAGCACGGCGATGGTGCCTCGCTCAAGGGCGGCGAGATGGGCGGCGGTATCAATACCGCGGGCAAGGCCCGAGGCGATGAGGAAGCCTTCCAGCCCTAGTTCCGTCGCGAGCTGGCGCGTGAATTTCTGTCCGACCGCCGAGCCATTGCGGGCCCCCACCATCGCGATGGGGCTTTCGCCGAGTTCGAGCTTACCCTTGGCGTAGAGCAGCGGCGGCGAAGCGTCAACTTGCGCAAGCGCCGGGGGATAGCCTGGCTCCCCCATAGCCACGAGACTTGCGCCCAGGCGCTCCGCCGCATCAAGCTCCGCCTCGGCCCTCAGCCTCAGTGCAGACGCGGATCGAGTGCACCCGGCCGCCCCGGCGCGACAGCAGCGGCAGGGCGTCGAGAGCGGCTTCGTCGGCGCCGAATTGATTGACGAGAGCGCGGAAGGTGACCGGGCCGACATTCTCGCTCCGGATCAACCGGAGCCAGCTCAAGCGCGGGCGCTGGCTCAGTCTCGCGCCAGACCGCGCGGAGGGCGCCTTGCTCCCAGGTTTAGGGCTTGCGCGCACCAATCCGCCCCTCCTCGCCTCGGAGGAGGCGTGCGATATTGTCGGCGTGGCGCCAATAGAGCAGCAAGGTGAAGATGAGGAACAGCGCCGCGATGCGCCATTGGCCATTCAGGACGAGCAAGCCGGGGGTAGCGGCGCTCGCCACGAGTGCCGAGAGCGATGAGTAGCGGAAGGCGAACGCCACGACCAGCCAGATGACGCAAAAGACGAGGGCCGCCGGCCAATAGAGGCCGAGCAGCACGCCGATATAGGTCGCCACCCCTTTGCCACCGCGGAAGCCGAGCCACACCGGAAAGAGATGACCGAGAAAGGCGCCGAACCCGGCGAGGGTCGCGGTATCCTGACCCCAGTGAGACCCCAGCAACACGGCGATGGTGCCCTTCAACAGGTCGAGGAGAAGCGTGAGCGCGGCGAGCCGCTTGCTCCCGGTACGCAACACATTGGTGGCGCCGATATTGCCCGAGCCGATGTCGCGAAGATCGCCGAGACCGGCAAGTCTCGTGAGAATGAGCCCGAACGGGATGGAGCCGAGGAGATAGCTGAACGCGAAGGCGAGGAGATCGAAGAGGCTCCAATTGGTCGCAAGCACCATCGACCGAATCCCGGAGATACGCCTAACCGCTGCCCGGATCAGCGTAGTTGTACAACGCGCGGCCGGCAACCAGGGTCATCAGCGCCCGGCCTTGCAGACGCGCCGCGTCGAAAGGCGTGTTCTTCGACCTCGAGCGCAACAGTTCGGGCGCGACGACGAAGGGCGTGTCGGGGTCGATGAGGACGAGGTCGGCCGGCGCTCCCTTGGCGAGGCGTCCGCTGTCGAGCCCGAGCAGGTGCGCGGGGTTCGCCGTCAGCGCTTTGAGCAGGGTGGCGAGATCGACGCCGGCGTGGTGGTGGAGGCGAAGCGCGGCGGAAAGGAGCGTTTCCAGGCCGATGGCGCCGTCCGCGGCCTCGGCGAAGGGGCGGCGCTTCACGTCGGCGTCCTGGGGATCGTGGGCCGAGACGATCACGTCGATATCGCCGCTTGCCACGCCCTCCACCATGGCGTGCCGATCGTCTTCCGACCTGAGCGGTGGCCGCATCTTGAAGAAGGTCCGGTATGGACCGATGTCGTTCTCGTTCAGGGTGAGGTGGTTGACGGAGACGCCACAGGTCACGGGGAGGCCACGGGCCTTTGCCGTTCGGATGATCTCCAGCGACGCACGGCAGGAGATTTGGCCCGCGTGATAGCGCCCACCGGTCAGCTCGACGAGGCGAACATCGCGCTCGAGCATGATGGTTTCGGCCACGGGCGGCATGCCGCGAAGGCCGAGCCGCGTCGAGATCTCGCCCTCGTTCATCACGCCGCCTTCCGCGAGCGAGGGATCTTCGAGGTGGTGGATAATGAGCGCGCCGAAATCCTTGGCGTAGGCCAGCACGTTGCGCATCATCTTGGCGTTGGCGAGGCTCGTCTTGCCGTTGGTGAAGGCGATTGCGCCCGCGTCGCGCAGGAGGCCGATCTCCGTCATCTCCTCGCCGAGCAGCCCTTTGGTCATCGCCGCCATCGGGTGAACGTTGATTTGCGCAGTGTCCCGCGCCCGGCGCAGGATGAAATCGACCAGCGCCACGTCATCGATGACGGGCTCGGTGTTGGGCATGCAAATCATGGTGGTGACCCCGCCCGCCGCCGCGGCCCGGCTCGCGGTCGCGAGCGTCTCGCGGTGCTCGTGCCCCGGCTCTCCGGTGAAGACCAGCATGTCGATGAGGCCCGGCGCGAGGACGTGTCCCGCGCAGTCGATCAGGTGCGCATCGCCAACCGCGCTGGCATCGATCTTAGGGCCGAGATCGGCGATCCTGCCGCCGGCGATGAGCACGCCTCCCTTCTGATCGAGGCCGGAGGCGGGGTCGATCAGCCGCGCATTGACGAGGGCGGTGACGGGGGCGTCCTGGTTCGTGCTCGCCGCTTGCATCGTCATCAATGGTTCGGCAAGTGGCGGGCGAGCGCCTGTAGCACCGCCATGCGCACCGCCACGCCCATCTCCACCTGCTCGCGGATGACGCTTCTCGCATCGTCCGCCACGATCGAATCGATCTCCACCCCGCGGTTCATCGGACCCGGATGCATGATGAGAGCGTCGGGCTTGGCGCAGGCGAGCTTGTCGTAGTCGAGTCCGAAGAAATGGAAATATTCCCGTTGGCTCGGGACCAGGCTCGATAACATGCGCTCGCGCTGGAGGCGGAGCATCATCACGATGTCGGCGCCCTCCAGGCCCTTCCACATCGACGAATACACCTCGACGCCGAGCCGCGCGATGCCGGACGCGAGCAGGGTCGACGGCGCTACGACGCGGACGCGCGCGCCAAGCGCGTTGAGCAGCAGGATGTTGGAGCGGGCAACCCGCGAATGCAGAATGTCGCCGCAGATCGCCACGATCAGCCCGGCAATGCGCCCTTTGTGGCGGCGGATGGTGAGCGCATCGAGCAGCGCTTGCGTCGGGTGCTCATGGCTGCCATCGCCGGCATTGATCACCGAGCATTCGACCTTCTGGGCGAGCAGCTCGACGGCGCCGGCGGCATGGTGGCGCACCACGAGAATGTCCGGGCGCATGGCGTTCAGCGTCACTGCCGTGTCGATCAGGGTCTCGCCCTTCTGCATGGACGAGTTTCCTGTCGACATGTTCATTACGTCGGCGCCAAGCCGCTTTCCCGCAAGCTCGAAGGAACTCTGCGTCCTGGTCGACGATTCGAAAAAGAGGTTGATCAGGGTGCGGCCGCGGAGATCGTCGCGCTTCTTGGCGACCTGGCGGCTCACGGTCGCGGCCTCCTCGGCAAGATCGAGCAGGCCGTTGATTTCGCCGCGCGAAAGGCCTTCGATCCCAAGCAGATGGCGATGAGGGAAGGAGAATTCGGTCGCTTCGGCCGCAATGCTCATTAAAGTGGACTGTATAGGCCGACTCTGCCCGGGCGGCAAGCTTGGCCGCGCATGCAAGCTGTGGCAGCAATGGGCCTTTCCGGAGACCTCGAAAGAGCCATGGCCCCCGATTCGATGCCGCCGGCCGAGCAGGTGTTCAACCAGAGCCCGCCTTTCGCCGACGTGAACCTGTTCACGTCGGACACGGTCCTGCGTGAGGCCATTGGTCGCGAGGGCGCCGGCGGGGCCTCCGCCAATCTTGAAGCCTTCGGCCGCATCACCGGCAGCGCCGCCGCGGCCGATCTCGGGCGGCTCGCCAATGAGCATCCGCCGCAGCTCCGCGCCTTCGACGCCCAAGGCCGCCGCATCGACCGGGTCGAATACCACCCGGCCTATCACCGACTCATGGGCTTTAGCACGGCCCAGGGCCTGCATTGCTCGACTTGGGATCATCTGATGGGGCAAGGTGCCCCACGGGCCGGAGCGCATGTGGCGCGCTGCGCCGGCTGCTACATGTCGGCGCAAATGGAGGCTGGGCATTGCTGTCCGATCAGCATGACGCACGCCGCAATGGCGTCTCTCCGCCATGAACCCGCGCTCGCCCGCACCCTTCTGCCGAAGCTGGTGGTGCGGAGCTATGACCCGCGCTTCGCGCCCTGGCAGACCAAGCAGGCGTTGACGATCGGCATGGGCTTGACCGAGCGCCAAGGCGGCACCGACGTTCACGCCAATACGACGGTCGCCGTCCCCCTCGACGGCGTCGGTCCCGGCAACGCCTACGCTATCACCGGGCATAAATGGTTTCTCTCGGCCCCGATGTCGGACGCTTTCCTGGTTCTCGCACAGACCAAGGCCGGGCTGTCCTGCTTTCTCATGCCTCGCTTCGCTCCCGACGGCTCGATCAACCGGCTCCGCCTCGAGCGCCTCAAGGACAAGCTCGGCAACCGCTCCAATGGCTCCGCCGAGGCGAGCTTCGATCGCGCCATTGGTTTCCTCGTCGGCGAGGAGGGAAGGGGGGTGGCCGCCATCATCGAGATGGTCACGCTGACGCGGCTCGACTGCGCCGTCTCCTCGGCGGGACTGATGCGCCAGGCGCTCGCCCGCGCCATCCATCATGCGAGCTACCGCAGCGTCTTCCAGAAGCGGCTGATCGATCAGCCGCTGATGCTGCAAGTGCTTGCGGACATGGCGCTCGACGTCGAGGCCGCCACCGCACTTGCCTTGAGGCTGGCCCGCGCTTTCGACGGTCATGACGACGCGAACGAGATGGCTTATCGGCGGCTGATGACGCCCGTCACCAAATATTGGGTGTGCAAGATCGCGCCGCCGCTCGTCTATGAGGCCATGGAGTGCCTTGGCGGCAACGCCTATGTGGAGGAGGGCGGGTTCCCGCGGCTCTATCGCGAGGTTCCGGTCAACGCCATTTGGGAAGGCTCGGGCAATGTGATGTGCCTCGATGTGCTCCGGGCGGTGGAGCGCTCGCCCGAAACCTTGGAACGCGTACTGTCCGAGCTTGAAGCGTCAAGCGCGGGCGAGGCGCGATTGAAGGCGGCGGTGGATGGGGTCAAGATCCTGTTCGCCGAAGCGGTACGCGATCAGGCCCGGGCCCGCTCCGTGGTCGAACTCTTGGCGCTCACCGCGGCGGGCGCGCTTCTTCAGGCCCATGCGCCGCCGGCCGTGAGCGATGCTTTCCTTGGCACGAGGCTCTATGGCGCGTTCAGACACAGTTATGGCGTCGGGCTTGCGGGCGCCGACATTCAGGGCATCGCCGAGCGCGCTGCGCCGAAGGCTGCCTGACGACGGGTTTCGGGGGTGCGTCGGAATTTTTACACAGACGGGGCGAGTGTCCCCATTGCCGTTCGCAGTGTCCTGGCCCGCCCTCTTTGATCCTGCTCAAGGCTCTTGGGCCGGCGGGGGTGTTGAGTAAGGTTAATCTCGGCTTTCCGGGCCCGCTCGAAATTTCAATAACTTAGGGTTTACCCTTGGGCGCGAATCATCGAGGATCGGAACGATTGGTTTCCGATGGCCCGTCAAGAGGCCGTCATTTCATGAGGCCGTCATTTCATGAGGCCGTCGTTTCATGAGGCCGTCGTTTCATGAGGCCGTCGTTTCATGATGCAGTCATAGGTTCGGTCAGGCGGAGGCTAAACCATGATGAGCTTGCCCTTTCTCTTGTTTGCCTGCGGCCTTGCCGCAGCATGGACGAGCCGGCGCGAGGCCGCGATGGGTTTCTGGGTTGCCGGCGTATTGATGCTGCTGGTGTTGTTCCGGTTTCACGCGACGGATGTGCTGAATCTCGGGCTCTAGCTGGAGAGCTGGGGTGACCGCCGACCTGTCGAGGCTGCTCAATGCCCTGGGGCTGATAGCCATCGACACTGTGCTGGTGGTCGCTTTTGCCGATCAGCTCTGGTTCCGCGATCTGCCGTGCCCGCTCTGCATTCTGCAGCGGTTAGGGTTCATCGCTGCCGGATTTGGGGTGGCACTCAATCTGATCTTCGGTCCCCGGCCAAGTCACTACGGCCTGACAATCCTGGGCGCCGTGGCGGGCGGCCTGGTGTCGCTCCTCCAGATCCTCGTGAACATTGCCCATGGCAGCTCCTATGGCAACGCGATCTTCGGGCTCCACCTCTACAGTCGGGCGCTGATCATGTTCACGCTGATCGTTGTAGGCTGCGCCATCATGCTCCAGTTCGACCGGCAGTTCGCTCCCGCCGAGCCGCTTCCTGCGCGAATGACAGTGCTGCCGGTTTCGGCCGTGGCACTGCTTGCGGCGCTTGCGCTCGGCAATGTGATCTCGACGCTGGCCATTTGCGGGATGGGCCTCTGTCCGGAAACCCCGTCCGGCTACCTGATCCTCAACGACAATCTCAATCTAACCCTGCTCGGCAAGGCGCCTTAGCCTGTCGAGGGCGCCCTGGAGAATGTAGGCCGCGGCCATGCGGTCGATCACCTCAGCGCGGCGCTTGCGGGAGGCATCGGCCTCGATCAGATGGCGCTCCACGGCGGCGGTCGACAGCCGCTCGTCCCAGAAGACCATGGGCACCGCGATATGGGCAGCAAGGTTCCTGGCGAAGGCACGGGTCGACTGGGCGCGGGGACCTTCGGAGCCGTCAAGATTGATCGGAAGGCCGATAACCAGGGCGCAGACCTGATTCGCTTCAAGGACTTGCCGAATCGTCTTGGCATCGGAGGTGAACTTCGTGCGGCGGACCGTATCGAATGGCGTGGCGATGCTGCGGGTCACGTCGGAGAGCGCCATGCCGATGGTCTTGGTGCCGACGTCGAGACCGAGCAGCCTCGCCTCGGGCGCGAGCCAAGGGGCCAAGTCCTCGATATCGATGAGTGGGGCTTCCGTCACCGCTTTAGGGGGTGCGGCAGTGGTGCACGGTTGTCAACTGACCGTGCTTTCCTTATGTCCGAGGTCCGCCCCTTCGGGGAAGCGCAACCTGGGACACGCCATGCAGATCACCTGGTTCGGCCATTCCTGGATCCGCATCGACACGGCCAAGTCGAGCATCCTGATCGATCCCTTTCTCACCGGTAACCCGACCTTCGGGGATTCGGGGCTCACCGTGCGCAGCGTGGCCAAGGGCGTCACCCATGTGGCGCTGACCCATGGCCATGAGGACCACACCGGCGACGCCGTCGCCATCTGCAAGGAGGCCGGCGCGCCGCTGCTCGCGGTCTACGAGCTCACGGTGCATATGGCGAGCCTTGGTGTGGAGACGATCGAACCCGGCAATACGGGCGGCACGCTTTATCACGAGGGTTTCGACCTCACCTTCGTGCTGGCCTGGCATTCTTCCGGCATTTTTCACGACGGGCGGTCGATCCATCTCGGCGCCTGTTGCGGGCTCGTCATCACCGTGCGCGAGGGCAATCTACCATATGGGCGACACGGCGATCTTCTCGGATATGGGCCTGATCAACGAGATCTATCGCCCGCAGATCGGCATCGTGCCCATCGGGGACCGCTTCACCATGGGGGCGAAGACGGCGGCGCTCGCCTGCAAGCGCTTCTTCCAGTTCGAGACCATCGTTCCCTGCCATTACGGGACGTTTCCCCTGCTTGATCGGACTGCCGACAAATTTGTCGCGGAAATGGGTGGTAATACCGTCCTGGTGCCGGAGTTGGGCGTCCCCTTCGCCGGTCTGAGCCGCTTCGAGCCTCAGCCAGCCAAGTTGATGCTGCTCCGGCCCGGTGCTACAGGAGCGCAAGTACAATCTATTCTATTGCTGGCCCAAAGTTCCCATGTCCGTCGATCGCGCGACCGTCCACCGCATCGCCCATCTCGCCCGCATCGCCATCACCGAGGCGGAAGCCGCGCGGTTGGAGAAGGAGCTGTCCGGCATTCTCGATTGGGTCGCCCAGCTCGACGAGATCGACACGGCCAATGTCGAGCCGATGACCCGCGTGGTCGCCATGACCCTGAAGCGGCGCAAGGACGAGGTGACCGACGGCGAATACGCCGACGACATCCTCAGAAACGCGCCCGCCGTCGACGACCATTATTTCGTCGTGCCCAAGATTGTCGAATAGGAGAACCGTCATGCGTCGCGTCGCACTTTTGGTTTCTGGGCTTTGGCTGCTCGGCACTGGTCTCGCCTACGCACAAGCCCTGCCCGAGGGCACCTTCGCCTCGGAGCAAGACGGCTGCGCCAAGCTCGAGGCGAAGACGCCGGCCGAGCTTGGCGAGGACCTCGATTTCCAGGTGCTGACCAAGAAGGGGCTTACCGCCTATCAGCAAACCTGCGATTTCGTGAATGTGTTTGGGCATGATGCGACGAGCTGGGTGGCGACCGCCTTTTGCGACGAGGGGGGATACACCTATCCTGACCTGTTCTCCATCAAGCAGAGGGAGAACGGTACGCTCAACGTCACCAGGATCACCGATCTGACCGAGCAAGGCTCCGATGAGTCGACGTCTGACTCGGATTCCGGCAAGCCGGGGGCGACGGAACCCCCGGGCGGCAATGGCGTGCCCACGGATGAGCAAGGAGCGAGCGAGTCCTACAGCTCCTTCGTCAAGTGCCAGCACGTCAAGCCGTAGAGCGTATGGCCGATCCCACCGAGCTTTCCATCGCCGAGGCGCGCGAGGCTCTGCAACGCAAGGAGCTCTCCGCCACTGAGCTCGCCCGCGCGCATCTCGACGCGATCGGAAAAGCCAACGAGGCGTTGAACGCTTTCGTGCTGCCCACGCCGGAGCGCGCGCTCGAGATGGCGAAGGCGAGCGACGTGCGCATCAGACAAGGCGAGGCGGGGGCGCTCGAAGGCATCCCGCTCGGCATCAAGGATCTGTTCGCGACGAAGGGCGTGCGCACCACCGCCTGCTCGCACATTCTCGACGGCTTCACGCCCACCTATGAATCGACGGTGACGGCCAATCTCTGGGCGGCGGGCGCGGTGATGCTCGGCAAGCTCAACAATGACGAATTCGCCATGGGCTCGTCCAACGAGACGAGCTATTACGGCCCGGTGGTCAATCCCTGGCGGCGGACGGGGTCCAACGCCATGCTCGTGCCGGGCGGCTCGTCGGGCGGCTCGTCGGCGGCCGTCGCCGCGCGGCTCTGCATGGGTGCGACCGCGACCGACACCGGCGGCTCGATCCGCCAGCCCGCCGCCGTCACCGGGACCGTCGGCATCAAACCGACTTACGGCCGCTGCTCGCGTTGGGGGATCGTCGCCTTCGCCTCGTCGCTGGATCAGGCCGGCCCGATCGCGCGCACCGTCCAGGATGCGGCGATCCTGCTTAAGGCCATGGCGAGCCACGACCCCAAGGATACGACGAGCGTCGATGCCCCGGTGCCGGACTATGAGGCCGCGGTGAACAAGGGGGTGAGGGGTCTCACCATCGGCATCCCTAAAGACTATCGCGTCGACGGCATGGCGGCGGAGATCGATGCGCTGTGGCAGCAGGGCGTAAAATGGCTGGAAGCGGCCGGCGCCAGGATCAAGCCGGTGAGCCTGCCGCACACCAAATATGCGCTTCCCTCCTATTATATTGTGGCGCCGGCGGAGGCCTCCTCGAACCTCGCCCGTTATGACGGGGTGCGCTACGGACTGCGCGAACCGGGCCGCGACGTGCTCTCGATGTATGAGAGCACGCGGGCAGCTGGCTTCGGCCAGGAGGTCAAGCGCCGCATCCTGATCGGCACCTATGTGCTGTCGGCGGGCTATTACGACGCCTATTATCTGAAGGCGCAAAAGGTGCGCAGCTTGATCAAGCGCGATTTCGACCGGGCCTTCGATGAGGTCGATGTGATGCTGACGCCGACCACGCCGTCTCCGGCCTTCGCCCTCGGCGAAAAGTCGGGCGACCCCGTGGGGATGTATCTGAACGACATCTTCACGGTGACGGTGAATATGGCGGGGCTGCCCGGCCTCTCGGTGCCAGCCGGTCTCTCGTCGGAAGGCACGCCTTTAGGGCTCCAGCTGATTGGCCGGCCGTTCGACGAGGAGACGTTGTTCCGCGCGGCGCGCGCGATCGAACAGGCCGCGGGGCCATTGGGCAAACCGCGAGATTGGTGGAGCAGGGCCGCATGAACGAAGCAACGATCAAGCCGATGCGGGACCGGATCATGGTCTCTTCCGGAAGCCCCTACGAGCCGATCATCGGCTTCTCCCGCGCGGTGCGCATCGGCAACATCGTCGCCGTCGGCGGCACTACCGCCGGGAGCGGAGGCGGGATGGTGGGCGTGGGCGACCCCGCGGCCCAGACCCGCGCGATCCTCGAGATCATCGCCAAGGCGCTCAAGGATGCGGGCGCTGGGCTCGAGGACGTGATCCGCACGCGGACCTATCTCGTCGACATCGCCCATTGGGAGGCCGTCGGCCGCGTGCATGGCGAATTCTTCGGCGACATCCGCCCCGCGGGCAGCATGCTGGAGGTCTCGGGCTTCATCAATCCGGACTGGCTCGTCGAGATCGAGGCCGACGCGGTCGTCCGGTTCGCTGGAGGGTGATCGCATGGCGCCGCGGCGGGCTGAGCAGTGCAGCACCATGGAGGAGGTGAGGGCGGAGATCGACCGCATCGACGCCGCGCTGGTCGATCTGATCGGCGAACGCTTCACTTTCGTCGATCGCGCCTGGCAGCTCAAGCAATCGCCGGCGGAGGCGCGGATCCCCTGGCGCATCCAGCAGGTGATCGACAAGGTGCGTGCACGCGCCGGCGAGAAAGGCCTGCCGCCGGAACTGGTCGAGGCCTTGTGGCGGCAGATGATCGGCTGGTTCATCCAATATGAGGAGGAGAAGCTCCGCCGGCAGGGAGACGGTAACGATTGAGAACTTTCTCCCCGCTGGGGTGAGGATCGCTAGTGGCCACGGACGCTAAGACCGACAAAAGCAATTTGATTGAAGGCGCGACCGGCGCCTGGGAGGTGGTGATCGGCATGGAGGTGCACGCCCAGGTCACTTCCAAGTCGAAGCTCTTCTCCGGCGCGTCGACCGCGTTCGGGGGCGAGCCGAACTCCCATGTAAGCCTCGTCGACGCGGCCATGCCCGGTATGCTGCCCGTGATCAACGAGGAATGCGTCGCGCAAGCCATCCGCACCGGGCTCGGGCTTAAAGCGCAGATCAACCTCATCTCCGTGTTCGACCGGAAGAACTATTTCTATCCCGATCTGCCGCAGGGCTATCAGATCTCCCAGTACAAAAGCCCGGTAGTGGGCGAAGGAGAGGTCATCGTCGATCTCTTGAGCGGCGAGCGGGTCACCGTCGGCATCGAGCGCCTGCATCTCGAGCAGGACGCGGGCAAGAGCCTGCACGACCAGCATCCCAAATTTTCCTTTGTGGACCTCAACCGTTCGGGCGTGGCGCTGATGGAGATCGTGTCGAAGCCCGACCTCCGCTCCGCCGAGCAGGCCAAGGCGTATCTTACGAAGCTCAGGACCATCATGCGTTATCTCGGCACTTGCGACGGCAATATGGAGGAGGGGTCGTTGCGCGCCGACGTCAATGTCTCGGTGCGCAAGCCCGGCGCTCCGCTCGGCACCCGCTGCGAGATCAAGAACGTCAACTCGATCCGCTTTATCGGCCAGGCGATCGAGCATGAGGCGCGACGGCAGATCGAGATCTTGGAGGATGGCGGGACGATCCACCAGGAGACGCGGCTGTTCGATGCGCGCACCGGGGAGACGCGGTCGATGCGCTCCAAGGAAGAGGCGCATGACTACCGCTATTTCCCGGACCCCGACCTTCTGCCGCTTGAGCTGAGCCAAGACTATGTGGACCGGCTGGCCGAGGGGCTGCCCGAGCTTCCAGATGCGAAGCGGGCGCGCTTCATCGAGATTTATGGTCTCTCGGCCTATGACGCGGACGTCCTCGTCGCAGAGCGTGAGGCCACGGATTATTTCGAGGCGGTGGCAAAGGGGCGCGACGCCAAGCAGGCCGTGAACTGGGTCATCAACGAGCTGTTCGGCCGTCTCAACAAGGACGGCAAGGGCATTGCCGAGAGCCCGGTCTCAGCGGAGCAGCTCGGCGCCGTGCTCGATCTGATCAAGAACGGCACCATCTCCGGCAAGATCGCCAAGGATGTCTTCGACATCGTGTTCACCGAGGGCGGCGATCCGAGGCGTATCGTCGAGGCAAGGGGCCTGACCCAGTTGACCGATATGGGCGCGATCGAAACCGCGGTTGATGCGGTCATCGGCGCCAATCCCGAGAAAGCAGAGCAGGCGAAGGCAAAGCCCGCGCTTGCCGGCTGGTTCGTAGGTCAGGTGATGAAGGCAACCGGCGGCAAGGCGAGCCCGCAGGCGGTCAACGCGCTGCTCAAGGCGAAACTCGGGATCGAGTAGGGCTTTCGCCATAACGAGACTTCGTCATGCCCGGCTTTAGGCCGGGCATCCACGTCTTGGGGCAGATAAAATCGTGGATGGCCGGGTCATGCCCGGCCATGACGGGGAAGAGTCCTAAGGGGAGGGAGTGAGGGAACGACATGACGCACGCGATCCGCGTTCATCGCTATGGGGGACCTGAGGCCCTTAACTGGGAAGAGGTGGAGGTCGGCGAGCCCGGCCCGGGTGAGGTGCGGCTGCGCCAAACCGCGATCGGCCTCAACTATATCGACGTCTACAGCCGGACGGGGTTCTACCCGCAACCCTCCCTTCCGTTTATCCCCGGCATGGAAGGCGCGGGCGTCGTCACCGCCGTGGGAGAGGGCGTCAAGGACCTCAAGGTCGGGAGGCGGGTCGCCTATGCCGGCCAGATTGGCGCCTATGCCGAGGAGCGCCTAGTCCCGGCGGACCGTGTCGTACGGCTTCCCACAGGGGTCAGCGACGAGGTGGCAGCCTCGATCATGCTCAAAGGCATGACCGCCCAATATCTCTTGCGGCGGACCTACAAAGTGGACCCGGAGACCACGCTCCTGTTTCACGCGGCCGCGGGCGGGGTCGGGCTGATCGCCTGTCAATGGGCGGCCTCGCTCGGCGCCACGGTGATCGGCACGGTGGGTTCCTCCGGCAAGGCGCTGATCGCGCGCGCGCATGGCTGCACCCATGTCATCAATTATCGCGAGGAAGACTTCACCACCATGGTCAAGGCCTACACCAAGGGCCAAGGCGTGGACGTGGTTTACGATTCGATCGGCAAGGACACATTCCCCGCCTCGCTAGATTGCCTGAAGCCGCTCGGGCTTTGGGTGAGCTTCGGGCAAGCCTCGGGCCCGGTGCCGGAGTTCAGGATCACGCTTCTATCGCAGAAGGGCTCGCTCTTCGCCACGCGCCCCTCGCTCGGCAACTACACGGCGACGCGCAAGGATCTGGTCGCCACCGCCAATGACTTGTTCGACGTGGTGAGCAGCGGCAAGGTGAAGGTCGCGGTCAATCAGACGTACCCCCTCTCCGAGGCCGCCCGTGCCCACCGGGAGCTCGAAGCGCGGCTTACCACCGGATCGACGGTGCTGCTGCCGGGGTCCGGTTCCGCGGTCTAATCGCATTTGGCGCGCTTTTAGTTAAAATTCTTCTTGGTTAGCGGCCGGTCAACTGGATAGGTCAAGGAATTATTGCCGGCGCCTGAGCTTAACGAATGGACCGCGCAAATGCACTTCCATGTAAACCAATATTACCGGCCGTTATAGTTTCAGTGAGTTTGCGTTAAGCACGCCCGTTCAGAGGTTATTGAAAGTAGTCTCCCATGATTACCCGCATCGAGGTTCAACAAGAAATGTCGAGACGCTGAAGCATTACGCAAGCTGATCGGCCTGAACCGGGACAAGCGGCAAAAGGGGGCATGGGTCATGGCACGGATGGAAATTTCGGCGGATCGGGTGGAGCTTGCATCACAAACGGGTGCGCCAGACGCCTTGTTCGAGCTTGGGATGCTTTACGCGACAGGGCTCAACGTGGCGGAGGATCTGGTCGTGGCGCATAAATGGTTCAACCTCGCGGCAATGCGCGGCAACGGCTCGGCATTGGCCTATCGCATGGAGCTCGCCCGCGAGATGTCGGCGGCGCAGATCGCGCAGGCCCAAAAGCTCGCCCGCGAGTGGCTTGCCACGCAGTGGGTCACGACGCATTAGAGCGCAGATCTAATTGGGGTGTTCGACGTCGGTGTCGCTGCGACACCTGCGGAACAGGGAGCGGACGCAGCGATAGGTGTTGCGCGCGAAATGCCCGACATTTTGCGCGCCGCGGCTGACGCGGCTCTTAGGTTTGGGGGGCACTGCGACGATGTCCGGCGATAGCGCGGCAGATCGCGCGCCGGGCGGGGGCGCCTTGCTGAGGGGCGGGGAGGCCGGCAACTGGCCGCTTCGCGACAAACCGCTTGGCGGTGCGCTGCTCTGCGGCGCGCTGCTCGGCAGCGCGGATTGGCTGGTCGTCGCTTCGCCGCTCAGTGAGGCCCGAACATTGCGCAGCCCCCGGCGGGAGGCCCTCATGGCCTCGCCGGTCACGTCAACAAGCGACTTGCGCTTGTCGTCGTTGCGGAAATTGGTCTGGTCGCCGCCCACTCTCTTCATGAGTTTCTTGACGCGCGGGTCCTCGGCAAGATCCGATGGGATGTCGGGCCCCTCATAGGCGTAGGTTCGCTCCACCCCGTTGCAGCCCGAAACCTCGTCTCGTGCTGCACAGGACGCGTGGGGTCCCTCCTTGGCCGTGCGTATGACGCAATAGAGCTTCAGCCCATCGTTCCGGATGATGCCTTCGCCGGTCACCCGGCAGAGATAGGTTTGGTCGGGCCCCTTGCAGGTGACGCAGAAGGCGGCCTCTCCGGCATGCGCGGGCAGGCTGGCCCAAGCAAGCAGGCCCGCGGCAAGCACGGCCTTTGGCAATGAGATAAGGTCCGCATGGGCACGCATGGCGCGGCAGGGTCCCCCCGGTTAGCTATACCTCCACTCTAGCATGTCGGGACGGCAAACCGACCAATTTCCGAGCAATCCTGTCGGCGCGACTCTGGTGCCAAGGCAACCAGACGGGGCGGGCGTTCGGTGCCACGGTTGACCCAAGCAGCCCAGGGTCGCTACCTCTTTTTCGGGTGGAGACGTGGCCGAGAGGCTGAAGGCGGCGGTTTGCAAAACCGAATCAATTCGTGACGTGCTGCCGCAACGGGTTTGGTTGAGCACCGATTCGGTTTTCTTACTTTAACGCGGCGGGGTCGTACTGCCCGTTGCCCCCTTGTCCCGTGCCGTGCGGTGCCAATTCGGGTGCCATAATAATGCGGGTGCCAACCGGCTAATCTACAGTCGCCAGCGGCAGAGTTCTTCCTATTGGGCATCTTGGCGCCGCGTCGAAATCCCGATGAGTTGCGTCTTATAATTGCTGCAACAGTACTTGACTCTTAATCAGCGGGTCGTAGGTTCGAGTCCTACTGCGGCCACCACATTCAAAATCGTGGGTAATGTTTGGGGAATGTTTTCTCCCCCGAACCATGATCGGCTTCGCCCGCGCATGCTCGGTTTACAGCTTCGTTTCCCGTTCAGCGGGGGATGGCCCCCCTTACAGGCCCCGAACGCCTACGCGCGCATACAAAGGCAGGGCAGGGGAATCTTCTGATTGTATGTTCACGAGCAGAGAGATATTCGGGGCTGGCTTCTTCTCGGCCCGCTGGACGCGCCGATCCTCGACGGGAGGAACGGAACATGGAACTTTAAGTCGGGCTTGTTGGCCGAACCTTCGTGAAGCGCCCGTCGATTTTCTTGGAATGGGGCGTAGCCGCTCCTACAGTTGTGTCGGACTGACGTCAGACGCATGGGCGCTCAGCTGAATCTAACGGCGAATGACCCGGCCGAGAGTGTCGGTGGTGCATTTACGAAACCGGTTTTTCAAGGACGATCTGAACTTCGATGCACGCCGCTGGGAGTTTCGCGCCAAGCCAACGATTGAATGCCCACCACGAGCGTAGCTCTTCAAGTGGACGCAATGGACCGCCGGAGATAATCCGAAAGCCACGCGCCTCGACAAAACACATTTTGGAATGAGCCAGGAGCGCGGCCTTGAAATTTGCCAAAGTGAAGGCCTGGACATGAGTGCGCTTACCCTTATGCCCGCTCAAGCGATCGAAAATCGGCACAAGATACCGGCGCCCTAGATGCAAAGGGGGTAGGAAGATCGGCACGCCGACGAAGGCCCGTCCACCCGGCTTCACCAGCCGGCCAATGCTCGCCATCGGTATCTCAAGATCCAGCAAATGCTCGAGTACCTGCTCACAAATGACCACATCATAGGATGCGGCCGGGAGTTCAGGATAACCCTTGGTCAAGTCCCCATAAACAATTGAGCGATAAAGGCTGGTGTCGAGATTGTACTTCACGCCTATGTCAGTTGCGTCGATATCTATAGCCCCAAAATTAGGCCTGACGCGGAGATGCATAGAGGCCGCACCCTTCCCGCAGCCAATGTCGAGGACAGCCAACCGCCGTCCAGTCTGCGCTGCCTTGCCGGCGAGCGCATCGATATCATGAGCAAGGGCATCATACCGCGATTGTCGTAAGTTGTATCGCTGCGGCCGTTTTGAATCCACGCCAAAGGCCTTGCGGGCCGAGGCCGGAGATGTCCCTGGGGTCATGCTACATGCTTCCGCTAATTATGAGAGGCATGGCCGTTACTTACAGCACTTCTGACACATTGAGGAGCCCCTTCGAACCTCCAAGCGACCAAAAGGGTCATCGCAGAGCTGTTCAATTTTACATTGAGAAATGGCCCCTATCGCGGGACTGGCGAAGGGTAGGGGCCGCTAAGAAGCTGCCGCGTGTCAGCTTCCATGCGTTGCGGCATACCCATACCTCAATGCTGATTGCGGCGGGCGTCGATATCCTCACCATTAGCCGCAGGCTCGGTCACTCCAAGGCCAGCGTTTCCCTTGACACCTACGGACACCTCATCAAGGGTGCCGATGCGGCAGCAGCAGAAGCCATTGCCACGCTGCTCCGATGACGCCGGTTGCAATCGGGTTGCAGTTTCCGATTTGTTGCCACAGGCTGTCAGCCTAACTGTTTGAAATATCTTGCGGGAGACGTGGCCGAGAGGCTGAAGGCGGCGGTTTGCTAAACCGTTATACGGTCAAAATCCGTATCGAGGGTTCGAATCCCTCCGTCTCCGCCACCGCGAACGCGGTTAAGAGTGCCGTCAGTGCCGATGCCTGTTCCGGCTAATGCACGATTTCGGCTATGGCCGCCGCAAGGCGCTCACGGTAGATCGGCTTGGACACTATGGGCGATCCCGGCACCGCCTGCCGGATGCGCTCCAGAGTGCCATCGTCGCTGTGAGCGGTGACGAAGATGATCGGCACCTCGCATACGTTCCGAAGCCACCGGGCGGCCTCGATCCCTTGGCGGGTTCCATCGAGATAAACGTCCATCAAGACCACGTCCGGCGGATTGCGCATGGCGATGGAAACGGCTTCTTTGGCAGTCGGCGCCAGCCCGCAAACCTCGAAGCCTAACGCCTGCATCGTTGCTTCGAGGTCAAGCGCTATCAGGAACTCGTCCTCGACGATGAGGGCGGAGCCGCGGTCTGGAGAAGAAAAGTCTGTCATGGTCACCTTTTCTGGCAGTGCCCATGGATGCAACGCCTCAGCTCGACTTTTGTGCCGGGCGTTTCATTCATGCCCGCGCGCGGACCGATAACGTCGCTTCTGATGGAAATCGTGCGAAAGCGTAGGCCCCGTATTCGCGCGCGGCGTTAGCGGAAATTCCAGGGGTTGAAGCCGCCGCTATTGGACCACAGGCGCGTCCTGGCTCGCTGCGTGAACTGTGGCGGGATGTAGCGCCTGACCTGTTTAATGTGCCTGAGATGAGGCGGCCGCGCATCATTATCCTCTTCGCGCAGCTGCACCCGGCTCGGTACCCCTTGCGGGTCAACAACCACCACGGCGAGATCGTTCCAATTCCATTCCGCTTGGCGTTGTCCCCAGCGGCCGGGCTCGATCGCAAGCAACTTGCCAGACTTGGTATCGACCATGGCGATATATTCGAGACGCTCGCCCTCGGGCGACGTGCCGGCGTAGTAATGGAGGAGTCCAATGCCCCGCAGAGCGCCTTTCAGTGTCTGCCAGTTCAGCAGCACCGGTTCGCCAGCGCCATACATTTCCAGGGTGAGCCGGAGCGCAGGATATTGGGGATGCGTGGCGACATAGTCCCCCCCTGGCGAGCGCTCTACGCTCCAGCCGTCCAGCTCCGCGACCACAGGCTGGTCACCGTCTTGGCCGGCGGACGCTTGTTGCGCCAAGGGCGCGGGACCTTGCTCGCCTTGCGCGTCGCAAGGCAATGCCAGTCGGTCATCGGCGCCAGCGGGCTCTGCCGCGCCAAGGGCGTCACCGGGTTCGTCCTTGGCTTGATAAACCAGGGCGCTCGCCACGCCGCTATGCAGGGCGTCCGCGAGCTTTGGGAGTCCCAACCGCGGTTCGCTCTGTGCCGGACGTTGCCTGCCGGCACAAGGAAGCGGTGTCGGCGCATGAGGGTCGGATACCAAAGCGCGAGCCAAGTCCGTTGCGGCCGCTTCCGTGTGTTGCCGCGCCTGGTCTTCGATTGAGCGGCGTTCAGCGGCGGCAGCGGCAAGCGACGGATCGCGCTCAACTGCGTGGGTAAAATCCGCAAGCGCGAGGTCCGGCTTGTGCAACTGGGTAAAGGCCGACGCCCGGCCAAGATAGACTTGAGCGGTATCGGCGCCGAATTGAAGAGCTGAGGCGTAGTCGCTGACCGCGTCCTTGTAGCGGCGAAGCGCGACCAGGGCCTCGGCGCGATTGGCGTAGGCCTGGCCGTAGCGCCCGCTGAGCACGATCGCTCGCGAAAAGTCGCGGAACGCGCCGGCCGGCCGCCGCAAGGCAAGCTGGGCCTTGCCGCGCCCGTTGAACGGCACCGCGCTGCTCGGCATCAGGCGGATCGCCTTGGTGAAATCGGCTAACGCCCCGGTAGGATCGCCCAAGAGAAACCGCGCATTGCCAAGATTATTGTAGGCTGCGCCATATTGCGGGGTGAGCGCAACGGCTTGACCGAAGTCCTTGGCGGCTTCGGCATAGAGGTGGAGCTCCAGAAGCACATTGCCGCGATTGTTGTAGAGCGTGGCCTCCTCGGGCGCGAGCTTGACCGCGGCGTTGAAATCATCGACGGCGGCGCGCAGGTTGTGAAGGCGCCAGCGAGCCACTCCTCGGTCACTCAAGGCGAAGACGCGGGTCATGGCAGGGAGCGCCGCCGATTCGAGCGCCGCGGTCAGCAATCTCTCCGCATCGAGATATTGGGTGCGAATGAGCGCTGCCCGTCCTTGGCTGGCCTGCAGCGACGCGTCCCGCTTATCGAGAGAGGCCCGCGCCGGACCGCAAGCAGAGATCGTGGCGATGATGAGCAGCAATCCGGCAATGTGCCACGACGGCTGTGCAAGCCTCCTTGCACATGACGCAACACGCAGACCCCTTACACCCGACGCCGCCGCAGACACCGGACTCACCTGGTCTTGATCGGGGCAGGGCACCGGATCATGCGTGCCGCACGCGCACCCGAAACGCCACTCTCGTACGAGACTGTGACGTTGACAAATCACGTTTCGAAATTCGCGTGTCGAAGCGTGCGGTTTCGGCTTTCCTGGCGCGATGTTGAAATCGCCTCGGAGATTTATCCTGGGCGTTCCGCCGCGCCTAAACTCTGCGCATCCTTTGCCCATGAGGAGACAAGTTCTCCTCTCCCCGTCGGGGAGGCGGGAAAAGAAGAGGCGAGGGCGCTTGGCAGCACCCTCGCCATCATCGAAGCCGTTTCGCGGCAAGTCGCTTTGCGGCGAGCGCCTAGCGGTAGGCCGGCGGAATCTGCTCGTAGGAGCCCGCGCCGAAGGGCTGATAGAGGAGGTTCGGATGCGTCTTCATCTCATCCCAGAACTGCGCGGTCACCGGGTTGATATAGAGGCCGACCCAGCCATTGTCCTGGCCGGAATAGCGGCCCGGCGAGGTCTTGAAGTCCCCACGCGTCGGCGCGGCACCGTTGAAAACGATGTCGTATTGCTCGCCCGGATCCCACCAGAGATCGTAAAGGGCTGGGATCTTCAGGGTCTGCTCCTGTCCAAGCCAGGTATCCTTGGCCGTGTATAGCGCCTTGAAGTTCTTGACGCGCACCCCGCCGAAGGTCTGGTCGTTGAAATAGATGAAGCTTTCGCGCTTGCCCGGACCGGTGCCGAGCAGCGAGTCGCTCAAGTCGATGCCATCGAAGATGATCGGATTGCCGTTATTGTCCTTCCAATCATGGGGCGGCGGTTCGAGGCCCGCGAGCTTCCCAATGGTCGGCCACCAATCCATGTGGGACCACATATCCATATTGACCGTGCCGGGCTTGATGTGGCCGGGCCACCAGGCAATGGCCGGCACGCGGAAGCCGCCCTCGAAGGAGGATCCCTTCATGCCGCGGAAGGGCGTGTAGCCCGCATCCGGCCAAGCGTCGATCCAGGCGCCGTTGTCGGTGGTCCAGACCACGAGCGTGTTCTCGGAGATACCGAGGTCACGGATCGCCTGCACGACTTGGCCCGAATTGTCGTCGAGCTCCATCAGGGCGTCGAGATAATTGCCGCCGCCGGGAGACTTCCCCTTCCAGCGCGGGGAGGGGTTGTTCGGGTTGTGCACCTTGAGGAAGCAGAGATACATGAAGAACGGGTTCTGGTCCTTGGCGTGGGTCTTCAACCAGTCGATGGCCTTGGCCCGCATCTCGTCATCGCCGGTGGCGAGGTCGGCGTAGTTGAACTCCTTCTTCACCGCCGTGGGCGGCTCGCCGGCCTTGCCGTCCCATTGGGAGAGGTCGACCTGGTCCCAGAGCGTCATGAATTGCTTGTCGTTGGTGGGGAAGCTCGGGTGCAGCGTCTTGTCGTCATAGGCATAGACGCCGGCATAATAGGGCAACATGTCGTACATCTCGTCGAAGCCGTTCGCCGTCGGGAAGTTCTCCGGCTTGTCGCCGACATGCCATTTGCCGAACTGCACCGTCGTGTAGTGGGCCTGCTTCAGATATTCGGCGATGGTCGGCGTCTGCTTGGTGAGGCCGTTCGGATCGCCGGGCGCGAGCACCGCGGAAA
>Ga0116222_1000039_pt1 | contig 91611 bp, 81 predicted proteins | sample Sb_taG_12_FD_88963 | JGI IMG/M metagenome (GOLD analysis project Ga0116222, IMG submission 88963) | Peat soil microbial communities from Weissenstadt, Germany - Sb_50d_9_AC metaG | ecosystem: Environmental > Terrestrial > Soil > Wetlands > Peat | place: Germany: Weissenstadt | collected 2010-09-21
TCAGTTACGGGGCGCGGGCTAGCGGTGCCAGCCGGAGGGCCTGGTTCGGCATCGTGATCGTGATCCTGGGGCTGTTCGGCGCCTGGCCGGTGAGCTGGTGGGGGGACCGCCGAGCCGCGTCGCGCTGCTCGGGCTGCTTGTGGCCGCGGCCATCCGCAGAGCCGCGGCCGCGACCGAAGCCGCCCGGGCGGCGCGGCGCGCGGGGCCTGGCTAGTTCGCCTGGACCTGTGATCCGCACTGCGGGCAGCGGAAAGGCCGGCGTCTGGCCAAGGCTCGGACTGCCGCGTAGTAGGCAAACGGGAACTTGATCTCGGGGATTTCCCTGGTTGCCGTCACTGTGCCGTGGGTCGGGCAGCTACCTGACTGGGTCTGGACTTCCGGGGACATGATTCCTTCTCCTGTCGTTGTTGCGTTCACTGGTTCGGGGTCAGCGCCCGAGTGGCAGCCAGCTGAACCTGCGGAGGGCGACCAGCAGGCCAGCGGCTCCCCAGGCTGCCACGATAAGCAGGTCTCGCCACGCGAAGCCTGATCCTGTGGTGTGCGGGTTGTAGGCCACCAGCAAGGCGGCGGCCAGGTGCCGGACGGGGAACACGTCTGCCACGTTGACCAGCCAGTGCGGCAGCACGGTGACGGCGACGAACACACCGGAGATGAAATACAGCGGCAGCGTGACCGCCTGGGTGATCGGCTGAGCCGCGTCCTGGCTGCGGATGAGCGAGGCAAGCGCGTAGCCAAGACAGCAGAACGCGGCGGCTCCGATAACCACGGTGATCACCAGGGCAGGGGCGGTGCGGGCGGGTATGTGCGCGCGGTAGGCAGCCCAGCCGATGCCGACCAGCACGGCCGCGATGCCGACCGCGATGACGACGGCGGTGAGGGCTCGCCCGGCGATGATCGCGCTGGCCGGAACGGGAGTCGCGCGCCGCCGCTTCAGCACCCCGCTTTCGCGCTGGGCAGTCACCGAGACGACGAGGTTGACGAAGGCCGCTGCGATGATGCCGAGAGTGATGATGCCAGGAACGTAGGACACCGATGCGGCGATCCGTCCGCCGGTGACCGAGATCGTGTGGTTGGCGCCGCCGAAAACGGAAGCGAAGATCACCAGGAACAACACCGGCAGGGCGAGGGTGAAGAACCGCGCCTGGCCGTTACGCAAGAAAGCTCGCAGGTCGTAACGGAACTGGTGCAGCGCCATGCTGATCATCGCGCTTGGCCCGGTCCGGCCGACCGGCACCACAGTCACGGGCGGGGGCACCGCCTGATCCGAGGCGCTGGTCGCGGGAACGGTGGCCGCCTGAGCGTGCCGGGCGGTCTGGCGCGACCGGAATCTGCGGTACAGCCACAGGATGATCATCGGTACTTCTTTGCGGTGGTTGAGCCGGTAAGACCGAGGTAGACCTCTTCGAGAGTGGGCCGGTGAACGTCCAGGTCGGGCAAGTCGAAACCGCGGCCAAGCGCCCAGTCGGCCAGCATCTGCAGATGGATCAGCGGGCTCTGGCTCCCGATGATGGTTGATCCGTCCGGCCCTGGCCCGGCGAGCGGAGCCAGCGCGGCGGGCAGCTCCCTGGCCTCCAGCGGGGCCGGGAGCGTGAACCTGATTGCGGTGGTCATCTGGTCCCGGCCGCCCAGGGTGCGGGGCGTGCCGTGAGCGACGATGCGCCCGCCGGCGATGACCGCGATCCGGTCGGCCAGGTACTCCGCCTCGTCCATGTAGTGCGTGGTGAGGAAGACTGTCTTGCCCAGCTGCCGTAGCCCGGCGATCACATCCCAGGCAGCCCGGCGAGCGGACGGGTCGAAGCCGGTGGTCGGCTCGTCCAGGAAGATGAGCTCAGGGTCGCCGATCAGCGCCAGCGCGAAGTCGAGCCGACGCCGCTGGCCACCTGACAGCCGGGCACCTGCCGTACCAGCCTGCTCGGTCAGACCGACCAGGGTGATGGTCTCGTCGATGTCCCGAGGCGCGCGGTAGAAGCCCGCGTACAGCCTGAGGCATTCGCGGACGGTCAGGCCGGGCTCCGCGTCGGATTCCTGCAGGACGACGCCAACTCGGTCGCGCCAGGGACCGCCGGCCCGTGCCGGGTCGGCGCCGAGAACGGTGACCTCGCCGTCGCTGCGCTGCCGGAAGCCCTCGAGGATCTCCACGGTCGTGGTCTTGCCTGCCCCGTTCGGGCCGAGGAAGGCGAAGATCTCCCCCCGGCGCACGTCTAGATCGATGCCCCGCACGGCCTCGTGGCCGCCGTACCGTTTCACCAGGCCGCGGACGCTGACCACCGATTCGGGCTGGGCGAAGGCGGTGGCGTTCCGGTCCTGGTCGGCTTGTTCGCCGATCCTGTTCATGTCGCTCCCTCGGGCTCGGTGGTCTTGCCTGCACAGCTTGCGCTCCAGGCGGCCGCACCGTCGCCGGCGCTGGGATGGAACTTGCCGGGCACCGGAACCCTGGACCGTGGGTGGAGGGCATCCACCCACAGATGGAGTGCACGGTGTCCGGCGAATCCAGCGCCGGACCGGAGACCACCCGCCGATCCGGCCGTACGGTTTAGTGGTGAACTCCAACGCCCCGGTAGTGGCGGCCGCCACCGAACCGCAGCAGGCCAGCGGCCGCCGCCACGAGGCACAGCTGTGGCGGCGCGGCCTCGGCCTGGCTGTGATCGCATTCGTGGTGACCGTCTCGTTCCGGAGCCAGCCGACCCCGGGTAGCCACGGCGAGTCGCTCGCGATCGCCGCCGCCCTGATCGGGTTCTCCGGTGCCACCGCGGGCGTGCTGTTCCTGGCGAAGGTTCGGCCGACGGTCCTGCTGACGCTGCTGCTCACGGCAGTGCTGAGCGCGGCGGTGCTGATCGCGCTGCAGCTCAAAGGCGCCGGGTTGCTCGGAGTGTTCCCCGCCGTCGTGATGGCCGCCCTGAGGCTGCCGGTCCGGCTCAGCGCTGCCGTGGCCGGCGTCGCTCTTGCCGCTGTCTCAGCGGCGTGGCTGTCGCGCGGAGCGGTGCCGGTGGTCGGCATCGTGCTCAACGACTCCGGCGTGCTTGCCTTCTACATCGTGGCCATGTTCGCGCGGCAGCTCAGGGAGGCCAACGAGCGGGCGACGGTGCTGCTCGCCGAGCTGGAGCAGACCCGGGCCGCGCAAGCTCAGGCCGCCGCGCTCGGTGAACGCCAGCGCCTTGCTCGCGAGATGCACGACGTGCTGGCCCACTCGCTGTCCGGGCTGATGCTGAACCTGGAGGGCGCCAGGCTGCTGATCCGGCGCGGCGGCGGCGATCCGGGTGTCGGGGAGGCGATCGACCGGGCTCACCGGCTGGCCAAGACGGGGCTGGAAGAGGCAAGGCGCGCGATCGGCATGCTCCGCGACGACGCGCTGCCCGGCCCTGAGCGGCTGCCCGACCTGGCCGCCGAGTTCGAGCAGGACACCGGCGTGGCATGCACGTTCGCGGTGAACGGTGCCGAACGAGACCTCGGCACCGATGGCCGGCTGACCCTTTACCGGGTGGCGCAGGAAGCGCTGACCAATGTCCGCAAGCATGCCCATCCTGCTCGGGTCGAGCTGCGGCTGGCCTATGAGCCGTCCGGCACCCAGCTGAGCATCGAAGACTTCGACGCCGCAGGTGAGGTCCCGGCGTCGAGCGATGGCGGCGGCTATGGGCTGACCGGCATGAAGGAAAGAGCCGAGCTGCTCGGCGGAAGGCTGACCGCCTCGCCCACCAGCTGCGGGTTCCTGGTCGAATTGTGGGTGCCGGCGTGACCGGCGCCATCCGGGTGCTGCTGGCCGACGATCAGCGCGTGGTCCGGGAGGGACTCGGCACCCTGCTGGGGCTGCTCGCCGATGTCGAGGTCATCGCCATGGCCGCCGACGGGGAACAGGCGCTGGCCCTGGCGATCGAGCTTCGCCCGGATGTCGTCCTGATGGATCTGCGGATGCCCCGCTGCGACGGCATCGAGGCCACCCGCCGCCTGCGCGAACACGACGCCGGCATCAAGGTGCTCGTGCTCACCACCTACGCCGACGACCGCTCAGTCATCGACGCGCTGCGGGCCGGCGCCCGCGGCTACCTGACCAAGGACGCCAGCGCCGGGGAGATCCACCAGGCACTCCAGCGGGTCACCAGCGGCCAGGCCGCTATCGACCCCGCGGTTCAGCACCATCTCATCGACGCCATCTCCGCCAGCCCGCCAGCCGGACGCACCGAATCCGCGCCGCAGCTTCCGGACGGACTGACGCCCCGCGAGGCCGATGTGCTCGCCCTTATCGCCCAGGGATTGTCGAACGCCGAGATCGCCAGCCGGCTGGTGGTCAGCGAAGCCACCGTGAAAAGCCACATCAATCATCTGTTCGCCAAGACCGGCGTCCGCGACCGAGCCCAGGCAGTCAGCTACGCCTACCAGCACGGGCTCACCTGACACCGGCAGCGGCCAGCCCATGGGGGCTTCCTGTGGCCGCGATAGTCGGAGCCCGCTGACCTGGTCACATCCAGTCGGGGCCGATGCGGTGGCAGCTGGCCAGATGTTCGGCATTGTCGGCCACGAGATCATCGGCAAGGTCAAGTAGCCGGTGCAGCCGGGCGTCGCCGATGGTGTAGACGACTCGCCGGCCTTGCCGTTCGGCGTGCACGAACCGGAACCAGCGCAGGCAGGCGAGGTGGTTGGAGATCCGGCTCCGGGGCAGGCCGGTCTGCTCGACGAGTTCGGAGACGCCGCGCGGGCCGGTCAGCAGGTGCTGGAGGATAGCCAGCCGGGTCGGGTCGGCCAGCACCCGGAACCACCGCGCATGCGCGACGGATACCGCCGACCGGCCGGCGGTCTGGGTGGGCTCGTCTGCCTGGCTCACGATGTCGACCCTAGACGTTCGGCTGCGGTGCCCACTGGCGCTGCACCCGCGCCGGTGACCAAGCGCTGCCTGAGCGCGTCGGTAGGTTGCAGCCCCAGCTCGGCACGCAGCAGGGCGCGGAAGGCATCGAACTGCCGGATGGCTTCGCAGACGTTGCCTTCGGCCAAGTACGCGACCGCAACCTGTCGACGCTGGCCTGCACCCAGATTCTCATCGCCCACCGGCTCAGCACCATCCGCGATGCCGACCTCATCCTTGTCCTGCACGACGGTGTGCTAGCCGAAAGCGGCAGTCACGCCGACCTTCTCGACCGCGGCGGCCGATACGCGACGCTGGTCGCCGCGCAACTCGACGGCCACAGCGACACCACGTCCGCTGACGGGCGCACTGCCCGAATCAAGGCGAACGCGGCGGCGATCCCACATTCCGACAACACCCAGGAAAGGAGGTGATGTATGGCCAAGACCACCGTCGCAACCACTGCCGAGCCGAAGATCAAACGCGGACCGACAGAGGTCAGCGATGCCGAACTGGAGGACATCGTTGGCGGTCACATGGCGCCAACGGCGTGTGCAGCGTGCGGGTGCAACCTGTAGCTCTGGCCAGTCGGTAATCAGCGGCACCGGCTTAGCGGACAGCGGGGGTTTGGGTCTGGACGTCCCTGCCCGGGCACCGTTTCCGGTGGCAAACTGGCTGCCGTGACCGCGACTACCCGCACGGATCCTGCACGGCCAGGGCTGGTTCGGCGTGGGCTGCGCCTGGAGTACTGCACGCTTTCGTGGAACGTGATCGGCGTGGTCGTGCTGGCCATTGCGGCAGTTGCCGCGCGGTCGGTGGCGCTGGCGGGCTTCGGGCTGGACTCGCTGATCGAGATCGGTGCCTCGGCCGTGGTGATCTGGGAGCTTCGCGATGCCGGAGAGTCCCGACGCCGGCCGGCGCTGCGGCTGATCGCGGTCGCCTTCGCAGTGCTGGCGGTCTACCTGGCCGTGCAGTCGACCTGGGTAATCGCGGCGGGTTACCGAGCTCGGCACAGCCCCGCCGGGATCAGCTGGACGGCACTGACGGCGGCAGTAATGTTCGCCCTCGCCTACGGCAAGACTCGCACCGGGCGGGCGCTGCGCAACCCCGTCCTGATCACCGAAGGCCGGGTGACCCTGATAGACGGGCTGCTGGCCACCGCCGTCACGGCCGGGCTGATTCTCAATGCGGCCCTGGGCTGGTGGTGGGCTGACCCGGTAGCGGCCTACGTGCTGGTCTGCTACGCCGTGCGGGAGGCGCGAGCGGTTCTCACCGATCAGTCCTGATCCGCGAGCCGCCGCCGGGTGGCGCAGGATCGCCTCACTCCGCTCGCCTCACTCCTCGCGACTTCCCCTTCGCTGTCCGACGGTCAGGAACCCAACAAAGGTGGCAGTCAGCGCAGGCCAGTCCAGCGACTGGAGCCGGTCCCGCACCCTGGCCATAAATTCGGCGCTTCGGGCCTCGCCGAGTGCGTGAGTGCCAGACTGGGTGGCCAGATTGGCCAGGTAGTCCTCGGCGCTGTAGCCGACCTGGAACGGATAGCGCAGGCTCGCCACCTCCTCGAAGAAAGCCGCGGCCTCGACCGGGAAGTGCTGCGGGCCGATTTGCTCCGGCGGCGGCGGCGGGCCGCCCTGATAACCAACTGCCCGGTAGTCGTCCTGAGCATCTGTCCAGAACCGGTCCGCGTCGGCAGGTTGGGCCCACAGGCATCCGCCCACCACCATGGCGCCGCCAGGCTCAAGCAGCCCGAATGGCTTCGAGTACCGGAGCTGCGGGTGGATCCAGTGCAGGGAATTAAAGGCCACGACCGCATCAAATGGGGCGTCCTGCGGTTCCCAGCTCTCAAACGACGTCGTCACCACATCGACGGAAGGGAAGCCGGCCAGCCGACGCCGGGCGACGGCTGCAAGTTCGGCCCCCAGTTCCAGGGCCGTGATAGCCAGGCCGCGCTGCGCCAGGGGCACCGTCGCCTGCCCGGTGCCGCAACCGATCTCGACTGCCCGGTCTCCTGGAGCGAGCCCGGCCAGCCGCATCAGGTCATCGAATACCTGCGCCGGACAGACTGGCCTGGTGCGGTCGTAATCCTCGGCTGCCTTGTCGAACCCCGCACGCAAGCGGTTGCGCTTGTCATCCTCCACGACTCCCATACTGCGGTGCGGGGCTGCTGCGTGCCCTACCTCCATGCTGTGTCCTCGGCCAGCTTCTCGGCGATCCGGTCGTGAAAGCTCTTGCGCCTCAGCGCTTCCTCGATCTCTGTGACGGCCCGGCTGAGCGGGTAGGGGATCTCGGCCTCGATCTCGGCGATGGCTGCTTCGGTGGCTCGCCACTCGGCGGCCAATTGACCGACGATCCGCCGCGCCTTCGCCGTGAGCGTCACCTTCTTGCTGCGGGCGTCGGTGCCGGTCGTGGTCCTGACCAGGCCGGCTGCGCGCATCGCGGCTACCTTCTGGCTGATCGCCGAGTGAGTGCGCTGCACCGATTCAGCCAGCTCGGTGATCGTCATCGGGCCGCGGGCATGCAGCCGGAGCAGTTCCATCACGAAGCTCGGCTTGAGTCCGCCGATCTGTGCCTCTGCGTAGATCTGGGCGATGTCAGCGTCCATCGCCTCCTGCAGCAGACGCAACGGCCGCCAGCGGCTGTGCTCGGTCGGATCGGCGATGCTGTCTCTGGTCATGAATAAATTGTAACACGCCTTATACAAGTACTGTTACAATCTTCGACTGATTGGCACAGCGGTGAAGTGAGGAGCGCTGACCGGTGCGACGAGTGACCCGGCTGCTCGCCGACATCGGCCCGCTGCGCGAATGCGGCGATCCCTCGGCTGTCCATGGCGGCGCAGCAGCGGGCGCACCAGGCGGGTGCCGGTGGGAGCCTTAACCGAGGTTGGGGATGACCTCTGCGGCCAGGCGCTCGGCGTGCTCGGCTTGGTCGAACATCGGCGTGAACAAGATCAGCCCTGCGCCGGCCTCGGCTACCTTACGCAGCTCGCTGACGCAGTGGCCGGGCGGGCCTGCGATCGCGGCGGCCTCGATGTCCGGCGACCGGTGTCCGTAGAGCCGCTCCAGCTCGGCGTTGATCCGCTGGCGCGCACGGCCGGCGTCCCGGTCTATCGCGATGTAGACGCGCTTGGCGATGGGGAAGTCGTCCGCCGGCCGCCCCGACTCGGCGAGAACTTCCCGCACGATCTGGACCTGGTCGGCGAACTTCACGGTGGGAGCGGACCCGGCGCCGAAGAAACCACTGCCGAGCTGCACGGCACGCCGCAGCGCGGTCGGCCTGGCCCCGCCGAACCAGATCGGCGGGAAGGGCTTCTGGAATGGCTTGGGCTCCATCGCCGCGTCCTGCAGCTGCCAGAACTCCCCGTCGAAACTGACCCGAGAATCGGTCCACAGCCTCTTCATCAGCTCGATTCCCTCGGTAAACCGCGCGGCGTACCGCGCGGGGTCCACGCCGAAGGCGGCGAACTGCCGCCCCTTGCCGCCGGTGCCGATCCCGATCTCGATCCGCCCGCAGCTGAGCTGGTCCAGCGTGCTCAGGCTCTTGGCCAGGTGCACCGGGCTGTGCAGAGTGGACACGAACACCGCGCATCCCAGCCGCAGCCGCTGGGTGCACGCGGCCGCATAGGTCATCGTCTCGACCGGACCGAGCTGTGGGGCCGGCCCTAGCACCTGCTCTTGCGTCCAGGCGCTGTCGAAGCCCAGCTCCTCAGCACGCGCGAAGTAGGCGCGGAACGCCGCCGGATCGAACTCACCGTCAGAGTAAAACTGGGGGATGGCGATGGCGAACCGCATGGGCCGCATCGTATCCGGCCCTTAAGACCTGCGCGCCGACGGTTGGGACTGGCTCGTCGCCGTTGCTGTTGCCGCTGGTTTGCGGGCTCGGATGGCGAGGATGACCGGGACTGGCCGATCGCCCAGCTCGGCCACATGATCGATTACTAGCTCCGCGGCGATGAACGCGTTGAGCAGATCAGCCAGCAAGTGATGGCGCATTCCGACTCGTCTGCGGACGTGGGGGCCCCACCATGGCGCTTCTTGATGCCAACCGGCTAGGCGGTAGGTGGGGTGCGCGAGAACCCCGCCGTCGTCCATCCATTGGATGTGCGGCCCGTTGAAGCAGGGATGGGCGCCGTAGAAAACCAGCAGCCCTCCCGGCGTCAGCACTCGTGCTGCCTCCGCCAGCACGACTGCGAAGTCATCGACATCGGTCGAGATCCACATCGTTGCCACGGTCGGGAACGCTCCGTCAGCGAACGGCAAGGCTGCCGCGTCCCCCTGCACGATCTGGCGGGACCGACCCTGCGCGATGCGCAGCTGGTCGGCGGACCGGTCCAGCCCGACCACCGTGCACCCAGCGTTAGCGAGAACGTCGAAGTAGAGCCCGCTGCCGCAGCCGACGTCCAGGCAAAGACCATCGCCGGGGCCAAGCAGTTCAAGCACATCCGATGCGTTGCGCTCGACGTTCGGCTTGTTCCAGCTGTCGTACCATTCGGCGTGTCCGTCATAGCGCGATCCGGTGAGCGGCATCGTGGACTCCCGCTGATGCTGGTCCTATATCGAAGCTAGCGCCTCAGCGGAGCCAACGAGCGGGTGGTTCGTTCTCGGCAGAATCAGCTTCTGCCCGGTCAGGATGCCTGCCGGTGGCCCGAGATGGCGACTGCGCCATCCGGGACGGCGGGTGTGCTTTCCAGCTCGGTACCGCGGCGTCAGCCGATCGCGTGCTCACCATGCCTCTGAATTGTGCTTGCTCGATTGGTGGATGCCTGTCAGAGTTGGCTAATGCCAGAAATCACGGGCCAGACCATTGTCATTCTGACGGTGAGCAACGTGATTCGGAGCGCGACGTGGTACGGCGATCTTCTAGGTATGGAGGAACGAGGTCGCTACGTCAGGCCGGGCGGCCATATCGAGCAGGTCTTTCTTGTCGAACCGCGGACTGGCTTGCCGCTTTGCCTCGTTGATCACGCACGCGATCCGGATGCCTTTGACGAACGCAGGGTCGGCCTAGATCACCTTGAATTCCTGGTTGCCAACCGCAGTGACCTGGACGCATGGGCCGCCCAGCTAGACGAACTGGCGATCACTCATTCCGGAGTTAAAGAGCCGCCGTACACCTCGAATGCAATGATTACCTTCCGGGATCCGGACAATATCCAGCTAGAATTCTTCTGGCGATCGCCGAATCTATGACATGTCATCGGCTCCCATGCTGTCGGTGAGCGGTATCAAACCCTGATCCTGCTCACGGTATTCGGCAGCGTGCGGTGGGTGGAACTGGCCGCCTTGCGTGGCCGCGACATCGATCTGAAGCCGGGTGTCGTCAAGCTCGAACGCTCGCTGGCCGAGTTGCCCGAGTGGCGGCTGTCTTTTCGCTCCGGATTAGAACGGGCTACGGCCGGCAGCCGGTCGCACGCGGCCTAGTCGCGGCTCAGCTCTGTCCGGACCTTGTCCGCTGTTCGGGAAAATCGGTGGCAACCGCCCGGCGCTGGCTCCTAGCATCGGCCGGTGATCTATCAGCATCCGCTGGCATATCTGCTGGGCCTTGAGGGCGCCGCGCTGCTGCGCGCTTTCAACGGCGACTACGACCGCGATTTCACCGAGGCCCGCATCGCTGAGATACGCGCCCTGCTGGACTCGGCCGACCAGCTCGGAGACGGAGTGGTAACCCGCCCGGTCACGACCGCACAAGGCTATGACGCCTGGGCCGAGACCTACGACGAGCCGAACGACCTCGTCGATATGGAGCAACCCGTCGTCCGGGAGATCCTCGACGGTCTGCCAGCTGGCATGGCGCTGGATGCCGCTTGCGGAACCGGCCGCCACGCCGCCTACCTGGCCTCACTGGGCCACACAGTGATCGGCGTGGACATTTCCTCCGCGATGCTGGCGGTAGCCACAGCCAAGGTTCCCGGCGGCGACTTCCGCGTTGGCGACCTGCACCAGCTGCCCGTGCCCGATCAGCACGTCGACCTCGTGGTCTGTGCCCTCGCACTCACTCACGTCGCCCGCCTGGCCCCCGTGCTGGCCGAGTTCGCCCGCGTCCTCCGCCCGGGCGGCCACCTGGTGATCTCCGACTCGCGCATGGACTACCCCATCGTCCAGGCCCTGCCCGGCGCCGGCTACGGCTACCTCCCGCACTACAACCGCTTCACCAGCGAGTACCTGGCTGCAGCCGTTCCCCTGGGCCTTCAGTTGCGCCGCTGCGAAGAGCTGCGCTCCCCCCACAGCGACCCGAGCGCCGCACCTCCCGCCAAGCGGGTCCTCCCCGACCACCCGTCGGACATCTGGACACTCCGTGCCTGGTGCCCGGCCGCCTCACGGGCTGCCCACAACGGCAACCCTCTGCTGATCTTCTGGCACTTCGAGCTCGCCAGCTGCTCGACTCCGCAGGACACCGGTTAAAGACCTGCTGGTGCCCGCATCACTGCTGATCTTGACTGGCCTTTCGTGCTGCGTGTTCCACTTGATCACGATAGGACTGCCACCAGTCTTGATCGCCGGGCGGCATGTTCGGGTTCTCCCTCGTCAGCCCTACCGTCCCGTCGATGAGTTCGCGGATGATGTCGGCCTGACCGGCGTGCCGGTTGGTGCCGGTGGCGACACGGACCAGGATGTGGTGCAGTGTTACCTCGTTTCGGTCGGGCGGCCACCATGGCACGTGGCCGATGGCATCCAGAGTGAGCGCGTCGATCGTGGCGTCCGAATGCGCCCATGCGCGGCGGTACCGGCCCGCTATGAACTCGCGTGATTCTGCTGGGGTCGCCCACATGTCGGACATCGAGTCGGCTTCATCCCATGGCAACTGGTCCTCGGAGGGGCGGCCGAACGTGTCACCGAAGTACCCCAGTTCGACGCCCGCCTGGTGTTTGACGAGCCCGAGCAGGTTGGTCCCGGTCGGTACCAACGGGCGACGGATATCGTATTCGGAGAGCCCGTCGAGCTTCCACAGCAGCGCCTCGCGACCTGCCTGCAGGTAGCGATGCAGGTCGGGCTTTCGGATCAGATGCTCCCAGTACGTCTGATCAGGTCACGGGCTATCAAGGGCGTGCGGTGACCCGCCCGCCTGCCGATCCCGCGGCAGGTTAGACGGTGATGATCCGCAGAGAGCACCGAGCGGCGGCGGTCATCCAGGCGGACACGCCGATCCTTAAGTGAACAGCTGCGGCCAGCGCAGAGCTGGCTGAAGGAAGTGCCACAGGTTCGTCCACGACTGGGCCGCATCGGCAGTACCGGTGTGCGGCGCCCGGAACAGGCCGAGGTACCCGCCGATCTCGGCCAGGTCATACCAGAGGCGGTAAAGTGAAAGCGCTTCCTGATCTAGCGCAGTCCCGGTCGCCATCGCATAGGCATCCAGCACCCCAGCGTGACCTTGGCACAGGTCCCATAGGTCCCGCTCGGGCGGCGCGAGCAGCGCCGTATCCCAGTCGACTAGGACGAAACCCTCGGAGGTCAGCATCACGTTGCCGGCGTGCGGCTCCCCGTGCGTAACGACCATCCGCTCGGTCCGGGCGGACACCCGGGTCGCAAGCCGGTCGTAGGTCGACAACAGCACGCCGACGGAGCGAGCATGTGCCGCCAGCAGGCTCCGCGCCCGCTCGCCGTACGGCCCGGTGTTCCACGGCTGGGCGAGATCGTCGAGCAGCAACTCGAGCTCGTGCCGATGCGGCACCACAAAATCGTCCGCCCGGACCACGGATGACCGGGCGCCATGCACCTCGACCAGCAACTCCAGCATTGCCAGCCGTTCGGTCTCCGTCTGGAACTCGCCGCCCTCGCCGACCTGACTTCCCGGCACATACGGGTGGACGACAAGTGAGTAACGATCCTTCAAGCGGTGCAGCACACGCCCGCCCGAGTCCTGCTTTGGTGCGACGACAAACGCGAGCTGGGCGTCCTGGTGCAGCGACAAGGCCGTAGCAAAGGCCGCCGCGAGCCGCGAAAAGGCATCATCGGCGCTGTCATGCGCGGTGCGCAGCTTCGCCGCCAGGTCGTCAACGGTCACGAACAACCGAGCGCCACGGGCCGCGGCAAGCCAGTGATGACTTCCGAACCCGACTGGCTGGTACTCCAGCGACGAGGCAGCGAACCCCCAGCCCACGCGCAACGCGTCACGTATGTCCTCCCCGGCCAGGTCATCCGGCGCTGTAAGCACGCAAGTGATGCTATGCGAGCGCAGCTCGGCCTAGTTCGCATGGCATGGCGACGGTGCCAGGATCGCTAGCTCGTGCACCGGCCCATTCCTGGTTGCCGATGCCGGCGTGCTCGATGGCCGACCGGCGACCACCCACTGGCTGTTCGCCGATGAGCTTCGCCGGCGCCGTTCGTCCTCGCGCTGCGCGCTGCGGGCGCTCCACGTTGACCCCGCCACGGCACCGGCATTGACTGGTACCCAGCCGGGAAACCCGCCAAGAACCAACCGCCGGAGGAGCCGATGAATCTCACCCCCTTCCTACTGTTGGCCAGCTCAGGGAAGTCTTCGATAAGCTCTCAGTGGAGGCAGACCCGGAACTCCTCGACGACTTTCGGGACATGCCTTTCGGCACCTATGGTCACTTGGCCGACAAGTACGGGGTCCATTGGTTCTTCCAAGGCGATAGCTCTACGTCGTCAGGCTAGATCTTTTTGGCTCAGGGCGTGGTGAAAACATCTGGGGCGTGTCAAGGATCATCCGAGCCGATCCGTCCAAGTGGAGCTAGGCATTCGGGCGGCTTCAGGAGGCGTCGGCGTCGTTGCTTAAGTTGGGATGGTGTACTGGAGAATGAGCGTGTCTCCGGGGATTATCGAGACCAGTATCCGCACGGCTTTGTTGGTCGCGGTATAGCCACTATTTGGTTCGGCGTTCTGGCCGCCGCTGGTCCTACGCTAGGGCGCATGACGCTCCCATCCGGTATCCCCATCGACGAGCTCGATCCCGGCATCCGCCCGCAAGACGACCTGTTCCGGCACGTCAACGGCCGGTGGCTGGCGCGGACCGAGATCCCCGCCGACCGGGCGCGCGACGGCGCGTTCCGGATTCTGGCTGAAGAGGCTGAGAACGCGGTGCGCGAGATCGTGGAGGAGGCCGCGTCGGCACCAGAAGGCAGCGAGGAGCGGAAGTTCGGCGACCTGTATGCCAGTTTCATGGACGCGGACCGGGCAGAGCTGCTCGGCTCGCAGCCCATCAGCCAGACGCTCGCGGCGGCTCGAGCCGTCAGCTCCATTCCGGAGCTGCTGGAGACGCTCGGGCGGCTGGAGCGACTGGGAATCGGGGGTCTGTACCGGCTCTTTGTTGACACCGACCCTGGCAACCCGGAGCGTTACCTGGTGTTTTTCGAGCAGGCTGCTATCTCGCTGCCGGACGAGAGCTACTACAGGGAGGAGCGGTTCGCTGGCGTCCGCGACGCGTTCGTCGGTCATGTGCAGCGCATGCTCGAGCTGGCCGGGTTCCCGGACGCCGACCGGGCAGCCAGGCGAGTGCTCGCGCTGGAGACGGCGGTGGCCGGGCACCACTGGGACAACGTCGCGAGCCGCGACCGCGAGAAGACTTACAACCTGTTCACCTGGACCGGTGTGCTGTCTGAGAGGCCGGACCTGCGCGGGTGGCTGGCGGCCCTGGACCCGCCCGCTGGCGCCTTCGGCGAGATCGTGCTCCGCCAGCCGAGCTTCAGCACCGGGCTGGCCTCGTTGCTCACCGACGAACACGTTCCGGCGTGGCGGGACTGGCTGTGCTGGCAGGTGATCCACAGCGCTGCCAGGTACCTGTCCGAGGCGTTCGTCCAGGAAGATTTCGACTTTTACGGCCGCACCTTGAGCGGCACCCCCCAGCTGCGTGAGCGTTGGAAGCGGGGTGTCTCGCTGGTCGAGCGGGCGATGGGGGAAGCTGTCGGCCGAGCTTACGTCGGCCGGCACTTCCCGCCTGGGGCCCGGGAGCGGATGGATGCCTTGGTGGCCAACCTCCTCCAGGCCTACCGCCAGAGCATCGAGAAGCTCGAATGGATGGGGGCAGACACCCGCCGGCGGGCCTTGGCCAAGCTGGGGAAGTTCACGCCGAAGATTGGCTACCCGGTCAGATGGCGGGACTACTCCAGCCTGAGGATCGCCCCGACGGATCTGATGGCCAACGTGCGGGCCGCTCATGCTTTCGAGTTCCACCGCCAGTTGAACAAGATCGGCAAACCGGTCGACCGCGACGAGTGGTTCATGACCCCCCAGACGGTCAACGCCTACTACAACTCGGGCATGAACGAGATCGTGTTCCCGGCTGCGATTTTGCAGGATCCGTTCTTCAATCCGGGCCGCGACGATGCGGCCAACTACGGAGCGATCGGCGCGATCATCGGTCACGAGATCGGCCACGGCTTCGACGACCAAGGCTCCAAGTACGACGGTGACGGCAGGCTCACCGACTGGTGGAGCGCAACGGACCGGCAAGCGTTCGAAGCCCGGACCCGGTCGCTGATCGAGCAGTACAACGCCCTGGCGCCGAAGCAGGCTCCTGACCAGCATGTGAACGGAGCGCTGACGATCGGGGAGAATATCGGGGACCTCGGAGGCCTCGGCATCGCGTGGAAGGCCTATCTGCTGTCGTTGCACGGCGAAGACGCACCGGTAATCGACGGCCTGACGGGCGCGCAGCGCTTCTTCCTGTCGTGGGCTCGTGCCTGGCAGCACAAGGCTCGGGACGAGGAAGTCATCCGGCTGCTCGCCATCGACCGGCATTCCCCCGGCGAGTTCCGTTGCAACCAGATCGTGCGGAACCTCGAGGAGTTTTACACCGCGTTTGATGTCGGCGCTACCGACGAGCTGTGGCTCGAGCCCGCGGCTCGGGTCCGTATCTGGTAGCCAGGGCCACGCTCGCGGGTGTCCCGATCCGTTCAAGCTGGACCAACGTCCTGGGCCGGTCCCCCCTGGACGGCGCTGCATGGCGGTGAACTGCAACCCAAACTGCGACCCTTGCGGTTGGCCCCACCCTCTAACCCGTAGGACTGGCCCAGTCGTCCACCGTTGTCCCTCAGCATCTGTGTGCTGGACCGATGTTTCACCCGGGGCCGCCTGCGTCGAAACTTGGCTACCGGTTCCGCGAAATCCGATCGACAAGCTGCTGCGCCTGGCGCAAGACTCTTGGCCGTGAGTGAGTCTGATGAAAAGCAGACGTTGCACCGGTACCTGCAGAACGCGCGCGGGGTCCTGCTCTGGAAACTTGAAGGGCTCTCTGATTACGACATCCGGCGGCCGATGACGTCTACCGGCACGAACCTGCTTGGGCTGGTCAAGCACTGCGCGGGCGTGGAATGCCAGTACTTCGGCGGAGTGGTAGACCGGCCGTTCTCCGGCGAGGACGAGCTGGACTGGCGCGAGGACGACGACGCTGAGCTGAGCGGTCACATGTATGCCACCGCGGCCGAGTCACGCGAGCAGGTGACCGGCTTCTACCGGCGGGTCTGGGTGCACTCCGACGCCACGATCCATGAGCTGCCCCTTGATGCGCGCGGTACCGTGCCGTGGTGGCCAGAGGAAAGCAGGCACCCGACGCTGCACACCCTGCTTGTCCACATGATCCAGGAGACCGACCGGCACGCCGGGCATGCGGACATCATCAGGGAAGCCATCGACGGTGCTGCCGGCCTGCTCGAGGGCGTCAGCAACTTGCCGCCAGAAGCCGATGCCGCCGCCTGGAAACAGCACTACGACAAGCTGGAAAGCATCGCGCGGTCCGCCCGCCCGACGTCACCGTGACGTGGGAACGGGACCACGCCATCGCGGTGGGGATGGCAAGGCTCCGTCGGGTGCCTTTGCCTGCTTGTCTCCGTCTTCCTCACCGGCGCTGAATCCTTGCGAGCGGGTGCTGGGTCTAGGCTGGCGAAGCCATCGCGAAGCGACGCCCGCAGGGCGGACTAGACGCGGTGCCTGCGAGCTGGACGATGGGAGCCGAGGAAGATGGCCCCGCCTACATCGTCCGTGTTGTGAATGAGCCGGATGATCAGGAGGGCGGAGCTGGCGTCGGCGCGGCCGTGCCGGGCGGGCGTCCTCAACGCGGAGCCCGGTGACGGCCGCGCCAGCGGTGCCGCGTAGCGGCGCCCTCTTGATCTAAGTACGGCTCAATTCGGCAGTGGATGGGCTCGGAGGATGAGGACCAGGTCTGCGAGCTCGTGACGAATGGCCAGGTTCGCTGTGTTGCGAGGTTCCGGGCTACGGGCCGTGCGGGTGTAGGCGATGGCCGCGATGCCGGACTCAGCGGCCTGGTCGAGGATGTCCGCTGACTCGGCGATGAGCGCACATTGGCCAGGATCGGCACTTAATGCGTTGAGGGTTCGGATGATCAGATTGTGTCCTGTGCCCGAGTCTGGAGATTGCGCGGTACGGCCGACCACGTGGCTTACCGGCTCGTCCAGGCTGGCTCGGTCGAGGTAGGCGCGGACTGCGAGGTCCGAGCAGGTACTGACGACCGTGAGGGTGCGGTGACTTTCGCGAGCGCTGCTGATCAGATCGTGACTGTACGCGGCAGGTTGTGCTGCGAGCGCCGCATTAATTTCGCGGCGGGTCAGCTCGGCGTCCAGGTCGACGGCTAACTGCGGGCTGGTGGTTGTGGCGTATGTGAGCACGGCGAGCGGATCGTCTGTCGCAGCGATGGTGTCGGGGATCTCGGTGTTGTGCTGGGCGAGGATGGCGCGGAGCTGGTCGGCGGCCAGCCGTTCGGACTGGTCGGAGTAGAGCTGGCAGACGGGTCCGTTGAAGTCGAGGATTAAATGCCTGGCCCGGCGGAGCGTGGCGTCCAGGTCTGCATTCAGTGGGCTCGGGAGGGACATTGACCGGCCTTCGCTCGTGGATTCGTGGCGATAGGTGTCATTGTGCCGGTTCGCCTGAGTAAAGGGCGGCGATCAGCGCACTTGCGTAGGTGAGGTCCGCGAGTACCGTGGTGGCGCCAGCGGCCGCGAGGTCGGCGGCGGTGAAGCTGCCGGTTGCGACGGCGATGATCCTCGCGCCTCCGTCGCGGGCCGCTTCGACGTCGCTGGGGGTGTCGCCGATCAGGACCGTGGTGTCCGGGTCGAAGGGGATGCCGGTGCGCTGGGTTGCGCGCTGGCGGGCGATGGGGACGAGGCTGGCGCGTGCGTCGCTGTCGGTTCCGTACGCGCCCGCGTCCAGGTCGAGATGGGTGTCGAGGCCGAAGGTGCCGAGCTTGATCTGGGCGGATGGGCGGGTGTTGCCGGTCAGTACGGATTGGATTACGTCGTCGCGGCTGGCCAGCATGGCTAGGGCTTCGGCGGCGCCGAGGAGTGCTCGGCCGCGGTGGCGCAGCTCGCCGGCGCGCTCGGCGTACCCCCGTGCTTGCTCGTCGGCGAATCGGCTGAACAGGTCGGCGGTGTCTTCGATGCCGTGCCGGGCGAGGATCTCGCGGAAGATGACTGGCTCGGTGCGGCCGGACACGACGGCCATCTGGCCAAGAGGGCGGCCGGTGACCTTCTGGAACGCTGCTGCGTAGACCTCGGTGCCGACGCCGCCGGTCTCCATGAGCGTGTGGTCGACATCCCACAGGACGAGCAAAGGGCGGGGGAACTGCACGGGAGCTCCGTCCGGGCTGGGTCTCGGCCGTCCTGAGTTTAGTTCCGGCCATGATCTACGCTGGAGGCTGGCTGACCTTGACTGTCAGGGGAGCGGATGAGCGCGTCATCGGAAGTGCGGATCGGCGAGCGAATCCGGTTCTACCGCCACGCCAAGGGGAAAACCCAGGCCGTTGTCGCGGGGTTAGCCGGGGTTACTGAGGATTACCTCTCCCAGATCGAGCGGGGCCTGAAGACGCCGACGCTGGCGCTGCTGCACCGGTTCGCCAAGATTCTCGGAGTCCGTGTCGCCGATCTGCTGGGCGAGGCGGCGGCCATGCAGGACGCGGCGACGCTGCCCGCTGGACAAGCCGTGCAGCGCGCACTGCTGGCCTACGGTGGCGGGCGACATGCAGCAGGTCCGGTTGACCTCGCCAGCCTGCGGGGGCGCGTGGACTCGGCGTGGACGGTGTGGCAGGCACGTCCGCGGCGGTTCAGCGAGGAATCAGCGATCCTGCCCGCGCTGATAGCTGACGTGCAGACAGCCGAGCGGCTGCTCGCGTCCTCTCGGCTTCAGGAGCAGCGCGAATTCCATCGGGTCGCCGCTGATCTGTACTTTCTGCGCTCTTACGCCAAGCGCATCGGCCGGCCCGACCTGTCGCTGCTCGTCGCCGACCGCGCGGTGATAGCCGCTGAGGCTGCCGAAGATCCGGTGCGGATCGCGGCTGCGAAGTGGAACCTCGGGCACATCCTGCTCGCCTAGAGGGCGACCTGGACGGCGCCGAGGATGTGGCGATCCACGCCATCGAGGATCTGGAGCGTCATGACATGGGCGCCGATCTTGATGCTGTTGCGATGACCGGCGCGCTGTGGCTGGTGTCGGCGGTCGCGGCGGTGCGGAACGGTGACCCGTGGACGGCTCGTGACCGGATCCGCGAGAAGGCATGGCCAGCGGCCCGCGCGAGCGGCAACGGCAATGTGATGTGGACGGTCTTCGGCCCGGCCAACGTCGCGCTGCATGCGATGAGTGTTGAAATGGAGGCCGGAGAGGCTAGCGGGGCACTACGCCTGGCTGACGACATCGACACGTCCGCGCTGCCGTCTCGGGAACGGCAGACAACATTCGCCCTCGAGGTCGCCCGCTGCTACGAGCAGCGGCGGGACGATACGGGCGTCTTCCTGCACCTGATGAACGCCGAGTCCAGCGGCCCGGAAGACATGCGCTACAACAACCTGGCCCGCGAACTGGTCCACGGCCTGCTGAGGCGAGCCCGTCCTACCTATGCTCCGCAGGTCCGCGCGCTGGCCGAACGCATCGGCCTGCTTGCCTGACAGTCGTACTAGCAGGTCACCCGAACTGAGAGTTCGGGTCCGCGGCCGATACCTCGCCTAGCGTAGCCACCCGGCGGTCGCTCGGCCGGGCCAGAATCTGCGGGTCCGCGCCATGCCGCCGCCAGCGAATGGCAGCTGACGTTCGGGAGCAGCTAATGACGGTCGATCACGCCACGCCCTGCCGGTCCTGCGGCGGCAGGGGCTGGAAGTTACTGACCTTCCGGCGGTCGCACGAACGCTTGTGCGGCAACGCCGAACTCGCACCGGCGACACGCATACGCACGGCATGTCTTGCCTGCCAGCCACCCTCAGGCTGTCCGCAGGACGCCAGCCAGCTAAGCGGACGTGGGCAGTGAGCGCTGGCCATGTGCAAGAGGCGGGCTCGCAGGTTGAGGCGCTTCTGGCAGCCGAGCGGCTGCTGGTCGGCACGGCTGAGTCCGTCAATCCGGGCACGTCCGCTGCTGAGCTGCTGGCATGCGTCGAGCGCTACCGCGCCCATTTGGCGACGCTGGCTGCCGCGTGCAGGCAGCCGGGCAGCCCGGTGGCCCTGGCTGTGCGCGGAAAGTCATGACGCATGCCAGGCCGGTGCGCTGACGGGCTGCAATATGGCTGCGGATGCGGTGCTGATCTGTTCCGAGCTGTGCACGAACGCCGTCCTGCACAGCGACTCGGCGCGGCCCGGCGGCCGGTTCACCGTGCGGGCTGAGGTCCACGAGGGCGATTATCTGTGGATAGAAGTCGAGGATGATGGCGGCCAATGGGTAGAGAAAGCGCAGTGTGACGGACGCGGGCGCGGGCTGGCAATCGTCGCGGCGCTGGCGGACTACTGGGAGGTCGGGGGCGACGATGCGGCACGTGTGGTGTGTGGGCGGTACCGGGATCGAACCAGGGATATGCTCTCCCGCTGAGCTACTCGCCCCCAGGCTCTGGCCCTACGAACTGTAGGGCCAGCTCTAGGACCAGACAATGGCCGCTAGGGCTTTGACCTGGGTGGGCCTGCGAGGACTTGAACCTCGGACCTCTTCCTTATCAGGGAAGCGCTCTAACCGCCTGAGCTACAGGCCCCACTGGAACTATCTGACCAGGAGAAACTCCGCTTCGTAGCGCAGCAATTCACGGTAGGTAACGCGTACAGCGCTTCCCTGTGGATGTGCGTACTGACTGCCGGGCACGCCGAGCTAGATTACCGCACCCGGGTGCGGGCCGGTTAGCCGGTTGGCGGGTTAGTCCGCTTCCTGCAGCGTGATCTCGATGCCGCCGGAGAGATTGGTGACCAGGTTGTAGACGACCGCACCCACGGTGGCAAGCGCGGTGATCAGCACCACGTCGATGGCGCCGGCCAGCATCGTGTAGCCGAGGATCGTGGAGGCAGAGAACCAGCTCGCCGCGTTGGACCCCGCAGTGTTCTTGGTCGACGTCACCAGGCCGATGGTCTGCTCAATCTGATGGAAGACACCCAGCGAGGACAGCGCGTAGTACAGCAGCGCGACCGCAACGAACAGCACGACCCAGCCGACCAGCGAGATCATGAAGCTGAACTTCATCACCGACCAAGGCTCGATCCTCGACACGACGAGCTGCGCGTCCCGCGACTGAGCACCATCCGGACTGGCACCCTTGGGTGTCAGCCGGGCGGCCGGGCGGCTCTGCGGAGCTGCCTTGCGCGCGGTCGTCGCCGCATTGCCGGTCTTGATCGCGCTACCTGGTCTTCCTGTCTTGGCGGGCTTGGTCTTCTTCTTGGTCAGCGTCGAGAACGGAGCCATGATCTTGGACTTCGCTTTACCTGATGGTACCGGAACAGCAGCCGCCTGACCTGGCCGGGCAGCCGACGGCAGGTCGGTGAGCTGCGACGAGGTAGCTGAAGCTGGGGTCGCGAAGCTTGGCATACCTGCGGCACCAGGCAGGCCAGAGGCGGGACCGGCAGGCCTGGCCGCGGGCTGGCCGGTGAACGGACCGCTCGGTGTGCGGGGCGGATCGGCACCGGTAGCGCTCGGGCTGGTCGGCCTTGGCACGGTCTGGCTGGAGACCGGGGTATTGGCCGCCGACGCACTGGGCGAGCGGGCCGGATCAGCACTAGGTGAGCGCACTGGATCCGCGTTGGGTGGGCGGGGCGGATCGGCGCTGGATGAGCCCGCTGGATCGGCGCTTGATGAGCGGGGCGGATCGGCGCTGGGTGAACTGGCGCTGAACGGCGCGGCTACGGTGACATCCGCAGCTGGCTCAGCCGGCTCGACGGGTGCGGGATTCACCTTCCCTGATGCGGACGGCTTGGTAACGGTGGCCGACGACGACGCCGACTTCTCCGTACCGTTGCCGTTGCTGCCGCCCCGGTCACCTGGTGCGGGCTTAGGCGTGTCCGCCTTCTGGACGGCAGCGTCCGGCTCGGGAGCGGCGGTATCGCCCTCCCCATCGGCCAGCCGCGTTCCTGGCTCTACCCGGTTATCCACCCGTCCTCCTGCACATGTCCCGTCACGAGGTTATCCGGTTACGGCAGCACCAGATCCACGGTTACCCCGATCGTCACCGTGGTGATACCTGTCAGACGCCGCAAAAGGCTAAAAAGTTGCCTGGATCCGCGGCTCACCCCCCCAGGCTCCGGCGGACCGATCATTCCCGCCCATCGCAGTTCAGAACCTCCACCGTCATGACCTGGCTGCTTGGACCGGCTGGTCAGTCATCAGAGTTGTCCGCGGGGTCCCCGCCCGCGGCGAGATTGTCGGCCGCATCACCAGCGGCCGCATCGGAACTCTCCGACTCCGGCTCCGACTCCGACTCCGGTTCCTCAGCGTTGCGGGCGATGGCGACCAGAGTCTGGCCGGCGGCCAGGTTGACCAGCCGAACGCCCATCGTCTGTCGCCCAGACTGCTTGATCTCCGCTGCCGTGGTCCTGATCACCCCGCCGGCCGAGGTGATCGCGAACACCTCGTCGTCCGGACTGACCATCAGAGCGCCGATCAGCTCCCCGCGTCCCTCCACGATCCGCGCGGTCACCACGCCCAGGCCGCCACGCCCCTGAACCGGATACTGCGCGGCCGGGGTTCGCTTGGCGTAGCCGCCGCCGGTCGCCACCAGGACATCCGCGTCGGCCTCGCCGTTCACCACGTGCATGCCGAGGAGCTGATCGCCATTGGCGAACCGCATTCCGATGACCCCCGAGGTGGCGCGTCCCATCGGCCGCAGCGCCTCATCGGTGGCGTGGAACCTGATCGACTGAGCATGCCTGCTGATCAGCAGCAGATCCTGCTCGGGGGAGACCAGCCGGGCAGCGATGACCTCGTCATCGTCGCGCAGGTTGATCGCGATAATCCCGCCCGCCCTGGCCGAGTCGAAGTCGGTCAGCCGTGACTTCTTCACCAGCCCGGACGCGGTCGCCAGCACCAGGTACGGCGCGATCTGATAATCAGGCAGCGCCAGTACCTCAGCGATCCGCTCGTCCGGCTGGAAGGCGAGCAGGTTCGCCACGTGCTGGCCGCGTGCGTCACGGGCAGCCTCGGGCAGCTCGTACGCCTTGGCCCGGTAGACCCGGCCCTTGTTCGTGAAGAACAAGATCCAGTGGTGCGTCGACGTGACGAAGAAGTGCTCGACTATGTCGTCGGTTCGCAGTTGCGCGCCCCGGACGCCCTTGCCGCCGCGCCGCTGAGCCCGGTACAGATCGGTCTTGGTGCGCTTTGCGTAGCCGCCGCGGGTGATCGTGACGACGACGTCCTCTTCGGCGATCAGGTCCTCCATCGCCATCTCGCCGTCGTAGGCGATCAGCTGGGTCCGCCGGTCATCGCCGAACTTGGCCGCGATCTCGCCGAGCTCGGTGCTCACGATCTGGCGCTGCCGCTCCGGCGAGGCCAGGATCGCCTCGTATTCGGCGATCTGCGCCATCAGCTCTTCGAACTCATCGATCAGCTGCTGCCGTTCCAGCGCCGCTAGCTTGCGCAGCTGCATGTCCAGGATGGCCCGCGCCTGGATCTCGTCGATGTCAAGCCGATCCATCAGGCCCTGCTGCGCGGCAGCGGCCGACTCGCTGGCCCTGATCAGCGCGATCACGGCGTCGATCTGGTCGATCGCCTTGATCAGCGCGCCCAGGATGTGCGCCCGCTCCTGTGCCTTGCGCAGCAGGTAGCTGGTCCGGCGGACGATTACCTCGATCTGGTGGGTGACCCAGTACCTGATCATCTGGTCCAGCCGCAGGGTGCGCGGCACCCCGTCGACCAAGGCCAGCATGTTCGCGCCGAATGTCTCCTGCAGCTGAGTGTGCTTGTAGAGGTTGTTCAGCACCACCTTGGCGACGGCATCCCGCTTGAGCACGATGATCAGCCGCTGGCCGGTCCGGCCGCTGGACTCGTCGCGCACGTCGGCGATGCCGCTGATCTTGCCGTCATCGGCAAGCTCGTCGATCTTGGATGCGAGGTTGTCAGGGTTGACCTGGTAGGGCAGCTCGGTGACCACCAGGCAGGTCCGGCCCTTGCGGTCCTCCTCGACCTCCACGACCGCCCGCATCGTGATCGAGCCGCGGCCGGTTCGGTAGGCATCCAGAATCCCGCGGCGCCCGACGATCTGCCCGTAGGTCGGGAAGTCAGGTCCCTTGATCCGCTCGATCAGCGCCTCAAGCAGTTCCTCATCGCTCGCCTCGAAGTTCTCCAGGTACCACTGCGCGCCGGCGGCGACTTCGCGCAGGTTGTGCGGCGGGATCTTGGTGGCCATCCCGACCGCGATCCCTTCCGAACCGTTCACCAGCAGGTTCGGGAACCTGGCCGGCAGCACCACGGGCTCGGCCGAGCGGCCGTCGTAGTTCGGCCGGAAGTTGACGGTCTCCTTGTCGATGTCCCGCAGCATCTCCATGGCCAGCGGGGCGAGCCGGCACTCGGTGTACCGGTGCGCGGCCGCCGGGTCGTTGCCCGGTGATCCGAAGTTTCCCTGGCCGTCGACCAGCGGCATCCGCATCGCCCATGGCTGAGCCAGCCTGACCAGCGCGTCGTAGATCGCCGAGTCACCATGGGGGTGGTACTGGCCCATGACCTCGCCGATGACCCTGGCGCACTTGAAGTAGCCACGGTCCGGCCGGTACCCGCCGTCGTACATCGCGTACAGGATCCGGGTGTGCACCGGCTTCAGGCCGTCCCTGACGTCGGGGAGGGCCCGGCCGACGATCACGGACATCGCGTAGTCGATGTAGCTGCGCTGCATCTCGACCTGGATGTCAACCGGCTCTAGGCGGCCCCCTGGCCCCTCGGGCGGGGCGGCCGGCGTGTCCACGCTCACGCAGATCTCTCCTTCACCGTGATCACGGTTTCCGGTCGGTCATGATGACCGACCAACGACCGCGATCATGAATCAGTCGGCGGTGCGGCGATGCCTCGCCGAGCCGGACCCAAGGCGGCGCGGCGCTGCGCCTGCGGCCCGCGTCGGGGCCGGCACCGCCACGGGCAGCTAAATATCAAGGAATCGGACGTCCTTGGCGTTGCGCTGGATGAAGGCGCGCCGCGCCTCCACGTCCTCGCCCATCAGCACGCTGAACAGCTCGTCGGCCTGGGCCGCGTCGTCCAGCGTGATCAGCCTGAGCACCCGGCGGGCCGGGTCCATCGTGGTGTCCCACAGCTCATTGGCGTTCATCTCGCCCAGGCCCTTGTACCGCTGAACGCCATCCCGCGGCCTGGGGTCCTTGCGGCCGTCGGCGATGCCAGCCTCGATCACCGCGTCCCGCTCCCGGTCGGAGTAGGCATAGCCGGGCTCGACCCCCCGGCCCTCCCACTTGATCTTGTAAAGCGGCGGCTGGGCCAGGTACACATTTCCGGCCTCGATCAGCGGCTTCATGAACCTGAACAGCAGGGTGAGCAGCAGCGTGGTGATGTGCTGGCCGTCGACATCGGCATCGGCCATCAGGATGATCTTGTGGTACCTGAGCTTGGTGATGTCGAAGTCGTCGTAGATGCCCGTGCCCAGCGCGGTGATCAGAGACTGGACCTCGTTGTTCTTCAGCACCCGGTCGATCCTGGCCTTCTCCACGTTCAGGATCTTGCCCCGGATCGGCAGGATGGCCTGGAACATCGGGTCCCGCCCGCCCTTAGCCGAGCCGCCGGCCGAGTCACCCTCGACGACATAGACCTCGCATTGCGCGGGGTCGCCTGACTGGCAGTCGGACAGCTTGCCTGGCAGGCCTGAGCCGCCCTTCACGCCCTTGCGGGTCAGGTCGCGGGCCTGGCGGGCGGCGATCCTGGCCCTGGCCGCCTGGGTGGCCTTGATCACGATCGACTTGGCCTCGCCCGGATTTCGTTCGAACCAGTCCCTGAGATGGTCGTTGCAGACCCGCTGGACGAAGGACTTGGCCTCGGTGTTGCCGAGCTTGGTCTTGGTCTGCCCCTCGAACTGCGGCTCGGCGAGCTTGACGTGGATGATCGCGGTGAGGCCCTCGCGGATGTCGTCGCCGGTCAGGTTCTCGTCCTTGTCCCGCAGCAGCTTCTGCTCGCGGGCGTGCCGGTTGACGATCGTGGTCAGCGCGGCGCGGAAGCCCTCCTCGTGAGTGCCGCCCTCGGCGGTGTTGATCGTATTGGCGAAGGTGTGCACCGACTCGGCGTACGACCCGCTCCACTGCATCGCTATCTCGGCCGAGATGCCGGGCGCCTCATCGCCGAAGTCGATCACCGAGGCATGGACCGGCTCCTTGGACGCGTTGAGATAGCGAACGAAGTCAGCGATACCGCCCTCGTAACGGTAGCTGACCACGTGCGGCTCGCCGTTCATGTGATCGGGCCGCTGGTCGGTCAGGGTGATGGCCAGGCCGCGGTTCAGGAACGCCATCTCCTGCAGCCGCCGCGACAGGGTCTCAAACGACCAGGCCGTCGTCTCGAAGATGTCCCCGTCGGGCCAGAAAGTCACGATGGTGCCGGTCTGATCGCTGCGTTCGCCGCGCGCCAGCGGCGCAGTCGGATCGCCGATCTTGTAGGCCTGCCGCCACACGTACCCGTCCTTGCGGACCTCCACCTCGAGCCGGGTCGACAGCGCGTTGACCACCGAGACGCCGACGCCGTGCAAGCCGCCGGACACCGCGTAGGACTTGCCGTCGAACTTGCCGCCCGCGTGCAGCGTGGTCAGCACGACCTCGACCGCGGGCCGGTTCTCCACCGGGTGGTTGTCCACCGGGATGCCGCGGCCGTTGTCGGCGACCCTGACCCCGCTGTCGGGCAGCAGGGTGACGTCGATCCGGTCGCAGTACCCGGCAAGCGCCTCATCGACCGCGTTATCGACAACCTCCTGCACCAAGTGGTGCAGTCCGCGCTCGCCCGTTGATCCGATGTACATGCTGGGGCGCTTGCGCACCGCCTCAAGGCCCTCAAGGACCGTAATTGAGCGCGCGTCGTAAGCCAACGGTCAGCTCCTCCTGAAAACGGGACCAGGCGCACGGGCGGGTGGCCGCTCTTCCCCCCACTGCAGCTGTCCCAGTACGCTTACCTATTTTACCTGGCCGCAACGGCCGCCTCAGCCGTACGCCACACGTGCGTCAGCCATATGTGTCGCGCGGGCCCCGGCTGCCACGCACCCGCCACTCGCCGGCCCGCTTGGGCGGCCCGGCCGGCCCGCGCACCTTAACCCGGCGGACGGTGCCGTCGCCGAGCTCGGCATTGAGCCTGCGGACCAGTTCCCCGGCCAGCAGCCGCAGCTGGGTCGCCCAGGCGGTCGAGTCGGCGGTCACGACCAACTCGCCGTCGGCTAGCCCGTCAGGCGCGGTGTGCGCCGCCAGGTCCGGGCCCACGATCTGGGCCCAGCGGCCGAAGACCGACCCGGCTGCCACGGCCAGTTCCCAGCCGGTGTCGGCGATCAGGCCGTCGATCGCGGCATCGAGCGGCGCCGGGTCGTCACGGCGCTGCCGCCTCGCTGGCCGGCCTGTCGGAGGCGATGAGGCCGTGAAATTTCGTTGAACAAAAATTCCCTCAGCCGGTGTCGCCCGGTTGCCTCTCGCGCTCGCGTCAGCCTTTGCCCCGGCCAGGGCGCGGGCCGCCAGCGCTGCGCGGTCCTTCTCCCCGTCTAGGTCAGGTCGTTCACCGGGCACGCTCGATCACCCCGTTCGCGACGGTGTAGTAGGCCCCGGCCAGCCGGGCCGGCACGTCGGCCGCCACCGCAGCCGTGACCAGCACCTGCTCGGCACCGGACGCCAGCTCGGCAAGCCGGTCCCTGCGCCCGGAGTCGAGCTCGGCAAACACATCATCCAGCATCAGCACCGGGTCGTCGCCGTCGGCCCTGAGCAGCCCGAAGGCCGCCAGCCGGAGCGCGAGCGCCAGCGACCACGACTCGCCGTGACTGGCATAACCACGGGCTGGAAGCTCGCCGATCCGCAGCTCCAGCTCGTCTCGGTGCGGGCCGACCAGGCAGACCGCCCGGTCAAGCTCGGCCCGCCTGACCCGGTCAAGCGATGCCCGCATCGCCTCGGCCAGCGCGGTGATCTCGGACAGCCCGGCGGCATCGCCCGATCGCGCCGGGCTGGCCACCTCTGGCGGGCCGGACGGCTCGATCCTGGTTACCTCACCAGCCGGGTCGGTCTCTGACGGCCTGCTGCTGACGGCGGAGCCGGGGCCGGACGTGACGGCGGGGCCAGGGCCGGACGTGACGGCGGGGCCAGGGCCGGACGCGATCCGGCTGCCCCCTGAGCCCTGCCGGTAGCTGATCGAGGCGGTACGGCTGTCGGCGGCAACGTCGGCATAGGCGGATGAGATCAGCGGTCGCAGTGCGGCGACCAGGCGCAGCCGCCCGGCGGTGAGCTCAGCGCCCCTGGCGATCAGCGCCTCATCCCAGACTTCGAGACCGGCGGGCAGTCCCCGCCCGGCCGCGCGGGCCGATTTGAGCAGTGCGGTCCGCTGTTTCAGCACGCGCTCATAATCAGCCCGGACCGCCGCGTACCGTGGCCGGCTGGCGACCAGCAGGTCGTCCAGGTAGCGGCGGCGCTGGTCTGGGTCGCCCTTGACGATGGCCAGGTCCTCAGGCGCGAAAAGAACGCAGCGGAGCGTCCCTAGTGCTTCCCGCGGCCTGGGCAGCGCGACCCGGTTCAGCCTGACCCGGTTCGCCCGGCCCGGGTTGAGCTCGATCTCGACCAGGCTGTCCCTGGCTGTGTGGTCCCTGACGCCAGCCCGCAGGATCGCCCGTTCGGCACCGGCCCGGACCATGGCGGCATCGGAGGAGACCCGGTGACTGCCGAAGGTCGCCAGGTAGCAAGCCGCCTCGATCAGGTTGGTCTTGCCGGCGCCGTTGGGACCGGTGAAGGTTGTGATGCCCGGCTCGAATACGACGTCCGCGGTCTGATAGCAGCGGAAGTCGGTGAGAGCGAGCCTGATCAGGTGCACGTCTGCGCAGACTAGCCGCTGCGGGTGACAGCTAGCTAGCGAGGCGGATCGGCATCAGCAGGTACCGGTAGTCGGGGCTGCCGTCAGGACCTGGTTTTCCGGTGAGCAGGGCTGGCTTGCCCGCCACGGTGAACGCGATCCTGGCGATATCGGAGTCGATCGCAGCCAGCCCGTCCAGCAGGTACTGCGGGTTGAACGCGATCGTCAGGTCCTCCCCGTCGAACCCGGCTTCGATCACCTCGTCAGCCTGGGCCTCGTCACCGGTGCCGGCCTCCAGCGTCAGCTGGCCCGAGCTGAAGGTGAGCCGGACGGCCGTGTTGCGCTCGGCAACCAGGGCTACCCGGCGGACCGCGTCAATGAGCGTGCTGGTAGTCAGCTCGGCGATGGCACTCACCGAGGTCGGCAGCAGCGCCTGGTAGCGCGGGAACTCCCCGCCGAGCAGCCGGGTGGTGGTCCGGCGGCCGGATCCCTCGAAGCCGATCATCCCGTCGCCGCCCGCACCCTCCTCGCCAGGCAACGCCAGCGCGATGGATACCTCGGCGGAGGAGGTCAGCGACCGTGCGGTATCGGTCAGCGCCTTGGCCGGCACCAGCACCGCTGCCGACAGATCCGGCCTGGCCGGATTCCAGCGCAGCTCGCGGACGGCGAGCCGGTACCGGTCGGTCGAGATCAGGGTCAGGGTGTCGCCCTCGATCTCGATCCGGACGCCGGTAAGCGCGGGCAGCGTGTCGTCCCGGCCGGCCGCGACGGCGGTCTGGCTGACCGCTGTCGCGAAGGCGTCGCTGCCGACTGTGCCGGCCGCAGGCGGCATCTCGGGCAGCGCCGGGTACTCGTCCTCGGGCATGGTCAGCAGGTTGAAGGTGGCACTGCCGCAGGTGAGCACGGCCCGGCCGCCATCTGAGCTGATCTGGACCGGACGGCCGGGCAGGCTGCGGCTGATCTCGGCGAGCAGCCGCCCGGAGACCAGCGCGCTGCCCGCAGCCTCGGTCGCGACGGGAACCCTGGCCTGGGCCGAGACGTCGTAGTCGAAGCTGGACAGGGTCAGTTCCTCGCCATCCGCATGCAGCCGCATGCCGGCCAGTACCGGCACGGTCGGCCGGGCCGGGAGCGCCCTGGCGGTCCAGGCGACCGCGTCAGCGAAGACATCGCGTTCGATCAGGATCTGCACGGCGTGCCCTTCGTTCTTGATCACCAGCGAAGCCGACCGGCACGGGGCTCGGCGGGCGCGGCGGCGCGGCTGTGTTCAGCAGCAGCCTAGCCCGGGACGGGGTTTCGGACCGGTGCTTCGCGCCGCTCCAACGCAGTGTGGCGCTGATCGATGCGCGCCGGGTGCTGGGCGGGCGCGAGTCAGCATGAGGACGTGGACTGAGCGAGACGCTGCTTGGTACTTGGTAACTGAATATTGAAAGAAAGTAGTAGTCATAGGCACGGTGGATTCTGGGGACAACCGTGTTTGCCCAGGTCAGGTCGGTGTTTCCGTGCACAGCCTGAGTGGATCGGCGTGCTGGCACCGGAACAGTCCTGTAGACGGGACGGCGAAGGCGGCCAGCGGAGGGGCCAGGCTGCCCCAGGATTACCCCAGGATCCGGCCCGCTATCCCGAGGTCATCCACAAGGTCATCCACAGCCTGTGTGTACGGAAAGTGATCCCGAACCGCGTTGCGTGAGTATTAGATAACGATGGGTAATCGGTGATTCAGGAGGGCAGCGCCTGCTGCTTGATCCGGTTTGTCAGCTCGGTGACCTGGTTGTAGATCGAGCGGCGCTCCGCCATCAGGGACCGGATCTTCCGGTCGGCGTGCATCACCGTGGTGTGGTCCCGCCCGCCGAACTGCTGGCCGATCTTGGGCAGCGACAGGTCGGTCAGCTCCCGGCACAGGTACATGGCGATCTGGCGGGCGGTGACCAGAACCCGTGAACGGGATGTGCCGCACAGGTCGTCGATGGACAGGCCGAAGTACGACGCGGTCTGGCCCATGATCGTGGCGGCGGTGATCTCCGGGCCCTGTGCCTCGGGGATGAGGTCTTTCAGCACGAACTCGGCAAGCTGCAGGTCGACCGTCTGCCGGTTCAGGCTGGCGAATGCGCTGACCCGGATCAGCGCGCCCTCAAGCTCGCGGATGTTGGTGGAGATCCGGCTGGCGATGTACTCAAGCGCCTCCGGTGGTGCGTTGAGCCGGTCCTGCACGGCCTTCTTGCGCAGGATCGCGATCCTGGTCTCCAGCTCGGGCGGCTGGATGTCGGTCAGCAGGCCCCACTCGAACCGGCTGCGCAGCCGGTCTTCTAGCGTCACCAGCCGCTTCGGTGCCCGGTCGCTGGAGATGACGATCTGCTTGCTCGCGTTGTGCAGCGTGTTGAAGGTGTGGAAGAACTCCTCCTGCGTGCCTTCTTTATTCTCCAGGAACTGGATGTCGTCGACCAGCAGGATGTCGACGTCCCGGTAGCGGCGGCGGAAGCCGTCCTGCTTGCCGTCCCTGATCATGTTGATGAAGTCGTTGGTGAACTCTTCCGAGCTGACATAGCGGACCCGGACACCCTGATAAAGGCTCTGCGCGTAGTGCCCGATGGCATGCAGCAGGTGGGTCTTGCCCAAGCCGGAGTCGCCGTAGATGAAGAGCGGGTTGTACGCCTTGGCTGGTGCCTCGGCGACGGCGACGGCGGCTGCGTGCGCGAACCGGTTGCTTGAGCCGATGACGAAAGTCTCGAAGGTGTACTTGGGGTTGAGCCTGGTCTGCGTCGGCCGCATCGCGCCATTACCGGGCAGCGACCCTGAGTGGCCTGGCATGCTGCGGCCCGCAATGGTGCCGCTTGACCCGGTGCCGCGGACGGATTCGGCCTGGCCGGCCGCGGCACCCCTGCTCTGGTCCGCTCCGTTGGCGTGGCCGATGCCTGCCGTCTCACCGAGATGGGCGGTTCGTTGCGCCGATAGATGCGGCAGTCCGGCGGGGCCTGGCTGCAGCGGCAGCTGCCCGGGCACGGCACCCAGACCGGACAGACCGGACTGGATGGGATCGTTATCCAGGTGGCCGTCGGGATGCTGCAGGCTGCCCGGATGGTCTGACGTTGGCAGCTGCGGCGAGGTGCGGCCGCCCGAGCCGTCGGCCATCGTGCCGAATGGCCTCCGGATGCCAAGCGGCTCAGGAGCTGACTGCGGCTCGTCGGGCGAGGGCAGCGACGCGGTGACCGCAGGGTCGATGATCACCGCGAGCTGGATGCTCCGGCCCAGCTCCCGGGAGAGCGCATTGGTGATCAGCGCCCGCAGCCTGTTCTCCAGCTGGTCCTTGGCGAACTCGTTGGGCGTGGCGATCAGCGCTGTATTCTCAACCAGACCGAGCGGCCTGGTCATCTGCAGCCAGGCCCGCTGGTACGGCTCGATCTGCATTTCGGCGAGGTCGTTCAACGACCGGGCCCAGATTTCGGCGAGGTCTGGTTCACTCACGGCCGATCACCTCGCGCCCCCCACATCGTGTTCAACAGGTTTTTCCACAGCATGTGCAACGCCGCATTGCGGTGCGACGCCGGTCATCCCCGCACCCGGGAGGCGGGATTGCGCACAAGCTGGCCGACCTTTCCACAGCCTAGGGGCGGCACCGCGTGCACGTTCGGCAAACGGCCATGGTCGGGCCCGCGGACTGATCGCCGGTTTGACCTGCGGCGGTCAGTCCGCGTAGCGTTCGTAGGTCCGGCCACTCCGGCGGCGCTGAATGCTGCGCGCCCGCCTCGCCAGATAGTGACGGCCTGAAGGCTTTTCTCCCGGATTTGGAGTCCCTGTGAGCAAGCGCACGTTCCAGCCGAACAACCGCCATCGCGCGAAGACGCACGGCTTCCGGCTGCGCATGCGCACCCGGGCCGGGCGCGCCGTGCTGGCCGCTCGCCGCCGCAAGGGCCGTGCGCGCGTCAGCGTGTGACCCGCGCCGTCCCGATCGCATGGCGGTGACTGTGCCTGCCGCGCAGTGGTGATCAGCGATGCTGCCGGCGGCTGCCCGGATGCGCCGCAGACCGGAATTCACCGCGGCGGTCCGACGCGGGAGCCGGGCCGGGCGCCAGCTGCTGGTCGGCCATCTGCTGGTTCAGCGGGGAAACAGTGAGCCGGCCAGAGTCGGCTTCATCGTGAGCCGGGCGGTCGGGCCCGCAGTGGTGCGAAACCGGGTTCGTCGGCGGCTGCGTCACCTGGTCCTGGGGTATCTGCATGCACTGCCAGGGGGTAGCCTTCTTGTGTTGCGCGCTAATCCTCCGGCCGCGACTGCAAGCCAGGCGGACTTGGCCGCTGAGCTGGACCTGGTACTAGGTGCACTGCTTCAGCGGCAAGGTGGTGCGGTGTGACGGAACCGAGCGAGATGGGCACCGATCGGGCCAGGCGGAAATTTCCGGCGTGGCTTCTGATCACGCTGATCTCCGGCTACCGGCGTTTCGTGAGCCCGCTGCTCGGGCCACGGTGCCGGTTCTATCCCTCGTGCAGCGCGTACGCACTGGAAGCGATCCAGCTGCACGGCGCGGGCCGGGGCGGCTGGCTGGCGGTGCGGCGGCTGGGCCGCTGCCACCCGTTCCACCCCGGAGGGCTCGACCCGGTTCCGCCAGTACGATCGGACGGCTGCGCGCTGGCACCGGCGGAGGCTAACGCCGCTGACCGAAGAGCAAGGGAACTAGCAAGTTGAGCATCCTGAACCCGATCAACGACCTGGTCGCCTGGGTCATCATGCACATCTACGCCTTGCTGAGCCCGGTCTTCGGTGCCACCAGCGGGGTGACCTGGGTACTGACGATCGCGCTCCTGGTCGTGCTGATGCGGCTGATCATGGTGCCACTGTTCATCAAGCAGATGCATACCCAGCGGGCGATGACGGCGTTGACGCCCCGAATCCAGGAGCTTCGCAAGAAGTACAAGGGCGACAAGGAGACGCTCAACGCGGAGACGATGAAGCTGTACCAGGAGGCGGGGGTCAACCCGCTGATGGGCTGCCTTCCCGTCGTGCTGCAGATGCCGATCTTCTTCGCCCTGTTCAGCGTGCTGCGGCAGATCGCCGAGCCATCGAAGCCGATCAAGTACCACCTGACCGCTTCGTTTGTGGATAACGCGAATGCGGCCCGGATCTTCGGTGTCTCGATCAAGGACACTTTCCTGCACGCGACTGCGCCGCATATCTATGTCGTGGTCGGCATCACGGTCCTGATCAGCATGGGGACGACCTACCTGACCATGCGGCAGAGCATGAAGCGGGGGATGATGCCGGCGGCGGGCTCGGACAACCCGATGGGTCAGTCGCAGAAGTACATGATGTACATCATGCCGCTGTTCGCCCTGACCGGCCTGTACTGGCCGTTCGGGCTGGTGCTGTACTGGGTCACCACCAACCTGTGGACGCTCGGCCAGCAGTTCGTGCTGCTGCGCAGGTATCCGGTCGGCGCGGCGGCGATGGGCCCGGATGGCAATAAGCCGATCAGCGGCCCGGCGGCCAAGTCCAGGCCTGCGGTCGGCGGAACTAGCGGCGGAACTAGCGGTGCGTCGGGCAGGACAGGCGGGATGCCGGGCAAGCCGGGCGGGACCCAGGGCAAGACCGGAACCAGCGGCTCGGCTGGCAAGGTCGGCGGTGCGCCAGGCAAGCCGGCCTCGGCTCGGCCTGGCGCGCCGGGCGGCAGCGCGAACGGCAAGCCTGGCTCGGCTGGCGTTCCGTCAGCTGGCTCTCCGGCGGCAGCCGGCGGAGCAGGCGATGCGGCCAAGACAGAAGGCTCGGCGAGACCTGATGGCTCGCGGGCGGGCGGGACGGCGAACGGTGCCGCGAAGAACGGTGCCGTGAACGGGCACGGGTCTGCGTCTGTTGCCGGTCGGCTGCGAAACTTCGGTAGGGGCCGTTCGGAGCCTGAGCCGCCGCCGGCGGCCGAGCCCGAGGCTAAGCTCATCAGGCAGCAGCGGCAGCGGCAGCCCCGCAGTAAGCGGACGGGCAAGCGCTGAGGACCTGATGACGGTTCGCGCACCGGGCTTGGTGCTGGTGAAATGGCGGGTACCTGACGTAGGAGGAGCTTGTCGTGAGCCAAGGGGAGAACGTGCTGGCGGAGCCGGAGGAGGCGGTGTCCGAGGGTCTCGCGGAGCCCGGTGCTCCCGAGGATCTGGCCGAGCAAGCCGAGGAGGCTGACGAGCCTGCCCGGCCGAGCCTGGCAGATCTTGAGCTTGAGGGCGAGATCGCGGCCGACTACGTCGAGGGACTGCTGGACGTCGCGGACCTAGATGGCGACATCGATATGGATGTCGACGGGGACCGTGCCGTGGTTTCCGTGGTCGGCGCGACGCTTGACGAGCTGGTCGGCGCCCGTGGCGAGGTGCTCGAGGCACTGCAGGAACTTACCCGACTCGCCGTGCACCGCCAGACCGGCGGCCGTACCCGGCTGATGCTGGATATCGGCGGTTACCGCGCGCAGCGTCGGCTGGAGCTGACCGATCTCGGCACCGAGACGGCCGAGGAAGTGAAGCGAACCGGCGAGCCCAGGGCACTCGGGGCCATGAACGCGTTCGAGCGCAAGATCGTGCACGATGCGATCGCCGCTGCGGGACTGCGCAGCGAGTCGGAGGGCATCGATCCTGACCGCAGGGTGGTTGTTCTTCCTGCCACCTGAGATTGCCCCATGCGGTGCCCTGGGACCTCCTGAGGCCGGGACATCTCCTGAGGCCGGGGCGCCTCTTGGGATGGAGGCACCTCCTAGGGTCGAGGCACCTCCTGAAGCGGCGCGTGAGATCTTCGGTTCCATGCTGCCGGTCGCCGAGGCTTATGCGGCGCTGCTAGCCGGACCTGGTGTGCAGCGCGGGCTGATCGGACCGGCCGAGACTGGCCGGATCTGGGAGCGGCACTTGCTGAACAGCGCGGTGGTGGCCGAGCTGGTTCCGTCACCTAGTCTGCTGGCTGATCTGGGGTCTGGTGCCGGGCTGCCCGGAATCGTGCTGGCGATGCTGCTGCCGAAGGTGCAAGTGATCCTGGTTGAGCCGATGGCGCGTCGCACGCTCTTTCTGCAGGACTGCGTGGCAGCGCTCGGACTGACCAATGTGCAGATCCGTCGCGGTCGGGCGGAGGAACTTGCTGGCCAGATTGGTGCCGACGTGGTGACGGCTCGCGCCGTGGCGAGGCTGGATCGGCTGGCGGCGATGGCGACAGGGTTGGCAAGGCCCGGCGGTCTGGTGCTGGCTATAAAAGGCGCTACAGCGGCGCAAGAACTGGACCAGGCCCGCCCGGTACTGCGGCGTCTGGGAGTGACCGGTGCCGAGCTAGTCGTCGCCGGGACCGGACGGATCAGCCAGCCGGTAACCGTGATCCGCTTTGCCGCTGCCGGTGGTGGTCAAGGCCAGCAGCGGCATAGGAAGCAGCGATCGGTGAAGCAGCGACCGACCTAGGAAGAGCCGCGACACGGAATAGGGAGCAGGTCCAGGCCGCTAGCTGCCGGATCGAAGTCGGTCCGCTTAGGCTAATAGTGATGTGGCCGACTGCCGGGACGAGGCGACCCTGTCGGCTCGCTGCTGGTCGCCAACGGCTGGCGGCTCGTCGCCAAACGGGAGGCGGTCGCGGTATGGGTGCCGGCAGATGCGACGGCTCGTTGGACTGTTGCGGGCATGAGGGCTGCTCAGGCTGAATTTGCCGGGGCGGGGGCCTGGACGCACGTCGCAACGGCTCATCGGGATGGATAGTCGCATGCTGGGCGCCGTAGGTTGGACCGCGCGAGGGGGCGTGCGCAGATTATGAGTGCTGCAATCGGGTTGGGATGGCCGCAGGACGATGACCTTCCCCGGTCGGCGGAAGCGCCGGGCGGCGGCGTTGGCCTGGGTTGGCCGGAGCTGGGTTGGCCGGAGCCGGTCTTCTCCGGTGAGGTGCGCGGCCGGGACGTTGGCGACCGTGACCAACTCGATGCGGGTGGGTCGGCTCTGGGTGGGTCGGCTCTGGGTGGGCCGGGTGGGCCGGGTGGGCCGGATGTTGGCGGGCCGGCTCTGGGTGGGCAGGATCTTGGCGGGTGGAAAGGCCTAGGTTGGCCGGAATCCGCGGTGACGTCATCTGTCGGCGCGACATCGCGGCCAGGTGGTCAACCTGATGTCAGGAGCGAGGCGGTAGGTCCGACCGAGGAAAAGCGGCGCGGGGCGCTGCCGCCGCTGGATAGGCCAACAGCCGTGGCGGAGCGACAAGAGGGCATCGGTTGGCCCCCCAGTACTCGCGCAGCTGGCGTAAGGGATCCCGGGAGGCCGAACCAGAGTCTAGGTTCGGTTGAAGCCGGGCAATGGGTGCAATTGGGGTGTGATGATGTTTCACGTGAAACGCTCGCGGTAGCTGGTCAGGTATCGCCGCCGCAGGTGCTCCTGGCATCTGGCGAGGAGGAGGAGATCAACCAGCGCGCCTCGAAGCCGGATGGATCGGCGGAGCCTGGAGACTTCGTGGAATCTGACAGTCCTATGGCATCTGAACGGTCTGAGCAGCCGGTAGGGCTTGCAGGGCCTGCTGGGCTTGCGGAGCCTGCTGGGCTTGCGGAGCCTGCTGGGCTTGCGGAGCCCGCCGGGTCCGCGAGGCCTGTTGATGCGGAGCCGTTCGCATCACGGTGGCGTCGGCATGTCTGGTCGCTGCCCGATGTCAGCTCGTCGGCGCAGGCGGAGCCAGCTGAGCAGATGGAGCCAGCTGAGTCGGTCCAGCGCGCAGCGGGTGAGGCCAGGTCTTCGGAGATCGGCCCGGAGGCGACAGTCAGTGCGGATGGCCCGCGCGAGGCCAGTCCGCATCCGGCTAGGGCACGTAATCCGGAGTACACCGAGTCCGATCCGGAGGCGGTGTGGGTTCAGGATCGCGAGTCGGCCCATCGTGCGGGCGAGACACACGTCCCGGCGGCAGTCGATGCCGCTGACTGGTCGGACGGCAGGGAGTCGGTCGGGAGACAGACCGGCGTGTCTGGCAACTCTGGCGGCACCGGGTGGCCCGGCGATGAACGTTCTGGCTGGGGATTGCCACCTGGCGCCGAGACGAGCAAGTGGCAGACCGGAGACCCCGGGCAGGTGGGCGATCGGGGTGACGTGGTTGCCCCGAGTGCGCCGACAGGATCCGGATTGACGGCAAGCCTGCCCAAGCGACTAGAGCCGGATCAGGCAGCTCCGAGACCACCAGTCGGCACTTGGTCCGGCGAGCTCCCGGTTGGCGTCGGGCGGACGCTGGATCGGCCAGACGGCCCTATGATCGCGGGTACGTATTCCGGCGCGCTGAGCGCTGTCGCGGGTGAGAGTGAGGACATCGTGGCCATTCCTGTTGCGCGGGACACATCGGCGGATACGCCGATTGCGCGAGCGGCGCAGGCCGCGATGAACGCGCGCGCGGGTGGTCAGTCGTGGCCGCGTCCTCGGTCGTGCCGGATCCTGACGATCGCCAACCAGAAGGGCGGCGTCGGAAAGACCACAACGGCCGTCAACATAGCGGCGAGCCTGGCTATGCATGGTTCCAGGGTGCTTGTGGTGGACCTGGACCCGCAGGGCAATGCGTCAACCGCGCTCGACGTGGAGCACCGGTCTGGCACGGCGTCGATCTACAACGTGCTCGTCGAAAGACGGTCCCTGGCCGAAGTCGTGCGCCCGGTGCAGGGATTCCCGCAGCTGTACTGTGCTCCGGCCACAATCGATCTGGCTGGGGCAGAGATAGAACTCGTGCCGGTAGTGGCAAGAGAGGCCAGGTTGTCCCGCGCCGTGGCCGAGTATGACGCATCGGAGCTGGACTACATCTTCATCGACTGCCCGCCGTCTCTTGGCCTGCTGACAGTCAATGCGCTGGTGGCGGCACCCGAGGTGCTGATTCCGATTCAGTGCGAGTACTACGCACTTGAGGGGCTGGAACAGCTGCTCAGGACGGTTGAGCTAGTCAGGAGTCACCTGAACCCTGGCCTGGCGGTCAGCACCATTCTGCTGACGATGTTCGACAGCCGGACCAGGCTCGCCTCGCAGGTGGCTGATGAAGTCAGGAGCCACTTCGGAGATCTGGTGCTGACTTCGGTGATCCCGCGCAGCGTTCGGGTGTCTGAGGCACCGAGTTATGGCCAGTCGGTTATGACTTACGATCCCGGATCCAGTGGCGCGCTTGCCTACCTGGAGGCGGCACGAGAGATGGCGTTCAGGAACACCAAAGCCACGTCGTCGTAGGCCGTCCGCCGGGTTGGCTGCAGCGCGGCCGCGGTGCCGTGTTGGTCGGCACGGCACAGGTCGGATTCTCTCGGGTGCGGCGCCGGTTTGGTTCGCCCGTGTCGCCAGGTTGCCCGCGGGGTTTGCCCGCGCCCGTTCCCGGTGGACCTGTGCCTGTCCGGTCGGGCAGCGTTTGTCCAGATCGGCCGGGTCGGCCGGCGGGTTTGCGCGGCCGGGTACACCGAACAAGGAATGGTGATCTGATCGTTCTTCGAGGTGCGTTTGTCCACAGGGCATCGTCAGATCAGATCCGTGGCCCAGTTCTGCCTGGCAGGATGGAGCCCACACCGGCTCGCCGGACGTCGGTCGCAGCCGTCGTCTATCGGTCCGCGTCGGGACTGGTGACCGCAGCAGGGAGAGGCAGGATGTCGCAGCAGAGGCGAGGACTGGGCAAGGGGCTGGGTGCCCTCATACCTACCGCGCCGGCGGGCCTGGCGAGCGCGCCCGTCGGTGACCCGCGGGCAGCGGGTCTGGATCAGGCGAGCCCGGTGCACCTGAGGGCTGTGACCGGCGCCTATTTCGACGAGATACCGGTAAGCGCCATCGCGCCTAACCCGCGCCAGCCGAGGCAGATCTTCGATGAGGAATCGCTCGCCGAACTAGCAGCCTCGATCAGGGTGGTCGGCCTGCTGCAACCCGTCGTGGTCCGCCGGGCCGCGACTGACCGCTACGAGATCGTCATGGGTGAACGACGGTGGCGGGCATGCCAACTGGCTGAGCTCAGCGCCATACCAGCGATCGTCCGGGACACCGCTGACGACGACATGCTCAGGGACGCACTGATCGAGAACCTGCATCGCCAGCAGCTGAACGCGCTAGAAGAGGCGGCGGCCTACCAGCAGCTCCTCGATGACTTCGCGGCCACTCATGAGGACCTGGCTCGCCGAATCGGTCGCTCGCGACCGCACATCACCAACACGATCCGGCTACTGAACCTGCCGCCGGGCGTCCAGCGCCGGGTGGCTGCCGGAGTGCTGAGTGCTGGTCACGCCCGTGCTCTCCTCGCGGTTGATGATCCGCAGGCACAGGAACGGCTGGCCCACCGGATCGTCGCGGAAGGCCTGTCAGTCCGCGCCGTCGAGGAGATCGTCGCCCTGGGGGTGGATCCGGGCAAGTCGCCACGCCAGCCGACTCGCCGCCAGCCGGTCGCTCCGGGTCTCAAGGACCTGGCGAGTCGGCTATCGGATGTGCTGGACACCCGGGTGAAGGTGGAGCTGGGCCAGCGCAAGGGGAAGATCGTCGTTGAGTTCGCATCACTCGATGATCTGGACCGCATCGTCAAGACCATCTCACCAGACTGGCCGACGGGCCGGACCGCCTAGTTTCTGGTAATGGTCAGACGCTAGTGGAGCTGGCGCTAGCGGAGCCGGAGCCGGCGCTCCCGAAGCCTGGGGCTCCAGGCAACGCGGGAGACCGAGCGTACGGGCTTGGGTGTGTCAGCCCGCGCTCGCTTGTCGTCCACGCCCGAGCATCGATGTTTCACGTGAAACGCAGATGCTCCAACGCAAGGGACTCGCTCGGCTACCGGAGTTGGCTCACGATCATGGACTTATTGCGAGCGTAACGTGCTGACCTGCGATCTTTCGGCTAACGGTGAGTGAAGCTAACGGTGAGTGAACTAACGGTGAGTGAATCTGCGCACTACTCTCCGGGGGTGCGGGCGTGCGGCTGGAGGTCGGCTTGGCAGTAACCTTGCTGATTCCATGCCCCGTGCCCGAAAGCGTCGCCTGGAAGGGCTGAGCCCGGTGGATGACGAGGCGCGGTTCTCGGTTGATCTGTACGGCGGAACGGCAGGGGGACTACGACCGGTACCGGCTGGCTTATCCGGAAGCGATGATCGAAGATCTGGTCCGGAGCGCCAAGGTCTCCGGGCGCGGGCGCTTGCTGGATCTGGCCTGCGGGACTGGCCAGCTCGCCTTCCCGCTGTGCCAGTGGTTCCCCGAAGTGTGGGCTGTGGACCAGGAACCGGACATGGTGGACGTGGTCCGGGCCAAGGCGGCCGCCGGAGGTGCACGGAATTTCCGGCCTATCGTGTCGAGTCGTGTCGAGCGCCGAGACCTTTCGCGCCGAGCCGCAGTACTTCGAGTTGGCCGTCATCGGCAACGCGTTCCACCGGCTTGACCGAGATCTGGTCGCTAGCCGGATCCTCGGCTGGCTCCAGCCGGGCGGGCACCTGGCGCTGTGCTGGTCGTCCGGGGCTGGTCGTCCGGGCCATGGACAGGTGAGGAAGGCTGGCAGCAAACACTCGCCGCCACCTTGGACAGGTGGGATGACGGCGCTCGGCGCCGAGCACAGGGTCCCGGCTGGCTGGGACCTGGCGCGGCAGCGCAGACCCGATTCCCAGGTGCTATCCGACGCAGGATTTGGGCTGGCCATACGTCATGAGTTCGCCATCGAGCACCGCTGGACCCTGCCGGAGCTGGCTGGGCTCATCCGGTCGACATCGTTCCTCCCGGACAACGTACTCGGTGACCAGGCTGCCGCGTTCGATGCCGACCTCGAAGCCAGGCTCGGCCCGCATAGCAACGGCGGTGCCTTCACCGAGACCGTGAGTTTCGCCTACGACCTAGCCCGAAAGCCTGACTGACGCCACCCAGACCTCGATCACGCTTGCGCTACCGGAGCACGGTGTGCACTAACTTGAGCCAAGCTGGGTTTCACGTGAAACGCAGATGCTCCAACGCAAGGGACTCGCTCGGCTAACCGCCCCGCACGCAGGACGCCCGGACGCGGCTGCCAGCCCGGACGCGGCTGCCAGCTCCGTCAGCCGCTGGCATCAATGGCCGCGATGAGGGCGTCGACATCGTCGTGGGTCGTATCGAAGGCAGTCATCAAGCGAACAACGCTCTCTTTCGCGTTCCAGAGGTAGAAAACCCAGTCCCGCTGCAAGCTAGCGATGCGTTCCTGGCTAAGTGCAGCGAAGACCGCATTGGACTGGACCGGATAGCGCAGCGTCACCTCAGGAATCTTTGCGAGGCCAGCAGCTAGGCGCTGCGCCATTGAATTGGCGTGCTGAGCATTGCGCAGCCAGAGCTTGTCCTCGAGCAACGCCGAGAACTGCGCGGAGATGAAACGCATCTTCGAGCTAAGCTGCATCTGCTGTTTGCGCAGGAACGGAACGCTGGCCATTAGGCCCTGGTGCATCACGATCACAGCCTCGGCCGCCATAGCACCGTTCTTAGTGCCGCCGAAGCTCAGCACGTCGGCGTGGGCGGACAGGTCGGCCAGATCACAGTCCAGGTAGGCTGCGGCATTGGCCAGCCGGGCGCCGTCCAGGTAGAGGCGCAGGCCTTCTGCCTGGCAGAAGTCGCGCAATCGGCCAAGCTCGTTCAGCGTGTAGCAGGTCCCGGCCTCGGTTACCTGGGCGATCTCGACCAGCCGCGGCTGGGCTCGGTGCTCGTCATTTCGTCCGGTCAGGCGGGACATGATCAGTTCAGGGGTTAGCTTACCGTCCGGCGTCGCGACGGTGAGCAGTTTGTTTCCGAGGACACGCTCGGTGGCACCGCACTCGTCGACATTCAGGTGCGAAGACTCAGCGCAGATCACCGCGTCGAACGGTCGTAGCAGCAAGCTAATGCCGAGGACGTTCGCTGCGGTGCCGTTGAAGACGAAGAACGCGCCACTAGCACCGAAGGCCTGGCATAGCTGCTCAGCCGCGCTCGCCGTCCATCTGTCATCGCCGTATGCGACGGCGTCGCCGGTGTTGGCCTCCGCGATAGCGCGCTCAACCTCGGCATGTGCGCCCGAATGATTGTCGCTGCCGAAGCTCTTGCGTCGATTCGTCACCGGCCCAGGGTAGCGAGCACGACGACAGGTCCCGAATGCCGGGACCGCCTGGCCACTGAGCAGAGACCGCGCGCAGAAGATCGCGCAGAAGCAGAAGCAGAAGCAGAAGATGCCGTCATCAAGAGCCGCGGAACAGTGTCCCCAGGTACCGGAGGAGGAAGTCGTCGGGTGATGTTGCTTGTCCTACCGCAAACCGCGCTGGGTGTGACGCGGCCTCCGCCAGCGGCTGCGATCGGGCGACGCTGTCGGTCACCACATAGCCGCTCACGACAGCCGAGCTCCCGTGCAGTGGTGCCGCTGGTTTATCTCCACCGCCCGGCCGTCAGGACCAGCGACCACGACGCGGCAGCCCCACTCACGGGACTGGTGGCCGAGAATCACCGGCGCAGCCATCGCCTCGACAGCGGCGTGTGAATCTTCCAGCGAGCCAAAGTAGAAGCCGACAAACGACGGCCCGCCTGCCGGAACGCTGAGTCGCCCGCTCGCCCTATGGCGGCGTCCAGGACGGCGAAATGAACCTCGGCCAGGTCGGTGGCGCAATGCAGGAACCCGTCCCCATGGTCCTCGTCTACCAGGTCGACGCCGAGTGCGCGGTAAAAAGCCGAGTGCGCGGTAGAAAGCAGCGGTGTCGGCCGGATTGTCCCTATTTAGCATCAGGCACGCGAGTTCCGTCATAGCGGTTTTCTACCAGCAGCTGGTTCCGCACCTTGACCGTCCGGACGATAGGGCCGACCGGACAGGTCTGCGGCATTGCCCGCAGCCGGGCAGCAGAGGTGGGTACGATGGCATTGCCGGAGTGGACGTAGGGGACGTTCAAGGATGTTGTTAGGGCAATCCTGTCGCCCCTGTCGCCGGCCATCCGCCCCGCCGAGGTCGTTCGTAACAGAGGTGCCCGGTGTCCCGCCGCCTTGCGAGTATCACGCTGGACAATCTTGATGACCTTCCGACGCGATGCCGGCGCTGCATTTTCTGGGAACTGGATCCGGTTAGCCAGGCGCGGGCCCTGGAGGTCGGAGATCCTGCGCTCGAGAAAGAGTCCTGGGTCTCGACAGTCCTGCTGCAGTGGGGGAGTTGCGGCAAGATCGTCTACGTCGATGGCGTGGCGGCTGGCTACATGCTGTATGCGCCGCCTCTTTACGTGCCCAGATCAGTGGCGTTTCCTACCAGTCCCGTCAGCGCCGATGCCGTGCTGCTGATGACCGCGAACATCCTGTCCGAGTTCACCGGCGGAGGACTCGGCCGGATGCTCGTGCAGGGCCTGGTCAAGGATCTGAGCCGACGCGGTATCAGGGCGGTCGAGGCCTTCGGCGACCTCAAGCCAGACCGACTCGGCTGCATGATGCCCGCCGACTACCTGCTGGCGGTTGGCTTCAAGACGGTACGGCCGCATTTGCGCTATCCGCGGCTGCGGCTGGAGGTCAAGACGGCCATGTCCTGGCGCGAAGACGTCGAGGTGGCGCTGGAGAGGCTGCTTGGCTCGATGAGTCCTGAGCGGTCGCTGCGACTGGCCTGACGTCGGCTGTTCGGTCGCACAGGCGACTCGTTCGCAGAGAGCAGACCCCAAAGTCGGCGTCAAGCTACCTTGACGCCGAGTTTGCTCGACGAAGAACTACTGCCATGTGCACTCCGGACAGTCTTGAGAGCCAGTTCACGCTACTAACCGCTGCCGCGCGTCTTCGATGAACTCCGTACTCGCGAGGCGCTGGCAGTGGCTCACGACCTGGCAGTGGCTCACGACGACGCCTGCGAAGCGGGCCCAGCGCCCGAGACGGACTTCGCTCCGCTGCACTGGCGGCAGCGCCCGAGACGACCAACCAGGCCTGAACGAGCCCTGCGGAGCAGACCATTGGACGGTTCGGGGGAAGGATGTCATGGACCTCGGTCGGCAGCCTGCCGTGGTTCCCGGACAGCACCACCCGGACAGCACGACCTGGACAGCACCACCGAGGACCGAGGGCACGGCTGCTCGGGACCGCTACGAGATGTAGTCCGCAAGCTCGCGCAGCAGCGCTGCCTTGGGCTTGGCGCCGACGATCTGCTTCACGACCTGGCCGTTCTTGAAGACGCTCAGGGTCGGGATGTTCATGATGCCGTAGTTCTGCACGACGTACGGATTCTGATCCACGTTCAGCTTCACGATATCGATCTTGCTGCCGAACTCTCGTGCGATCTCCTCGAGCACCGGAGCGACCTGCCGGCAAGGACCGCACCACTCCGCCCAGTAGTCCACCAGGACGGGCTTGGAGTTCATCAGCACATCAGCCTCGAAGCTGGCGTCCGTCACTGCCTTGGTTGCGCTCACGTTTTCCTGACTCCTTCCGTACTTTGGAATGCGTGCTCCTGCGGGCTGGTGAGCCCGCAGGCTTCAACAAGCTCAGGCGTCCTGATCTGCCAGCCATCGTTCGGCATCCAATGCCGCCGCGCACCCGGTGCCCGCCGCCGTCACCGCCTGGCGGTAGTTCCGGTCGACCACGTCACCCGCGGCGAAGACGCCCGCGATCGCGGTGCGGGTTGAGGGCTGATCCACCAGCAGGTAGCCATCGGCGTCGACGGCCAGCTGGCCGGTGAATAGGTCACTGCGCGGATCGTGACCGATCGCGACGAAGATGCCGGTCACCGGCAGTGTGCTCTCCGTGTCGTTCTTGACGTTGCGGATCCGCAGCCCGGTCACCCGGTCCTCGCCGAGGACCTCGACTAGCTCAGTGTCCCAGCAGAACCGGATCTTGGGATCGGACATGGCACGATCCTGCATGATCTTCGAAGCCCGCAGCGCGTCCCTGCGGTGAATCACCGTGACCGAGCGCGCGAATCTGGTCAGGAACGTCGCCTCTTCCATAGCCGAATCCCCGCCGCCGATCACGGCTATGTCCTGCTCGCGGAAGAAGAAGCCGTCACACGTAGCGCACCAGGAGACGCCATGGCCGGATAGGCGCTTCTCACCGGGTACACCGACCTCGCGGTAACTGGAGCCGGTCGCGATGATGACCGCGCGGGCCAGATAGACGGCGTCGGCGGTCTTCACTACCTTGGGCGTGGCCGCCAGATCGACCTCGACTACGTCATCGGCGATCAGCTCAGTCCCGAACCGCTCTGCCTGCTTGCGGATCGAGTCCATCAGATCAGGTCCGAGAATGCCGTCGGGAAAGCCGGGGAAGTTCTCTACCTCGGTGGTGTTCATCAGCGCTCCGCCCGCCGTCACCGATCCCTCGAAGACCAGCGGGCTCAGCCGTGCTCGCGCTGCGTACAGCGCCGCAGTATAGCCAGCTGGCCCAGAGCCGATGACGATGACATCGCGCACGTCGGTCACTTCTCGCTACTCCTTCGTAGAACTGCACCGGGGTCAACGGATCCGGGGGCTGCCAGATTCCCGCCGGTGGCGCTCAGCTGGCCGGAACCATGACCTCGGTGATGACGGCGGCGTTGGTGCCCGAGCAAGCCCTGCCGACCACGACGATGTCGAGCGTCTTAGCGGCAGGCGATTGCACGCGAACGATGATCGTCGCTGGATCGCCCTGATAGCGAGCCACTTCCACGAGCAAGACGTCACGGCCGGCGGCCACCAGCGTCACACAGGCCTCGAGTTCGGGGACGTTGACTCCGCTGAGCACCGCGCTAGTTCCGGTGCTCGCCGGAGAGGCCGAAGAGTCGGGGCCCGCCGGTAGCGGGCTGATCCCCGAGTTGAATTTTGGCGAAGTGCTGGCAACTTGCCGGCGGACCTGGGATCCGAGCGTGGCTCGCTCGAAGTCGACGTTCGAGGTCAGTGCTGCCGTAGTGGCGACCGTCCCTTGCCGCCGGTACGGTAGCCCGAAAGTGACGCCCTGGTGCTCGGCGCTTCCCGGCGCGACGCCGCCAGCGGGCAGCGGCCGGGGATTTCCGGCGGTTCGCGGTTCAGACGATGACGGACTCGATCCTGAGGCGAGCAGGTAGCTGCCGCCCGCTACTAGCACGACCGCTCCCGCGGCAGCAAGCGTCCGGAGCACGAGCGGGGATGTGAGGTCGGGCCGCCCCGGCCGCCGCGAACGCCTGGCCCGCTCGGGCAAGTCCGGCCGTCCGGGTATCTCGGCTGGCTGCGGCGCATCAGCAGCAGCCGCACCAGGCTTCGATGCCGCGGCTGCCAGGACCGCGGACTGGGTGGCTCGGCTTGCCGATTCGGCCGCCAGCGCGCTCTGGATGCGCGTCGCCAGCCGGTCGGGAATAGGCGGCAGCTGCACGCCGGCCAGCACACTCGAGACTGCGGCAAGATCTGAGTTGACAGCCGAGCATCTCGCACAGCCAGCCAGATGGGCGCGGATCCTGGCCGCCTTACGGCGCCCGACTTCGCCCTCGCGATAGCTGGCCAGCACATCGGCACCAATATGGCGGGTCATGGTCCCTCGTCACCCCCCTCCTGCGTAGGTAGGACGGCTCCGGCAGCTGATCGGTTCCTAACGCTCTGTCCTGGCTTGCGAGGAGGCCCGGGCGAGGCGGGTTGAACCGGCACGCCTGATTGCAGCCGTCCCTCCGGCTGGCGCAAGTAGGAAAGCCTGGGCATCAGCCGCGCCCGACCCCGTGCGCAGCGGCTCTTGATCGTGCCCTGCGAGATGCCGAGCACGGCGGCGGCTTCTCCGACCGGATATCCGAGCATGTCCACGAGCACCAGTGCGACCTGCTGGTCATGTGGCAGCTGCCGCAGCGCGGCCATCACGTCCAGGGAGATGTCGCTGTCCGAGGACGGGTCAGGCACCGAAGCGTCGGCGGCGACCGCGTCGAGCAATCGTTCGTCACTCCCGCTGACCGTGCGGCGGGCGGCCCGGCGGCGCATCCGGTCCAGGCAGGCGTTGACGACGATCCGGTGCAGCCAGGTGGTCACGGCAGACTCACCGCGGAAGCTCCCGGCGCGCCTGAACGCAGAGATCATCGCGTCCTGCAGCGCGTCGGCGGCCTCTTCCGGATCGGACAGAGTACGAACAGCTACCGCCCAGAGCCGATCCCGGTGCCGGAGGAAGAGCTTCCCGAACGCATCAGGATCGCCAGCGACATGCCGTCGCAGCAGCTCGGCATCGGACGGCTCAGCGTTGGACGGCTTAGCATCGAACGACTCGGTATCGGAGGGCTCGGCATCGCGGGATGCGCCGGGATCGGCGTCCGCCTGGTTGGCTGCGGGCCTGGCCTCGGGAGCTCTGTGCCGTCCCGGCCAGGAACGTCCGGTCCCGCTACCCGAATCTTGCGCTTCCGTCACGTCTCCCGGTCTGTGTCGGCAGCGGCCCGCGCCAGCTGTCGTTTCCGCGGACGACAACGCCGATCCTCCGGGTCAGGCCCGGCTGACCTGAACCGGTCTTAGGTAGCTTAGCTCGCCGCCACTCGTGGCCAGGTCCGGAACCTCACCAGTTGGCCGGAACCAGTCAGCTGGTCAGCCACTTCCCTTGACCACGACATTGAAGATCTCAGCCATCCACCAACTGTGCGAGCCAGGTTTGCGCGGCAGCTGGGTAAACCAGATCACCAGATAGCGGCCGGTCGCCGACCCGGCGGGATGGAAGGTCACCTGCCCGCTGACGTCGTTCGCCGAGGCAACGGTCGCCATGGCGGAGAGGTTGGCCGGGCTGCGCTCGCTGCTGTTGCCGACCAGCAGCTTGACATTGGCTCCTGGGATCGGACCGAACAGGACGGTCACTGTGCTGAACCTGACCGGCTTGCCCATGTCGATGAGCAGCCCGGAGCCGGCCTTGAGGCCGCCGAACTCAGCACTGCGATACCACTGCGACTGCCAGGCGGACTGCAGGCTGTTATCGATCGAGTAACGGGCATACTGCGTGTTCTCGTTGCTGGTGTCACCCCTGGTCAAGGGATCGAACCCGGTCGCTCCCACTGGCTTAAGGGTGGTGATGACGGACCGGGCAGGCCCGGTTGGCTTCCCACTGGGATGGTCGGTCTGCGGGCCGCCGTGGCGGGGCCAGAGCGTGAAGGCCGCGATAGCGGCAAGCACCAGCAGGCCGCCCGCCGCCAGGCTGACAGCCGTCACGCGGGAGCGAAGCCCGGCTCGGACGGGAGGCCGGCGGTGCGGGGACTGATCGGTCGCTCCGCCGCGCCTGCCCAGGGGAATCGATCCGGCGAGTCGGCCGAGGCCCGCCGATCCAGCGAGCCGACCGAGCCCCGCTGATGATGCGCCACGCCGACCGAAGCCGGTGGGCCGACCGGGCCGGTCCCGGCGGCGTTCTGGCCCAACCGGTCGGTCCTGATCTTCGGACTGCCACGAGCGATTCTGCCCGCCGGATCCGGCCGGCCAGCCTGCACCCTCGGGCCAGCCTGAGCCGGCCCCGTCTGGCCAGTAAGGATCACGGGACGGAGCCGAGGGATACCTTGCCTTTTCGGATCGTTGCGGCAGGGCTGGCGGGACCGGTGCCGGGGGCAGGGCCGCCACAAGTGCGCGGGCCAGCTGATCGGGCACGGTAACCGGTGCTCCGCTGTCCCGGGTGCGCAGCTGCAGTGCTCGGCAGGTGAGGTCGGAGAGCACCAGCGGCACCCCGGCCACCACCTGCCGCGGACTGCACGGCTGTCCGTCCGCGATCGGCGCTGGTGGCAGCGTCGGGTAGTCCTGGCCCGGCCAGTGTCCGGTCAGTGCCGCATAGAGCAGCCGGCCGAGCCCCTGAGTGTCGGCGATGACCGGGTCGTCGGCATAGACGCCGGACAACGCGGCGTCAATGCCGAGGCCTACTACCTTGACCTCGCCGGTCTGACTCCACCGGAGCGAGCCGGGAACCAGGCACATGTGCGCGATGCCGGCCGCATGCGCTGACGAGAGCGCGGCCGCGGCCTCGGCGATCATCTGGGCGGCTCGGTACGGCTCGAGCGGGCCCTGGGAGAGCAGGTCGTCGAGTGTCTCGCCGGCCGCCCATTCCATCACGATGTAGGCCCGATCCCAGGCATCCTCGACGTCGAAGACCTGCGCCAGGCGGGGATCGGTGAGCCTGCTTGCGGCCCGGGCAGCGGTAACCACCTCAGCGACCCGCGGGAATCCCTGAGCGAAGGTGAACACCGTGACCGCGCGAGCCAGCGTCTCGTCGATCGCCTTCCACGCAGCCCAGCCAGAGCCCGCGGCGATCCGGTCTTCAAGCCGGTAACGCCCGCCGAGCCTGGTGCCTGGCTCAGAGGTGTACGTGGTCATTGCTCACTGGCGCCTAGCTGGAGCGGGCTCTCGACGCTTCCCTCCCGATGCCGGAACTGGTCGGCGGTCCGGACAAAACAATGATGCGGTACAACATGCCCGGGTATTCCGCTGCCACCCTACCGCGCCGCAAACCGTTACCAGCCGGAGACCTTCAGCCGACCGCAAAAAAGCCCAGGCTGACCAGCGGCGGTACCATCACCGGCCAAGCCGGGACCGGACCATTCCGGTCAGGTCGGTCAGCTCGGTGACCCGTGCGGCCTTGGCGAACATCACATAGAACAGCAGAGCACCGCCCCCGCCGAAAGTCACCACCGCGGCTGCCGCGACCTTGCCGGTCGAGAAGACGCCGGTGATCATCACGGTCACCGCGAGGGCGAACAGCGCGGCCGGCACCGCCGCGACGTTCATCCGCAGCAGGCTGCCGCCGATCTCGTGCCCGGCCAGCCCGCCCAGCCGCCGGCTGAGCACGATCCAGCCCAGGACGCTGCCGACCGTATTCGCCAGCCCGAAGCCAATGCCGAGCGCCGCCACCAGCTGAGTAGCCGGGAACACTGCGAGCGCGATCAGGTTGGCCGCGACGTTGGTGATCATCGTCACCACGCCGATCAGGGCCGGCGTGCGACTGTCGTGCAGGCTGTAGAAGACCCGCAGCAGCAGCTGGAACATCATGTACGGGACCAGGCCGAGGGTGAACACGGAGAAGACCAGGCCAAGGTACCTGGCCTCGCGGCCGCTGGTGGCACCCCAGCCGAGCAGGACCTCCGCCAGCGATGGCCCGAGGACGGCAAGCACCAGCGCGGCCGGCGCCACGATGACTGATCCGAGCCGCACGCCGGTCGAGAAATCGGACTGGACCAGGTGGTACTGGCGATCGGCGGCGTGCGCGCTCATCCGCGGCAGCAGCGCGGTGATCACGGAGATGCCGACGATCGCGTAGGGCAGCTGGAACAGCATCCAGGCGTTGCTGTAGGCGGCGAAACCCCGCCCCGAGTTGTTCGCGTAGGACGCGACTCTGGAGGTGATCAGGAAGGCGACCTGGGTGGTCACGACATAGCCCAACATCCAGCCGGCCATCCGGCTGATCTCGGCCACATCGGCACGCCGGAAGTCGAACCGCGGCCGCCAGCGGAAACCGACCCGGCGCAGCGCCGGGATCAGCGCAGCAGTCTGGGCCACGATCCCGAGCGTGGTGCCGACGCCGAGCAGGCGCACCTCGAACGGCGTGATGTTGTTAACGGTCGCGCTCTTCCCCGCGACCGCCATGAAGGCGACGGCCACAATCAGTACCACGATGTTGTTCACCACTGGCGTCCACATCGGCGCGGCGAAGTGGCCACGGGCGTTCAAGATCGCGCCGGCCAGCGAGCTGATCCCGTAGAAGAAGATCTGCGGGATGAAGAAGTAGGCGAAGATCACCAGAACGTGGTGCGTGCTCCCGGTGGCCTTCGGGTCGTACAGGTGAGCGATCGGCGCCGCGGCGAGCGTCGCGGCCAGCGTGATCGCGAACAGCACGATCGTGACCAGCGTGAACATCCTCTGGTCGTATTTCTCGCCGCGATCACTGTCTCGCTTGGCAGCGCTGACCAGCAGCGGAACGATCACGGATGTGAGAATGCCGCCGATGGCGAGGTTGTAGACGGTGTTCGGCAGCGTGTTGGCGTAGTTGTAGGAGTCGCCGAGCGCCGTGACACCGATCGCGTAGACCAGCACAACGCTGCGGAGCAGGCCGGTCACGCGCGAGGCCAGGGTGCCGAGTGCCATCACTCCGCTGGAGCGGACCAGGCTCGGGCTGGCGACGCCGTCGCCGTCGGCCGCAGTGTCAGTTGGATCAAGGGAACCTGCGGCCGCGGGGCCAGGGTTACCGGTGGCGCGGTCCGCGGCGGCCGCGGTCCGCGCGGCCGGGTCCGTTCTGCCAGCGGGTGCTCCGGCGCGATAAGCCGCGAGCTCGGCCTCGGTGAGATACGCGTCGGCGCTGGAGCCTTCGGCAGCGAGGCCAGCGTCGCCGGGCCCTGGCAGGTCCAGCGGATAAGGGTCAGGCATCGGATCGTCGCTGGTACTGGCGCGGCGGAATCCGGGCACCAGATGAGTGCTGGCCCTGGTCGGTCCTGACTCGGGCCCTGGCGAGCTCATCGAAATCCTTCCGTGGTTAATTGACCGGGCTCAGGCGGCCCTTGACCGGCGATCGCAGGCCCGGTCGGCATTAGGTGGGATCGTTCAGCTCCGACGTTATCGGGTTCTTGCCCCCCATCGGGCCGATCCGCCGGACCTCCGCCCGCTGATCCAGCGTCGTGGTCGGCCGGCTCCGGCGGGCCCGGTCTGCCGTGCCGGATCGCTCGCGCGGCCGAGGTGAACACGAAGACCGCGAGCAGGCCGGCGCAGATTATCAGCGCGATCACGCCAGAGCGCGTTGCCTGAACATGCATGACCAGTGCATCAACCGGCAGCCGGATTCCGGTCAGCGGCGACGTCAGGCGCAGCGTGACAGTGGCTGAGCCGGTCGACGTCGCATGCACCGCCAGCTTGACAACTCTGGTCTCATCTGCCGGGACCGTGAAGATGCCCTTGTCCGGGACGATGATCGTCACGCTGCCGTTGCTTGAGCTCACTCCGATCTTGACCCGGACCGGATATCTGAGCTGATTGCTGATCGCCACCGTCGACGACCCGACCGTCCCACCCAGCGTCACCCCGGTCGGGCCGGACACTGACAACCTGTCCATCTGATCCTCGACAAATCGCGCGATCCGGGTGACCAGCGCCTGAGCGGGCCGCTCAGCGGCCCGCCCATCGCGCCAGGCCGACGACTCGGCGCCGAAGACCGCCCGGTAGAGCTGCTGGTTGGGGGTGATCAGGATCGATTCGAGCAGCGCAACAGCTGGCTCAGACCTGGCGACCTGGCTGAGCAGCTTGCGGGACAGCTCGTCGGAGGAGACCCGCTGTGGCTGGGAGCGGATGAGGTGATCCGCGGGCAGCGCAAGGAGTTGGCTCATGGTCGTCGGCCGCAGCCACCGGGCGGTCACGGTTTCGGCTAGCAGGTCGGACGCGAGCTGGCTGGTCGGGTTCCAGCGGCGGGGCGGCGCGACCACGATCGACCGGGAGATACTAGGTGCCTCGGCGACGATCATCGCCGTCTCGGCAAGGAACATCTGGCTGACCTTGAAGATGGCGGAAAGCTGGCCGGATTGGGCGTCTCGCGATCCGAGCCACTGGCTGATGGTGTCGTCGGCGAGCAGGAAGTGCAGCCGCGTGCCGAGCCCGTCAAGGGTGCTGGTCACCGCACCCGGAGTGTAATAGACCGGCGGCCGGACTTGCATGGTGCTGCTATCCAGGATGACCGTGCTGATCTTGATGGCGGCGAGATTCTCGAGCAGCGCGTAGTTGGCGATGCCGTCGGCTGGCCACGCGACCGCAGCAAGCTGTCGGCCTCCGGCCGGAATCGCCTCGGGGGCGAAGCTGCGTTTCAGGATCTGGCCGGCCACCAGCTGCCCCTGGGCAAAGGAACGGCTCAGGTCGTGATTGCGGAGAACTTGGGTTAGCGCGGCCATATCCGTATCGGCGTACGGGGTGGCGAAGACCGTCTGGCCGGCCGTCGCGACTGACAGCTCATGCAGCCAGGCCGTAGCTGCCGAGCTTGCTGGGTACGGCCGCGCCCCGGTGCAGCTGGCGTTGCCGCCCACCAGGTACGGCTGCCGCATTGTCTGCACGCCGTCCAGCAGGGCCGGATCGACCGCCCAGGTCAGCCGGGCTGCGTAGGCGTAGCTCGCGCCGACGGCGAGTAGCTGGCCGAGTCGGCCGGTGGGTGCGATGGTTGCCGCCAAGCTGTTGTCGAGCAGCCCGGGGCAGGGACCCTGGTGCGGCTTGTCGATCAGCGGCCAGACCCACGAGATGTCGGTCGGCTTGGGCCGCTGGATCGGGCAGCTGCTCTTCTTCCTCGGCCAGTACGGCAGCGGTGTCGGATCACTTGCCAGTGGCCCGGCCGAGTCGCTGACCTGGGCCGTCAGCGGGTAGACGCCGAAGCAGGTCAACCCGAGCGCGCTGACCGGCACGCTGATGGACCCGGTCCAGGCCGCTCCGGCCGCAAGCCGTCCGATCATGACGGGCGGGAGATTAAGTGCGGGCTCCGACGGCGCGTAATAACCAAGTGCGAAGTACTCGAGGTAGCTCCTCGACGTGAATTGCTTGCCCGACGACAGCATCTGCACCGACAGGCCGCTCAGCGCCGTGCCCGAGACGTTGCGGACCTGGACCGCGATGCTGATCCGCTGCCCAGGCATCGCGTATGACGGGCTCATCGACGTGATGGCGATCGTGACCGGTACGCTCGCGGGCTGGCCCGGCATGCTCAGCGCGGTCGGCCTGGTCTGCGCGGTCGGCCTGGTCTGCGCGGTCGGCCTGGTCTGCGCGGCCCGTTCCGTCGGGGCGGCCCGCGCGGAGGCCGTGAGGGCGGGAAGTACAGCCCCGCCAAGAGCAGCAGCGGTCGCCACGATCACCCGCGCGCACCGCCCGGCCAGTCCGCGAGGCGGTGCCGGGCGCCCACGGAACGGTGCGAAGTACGAGCGGGTCATGGCGCAAATGCTATTGCCGTCCGTCAGGTGCGGCAGGCAAGCGGGCGGGCCGGGTGCGGCGGGCTGGCGGGCGGGCCGGGTGCGGCGGGCTGGCGGGCGGTGCCGGGTGCGGCAGGCGGGCGGTGCCGGATTTCCCCCGCGCACTCCGAGCGCCTACTCTCAGTGCCCGTGCCAGATCCATCACCCATGACGCCAGAGCAGCGGCAGGCGGCCGCAGCACTGCTGGCGACCATCTCTCCGATTGCGGATCAGCTCGGCCGCCTGTTCGCCAGGTACGGTCATGAACTCGCGCTGGTCGGCGGACCGGTTCGGGACGTCTTCCTCGGACGCCCGCACAGCGATCTGGACCTGACCACCGACGCGCCGCCGGAGCGGGTGCTCGAGATCACCAAGGGCTGGGCCGATTCGACCTGGCCGGTCGGAATCGCGTTCGGAACGGTGGGCCTGCGCAAGGGTGACACGGTGCTTGAGATAACGACGTACCGCAGCGAGCAGTACGACCGGACCTCGCGCAAGCCGGATGTGACCTACGGCAGGTCGCTCACAGACGACCTCGCCCGCCGTGATTTCACCGTGAACGCGATGGCCGCCAGGCTGCCGGACCATGAGCTTGTCGATCCGTTCGGCGGGCTGAACGATCTGCGCGCCAAGGTGCTGCGCACGCCCGGCCGGCCGCAAGACTCCTTCGGCGATGATCCGCTGCGCATCCTGCGCGCGGCCAGGTTCGTCGCCGAGCTCGGGCTTGCGCCGGCCCACGGACTGCGCGCGGTGATGACCGAGCTGGCGCCGAGGCTGGAGATCGTATCGGCTGAGCGGATCTCCGCCGAGCTGGAGAAGCTGCTGCTCGCCGATCGGCAGGGCGGCCCGTCGGCCGGGATCGCGCTGCTGGTCGAGACCGGCGTGGCCGATCACTTCCTGCCCGAGATTCCCGGGCTGCAACTGGAGCAGGACGAGCACCATCGGCACAAGGACGTCTACCGCCACTCGCTCACCGTGCTCGACCAGGCGATCTCCCTAGAGCCGCGGTACGGGCTCGACCGGGACATCCGGCTGCGGCTAGCGGCGCTGCTGCACGACATCGGCAAGCCGAAGACCAGGTCGATCTTGCCCGACGGTCGGATCGCGTTCCATCATCACGACATGGTCGGGGCGAAGCTGGCCAGAGCCCGCCTGAAGGCGCTGCGCTTTCCCAGTGATGTGATCGCGGACGTGGCCAGAATGGTCGAGCTGCATCTTCGGTTCCACGGCTTTGGCGCCGGTGAGTGGACCGATTCGGCGGTCCGCCGTTATGTCACGGACGCCGGTCCGCTGCTGACCAGGCTGCACGCTCTGACCAGGGCCGACTGCACCACCCGCAACAGGGCGAAGGCGGCGCGGCTGGCCCGGAGCTATGACGACCTGGAGCGGCGGATCGCCGAGCTCGCCGAGCAAGAGGAACTGGCCAGCATCCGCCCTGACCTGGACGGTCATGAGATCATGGCACTGCTTGGCATCCCGCAGGGCCCGCTCGTCGGCAAGGCCTACGCCTTTCTGCGCGAGCTGCGGCTCGAGTATGGCCCGCTCGGCAGGGAACGAGCCATTCAGGAACTGCTGCACTGGGCCGAGGGCGAGGAGGGTCTCGGCGGAGCTGCCGGCCGGCCTGCCGGTCCCTGACGGTTCATTAGCCAGTAGCCGCCGGCCGCGACCAGGTAGCCGATGGACACCACCGCGAGCATTGGGTAGGACTTGCCGTCGAGCGGCATGAACGCGGCGCTGACGGCCGCGCCAAGGACGAAAGTGGTGTTGTACACCATGTCGTTGACCGAGAACACCCGGCCGAGGAACCCGTCGGCTACCTCCTGCTGGATGATCGTCGTGGTACAGATGGCCACCCCCTGCGCCGCCACGCCGAGCACGAAGCCGATGATCAGGAAGCCGGGCTGACCGAACGGAGCGCCGAGCGCGCCGGTGGTAACCCCGGCCACGGCCAGCAGGACGGCGATCCAGGCGGCCTTCGACAGATGCCGCGTCGTGCCTGGCGTGATCAGCGCAGCCGTGCCATAGCCGATGGCCGACGTGATCAGCAGCAGCAGGTAGTGCTTCAGTGCGACGTTGCTGCCGCTGGTCGGGTAGAAGTAGTTCCGGTACAGCAGGATCGACATCAGCAGCAAGATGCCGTAAAGAAACCGGTGGCTGCCGGTGGCGACCAGCGCGGCAGCGGCTCGGCGCCGCTGGCCGAGGTGCCGCGCTCCGGCGGCCAGGCCGACCGCGACGACGCCGAGATCGGCGAGCAGTCCTGCGGCTGCTGGCTCGCCAGGTACCCGCACCGGGCCGAGCAGCTCCCGCGGCATCCGGGTGGCTACCAGACCGGATGCTAGGTAGCACAGTCCGCCGCAGAGCAGCGTTATCGCTGAACCGATCTGACCTCCGCCGGTGACCAGATGCACTCCGATGCCGGCGATCCCCCCGAGGAAGCTCATAATCGTGCCCGAAGTCGGCGCCACCGCGTTCGCCATCACGAGCTTGTCCTGGGGTACCACGTGCGGCAGCGCGGCCGAGAGCGCGGACAGGAAGAACCGGTTCACGCCGAGCACGAGCAGCGCGCCAGCGTAAAGCGGGACTCCAAGCGCTCCTGAGGCGACGAAGAGCGCGGCGAGCACAACGCAGCCGGTCCGCAGCAGGGCCGACCAGACCAGGATCTGGCGCCGCGACCAGCGATCGATGAAGACCCCGGCGAACGGCCCGATCAGCGAATAGGGCAGGTAAAGCACGGCGAAGGCGGTAGCCGCGGCGGCCGGGTCAGGAAACGAGGTGGCGTTGAAGAACACGTAGGCGCCGAGGCCGGCGTTGAAGACCCCGTCCCCGGTCTGCGAGATCAGGCGGGTCGCGAACAGCCGCCGGAAGTTCTGCTCGGCCAGCACGCTGCGCAGGTCAGCGATGAAGGACCCCGCAGAGTGCGGGTGACGTCGCTCGCCAGAACCTGGCACGGGCGGAACCGGCTGGCCGGACACCCGATCAGCGTAAGGGCGGCAGCAGGCCGGCCGAAACAGGGGTGCGCGGCCGGCCGACCGGGACTAGCGGTCGAGTTCGCCGCTGATGAACTTCTCCACCTGCTCGCGGGCGACGTCATCGCTGTACTGCTCGGGCGGCGACTTCATGAAGTACGACGAGGCCGACAGGATCGGCCCGCCGATGCCCCGGTCCTTGGCGATCTTCGCAGCGCGGACCGCGTCAATGATCACGCCGGCCGAGTTGGGCGAGTCCCAGACCTCGAGCTTGTACTCCAGATTCAGCGGGACGTCCCCGAAGGAGCGGCCCTCCAGCCGGACGTAGGCCCACTTCCGGTCATCCAGCCACGGCACGTGGTCGGACGGTCCGATGTGCACGTCCGCCTTCGCCATCTCATGCGGGATCTGCGAGGTGACCGACTGGGTCTTGGAGATCTTCTTGGACTGCAGTCGCTTGCGCTCCAGCATGTTCATGAAGTCCATGTTGCCGCCGAAGTTGAGCTGGTAGGTGCGGAGCAGTTCCACGCCGCGATCCTCGAACAGCTTGGCCAGCACCCGGTGCGTGATGGTCGCGCCAACCTGTGACTTGATGTCGTCGCCGACGATCGGCACTCCGGCCGCGGTGAACCTGGCCGCCCAGGCGGGATCGGAGGCGATGAAGACCGGCAGCGCGTTGACGAAGGCCACGCCGGCGTCGATGGCGCACTGGGCGTAGAACCGGTCCGCCTCCTCCGAGCCAACCGGCAGGTAGGAGACCAGTACGTCGGCGCGCGCGTCGCGGATTGCCCGCACCACGTCGACCGGCTCATCATCAGACTCGGTGATGATCTCCCGGTAGTACTCGCCAAGGCCGTCATATGTCGGACCGCGCTGCACGGTGACGCCGGTGGGCGGGACGTCGCAGATCGTGATCGTGTTGTTCTCGCTCGCCACGATGGCCTCGGCGATATCCCTGCCGACCTTCTTGGCGTCTACGTCGAACGCGGCGACGAACTCGATGTCCCTGACGTGGTAGGGGCCGAACTGGACGTGCATCAGGCCAGGTACCCGAGTGCCCGGGTCGGCGTCCTTGTAGTACTCCACGCCCTGGACCAGGGAACTTGCGCAGTTCCCGACGCCTACGATGGCTACCCGTACCGAACCCATGAGGATTGCTCCTTATCTTCTTTCGCTCAGCGCCCGTCCCTGACCTAGTCGGCCGGAGCATCGGCGCCGTTCTGTGTGTTATCCACGGGCTGGCGTGCGGACTCGGCGTCCGCCTGCCGCTCCGAGGCGATCAGCTCATTCAGCCAGCGGACCTCGCGCTCGACCGACTCCAGGCCATGCCGCTGCAGTTCGAGCGTGTAACTGTCGACCCGCTCCCTGGTCCTGGCCAGGCTGGCCCGGACCGCTTCGACCCGCTCTTCCAGCCTGCTGCGCCTGCCCTCCAGAATCCGGAGCCTGATGTCTGCCCTGGTCTGGCCGAAGAAAACGAAGCGCACGCCGAACCCGTCGTCCTCCCAGGCAGCCGGTCCGGTCTCGGAAAGCAGATCCTCCAGCCGCTCCTTGCCGTCCGCAGTCAGCCGGTAGACGATCTTGGACCGGCGCCCGGCCAGCGACTTGGCCGCGTCCGGCAGGGCATCCTCGGCGATCAGTCCGCGAGCGGTCAGGTCCTTCAGGCACGGATACAGCGAGCCGTAACCGAAGGCCCGGAACGCGCCGAGCACCGAATTCAGCCGCTTGCGCAGTTCGTAGCCGTGCATAGGGGTCTCGTGCAGCAGCCCGAGGACAGCAAGCTCGAGCACGCCGGTGCGTTGGCTGCTCATCTCCTGCTCGTGCCTCCTGCCATGATGTGGGCTACTATCCACCAAAACCGCGGTGCGCTTGCATATCTTCCAGATGTATCGAGTCGATACATCGCAACGATATGTCGTGTACTGCTGGGGCGCAAGTTCCCGGTTGCTCGCCGGCCGGGGATACGGGTCGTCAGCCCCTGGGGGCTCGGCCTGAGCGCGGATCCGTCGTAACCTGTCGGTCATGAGGCGATCGGTCGTCGACTACGCCCTAGCACGACGCGCAACGCTTGCGTCGGTGCTTGCTGGCCGCACGACGGTCACCGATGTCTGCGATGCCCATCCGTACCTGCTGCGGGCCGCCAAGTTCCACGGAGAGCCAACCCAGACCGGCTGCCCGATCTGCCGCAAGGTCAAGCTGACGCACGTCACCTACGTCTACGGGGACGAGCTCGGCCGCTACGAAGGCCGGGTGAAGCAGGGCAGGGAACTCGACGAGATGGCCGCTGAATACGCTGAGTTCCAGGTGTACGTGGTGGAAGTCTGCCAGAGTTGCGGTTGGAATCACCTGGCGTCGTCCTATGTGCTCGGCACAGGTGAGCCGTCTGCAAGGCGAGGCCGCCGCGCTCGTGCGGGTGACTGAGCCGGTGCAGGCCAGCCAGTTCGGCCGGCAGGCAGACCGGGCTGGCAGCCGCGTTCGCGCACCACTGGTGGCGCGACGGAACCCCAACTCCGGACGAATCGTCAGACTGGAGAGTGTACCGGGACAGTAGGTGCCGCCGGGTAGCGTGGTGCCCGGCGGAGTCCCCCCACTCCGCAATGCGACTGCCTTAGCGCCGACTAGCGAGGATCACGTGAGTAATCCAGACTTCCCCGGGCCGTCCTGGCAGGACAGATCACAGCTTCCTGACGGGTCGCCGCCGCCGCGGGAGCGCGATGGCCGCGGCGTCGGCCGCGACCGGGCGGGCGAGTTCGGATGGTCAGCCGCTGGAGATCAGGCACCCGACTACGCCCGTCAGCGGGGGGCCAGCGGCTACCAGGCCTACTCCAACGGCGGCCAGCCAGGGTACGGCGACGGCAGTGGTTACCGTGGCGGCCCAGCCGACAACGGCAGTGGCTACCGCGATCCAGCGGCCCGCGGCGGCAATGGTTACCGTGACAATGGCGACGGTGCCAACGGGGACGGTGGCAGCGGCTACGGCAGCCGTGGCTACGACCGCGGGCGCGACGGTGGCTCGGCGCAGTACCTGGGTGATCGCCAGCTTGGAGACAGCTGGCCCGACCTGTACCGCGGTGGCCCGGCCGGAGCCGGTGACGGTGATATCGGCCGCGGCCACGCGAAGGGTTATCGCGGCCGTCGAGCCGGCGCCCGTGGCTCGGCCGGATCCGGCGTGCCTGGCGTGCCCGGCCGGTACGGTCCCGGAGCGCCCGGCCGGTACGGTCCTGCCGGGTTCGATCCAGGCGCGCCTGACAGGTACGGCTCCGGCCTGCCCGGCCGGTACGGTTCCGGCGGGTACGAACCAGGCGGACCGGGAGGGCCGTCTGGCTTTGACGGGCCGGACGGCCCAGGGCGGCCTGCCGGTCCGGCTGGCCCAGGCAGGCGCCGTGGCTCGGGCGGCAACGGCGGCGGGCGCGGTGGCTCGGGCGGTGGTGGTGGGCGCGGCCTAGTCGGGCCGAACAGCGCGCCGACGCGCACGCCGCGGACCTTGCGCCAGCGACTCTGGCATGGCAGCTGGTGGCGGCACTGGACCCTGAAGAAGGTCGCGTTGCTGACCGGCGGCCTGGCGGCTTTGATGGCGCTGGTGCTGATCGCGGGCTTCTTCGCGCTTTACGAGACGGTCCAGGTGCCGATCAGCGCGCTGAGTTCGCCGCTGCAGCAGTCATCGGTGGTCTACTTCGCCGACGGCCGCACGGCGGTCGGCAGTTTCAGCAGCGTCAACCGCACCGTGCTGACGCCTGCCCAGCTTGCGCAGAACCCATTCCTGGAGAATGCCTTCTTCGCGGCTGAGGACCGAAATTTCATGCACGAGGGCGGCATCTCGATAACGGGCACGGCGCGAGCGCTCTTTGTCGACCTGACCGGCAGCGGTTACCAGGGCGGATCCACGATCACCGAGCAGTTGATCAAAAGCTACTTCCTGCCTAACGGCAGCGGTAACTTGACCTACGGGGAGAAGCTGAAGGAGATAATCGACGCGATCAAGCTCTCGAAGTCGCAGTCGAAGTCCTGGATCCTGAGCCATTACCTCAACGCGATCTACCTAGGCTTCGGCGCGTACGGGGTACAGGCCGCCGCGGAGACGTACTTCGGCGTGCCCGCCTGGAAGGTCACTCTCGCCCAGGCGGCGATGATCGCGGCGATGCCCAATTCACCTGGCTATTTCGACCCCACATCCGAAGGCGGCCAGCCTTTCGTAGCCTCGCATGTGCCTGGGTCGCCGACGGACCCGGGCCCGGCCCTGTTCTACCGCTGGCAGTATGTCCTCACCAACATGGTCAGGGACGGCGTGATCAGCCAGCAGACGGCGAATGCGCAGAAGTTCCCGAAGATCGTCGATACCAGCGCCAGTTCCGCCTGGACCGGCTACCGCGGCTACATCATGACTCTGGTCCAGAACGAGCTTGAGTCTCTGTACCACATGTCGCCAAGCGAGATCTTCAGCGGTGGCCTGCAGATCTACACGACCATCAATGAGCGCCTGATGAACGGGCTCTACGCGGCGGTGCGTCAGAACAGGCTGGCCATCGTGCAGGGTGGCGGTGCCGCGATCCTGGCGCACGTGCATATCAGTGCGGTGCTGGAGCGGCCGGGCACCGGTGCGATCGTTGCCTTCTACGGTGGCCCTGGTTACGGCGTCAGGAACTGCAAGAAGCTCAACTGCCAGCTCGACACGGTGATTGACGCGCAGCCCGTCGGATCCTCGTTCAAGCCCTACGTGCTTGCCACCGCGGTCTCTCAGGGCATGGACGTGCAGAACAGCGTGCTGAACAGCCACTCGCCGCTCTGCATACCGCCGGCCGACAAGACGGAGGCCCAGCGCCTTGAGCTGTCCAAGCAGACTCGGAACTGCGATACATCCCTCAGCTACTCGCTGTTCGACGAATCGACGGAGAATTACCGGACCAACCTGTCGGTGCCTGATGCCACCGCCTACTCTAACGACCCGGCGTACGAGGACCTCATCCACCGGACCAGCGTCTACAGCGTGATCGCCATGGCCGCCCGACTGGGCGTGAGCCAGGCCGACGTCAACGGGCTCAACGCGCTGTTCGGCCCGAATGGCAAAAATCCTGGCGCGGTGGCTGCCGCGCTCGGCGAGGGTTCGCTGAGCGCCGTCGATCAGGCGAACACCTTCGCCACCTTGGTATCCGGCGGGATCAGCGTCACGCCGCATGTAATCAGCAAGATCACCCAGAACGGCAACCTGATCCCTTCCCAGGTCACCAGGACCGAGGCACTGACCCCCGCGCAGGCCGCCGACGCCGATTACGCCCTGTCCTTTGACACGGTCCTGGCAGGTGCGACCGGGACTAACGCGGCCTGGAACCGACCAGTGATCGCTAAGACGGGAACCCTGGGAACGGGAAATTTTGCCTCCCAGGCCTGGTTCATCGGCGCCATCCCGCAGTACTCGCTCTCGGTCGGGATGTTCACCGACCATCCGGGCCCACCCCAGAATCAGGTACTCGATGGCCTGCCGGCGGTCGGGAGCTGGGCAGGCAGCTACGGCGGAGCCTGGCCAGCCACCATCTGGCATACCTTCATGACGGCTGCGTTCAACAACCTCCCGGTGAAGCAGCTGCCGACCACCAACTTCGGCCCGCCCTTCGTCAAATGGGTCCAGGCCCCGTCGGTCAAGCCAAGCAAGCTCAAGCGCTGCCCGAACGGTCAGGTGCAGCGGGGCAAGCGGCCGTGCCCGAGCCCGAGCCCGTCGCCGAGCCCGTCGCCGAGCCCGTCTCCGTCAGCTACGGCGACTCCCTCGCCGACGGTCAGTTCAACGGCCACTCCGCCCGGTGCTCCGCCGTTCGGCGGGCAGGTCCGCCAGCCGGGCCAGGTACCGAAGCCGGGCCGGGCGCCCAAGCCGGGTTCGCGTCCTACCGATGCGCCGAGTCTCACCTCGGCCGCCACGCTGCCACCGCCGCCGCTGCGCCGGCCTGCGTGGGCGGCCGCGATCGCGCTGGGCTAGCCGGCAGCTCGGTCCTGGCTAGCTGGCGAGCTGCCTGCGCAGCCAGCGGACATCGGCGCTGGCGCCTGGCGTCTCGCAGATGATCGGAGCGCCCGCTGCCTGGACGACACCGACGAGCAATGCCGGGTCGATGGTGCCCGACTCCAGACCGGCATGACGGTCCCGGCCGGAGCCGAACTCATCGCGTGAGTTATTGCAGTGCACCAGGTCGATCCGGCCGGTAACCGCCTTGACCCGGTCCACGATGTCGGTCAGGTCCTCGCCGGCCGAGTAAGCGTGGCAGGTGTCCAGGCAGAAGCCGACGTCGTCGCCGTCCGCGTCGCCGATGGCGTCCCAGAGCCTGGCCAGGTTGTCCAGGCTGCGCACCATCGCGCCGTCCCCGCCCGCGGTGTTCTCGATCAGCATCGGCAAAGGTCGGTGAACCCGCTCGATCGCCTTGCGCCAGCTGTCATATCCCTGCGCCGGATCGGTCCCCGCGGTGACGTGCCCGCCGTGCACGATCAGGCCGGCGGCGCCGATCGACGCCGCGGCGTTCAGGTACTGCTCGAGCAGCTTGCGGCTGGGGATCCTGATCCGGTTGTTGGGCGACGCCACGTTGATCAGATAGGGCGCGTGTATGTACGGCGCCACGCCGGCCGCGGCGAATTCGGACCGCAACTGCTCCGGTTCGCGGCCGCCGGGAAAGGCAGGCGCCTTCCAGTCTTGCGGGTCGCCGAGGAAGAACTGGACGGCGTCGGCCCCGATGGCGGTTGCCTCGGTCAGCGGATCGCCCTCGTGCAAGTGAGCTCCGATGCGGACCATGCCCCGAGCCTAGCGACCCGGTGGGACACCGCTGAACTAACTGGCGTGACGAATGGTCGCCCGGCCAGCCGCGCGGCCAGGCCGTACCAAGCTGGCCAACGACGGCGCTTTCGAGCGGTCGGCGGCCCGCCCGCGCTCAGCTTTCCCGCAGCCGGAGGATGGGTTAGCTGAAGCCGCCGTGGGCCAAGCCGAGGCCCATCCCGACGAAAGAAGCGACGACGCCGACGATGATGAACATCCGCTCCTCCCTGGTCGCGGACATCATCTGGGCAAATAGGCCGATGCCGAATCCGGTTATGCCGAGGATGGTCGCGCCCAGGTGGTAGCTGACGATCATGCCGGTCACGAACGAGGCGAGGCCGGCTATGACGGTGTAGGCGGTAGCGATGTTGAGCAGCGGATGGCGTTTGCCATCGCTGTTCAGCGTGAAATGGCGCGCGCGCGACCTGGTGCGGATCTGCGCCTCGGACACGGCGGTCACCTCCTGCGGACGGATACCCTCCTGGCGCGACCGAGTGCTAGGTCAGGGAGTTCCCCACTGGCCGTGACGCAGCGGCCGGCCTGGCTGCCTTAGTTACAGTCTCTGCCCGGACAGCAGGGAAGTGAAGCGTGTCAGCTGGCGGCTTCGGGTAAGCTGCGGGTCTGCGCGTGGTTTGCCTGGTAGGCATGCGCAGATCCTCCTGTCACGGAGAGACCGTGACCGCTGAGTCCGAAGGAGGCAGGGTCGTCATGCGCCGCTATGAGATGATGATCATTCTCGATCCCTCGCTTGAAGAGCGCACCGTCCAGCCGTCGCTTGACCAGTTCCTTAAGGTCGTCACCACCGCCGGAGGCACGGTGGACAAGGTTGACGTCTGGGGTCGGCGACGCCTCGCGTACGAAATCGACAAGAAGTCCGAGGGCATCTACACCGTCATCGACCTGATGGCTGAGCCGGAGACGGTCAAGGAGCTTGACCGCCAGCTCAACCTGAACGAGGCGGTGCTGCGAACGAAGATCCTGCGGCCGGACCAGCATTAGGCGAGTTCCAGAACTGACCTGGAGCGGTCTCGGCCGCCCAAGCCCGACCCGACATCGACAGACGCGACCGGGAGCACCCGATGGCAGCAGGCGACACCCAGATCACCATCATCGGCAACCTCGTCGATGATCCGCAGCTTCGCTACACCCCGACCGGCCAGGCGGTTGCCAACTTCCGGGTTGCCTCCACGCCGCGATTCCTTGACAAGAACACCAACGAGTGGAAGGACGGCGACTCGCTCTTCCTGTCCTGCAACGTCTGGCGGCAGGCCGCGGAAAACGTGGCTGAGAGCCTGCAGCGGGGCATGCGCGTCATCGTCTCGGGTCGGCTGCGGCAGCGGTCGTACGAGACGAAGGAGGGTGAGAAGCGCACCGTCTACGAGATCGAGGTGGACGAGGTAGGTCCTTCGCTGCGGAATGCCTCGGCCAAGGTCGTCAGGTCCAGCCGGGCCACGGGTGGCCCGTCCGGTCCTGGCGGCCAGGGCGGCGGGTATGGTGGCGCGAGCGCGCGTACCGCCGACGACCCGTGGGCCTCAGAACCAGCCGACAGCGGATTCACCGACGAGCCGCCGTTCTAAGACCAGTTCCGCTGACGCGGGGACAGATCCTCCCCGCTCACGCGGGCCGACCATCCCCGCTCACGCGGGACGACCATCCCCGCTGACGCGGGCCGACCGTCCCCGCCAGCGCGGGGACCGACCATCCCCGCCCCAGGCGGGGCTCTGCGAAGGAGCACCACGATGGCCAAACCACCGATTCGCAAGCCCAAGAAGAAGGTCTGTCTGTTCTGCCAGGAAAAGGTAGTGCGGGTGGATTACAAGGACACGGGGACACTGCGCAAGTTCATCTCCGACCGAGGCAAGATCCGGGCGCGTCGGGTATCTGGCAATTGCACCCGGCACCAGCGCGATGTCGCGACGGCGATCAAGAACGCCCGCGAGATGGCGCTGCTGCCGTATACCAGCACGGCTCGCTGAGGCCGAGGGAGGTTAGGCAACGATGAGCGGTACGCCGATGAAGCTCATCCTCACCCAGGAGGTCTCCGGCCTGGGCGCCCCCGGCGACGTGGTCGAGGTCGCTGGCGGATACGGAAGGAACTACCTGGTACCGCGCGGTCTGGCGATGCGCTGGACGCGGGGTGCCGAGAAGCAGATCGACCTGATCAAGCGGGCTCGTGCGGCCAGGGAGATCCGCAGCGTGGAAGACGCCAAGGCTGCCGCCGGGCGCCTGGGCGAGCTGCGTATCCGGCTGCAGACCCGGGCTGGCGGCGGCGGCAGGCTATTCGGCTCGGTGTCAACGGCCGACATCGCCGCGGCGGTGAAGGCCGCAGGCGGCCCCGAGCTGGACAGGCGCAAGATCGAGGTCGGTAACCCGATCAAGACCGTCGGCGCGCACCAGGTAGCGGTACGGCTGCATCCCGAGGTCAGCGCCACCATCGAGGTCGAGGTCGTCGGGGCCTAGGCGGGCATCGAATAAGGATCAGTCTTGGGCGGGAAGAGCGCCGACAAGGCCGTCTATGCGGCAGTAAGCCAGGCCCTTTCGGGTCGGCAACGTGGTCGCTCTTCCCGCTGGAGTCAGCCTGGCATGCGCGCGGGGTGGCTGCAAGCGATCTGGCGGCTGCTGCTGGTCAGATGATCGGCCATGCCGCGTTGTCGCAGATCAGGCCGCTGCTGACGAGATTCAGGGTCGGCAGGGGACCGCGGTCGTCAGGGTTACGCCTGGTACCTGGGCATTCGCCTGGCGACTTCGGGGTCGAGTTCGGCCAGCCTGGCCCAGAGCTGAGCTAGCCGGACCACTACTTGATCTGCGTCGGCCACCTGATCTGCCTCGATGAGCTGGTCTGAGCCCGCGTCGCTGAGGTCGGCTGAGTCGTCTGCTTGGCACAGATTGGCCGAGTTGGGCCCAGTCGGGCTCGGCTCTGGCTGGAGGTCCGGCAGGGGGCGCCGGGTGCTCCGGGTTGGCCGTTCGGCGTTCGGCGCATAGGCGGCCAGCGCCTCAGCGGCGAGATCCTCGATGGCCTTCCCGATCTCGCTGACGCTTCGAGCTGGTGTCGAACACATAATCGAACTCTACGCAAACCGGCGGTCGGCCGCAGGCCATTACGGCACAACCCGGCCGCCCGCCGGTGCGGTCGGCAGAACTGCACCCCTCACGTTGGACGTCACATTCCGCATGTGGATAACTTCGGGTCAGCCGGTGCTCTATCCAGGTCGAGTTATTTCTTTCCCGCACAGGCAGTGGATGACGTTTCCGCAGGTGATCGGGCATACCAGGCCGGTAATCGATGTGACGTCCACAACGTTTCCCCCAGGTCGCGCACAGGGTCGGCGGCGTGTCTGCACAAGCTGTCCACAGTCCTGTGCACAGCACGATTGGACGTGTGCCGGTACTCGCAGAACACTGTCGGAGCCGGGTTGTCGTACCCGTTCGATAGAACGGGACTGCACCCGGTGCGAAGGTGTTGGCGACATCGGCAGCCGGGGGACATGCCAGCCGGCAATGGGGGTGGGGCCTGGTGAGCGTTGCGGAACTCGCGCCGCGCGAGGACTTCGAGCGGACGCCGCCGCATGACATCGCCGCCGAGCAGTGCGTGCTCGGCGGGATGATGCTTTCGAAGGACGCCATTTCCGACGTCCTTGAGGTCATCCGGGCCGCCGACCATTACCGTCCCGCCCACCAGATCGTGCACGAGACCATTCTTGACCTGTACAGCCGGGGTGAGCCTGCCGACGCGGTCACCGTCGCCGCCGAGCTGACCAAGCGCGGCGACATCGCCAAGGTCGGTGGCGCGCCGTACCTGCACACGCTGATCGCATCGGTGCCGACCGCCGCGAACGCCGGCTACTACGCGCGGATCGTCAGGGAGCGGGCTATCCTGCGGCGCCTGGTCGAGGTCGGGACCAGGATCGTGCAGCTTGGCTATGCCGGAGATGCCGACGCCGACGAACTGGTCGACCGCGCCCAGGCCGAGGTCTACGGGGTCACCGAGCGCCGGGTCAGTGATGACTTTCTGCCGCTGTCCGAGATCATGCCCGGCGCCCTGGTCGAGATCGAGGCAATCGGCAGCCGAGGCGGGGGGCTGACCGGCGTGCCGACCGGTTTCGCCGATCTGGACGCTCTGACCAACGGCCTGCATCCCGGCCAGATGATCGTGATCGCGGCCCGCCCGGCGCTCGGCAAGGCGCTTGAGCTGTGCACCCCGCTGCCCTCTCCGGCTGGCTGGACGACTATGGGCGAGGTTGCAGCTGGCGACCTGCTGATCGGCGCCGACGGTCGGCCGGTCCGGGTCTTGGCCACGACCGAGGTGCTGCACGACCGGCCGTGTTATGCGGTCGAATTCTCCGACGGAGAGGTCATCGTCGCCGACGGCAAGCACGAGTGGACCACGTGGAGCGGCGCCGCCCGCCGGCATGCCGCCAGGCGGCAGCACCGGTCCAGCGGCCGGCCAGGGCCGGGCGCAGGCCAGGGCTGGCCGCAACCTCAGGTGCTCACAACTGAGCGGATCGCGGCGAGCCTCCGGGTCGCGGCCGGCGGCCGGTCCAATCATGCGGTCCCGCTGGCCGACTCGCTTGAACTGCCCGAGACATTCCTGCCGGTGCCGCCATACGTGCTAGGCGCCTGGCTGGGGAGCCGGTCGCCGGGCGCTCGGCTGGACGTCCGGCTAGCCGGGCAGACCGAGTCTGGGTCGGCTGTTGCCGGGTCGCACCGACCCGGTGAGCCGCTGGCCAGCCTGGCTCAAGCCGATCCTGAGGTATGGCTATCGACTGACCTTGACGATCGCGCCATGCGCAAGGAGCTGGGGGCGCTGGGCGTTACGCATGAGGATCGAATTCCCCTGCGGTACCTGCGGGCGGGCAGCGGGCAGCGCCGTGCGCTGCTCGCCGGGGTGCTCGACGCGACCGGCGCGGTGAGCCGTTCGGGTGCGATCGAGGTCAGCGTTGCCAGCCAGGGACTGGCCGCCGACGTCCGCGAGCTGGTGCTCGGACTCGGCTACCACTGCATGATCAGGCCTGCGGACCGGCCTGGCGGGTTCGGCGTCAGCTTCCGCGCCGACGATCAGGTGTTCGGCGCGAGCGGCAAACAGCGGCTGCATAAGGAGCGGCAGGCCTCGGGCCCACGGCCGGCCAGGTGGCGCTACATCGTCGCGGTCCGGCCCGTGCCATCGCGGCCGGTGCGCTGCGTCCAGGTGGACAGCCTTGATCAGATGTACCTGGCCGGCCCGGCGATGATCCCGACCCACAATTCCACCCTGGCGCTCGACCTCGCGCGGGCAGCGTCGATCAAGCATGGGCTCACCTCGGTGATCTTCAGCCTGGAGATGAGCCGGAACGAGATCACCATGCGGCTGCTCTCCGCCGAGGCCCGGGTCGCGCTGCATTCGATGCGCACCGGCCAGATGGGAGATGAGGACTGGACGAGGCTGGCCAGGCGGATGAGCGAGGTCGCGCATGCGCCACTGTTTATCGACGACTCGCCCAACCTGTCGATGATGGAGATCCGCGCCAAGTGCCGTCGGCTCAAGCAGCGGCACGATCTCCGGCTGGTGATCATCGACTACCTGCAGCTGATGACCTCGCCGAAACGGGTCGAGAACCGGCAGCAAGAGGTATCTGACATGTCCCGCTCGCTCAAGCTGCTGGCCAAGGAGCTGAACGTGCCGGTGATCGCGGTGGCTCAGCTGAATCGCGGTCCCGAACAACGTACCGATAAACGTCCATTGCTCGCAGATCTACGTGAAAGTGGATCTATCGAGCAGGACTCGGACGTGGTGATCCTGCTGCACCGGGAGGACGCATACGAGCGGGAGTCGCCGCGGGCCGGTGAGGCCGACTTCATCGTGGCTAAGCACAGGAACGGGCCGACGGCCACGGTAACCGTAGCGTTTCAGGGCCACTACAGCCGGTTCGTGGACATGGCCCGCATCTAGCGGCGCGGTGGCCGCCAGGTCTGAGCAGGACGCCTCGGGGCCATGGGGCCGCACCGGGACCTCAGCCCGCTGGGTCTCTGGTGCCGTACACTGTCGAGAGTTCAACCGGCGCTCGTAGCTCAACGGATAGAGCATCTGACTACGGATCAGAAGGTTGGGGGTTCGAGTCCCTCCGAGCGCGCAGCAGCAGCAACTCAAATGTCCTGGCGGGCCACGGCGATCAGCGCCGTCACCGATTCCTCGCTCATCCCGGCCTCGCCGGCGGCACGCAGCCATTCCTCCAGCGACGCGCGAAGCGCCTGGTGCGCTTCCGGCGCGACCGCAGACGAGGAAGCCGTGATGAACGTGCCCTGGCCCGGCCGGCCCTTCGTGTTCAAGCTGCCGGTACGCCTTGACCACCGTGTTCGGGTTGATCACTAGATCGCTGGCGACGTCCTTGACCGTCGGCAGGCGGTCACCCTCACGCAGGTAGCCCAGCAGCAGCGACTGCCGCACCTGGTGCACGAGCTGCAGGTAGGGGCAGATTCCAATGACCCACCGACAATGTCAGTCCATCTGCCGGACAGCCAGGTCGCTGGCCTGCGTTGGCCAGCCGAGCGATCACGCGGCCGATGATGTCGCTGCCTCAGCCAATGCCCGTCCGGCTGCGGGACCACGAACAGCATCATCCGTGCCACTGGCAGGCCGGTGTAGCCGGGTGTACATCCCAGGCATGATCGGGCGGGCTGACTCAGCGGCGTCTGACGCGGCCAGGAGTCTCCCGCGGACTGCTAGTAGTCCTCAGGGACGGGCTTGCACGGCAGCGGCTGGTGGCAGAACTCGCACTTGGGGTGCTCCGCCACGGACGCTGTGGACTGGTCAACCCGGGCGCCGCACTCAGGGCAGACCTCCGGCACAATCCACTGAGGCTCGTCGTCGACCAGGCCATGAACAACGCCGGATACCGCGACCGCCGGTGCGCCGCTCAACAGCGCCTGAGCCTCAGCCGCGCGCTGCTGCTTCGTTTTCGCCCGGATGAGCTTCGGGTCGTACCGCGGGTCACCTTCGATCTGAATCTCGGTCTTGTGGTTCTTGGGGTTATAGCTGACCTTGACGATGTCACCAGGCTGCGGTGCGTAGCGGATCGGCACCTTCGCCTTCGTCTCGACGCGGATCGGGGCCGCGCCAGGTGGGCGGACCTCAAGGATGTACTTGTGGTGGTCCCAGACCACGCCATGCATGTCCGTGTCGACGACGTTTCCGCTGCCCTCGTCAGCGAGGACCTGAGCCTCCGCTGGCACCTTGTTGTCAAACATCAGCCCAGTATGGGCGAACGAAGCACGTCAGACCAGATCTGCTGGTCAAGTGGCGGACAGGACGCGAGCGAGGCGTTCACTTGCTGAACCGCTGGCCGGCCCGGATGCGTACCCCTGCCCGACAGCAAACCCGGCCGCCAGACGCCGCCTCACCCGGCCGTGCCGCCGCCGACCGGGCTGGGTCGCCATGACAGCAGGAGACCATGACATGAACCGCATCCAGCCCCGCGCCTTACTTTCCCTTGCTGGCAAATGCCGAGGCATCGCCGCCACGGTCGTCCGGGACCGTGCAGTCTGCCCGCCAGCAGAACTGCGGGCAGCCGCCACAGCCGTCGTCGGCTCCGGGCCGGCCCGTAGCCTCCTGCGCCACCGCCGGATTAGTCGCCTGGTGTCGGCGACGGCCGGGGTAGTGGTGGCGGCCGGGCTGGCAATCCCGGCCGCATCCGCCGACGTCGGCGGGCTGGTGTGCGCCGGCTGCATTGGGAACCTGGCCGGCTGCACCCCGACCACCCCCGCCAATGCACTTGACGGCCCCCAGGCCGTCACAGTGGTCGGCAACCAGATCTACGCCGCCTCCTCCTGGGAGGGCACGGTCAGCCACGTCACCATGAGCGCGGCCGGGAACCTGACCTACGACGGTGATCTGCCTGTCTCGGAGGCGACTGCCCTGGCCGCGGTCAACGGACAGCTTTAAGTCACGTCGGCCGACACGCAGACCGTTACCCACAACATCGACCCGGCCGGAAACCTGACCTTCGCCGGCTGCTACGGGGGCGGGGAGGGCTGCGCCCCGGTCACCACCGATGCGCTCAAGCTGGCCGATGGCCTGACCGTCACCCCGGACGGGCGGCAACTGTACACCACCTCATACACGAAATTCTTCCTGCTGAGCGTCACACATGAAGCCAATCAGCACGGCGCGCACCACGGACCGGCCGTAGCGTCCAGATTCGGCCTTCTCGTCGGCGATGTTGATGCCGCGCATCGCCGGGCGCTCGACGCAGGGGCAACCGAAGTGCAGCCGCCGTACAAGGTCTCCTGGAAGCCGCGAACCTCCTGCGTCGCCGATCCCAGCGGCAACCACATCGACCTCTACCAAGGCTGACCGAAGCCTTGCCCCGCCGAGTCCGCGGAGCTAGATCGGCAAGTCCTCTGCCCACCTCGAGACGCCCGAGTGGGCCGGACGTTAGTTGTACCTGATCGGCATCCCCCTGGCGAAGCCTGGTGGCACGCCGCAACGGACCGGTCACGACAAGTGCGGCGAGGACGAGGGTGCCGATGAAGGCGAACCCGACGTCGAGCAGGCTGTAGGGCGGCGGTGGGCTGGACCGGGCCAGAGTCCAAGGTCGTACCGGGCTAGAGTCAAAAGACAGGTAACGTCGCACAGGGCCGTGCGCCGATGGGTTGGCGGCAGTGGCCGCGATGGCCAGCAGGCTGCTCGTGGCGGTCTGAACCCTGTTCGCTCTATTCCTCGGCGCCCGGTCTCGTGCGGGCCTCCGAAGGTCGCTGTCGGATGCGAGTAAACCGAGTGGTGGAAGGGGAGCCAGGTGGGAGGACAAAAGGCTCTCGGAAGCGGCTTCGGTCAGCAGCTCCGCAGTCACCGACTGGCACTCGGCCTGACTCAGGAGGAGCTGGCAGCGCGGTCCGGGATGAGTGTCCGGGCAGTGGCGGACATGGAGAGAGGGCGGACAACCCTGCCATATCGCCGCTCCGTGGCGCTACTTGCCGATGCGCTTGGGCTTTCCGGCGAGGAACGCGTGGTGTTCATGCGAATCTCGAGGGAAGGACTCGGCGGCCCGGAGGACCGTTCGGTGCGGCCGAGACTTCTGTCGCAAGCCCGGACGCTTGTCGTACCGCGGCAGTTGCCGGCCGCCGTGCGGCATTTCGCTGGCCGGTCAGCTGAGCTGGCGGAGCTGACCGCCCTGCTCGACCACACCGGCTCCGGCGAGAGGTCAATGGTGATCGCGGCGATTGCCGGAGCTGCCGGCGTTGGCAAGACGGCGCTGGCCGTGCACTGGTGCCATCAGACCGCCCATCTGTTTCCTGATGGTCAGCTGTACGTCAATCTTCGCGGATTCGACCCGTCGGGCCTGCCGGTGGTGCCGGCCGCAGCCCTGACCGCGTTTCTGGCCGCACTGCACGTGCCGCCTGGTCAGATTCCAGCGGACCCGGATTCGCAGGTTGGCCTTTACCGCAGCTTGGTTGCTGGCCGGGCAGTGCTCGTTCTGCTTGACAACGCGCGCGACGCGGAGCAGGTCCGCCCGCTGCTGCCAGGCGGCCCAGATTGCCTCGCCGTCGTGACCAGCCGCTCCAGGCTCACTGGCTTCGTCGCCGCCGAAGGTGCCCACCCACTTCACCTCGACGTGCTCACGACGTCTGAGGCAGTCGATTTGATGACCGGCAGATTGGGCTCGGCCCGAACGGGGGCCGAGCGGGATGCGGCTCAAGCCATCGCCCGCATCTGTGGCGGACTGCCGCTGGCCGTGAGCATCGCGGCCGCCCAGGCGGCCAGCCGGACTTCGGTCACGCTGGCAGCGCTCGGAAGAGAACTCCGAGCGTCGCAAAGTCTTCTTGACGCCTTGAGCACAGGCGAGAACGCGACCAATCTGCGGGCCGTGTTTTCATGGTCCTACCGGATGCTCAGCCCGCGGGCGGCTCGGCTCTTCCGGCTTCTTGGCCTGCATCCCGGCACGGATATCTCCGCCGCCGCGGCGGGGAGCCTGGCCGGCGAGTCCGCTAGTGCGGCACACCGGCTGCTTGTCGAACTCGCCGACGCACACCTGGTCAATGCAACGGAGCTTGATCGCTTCAGCATTCATGACCTGCTCAAGGTGTACGCCACCGATTGCGCACAGGAGCAGGAAACGCCCGTGGACCGCGCCGAGGCGATCCGTCGGCTGCTCATGTGGTACCTGCACTCGGCCGCTAGGGCAGCCAAGACAATTAACCCTGGCAGGCGTCATATCAGCCTCGCCGCTCCTGAGCCGGACTGCGAACCGGCAGCCTTTGGCGGCTATGACGACGCCTTGCTCTGGCTGGAAACCGAGCGCGCTAATCTTGTCGCGGCCGTGGCCTGCGCGGGTCGCTACAACATTCACGAGGCCGCCTGGAAGCTGCCGATCGCGCTGTGGGATCTGTTCAATCTCCGTGGCCATCGGATCGAGTGGACCGCTTCGCTAGAAACGGGACTGGCCAGCGCAAGGCAGCTAAATGATCTGGCGGCCCAGGGATGGCTGCTGAATCATCTTGCCATTGCTTATCAGCAGTCGGGAACTACCTTGAAGGCCATTGCGTGCATGCGGGATGCGCTTGCCATACGTCAAGCGATAGAAGACCGTCGGGGCGAGGCCTCCGTGCTAGCCAACCTGGGCAGAATCTATTCCGAGGCTGGGATGCTGCCAGAATCCGCAGAATGTCTGAACGAGGCGTTGTTGGCGTTCCAGGAAACCGGACAAAGGCGAGAGCGCGGCATTTGCCTCTCTTTGCTCAGCGTGACTTATCGGCGTCAGGGCAAGCTCGAAGATGCGTTGATCAGCGCCCAGCAGGCCGTGGATTTGGTGCAGCAAGTCGGTGACCAGAGCGAGGAGAGCGGCGCGCTCACGCAACTGTCGCTAGCCAGTCTCCGGCTCGGGCGGCCAAAGGAGGCTGTTGCCCACGCTGAGCGTGCGGCAGCAGCAAGCCGAGGCTGCAGCGATCTGCTCGGCCAAGCGGAGGCCTTGTCAGCTCTCGGACAGGCACGTCTGGCGGCGGGTCAGTACGCAAAGGCGCGGCAGCATCTGCAGGATGCCCAGTTGATCTTCAACGACATCGGCGATCCGCGGGCCACGGAGACGCTCGGCTTGCTTGCGGAGCTCAGGGAAGGCATCCATCGCTGAGCTTCACAGTTCGAGACGCCCGCTATGGCCTGGCGGTAAAGGATGACGTGATGGCATGAGCTCGACCCGTTCCACTCGCCACATCAACGCGCCCCGTACGGCGGTCTATCGCGCGCTTCTCGATGCGCGCGCGATCGCGATGTGGCGGGTGCCGAATGGCATGACCAGCCACGTGCATGAGTTCGACGCCCGCGAAGGTGGCTCCTTTCGCATCGCGCTCACCTACGATGCGGCGACCGGGACCGGCAAGACGACCGCGCATACCGACACGTACCACGGCCACCTCGTGAAACTTGTGCCGAACGAGCAAGTAGTCGAAGTGCTCGAGTTCGAGACGACGGATCCCGAACTTCGCGGCGAAATGACAGTTACTACCACGCTTGCTGATGCAGGCGACGGGACCGATGTCCTTATCGTGCATGAGGGGATACCTCGCGGCGTATCGGCCGCGGACAACGAGACCGGCACGCGGATGGCGCTGGCGAATCTGGCCGCCCTCGTTGAGGAGGGCTGGAGCTAGGACATAACGACGGCGGTGGCGGCCCACGTATTGGAGATCAGCAGCAGGCTCGTTCCCTGCAGATACCCCGCATATGCGATGATCATCACAGCCAGGGCAAGCGTCGATACCGCGTCCCCCCAGGTCAGTCCCATTGTCAGCACCTCCCTTCGACTTCCGATGAAAAGTGCCACTATCCACTGTGCACCTGCGCTGAGAGTGGTTGACGCAGCCAAGACGTGTTCTCAAGATCACAGTGGGTAGTACTGGGAGACACGCCGGGGGCGCGGCATTGCTGCTCCGCTCATGATCCGGCTGGGCGCAGCGCAGGACCGGGGGGAGCTTATGAGCAGCACGAACGAGGGTGGACCGGGCTGGACCGGCGGGCCGCAGAGCGGCGCGCCAGGTCAGCAGGCAGGCGGTGGGTCGTACGGACCGCCCGGCCAGCCGCAGTCAGCACCAGACTGGGGAACGGCCCAGGGCAGACCCGGGCCGCAGTACGGCAGCGGGCCGCCAGCGGGATTCGTGTCGCCCGTGCCGGTGGACGAGACGAGGGTCACTGGCCGTCGTGTCGTCCAGTTCATCATCGACAGCTTCCTGGCATCGATTATCCCATATATCCTCTACTGGGCCCTTGACCGGGGCACTGGCGGGGTGCGCGTCCTGGGGATCATTGCGGCAGCCGTGCTCTCGGTTCTGTTCTACATCTGGTACTGGGTATTCAGGCCCCATGGCGCGAACGGCCAGACCTTCGGCATGCAATGGCTGGGCCTGCGCATCATCAGCAAGGACGGCGGTCAGGCAAACCTTGGCCAGCTGGCCATCCGGTGGATTCTGCTGATCATCGACGACCTGTTCGCCGGCCTGGTCGGGCTGATCACGATGCTGTGCTCGCAATACCGCCAGCGGGTTGGCGACCACGCGGCGAAGACGGTCGTGGTGCGGGCACAATGGCAGCCCGGCCTGGCCGCCTGGCAGAGCGCTGACGCTGCCCGGGTCGCCCCAGGCGGTGATCTGCGTTAGGACCGGTCAGCTCTGCAGCAGGTCGCCGGCGACCCGGACGAGCAGGGCAAGCTTGGCCCGCTGAGCTTCGGGTGTGATCTCATTGCCGGCCACTGACGTGGCGAAACCGCACTGCGGGCTGATCGCCAGCCGGTCGTAGCCGATCAGGGAGCCAGCCTCGCGAAGCCGCGCCTCGATCGTCTCCAGCGCCTCGATCCGCGAGGTCTTGGTCGTGACCAGGCCCAGCACCACAACCTTGTTCTCTGGCACCAGCCGGAGCGGTTCGAAGGTACCCGATCGCTCGTCGTCGTACTCCAGCAGCAGCCGGTCGGCGAGCACCCGGCTGAATACCGGGCCTGCGATCGCCTCGTACCCGCCGGCCACCAGCCATCGGCTGAGCTGGTTGCCGCGGCAGAGATGGAAACCGAACGTGGCCGGACGGCCGGCCTCGATCACCGCGTTGTCCAGATCGATCCCGTAAGACAGCCACTTGTCCAGCGGCCAGCCGCGTGCCTCGTAGAAGGCACGCCAGGTCGGGTCTATGAGCAGCGGATAATGGGGCGCATCCAGCTGGATGTAGCTACACCCGAGCCTGACCAGTTCCCGCACCTCGTCGCTCAGCACCTCGACCACATCGGTCATGAAGGCATCCAGGCTCGGGTATGCGTCGACCGATCGCTGCGACCAGAGGTTGGCGAAGAGCGTCGGGCTCGGCAGGGTTACCTTCGACTGCCTGGTGGTGCAGGCGCGCAGGAAGGTGAACTCCTCGGCGGCGAGGTTGCGGCGCTTGCGCAGCGGCGCCACGACGGCGAGATCCGCGGGTCGCGTGATGCTCATGTCACCGACCTCGGCCGAGTGCCAGTCGCCCCAGAGCCAGGCGTTGATGTCCACTCCGGCGAATCCGTCGCAGGCGGCGGTGAGCTCGCTCTGGAACGACTCACGCCGCATCTCGCCATCGTTGACGACCGGCAGGTCAAGCTCTTCCTGCAGTGCGACGATCTCCCGGACCGCCCGGTCCTCGGCGGCTTTGAGATCGGCCGCGGCGATGACGCCGGCCAGGTACGCGGCGCGGGCCGCGCGCAGGAATGGCGGACGCAGCAGGCTCCCGACGTGCTCGACCCGGGCCGTGATCGTCACGGCACCAGCCTCCCATATCCGGCGGGTGCGATGCAGCCGCGGGCCTTGGCCATCAGCCTCCGGCCGGGACCATCAATCTCCGGACTTGGCCCTCAGATGGCCCGCATCCTGTTGTTGCGGGCTCCGTGCTCGACCTTGGCGAGTCCGAGCGCTTCCAGGACTGGCGGTACATAGTTGCCGAACCGGCCGCGGAGGCCCTTCTTCATGCCATACCAGCCGCCGACCGGGTTGGCTGACGAGCGGCCCCAGGCCTCGACCGTGCCGTCCTGCGCCTCTTTCTGCTCATCTGCGTTGCCCAGCGGCATCCAGTCGCCGTGGTCCTGCAGCATCTTGTGCAGATCCTCGATGCAGCGGAGCCGGTAGCGCAGCTGCGTGGTGCCAACCTGTACGACGAGGGCCGGGGGATCGGCCGTCTCGTCGCGCCATGCCTCGAACTCCGACTTGCCGGGCGGCGTAGTCAGCAGCCACGGGTCCTGCGCTGTTCCAGAGCCTTCGACACTGGCGATCATCGGTGGCACTCCCTTCACTCCCTCCGTGCGGACCCTGGCGATTATGACAGCCGGTACCTGACATCTCTTGTCATGATTGCCGGCTATCTTCGACCCGTGCGCGCCAGTCGGCTGGTCAGGCTGCTCGGGTTGCTGCAGGCTCGTGGCCGGATGACCGGGAAGCAGCTAGCGCGCGAGCTTGAGGTGTCCGAGCGCACCGTCCTGCGCGACATCGAGGCCCTGAGCGCCGCCGGAATCCCGGTCTACGCGATCCGCGGGTCCAACGGCGGCTTCGAGCTGCTGGACGGATACCGGAACGAACTCTCGGTGGCGCAGGAGCGGTTGCGAAAGGGACCGCCGGCCGACGACGCGCAGCGGGCGAGAGTTCGGCTGTCACCGCGCGGCCGCAGGCTGGCGGCGCTGCTCGGCCGACCTGCGGATCTCAGGATCCGCCGGACCGGTCTGCCTGCCAGCGGGCGCGAGGACTGGGTCGAGGCTTCAGTCCGGTTCGATTCGGTCGACTCCGCGGTACTCGACATTCTTGCTCTCGGGCCCGAGGTCGAGGTGATCCGCCCGGCGGAGCTGCGAGCGCAAGTCGGCCTCGCCGCCAGCAGGATCGCGCGGCTGCACCTCGACCAGGGCTGCCCTTAGCGCGGATTTCCACGCAGGCGGTTCGAATCCCCTACGCGGAAATCCGCGTTAGGCCGACCCAGGCCGGTCAGGACAGGACGCGCCGCCGGAAATTACGCAGCCCGATCGCCAGGAACACGGCCCCGAAGCTGATCACGACCGGATAGATGACGTATAGGTGCATGTGCGGTGCCCTGGTGAACGCGGCCCGCATCCCCTCGTTGACGTAGATGAGCGGGTTGACCAGCACGATCGTCTGAAGCCAGTGCCACCCGCTGATGGTGACGGGCGCGAGCTTGGTCCAGGTGTAGTACGTGCCGCCGAGGAACGTGATCGGCAAGATGATGAAGCCGAACATCAGCCCGATGTTCCTTGGCTCGAAGCTGGTGCCGAGGACCAGTCCCAGGCCGGCCATCGCGACGCAGGCGAGCGGAACGAATGTCACGATGACCCACCAGTGCAGCTCCAGGTGGGCATGCACTCCTGGCGCGTGCACGACCGAGGCCATCGGCAGCACGATGATGGCCGACAGCACCCCCTGGGCCGCGCCGGAAAGCACCTTCGCGATCGCCACCAAAGCGATCGGGCAGGGTGCCTGCACCCGGTCCTCGATCTCGCGGGTGAAGCCGAACTCCTGGGCCATGGCGAGTGCGATCGACTGCACGCCCTGGAACATGACCGAGATCCCGACCACGCCGGGTACCAGAACGGTCGCGAATGCGGACTCCTGCGCGGCGCCATGGCCGCCGATGCCCTGCCCGATCTTTGGGAAGACGTAGAGGAAAACGAAGCAGAGCAGGAACGGCTGGATGATCGTGCGCAGCACGAACTCCCAGATGTGCTTGCGCAGCACGACGAGGTCGCGCAGCATGAGCGCGCCGAGCGCGGTCCAGCTGGCGGCCGCCACCGTCCGGGTCGGACCGCCGCCGATCCGCCGCGGCGGCGCCTGTGAGGTCAGCGACGTGGCCATCAGTCCCGTAGTTCCTTGCCGGTGAGGTTAATGAAGACCGTCTCAAGGCTGGGCTCGGCGATCGACAGGTCGATCAGATCGAATCCGCCGCGCTCCGCCGACAGGACAACGTCGGGCACCAGACGGTCGTTGCCCTGGACATGCAGCTGGAGCGCCCCGTCGGTCTGGCGGGTGCGGGTGACGCCCGCAACGTCGCTGCTGAGCCGCTCGGCAAGCCGGCCGGTGTCGCCGGAGGTCCGCAGCGTGACGACGGTATCGGCGCCGACGCTCTGCTTGAGCGCGGCCGGAGTGTCGAGAGCCAGGATCCGGCCGTGGTCCATGATGGCAACCCGCCCGCAGAGCACGTCGGCCTCTTGCATGTAGTGGGTCGTGAGCAAGATGGTCTGGCCCTCACCATGTAGTTCGCGCAGCAGGTCCCACAAGGCCAGCCTGCTCTGCGGATCGAGTCCTGCCGTGGGCTCGTCCAGGAAGAGCACTGAGGGCCGGTGGAAGATGGCCCGCGCTACCATCAGCCGCTGCGCCATCCCGCCGGACAGCGCGTATACCGATGCCTTGGCCCATTTGGACAGCTGGAACTGCTCAAGCAGCTCATCGGCGATCTGCCTGGATTCCTTCGACCCGATGCCGAATAGTCGGCCGTGGAAGTACAGGTTCTCCCAGACAGTGAGCTGACGGTCCAGGGTGTTCTGCTGCGAGACGATTCCGCTTAGCTGCTTCGCCAGCGCCGGATGCGCCGCGACATTGACCCCAGCGACAAATGCTCGCCCGGACGTCGGCACGACGCGGGTGGTCAGAATCCCGGCCGTCGTCGTCTTCCCGGCGCCGTTGGGTCCGAGCAAGCCGAAGATCTCGCCGGCCTGAACGTCGAGATTGAGCCGATCGACAGCGGCGAAATCCGTTCCCGGGTAGACCTTGGTTAGGTCCTCGGTGTGGATGACCGCGTCTGCGTTCCCCCCGGCGAGGCCGACCGCGGTGACCGACGCTGGTGCGGTGCTCATCGCTACACATCGTAGCCCCGGCCGTTTCGTACCCGCGGCCGCGGCATTGCGTTGCCGGTGGAGGGACCAGAGGTCTCTGCGACCGAGAGTAGTCAACTGATAACACGCCGCTGTGAATGGGTACAACGGGAAGAAGACGCGCCGCGACGTTCGCTGGCACACTCGGGGCAGGAAGCGCACGGTCCGGTGCACGACGGTGCCGACATTAAGCTCGAAGCGATGACTGCCGACCCGCCCCCACGGTCCGCCGAGGGGCCCGCGCCGCCTGGCGGCCAGTCGCAGTGGACCGACCTCGGCGGACCCGTCCACTACCTAGACCTCGGCGGCCCGGCAGGCGCCCCGATGATCGTTTGCGTGCACGGGCTGGGCGGCTCGGCGATGAACTGGCTGGCGATCGCGCCGCTGCTGACCGACCGCTTCCGGCTGCTCGCCCCGGATCTGGCCGGACACGGCCTGACCAGGTCGGCAGGCCGCGGCGCCGACGTGGCGGCCAACCGCGCCCTGCTGCACCGCTTCATCGACTCCGTGCCCGCCAGCCCGGTGATCCTGATGGGCAACTCGATGGGCGGGATGATCTCGCTGCTTGCGGCGAGCGCGGCGCCAAGCACAGTCTCCGGCCTGATCCTGATCGATCCGGCGCTGCCGTTCGTGCCGGTCCGGCCCGATCCGATGGTTACCGCGATGTTTGCCCTGTCCGCGACGCCAGGGCTCGGCCGGGTGATCACGGGCAGCCGTCGCCGGATGGGCCCGGAGGCGGCCGTGGCCAACATCCTCGCGCTGTGCTGCGTGGACGCTTCGCGCGTGCCCGCGGATGTGGTGGCCAGGCACGTCGAGATGGCGCGCCGGCGGGCGGCTTTCACCGAAGCTGGCCGGGACTTCGCCATAGCCGCTCGCTCGGTGATCGCCACCGCCAGCGACCTGCGCGGCCACGGGTACCGGCATTCAGTCCGGTCGATCAGCTGCCCGGTACTGCTGCTGCACGGGGACGGTGACCGGCTGGTGCCGGTTGCAGCGGCCAGGGCGGCCGTACGAGCGAACCCGTCCTGGTCGCTGGTCGTACTGCCGGCGGTGGGCCACGTGCCTCAGCTCGAGGCACCGCAGGAAACCGCCAGGGCCATCACCGAGTGGTTCGGATCGCTGGGGCGCTGACGCTGCCCGATGACGTCTGGCCGCTCGGGCCCTGAGGCCCGACGTGCTCGCCGGATGCCACTGGGGCCCTGAGGCCCGACGTGCTGGCCGGCTGGCCAGCGACACTGAAAGCCCCCTCGTTTCGCGCGGTGGCGCCCGGCGAAAGGTGGCTTAAGTCCCGGCCGATCGGGAAGAACGGCGCTATCGGAGGCCGCCGCCAGCGTGCGCACGCTGATGGTAGCCGTGCAGTGGCTGGCGAACGACGGCTGCTTCGTACCGGCGGGCGTCGCTCACTGGGCTTTGCTTCCTCGGCCGCTCACCGTGCTTGCGGCTCGGCGGACTCGCGGCTAGGCGAACGCGCGAGTACGAACGAAGGGAGCCGGCAATGAACTTCAACCTTGCAGTCATTCTGCGTGAAACGGCCTCGGCTACGCCGGACAAGGCCGTGGCGGTCTACGAAGGCGGGCAGCTCAGCTATGCGGAGCTGGACGCGCTGTCCGACCGGCTGGCGGTCAGTCTTCAGACCGCGGGCCTTAGCACCGGTGACGTGGTGGCGCTTCAGCTCCCCAACATCCCGCAGTTCCTGGTCGCCTACTTCGGGATACTCAAGGCCGGCGGCATCGTCATGCCGCTGAACGTGTTGCTCAAGGCACCCGAGGTCGAATTCCAGCTCCGGAACTCAGGAGCACGAACTCTGATCACCTGGGAGGGCATTCTGGGCGAAGCGGCCAAGGGCGCCGCGGCGGCCGGAGTGGGCGAGATTTATGCGGTCGGCCATCCGGAAAACGCGGCAGGCGCTGCACCCTTCGAAGCGCTCTTCACTCACCCGGTGACCGTGCGTCCGCTCGCCCAGCGGGCGCCGACCGACACCGCGGTGATTATCTACACCTCGGGCACAACGGGCCGTCCCAAGGGTGCCGAGCTGACCCACATGCAGCTGTACATGAATGCGGACATCCCCGGGCGTCTCTTTGACGTTCAGCCCGACGACATCGTCATCACCGTCCTCCCGCTATTCCATGTCTTCGGCCTGTCCAGCATCCTGAACGTCTGCGTGCGGTTCGGCTGCACGATGTCGCTGATCCCGCGGTTCGACGCGGCCGTGGTCCTGAACGCCATCCAGCGCGACCGGGCGACCATCTTCGAGGGTGTGCCCACGATGTTCATCGGGCTGCTGGCCCAGCCCGATCTTGACAGCTACGACGTCTCCTCGCTCCGGGTCGCGATCTCGGGCGGGGCGTCGATACCCGCGCCGGTCCTTGACGCGTTCGAGAAGCACTTCGGCGTCGTGATCCTAGAGGGCTACGGCCTGACCGAGACCGCGTCGACAACCACGTTCAACCGGAGCATCACCGAACGCCGCACCTACAGCGTCGGCAAGCCGATCTGGGGGACCCAGACCGAGATCTGGGATGACGACTGCGTGGTCCTGCCACCGGGGAAAGAGAACGTGGGCGAGGTGGTCACCCGCGGCCTGCATGTCATGAAGGGCTACCTGAACAACCCGCAGGCCACGGCGGACGCCTTCACCGACGGCTGGTTCCACACTGGAGACCTCGGCTACATCGACGAGGACGGGTTCCTCTTCATCGTCGCCCGCAAGAAGGAGCTCATCATCCGCGGCGGCTACAACGTGTACCCGCCCGAGATCGAGGACGTGTTGCACGCCCATCCAGCGGTCGCGGAAGCCGCCGTCATCGGCATTCCCGATGACCGGCTCGGCGAGGAGGTCATGGCCGTGGTCACGCTGCGACCGGGCAGCACGCTCAGCGCGCCGGACCTGATCGCCTACTGCAAGGACCAGATGGCCGCTTACAAGTACCCGCGGGTGATCGAGTTCCGCGATGAACTGCCGAAGAACGCCATCGGCAAGGTCGTCAAGGACGAGCTGAAACCCCGATGAGTTTCGTTTCGCATGCCCTTCGAATGTCGAAGAGAAGGACATTGAGGGAGGAACGCTGACATGACGCCACCCGCGGGCGAGCGGAGCCGGATCCCGCGGCTGGCTGACGACTACAGCCGGACCGCCGCGGCCAAGCGGATGGACTTCATCCACGCGGTCACCGGCGCCCGGCCTGAGCACATCGGCCGGTACTCCTTCGACCCGGCCGTGCTCGCCGGGAACATCGAGAACTTCATCGGCGTCGCGCAAGTGCCGATCGGGCTGGCCGGACCGCTGCTGGTCGACGGCGAGCACGCGCACGGGGAGTTCTACGTGCCGCTGGCGACCACCGAGGGGACCCTGGTCGCCAGCTACAACCGGGGCATGAAGCTGCTGCACAGCGCGGGCGGGGTGAAGACCACCGTGATGGACGACGTCATGCAGCGCGCGCCCGCGTTCGGCTTCGACAGCGCGCGCGAGGCCCGGGCGTTCGGCCAGTGGGTGACGGCGAACTTCGCCGCGATCAAACGCGAAGCCGAGGCGACCACCAGGACCGGCCGCCTGCACGACATCGAGCAGTTCTCGGCCAGCAGATTCCTGTTCCTGCGGTTCAACTTCACCACCGGGGATGCGGCGGGCCAGAACCTGGCTGGCAAGGCGACGTGGCAGGCATGCAACTGGATCCGCGCCCAATACCCTGGCATCCGGCAGTTCTCCCTGGAGTCCAATCTCGCCACGGACAAGAAGAGCTCGCAGATCAACATCCTGCGTACCCGCGGCAAGCGGGTCACCGCCGAGGCGACGATCCCGCCCGATCTGATCCGCCAGGTCATGCACACCACCCCGGAGCAGATGTTCCGGGCCAGGCAGGTCAGCAATCTCGGCGGCCTGATGTCCGGCGTGAACAACAACGGCAATCACTCAGCCAACGGGATCGCCGCGCTGTTCGCGGCGACCGGCCAGGACATCGCCAACGTGGCTGAGTCGTCGGCCGCGCTGGTGCACACCGAACTGCTCGACAGCGGCAGCTACTACTACTCGATCACGATCCCGGCGCTGATCGTCGCCACCTACGGCGGCGGGACGGGCCTGCCCACTCAGCGCGAGTGCCTGGAACTGCTTGGCTGCTACGGCGGCGGCAAGGTGGGCAAGCTGGCCGAGATCGTTGCCGCCACCGTCCTATGCGGCGAGATCTCGCTCGGCTCGGCCGTTGTCGCCGAGGAATGGGTCGCCGCGCACGACCGGCTCGGCCGCAACCGGCCATAACCCACTCCGGTGGCGGATGCTACTCTGCGGCGGCCACGTCGCGGCGGAGCAGTCCGTGCATCGCCGCCCAGACCGCGGGGTGGTCAAGCAGGTCAAAGTGGTGCAGCCCGCCGAGCCTGCGGCCGGATTCCGCGGCGAACGCGATCTGCTGGAGGTGGCCGCGCCGGCCATGCGCACTGGCAGGCTGGACCAGCAGGTCGCCGGCCACGGCACCGAGTGCGGCGGCGGGATCGGCGGTGATCGTGGCGCTGATCGCGTAGTGGTTCGCCCCGGCGAGCAGCGGCGCGTCGGTCCGGTGATCGCGCGGGCAGCTGTCCGTGTCGCAGCCCGCCCAGTCATCGACGAGCAGATATCCGTGGCGCAGATCCTTGATGCCTGGGCTGGTTCCGTTGACCATGGTGACGAACGGCCTGGTCTCGGCCGCCCGGCTGAGCACCCACCCCGCGTAGCCAGCGGCGCGGGCAATCGGGGCGCCCAGATGCGGCGAGCCGAGATAGAACACATGCCTGACCCGTTCCACCCAGGCCGCGGCTGCCTGCTGGCCATAGTGACATGCGCTGCGGATGACCAGGCCGCCCATGGAATGACCGACCAGCAGCAGCTCGTCCACCTGCTCAGGCCACGCCGCTACCAGGCTGTCGAGCAGCCTGGCCAGGTCCTGGCCGTTGTCGGATACGTGCCGTCCTGTGCTGTACCGGATATACACCGGCGTATAACCAAGCTCTCCCGCCAGCCGCCGTCCGTAGCCGCCTGAGCCGCCGTCCCGCCGGCGCCAGGAATCCTCCGTCTCGGCCAGTCCGTGCACGAAGACGGCCAGCCTGGGCGTGGCGTCGGGGAACTCGGCGGCGAGCGCCGCGGAATCGATGGTGACATCGCGGCCGCCGGCCCGGACGGCCATCCGGATGGCCAGCGGGGCCTTGCCAGCGCCGAGCCGATCGCCGGCTATCGCGTTAAGGGCGGCGAGCGCCAGGTGACCGGCCCGCCCGGAGTCCGCGGGTCGGCCGCCTGAGCCGAATATCACGGCGGCCTGACCGCCGACCGCGCCTGCCGCCGCGCCAGCGCCGCGGACCGCGCCATAGGTGCCCCGCGTCACAGCGTCGTGGACCAGGCGGGCAGCCGCGCCCGTCTGCCGGAACTGGCCGAACGCGCGGCCGGCCACGGTCTGGTGCACCTGCTCCACCCGGGATACCAGCCCGGTGAAGGCATCGGCGCCGAGTCGGCTCGCTGCCTTGAGTTCCGCTGGCGTCATCGGGCACCTCCGGTCGATCGAGCGGCGGCAGCTTCGGCGTACGAGCCGCCTTGAAGACTAGCCGATCTGGCGATCGGCGCCATGTCAAGCTTTCGTTCGATCTGCGGCTGTCGTCGTCTGGCCGCGTGCCGCGGCGTCCGGACGGGAACAACTATCGCAGGGGGCAGCCCCGGCGCTGAAAGGGGACGGCACCGCACGTTCAGTGACAACATGGGCGCAGCGAGCGAGGTGAAGTAAACCGTGGAGCGGATGAGCACTCTGGACGCCGGGTTTTACTTCGTCGAGCACGAGAACGTCCCGATGCATCTGGGCTCGCTTGCGCTGTTCGAGGGCCCGGCTCCTGCCTATGCCGACCTGGTCAAGCTGCTGGCGGCCAAGCTGCCGCTCGTCCCCAGGTACCGCCAGGTGGTGCGGACGTCGCCGCTGCAGATCTTCCGCCCGGTGTGGGTCGACGACGAGCACTTCGAGATCGGCTACCACGTGCGGCACTCCGCGATTCCGCCCCCCGGCGGAGACGAGCAGCTGCGCAATCTGGCTGCACGGGTCTTCGCCCAGCGGCTGGACCGGTCCAGGCCGCTCTGGGAAACGTGGTTCCTCGAAGGGATCGAGGGCGGCCGGTGGGCGATCATCTCGAAGGTGCACCACTGCATGGTCGACGGTATCGGTGGCACCGATCTGATGACCGTGGTCTTCGATCTGAGTCCGGACGCCGCCGGGCCGGCCCCGGTGACATGGAAACCCGAGCCGGGGCCGTCCGTGCTGAACCTGGTGGCCGGCGGCGTGCGCGACACCGTTACCTGGCCGCTCCGGCAGCTAGCCGGCGTGCCCGGCTTCCTGACCCAGCAGCTCGGCTCGGCAGCTGACCTGCTCGACTTCGGCCGCGGCCTGACCGGTAGCGCGCGGCGGCTGGCCGCCCCCTCAGCCCGGTCGCTGAACGGCCCGATCGGCCCGCACCGGCGGTGGGCCTGGACCACGGCCAGCCTCACCGAGGTGAAGCAGGTACGCCAGGCCAGCGGCGGCACCGTCAATGACGTGCTGCTCGCGGCGATCACCCGCGGCTTCCGTGATCTGCTTGACGCGCGCGGCGAACTAGCCGATGAGCTGATCGTCCGGTCGCTGGTGCCAGTCTCGGTCCGCGGCCAGGACGAACGAGGACTGATCACCAACCGCGTCTCGGCTGTGCTGGCTAACCTGCCGGTCGGCGAGCCGGATCCGGTGCGGCGGCTGGCGCTGCTCCGCGAGCAGATGGACGACCTCAAAAGCACCGACCAGGCGGTCGGCGCCCAGCTCCTCACCGAGATGCTCGGCTTCGCCGCGCCGACGCTGCTGGCCCTCGGCTCGCGCGCGGCGTTCAGGATCCCGCAGCCGCTGGTCCAGACCGTGACTACGAACGTGCCAGGGCCTAGGTTCCCGCTGTTCATCCTGGGTCGACGGATGGAGCGGGCCTACCCGTACGTGCCGATCGGTGATAATTTGCGGATCTCTGTGGCTATCTTCTCTTACCTGGACCGCATCTCGTTTGGAATCACCGCTGACTACACTGCCGTACCCGACCTTGACATCCTTACCGCCGGCATCGGTCGTGGCCTGGCCGAGCTCGGGACGCAGCCGGCCGATGCACCACATTCGGTGCGGCACAGTAGTAAGAACAGCAGGAGCGAGAGTAGGAACAGCAGGACCAAGCAGGGGATCAGTAAGAGCAAGCAGGGGAGCGGCAAGAGCAGGCATGGGAATGGTAAGGGCAAGAGTGGCAGCGGTAAGAGCGGGCCAAAGCGTGGCGCGACCGGATAGCCGGTCTCACCGCGGTGCGGGCTCGGGAAGCCGCGGGCCCGGAGGTGATCATGGGTCCTGAACGGCAATCCACGGGTTCCCGGCCGCGGATCGGGCTGGTCCTCGGCGCAGGGGGCGTGCTCGGCGCGGCCTGGATGGCCGGCGCCCTGCCGGCGGTGGCTGGCCGGCTGCCGTACCCGATCGGCGAGGTCGACGTGGTCGTCGGCACCAGCGCGGGCAGCGTGCTCGCGGCCGCGCTGCGGTGCGGTGTCGACGTCGACGAGGTGATCGCGCACCAGCGCGGCGAGGCGGTGGGCGTGCTGGCGGGATCCTCGGTCCGGGACATCCCGGCGGGGCCGCTGCCGCCGCGGCCCAGGCTGCGGGTCGGATCGCCCCGGCTGATGCGGGCCACCATCCTGACTCCGCACCGGGTTCATCCGTGGGTCGGCGCCAGCGCGTGGCTGCCCCGCGGCCGAGTTCGGCACCTGGCGCTGCGTTCCATGGTGGACACGCTGCACCGGCACGCCTACCCGCACGACCCGGAGCACGAAGCGCCGCCGGACTGGGTCGACGACCACACCTGGATTGTCGCGGTGGATTACGACACGGGTCGACGGGTGATTTTCGGCCGTCCGGGCGCGCCGCGCGCCCGGCTGGCCGACGCAGTAGCCGCCTCGTGCTCCATTCCCGGTTGGTATGAACCGGTCGTGATAGATGGCCGCCGCTACGTCGATGGAGGCGTGCGATCGCCGACCTCGCTCGGCGTCCTGGCTTCGGTCGGCCTGGACGAGGTCTACGTGCTCGCACCGATGACCAGTACCGTGACCGACAACCCGCGTCAGCCGCATGAGCGGCTTGAGCGGCGGCTGCGGCGGCTGATCACGCACGCGCTGCTGCGGGAGGCCAGATCACTGGTGTCGCTCGGTACCCGGGTCACCGTACTCACGCCGGGGCCAGAGGACCTGGCCGCGATGGGGGTGAACCTGATGGACCCGCGACGTCGTGAGCTGGTGCTCGACACCTCATTGCGCACGTCGGCGGTCGCCATGGCCGGCCTGGCGGACGGTCAGCCGCTGGTCGCCTGACCGTCCCGTCCCCAGCGGGTAGGCGACGGGGGAGGCTGCTGGCCGCCTGGTGCGGTCCGCTGCTCCAGGCAAACGGGATTGCCTGGCAGGCTGGCTCGCAGTCAGACTGCCGTCATGGAGCGGCAGGGTCGGCTCCCTGCTCAGCGACCGCTAGTGCGCAGAGGTGTACGTGATCAGCGATGCCTCGCTGTGGGAGGTTCCGGTAGCGGTGAAGCAGGTGACGTCGCGAACCGTGACGGTGCTCGACGGCGGGCCTGAGGTGGCCCACACCGTGATCAGATTGCAGAACCCTGGTCCGACGTTGAACGGGGTGACCAGCACGTTGTCCGGCTTGGCTCCCACCCGGGGGAACTGCACCAGGCTGAACCCGGCGGAGTTCCTGATGTTGTTCACGCCGCCCGCCGAGTTGACGTTCACCGCCGGGGGGAGCGGTGCATAGGGGCCGGCGATGAGCGGCTTGTTGTTGAACGTGTAGCCGAAATGCTTGGGCTGGGTGCCGGTGACCGCCCGGCCGCGCTGATAGGTCAGCGTCCAGGCCGTCTTCAGCGGGGTCGACATGCCGTTGAAGCAGCGGACCTGGAATGTCTGCCCGCTCGGAGCCGACGCCCAGCCGCCCAGCTCGCACTTAGCCGGCACCGCCGGATTGACCGCGCTGACCTGCACCCCGCCGGCTGGGCCAACGGAGCCGAGACCAGGCATGTGCACGAGCCAGACCCCGACAGGCCCGGCGGTGACGGTATTCGTCCCGCCCGCCGAGTTGAACCTGGCAACTATGCCTGGTCCTGGCTGGAAATGGACATAGCCGTAACCGCGCCCTGGCGGGAACGGGGCCTTGGAGCTCGTGCTGTACATCACTGTGAAGGGCGCGAAGACCGGCACGGCCGGCCCGGCCGATGCCTGATAACAGCGCACCGCGACGAGCTCGTCGGCACCGGATGGTCGCCAGGTCTGGACCTGGCACCAGATCGGCAGTCCGCCGGTGACCGCCGTCACGTGCACGACTCCACCCCTGGACGCGATCTTCGGGAAGCGAACGAATACCTGGCCGATGACGCCGGGCGTGGTGTGCACCACGAACGGAGCCGGCCAGCTACCGGCCTGGTGCCCCAGGTCGGGGACGCCGGGAACGGCCGGCTGGCTGACATAGGCGAAGCCCCAGCGATTGGGAACGGCGGCCTGGGCCACGCCGGTCGCGGAGATCAGGACTCCGGCGGTGAGACTGACCGCGCCGAGGCCGACCGTCAGACGGCGGGCAAGCATCCTGGACGCGCTCATGGCCGTCCCCTTCCTGGCCAGGTAAGGCGCGGGTGGCGCCGGAAACGTGCACGTGTGCCAACAGTAATGGTCAGGGCTGTGCCGGACGTGATCGGCAGATGAATTTTCTGAGCCTTGGCTAAGGTTCGGGCAAAGGCGCCGCTCCCTTTCCCAGCACTGAGTGCCGTTTTGTTAAGCGGCTGCGGGAGGGGTCGTTCCCGACCTCAGGTGACGTGGAGCGAGCCGTCCGGGTTGAAGTCGAACGCACCCCAGGCCACCTCCCACAGATAGCCGTCGGGGTCGGTGAAATACCCGGAGTACCCGCCCCAGAACGTGTCGGCCGCGGGCTTGACGATCTGCGCGCCGGCCGCGGCAGCAAGAGCCAGCACCTCGTCCACCTGATGCCGTTCCCGGACATTGTGGGCCAGCGTGATGCCGGTGAACCTGGACCGCGGCCCGTCCCAGCCAGGGCCGACATCCGCTGCCAGTTCGGCGAATGGATAGAGCGCAAGAGTGGCCCCGGACGTCTCGAAGAAGACGATTCCGTCCTCGGGCTTGCGCGTGGTCGGGAACCCGAGGCCGCCCGAGTAGAACCGGTACGACCGGGCGAGGTCGGTCACGCCAAGCGTGATGAGCGAGATGCGAGGCTCCATGTCGGCAGTATTGCCTGTCGCAGCGCCAGTGGCACTCCCGCGGGGCACACCCGGCCA